>OIYW01000067.1_pt1 | contig 91372 bp, 83 predicted proteins | sample 1588351 | NCBI WGS metagenome assembly OIYW01 (sample SAMN03283268) | human gut metagenome | biome: human-associated habitat; material: feces | host: Homo sapiens | place: USA | collected 2013 | reverse complement strand
AATAGATTTCTACCAGACCGTAAAAATAATTTTGCGCATAACTCTTGACACTACCGACGCTTACGAAATAATCCCAGATTTGCAAAAAAACGCTTGACACTGCCGTCCTCATCCACCATTGCCGGATGAAATAACAAAAAAGACGAGTGTTCTTACAGCCTTTCAAATGCGGTAAAAACACTCGCCATGGTCGGAGTGGCGGGATTCGAACCCGCGGCCTCTTGGACCCGAACCAAGCGCGATACCAAGCTTCGCCACACCCCGATAGCTTGTTTATTATAATGAGAGAAAAGCCTCGTGTCAAGTCTGAATGTCATTTCAGCTTGAAATTTTGTGCAAAATTTTTGAGTGGGGGAAGTTCTGGATTCAAAGGCTTGGAATACGAGCCACCGCAACAGCATAGGCTTGTACCGGTAGGTGATGAAGATGGAATACTATAATACTGATTTTATGGCGCTGAATCCGGCTCCCATCACGGAGCTTCCCCCGCCTGCGCAGCCGGAGCAGACGGAGCAGGAGCCGGAAAGTCGGTTTTGGCGCCTCCTACGTGGGCAGTGTGTTGCCGCCCTGGTGATTTGCGCCTTACTTCTTTCCATGGAGTTTTGGTGGCCTGCCGGGGCACAGACCGCCCGAAAATGGCTGGTATGCCAAGAGGTTGGTCCTCTGGAGGCAGCTGCGCAGGTCTTTGTCCAGGAGGTTACACAGGGAACTCCAGTTCCCGATGCCATTGCCACGTTCTGTCAAGAGGTACTGGATGGTGCGACCGTTCCTGTCATAGCCGATGCCGAGAATTAAAGTCAGTCCTTGGTTTCCCGTGCTTTTGTGTGCGTTTTACCGGCTGGATCCGGTGGGGTGCTTTTGGCCGTTTTTGGGCGCGGCAGTGGTCCATGAAGTGGGACATTGTTTCGCGATCCTTCTCTGCGGCGGCTCCATTCGCGCTCTGACGCTTACGGCCCATGGCGCGGTCCTGGCGACGACGCGGCTTTCTTACCGGCAGGAGGCGCTGTGTGCACTGGCAGGGCCTTGTGCGGGTTTTTTGCTGCTTATTTGGGCTCGTATCTTTCCTTGGCTGGCTCTTTGGGGCGTCATTCAGGGGATATACAATTTACTGCCTGTGTATCCCATGGATGGCGGCCGGGCCTTGCGTTGTGCTTTGTTAACCTGCCTGTCGCCGGAGCGGGCGGACAGCATTACCCGCTGGGTCAGCCTGCTTTTGGGCGGGGGATTGGCAGTTCTCAGCATGTATGCAGCCTGTTGGCTCCATTTAGGGCTTTGGGCAATCTGGATGGCGGGACTGTTTCTGTGGCGGGTACGAAATTGCATCCGGGCGGAACCTAGATAAAATTCTTGCAAATGCTCCCTTTTGCGGCTACAATAGAGGCAGTCCAGAAAAAGAGGAATTGCTATGACGAATTTATTGCAGCGCATTTTACCCACTGTGCAAAAGCCCGCTCGGTATACCGGGGGAGAATATAATCAGATCGTGAAGCCTTTGGACCAGGTGGAGGTACGGGTTGCTTTCTGTTTTCCGGATACCTATGAGCTGGGGATGTCTAACCTGGGGATGCGAATTCTCTACGGGATCATGAATGAGATGGATGGCGTTTGGTGTGAGCGCGTGTTCGCCCCGTGGGGAGATATGGAAGAAGCGATGAAGGCCCATGACCTACCCCTTTGGGCCTTGGAGAGCCAGGACCCGGTAAAAGATTTTGATATGATTGCATTTACCATTGGATATGAAATGAGTTACTCCAATGTTGTGAATATGCTTCGACTGTCCCAGGTTCCGATTTATAGCCGGGACCGAAAAGAATTGAAGAATTTGGTGTTTGCCGGCGGTGTTTGCGCGTATAACCCAGAACCCTTGGCGGACTTTGTGGATTTCTTTTCCCTGGGAGAGGGGGAGGAGATCACAGTAGAGATTGTTTCGTTGTACCGGAAAGCCAAGAAGGAAGACTGGACCAAGCAGCGTTTTTTGGAAGCGGTTTCCCATATTTCCGGGGTCTATGTCCCTGGCTTCTATACCCATACTTACCGCCCCGATGGGACTCTAGCGGCGGTTACGCCTAAGCCGGGCGCGCCGGAGGTGGTTTGCAAGCGGATTGTGGAGAATCTGGATCAGGCTTATTTTCCAACAAAGACCATCGTTCCCTCCACAGAGATTGTACATGACCGGAGTAATCTGGAGGTGTTTCGAGGCTGTATTCGGGGTTGCCGGTTTTGTCAGGCAGGTTTTTCCTGTCGCCCGGTGCGGAAGAAAAGTCCGGAGGTTTTGTACCGCCAGGCTGTAGAGAGCCTGCGTGATTCCGGGAATCATGAGTTGACTCTGGCGAGCTTGTCTACTTCCGACTATCGGGGGCTGAAAGAGCTGACAGACGCTTTGCTGCCTTATTGTCTGGAGCAAAAGGTAAATTTATCGGTTCCCTCCCTTCGGGCGGACAACTTCTCCCGGGAGCTTATGGAAAAGCTCCAGACCGTGCGGAAAAGCGGCCTCACATTTGCGCCGGAGGCGGGTACGCAGCGTCTGCGGGACGTAATCAATAAAAATCTCACGGAGGAGGAGATTCTGGATACCTGCGCCAGAGCGTTTTCTGGGGGCTGGGACCATGTGAAGCTCTATTTCATGCTGGGGTTGCCCACCGAAACCGATGAAGATGTTTTGGGCATTGCGAAACTGGTATACCGGGTGATTCAGACCTGGCAGAAGCATGCTTCCAATAAAAAACGCGGTCTTCGGGTTCATGTAGCTACGGCTTATTTTGTACCCAAGCCGTTTACGCCGTTCCAGTGGGAGCGCCAGATTTCTCCGGAGGAGTATCTCCGCCGTACCCGTTTGCTCAAGGATGCCATGCGGTCCAAATGCGTAGTGTATAATTGGCATGCGCCGGATGTATCCAGGCTGGAAGCTGTGCTCGCCCGAGGCGACCGGCGTTTGGGTCCCGTCATTGCCTGGGCGGTGGACCATGGCGCTCATTTGGACGGCTGGGATGAATATTTTCAGTACCAAATCTGGCTGGATGCCTTTTCGGCTTGTGGTCTGGATCCAGACTTCTATACGGTTCGGGGCTATGGAGAGGAGGAGCTTTTGCCCTGGCAGAGCCTATCTGTTGGGGTAGGCAGCGCTTTTCTACTGCGGGAACGCCAGCGGGCCTACCAGGGGCTGGTGACGCCGGATTGCCGCCAAGGCTGCGCCGGCTGCGGAGCGAACCGCTTGCTGGAGGAGGTGACGTGCGATGCCTAGAATTCGGTTTGAAAAAGTGGGAAATGCCGTTTGGATTTCCCATCTGGATCTCATGCGGGTGTTTCAAAGAGCCTTCCGGCGCGGAGGGATTCTGATTCGCCACAGCCAGGGTTTTACGCCCCGCGCCCACGTATCTATCGCCCTGCCGCTTCCTGTAGGTACAGAGAGCGTTTGTGAACTGTTGGACTTCGACCTGGCTGAAGGAGTTTCCGTACCGCTTTGTGAAATCCCGGACCGGCTGAACGCCACATTGCCGGAGGGACTTCGGGTTTTGGACATCTGGGAGCCGGAAAAAAAGTTGCGAGAGTTAACATTTCTGGATGCTGCGATTACTTTGGAGTATGACAGGGGGGTCCCGGGTGGGACGGAAACAGCGCTTTTGCATTTTTTTCAGCAGACGGCCCCTTTGCCTGTCCCAAAACGTACGAAAAACGGCGTGACCGAGCTGGATATTCGTCCCCTGCTCCAGTCTGTTTCCTGCCGCCGGGCCGGTGATCAGGAATGCGTTTTGGAATGTCGCGTGTGCGCTCAGAATCCGGCTTTGAATCCTACGCTTTTGGTGGATGCGATACGTCTTCATTGCGCCGCGTTTGCCCCAAGCTTTGCCAGGGTGCGCCGTCTGGAGGTTCTGGATTCCATCGGCGTTCCATTTCGCTGAAATAACGTTGTGTGCCCAAGAGCTTGGGAAAAGCTCTTGGGCACGTTTTTTGCACATGGATTTCGGCCTGAAGGTCGAAGTGCTATGCACGCCCTTGACTTGCAGGTCCTATTTTCTTTGGTTTGCGGCATATGCTATGCCGGTTGGTAAGATCGTAATTTATTTTTTGTCGAAAAGAAGCAAAGTTTGTCGACAATTCTGAATCCTTGCGATTTTTGTCGTAGAATCTCCATATTACCACCACAGGGGAGGAAATAATATGGAATATAATCAAATAATTCGGGACACGCTTCGAGAACTCGGTGTTGGAGGAAACTATATTGCCCAGCAACGAGCTGTAGTTGCGATTCAGCTGGCTATAGAGGACGAAGACCGGCTGCTTTATGTAACAAGGGATATCTATCTCCCAGTGGCTCAAATATGCGGGTGTAAGTGGACTGCGGTGGAGCGAAATCTTCGCACCGTAGTGCAGCGGGTTTGGCGAATCAATCCCGCGGGCCTGGCTCGCATGGCTGGTTATCCGCTGAGTGAGCCGCCTACCGCTTCAGATTTTATTGAGATCTTGGCGCACTATCTTCGGCGGAAGCTCTCAATTTCCACAGCTTCTGCAACCAATTGACCTGCCGTTGCTTTCATGGCCGGTATCCCGTACATATTTTTCGCTCCTTTTTGGCAAGCTGTACAAGGGGTGAATCCGCATATGTCTCATAAAAAGAAAGATGCACACCGAGCAGAGGAGATTCGCGTGGATCCGGCGCAAAGACTGTGTTCCAAGTTTGATTCGACCAGCATTGCCCAATTTCCTGTTGCGCCTGACGGTGCGATGGGTGTTCGTGTGGTAGACGATTGTGCCGAAGAGCATATGATGTGACGGGCGTCTGGAAGTAAAAGCTTAGTATAATAGATGGCCGCAGGATGCAGGAACATCCTGCGGTCGCTGAGATCGGGAAATGACGAGATTGGCGCAGGCGCTTCTGGCTGCGCTTGGGAGGGAAGACGAAAGATCAATCGCCAAAGCTGATGCCGAGCATTTTGGCTTCCTGTACCATGGAGGAATTGGGGTCTACCATTTTTAGCTTTCCTGCCACATCTTCCAGAGGCACTTTGACCATTTCCCGGTTTTTGTAGCCGATCATAAAGCCGTATTCTCCGTTTAAAATCAACTTCGCCGCCTCTGAGCCGAGCCGGCTGGCGAATACCCGGTCATATGGGCAAGGACTGCCGCCTCTCTGGGTGTGACCGGGGACAGTCACACGAACGTCAAAGCCGCATTTCTCGGCCAACTTTTCGGCAATTTCATAGGAGACGGAGGGGTATTTGTAATTGGACAGCTTTTTCCGGTACTCCTTCTTGGAGAGTTTGGCGTCCTCCTTGGATATGGCTCCTTCTGCGACGGCCAGGATGGTGAACCGGCTGCCTCTGTCGTGCCGCTGCTGAATTTTTGCGGCTATTTTATCCAGGTCATATGGAATTTCCGGGATTAGAATGATATCGGCTCCTCCGGCCATCCCGGCGTTCAGAGTCAACCATCCCACCTTGTGTCCCATGACCTCCACGATAAAGACGCGGCCGTGGGAGGCGGCAGTGGTGTGAATGCAGTCGATGGCGTTGGTGGCTACGTCTACGGCGCTTTGGAATCCGAAGGTCATATCGGTTCCCCAAAGGTCATTGTCAATGGTTTTCGGAAGCGTGACAATGTTTAATCCTTCGGTGCGAAGGAGATTGGCCGTCTTATGGGTGCCGTTGCCGCCCAGGATCACCAAGCAGTCCAGCTGCAGCTTATAATAGGTCTGCTTCATGGCCGCGACTTTATCCACACCGTCCGGTCCAATCTCTTGAATGGTTTTAAAAGGCGTCCGACTGCTGCCCAAAAATGTTCCACCTTTGGTGAGAATACCGGAAAAGTCATCATAGGTCAGGAGTCGAAATTTTCCGTAAATCAACCCCTGATAACCGTCCAGAAATCCGTAGATTTCCACTTTCTCCGAGGCGTGATACAGGGTTTTGGCCACACCGCGCATGGCGGCGTTCAGCGCTTGACAATCGCCGCCGCTGGTTAACATGCCGATTCTCTTCATAGCAGAAAACCTCCCTTTTCTTTTGTTCTCGGCCACAGGCCGTTTGGTGCAATATGCTATCATTTTAGCATATTTTTTCCTGTTTGAAAAGACCGTCACAACCTTTTTTCTATGAAACCGGCAGGACGGCATTAGAGGACAGAGCCGTTTGCCGCTCGCTACCGGATGTTTGCAACGTGGTCCGGAGATTCCCGGGAACCGGAGGACTTGGTTTCAAAATGGGGCGAAACCTGCTGAAGCTTGGTGAGCAGGAGCTCTCCTGCGACCACGGCGTCTTCCATGGCGAGGTAATGACTGGTGCTGCAGGCGGGAAGCAGCGTGCCGGAGGCGGGAAATTCCTCGTCGGCGTACCAGACTTTCAGCAAAAAGGGGAGCCGGGGGAAGAGAGGCAGGACCGCGCTGAAGTCGGCGTGGGAATTGGTTATTTGACCGCCCAGCTGTTTGCAGATAGCGGTAAGCTGTTCCTGGTTTCTTCCCCTTAAAAATTGGCAGAGCGCTTGCGTGACGGTGTGATGGAATTTTGTCCCCCGAACCAGGCCGTCCTTTAAATCCCCAAAAGTACAGAAGCAAGGGGATACGGGGGTTCCATCCGCCAGATCCAGATAATGCAGCAGAATTAGGTAGTGCCAGGATTCCATCTCCGGATGGCATTCGTAGGTAGGCAAAGAAAGTGTGTAATGCTTTCCCAGACTGGAAAGCTCCAGCACAGCGGAATCCCCATGGAACACGGCGCCGGACCGTTCCGCCAGATCTTCCGGCGCGCGGGAATCCAGGCGCTGGATTGCAGCCTTCCGCATTTGCTCAAAAGCGTGGTTTTGTTTCATCATTTTCTTCCTCTTTCATCCGGACTGCCCGGCCCGATGGAAGGGGCGCTCCTTTGGCCGGTGAAATTTGAAAAAATTTGTGGGCGCCGCAAAAACTGATTTGCGGCGCCCGGAATCCATGCAGTTAGCACAGTGTGGCGTAAATGACGGCTTTGATGGTATGCATCCGGTTTTCTGCTTCGTCGAAGACCACAGACTGCTTGGACTCAAATACCTGATCGGTCACTTCCATCTCGGTAATGCCGTATTTCTCGGCAATTTGAGCGCCGATGGTGGTATTGGTATCATGGTAGGAGGGCAAGCAGTGCATGAAAATCGCCGTGGGCTTTGCATTTGCCATGGCGGCGGCGTTGACCTGATAGGGCTTCAGTAGCTGAATCCGGGACTCCCAAACCTCGTCCGGCTCTCCCATAGAGACCCAGATATCGGTGTACAGCACATCGGCGTCCCGGGTGCCCTCGAGGACGTCTTCCGTCAGACGAATGGTCGCGCCGGTTTCTTCTGCAATTTTCCGGCACTCGTCAACCAGCTCCGGGGCCGGGAAGAGGGCCTTGGGGGCGCAGGCGGTGAAATGCAGGCCCATTTTGGCGCACAGAACCATGAGGGAGTTGCCCATATTGTTCCGGGCGTCGCCCATATAAGTGAAACGGATGCCTTTGCTGTAGCCGAAATGCTCCTCGATGGTTAAAAGGTCTGCCAGCATCTGCGTCGGGTGGAATTCGTCGGTGAGCCCGTTCCATACCGGAACGCCGGCATATTTTGCCAGATCCTCCACCGTCTTCTGGCTGAAGCCCCGGTATTCAATGCCGTCAAACATACGGCCCAACACCCGGGCGGTATCGGCAATCGACTCTTTTTTGCCCATCTGGGAGCTGCCGGGGTCCAAATATGTGACGCCGAGGCCCAGATCCCTTCCGGCCACTTCAAAGGAGCAGCGGGTCCGGGTGGATGTTTTTTCAAAAAGCAGGACGATGTTCTTTCCGGCCAGATACCGGTGGGGTGTTCCGGCGCGTTTCATACGCTTAAAGTCCTTGCTGAGCTCCAGCAGGTAACGGATTTCAGCGGGGGTATAATCCAACAGTTTCAGGTAACTTCTTCCACGGAGATTGACAGGCATAGTTTTGTTCCTTTCTGATTTAAAATTTCATATCCCGAATCAAAGGCATGCTCATGCACCGGGGGCCGCCACGGCCCCGGGAGAGCTCGCCGCTTGGGATTTTTAACACAGTGATGCCGTGGTCTTCCAGAATTTCATTGGTAATATAGTTTCGGTCGTAGGCGACCACAACGCCCGGACGGATGCAGAGGGTATTGGAGCCGTCGTTCCACTGTTCCCGCTGCGCGGCAATTTGATCTTGACCGCCGCAGAGAATCAGCGTGACCTGGTCCAACTGAAGGTAGTGGGCCAGCGTGTGCGCCAGGTCCATGTCCAAAAGCCGGGCGGTGAGTTCCCCGCCCTTGCCACGGGTGAGCTCAAAAATTTGCAAAGTGGGTAGGATCGCGGGGTGTACCACAAACTTGTCGATATCCACCTGCGTCATCACGGTATCCAAATGCATAAAGGCGCGCTTGCTGGGAATGCTCATGGCCAGAATGGTTTGGATTTTGGATTCCGGTCGGCTGAAAATATTTCGGGCCAGCTGCTCAATGGCTTCCGGCATGGTGCGCTGGGAGATGCCCACGGCCAGGACAGACTCCGACAGGTTCATGATGTCGCCGCCCTCCAGGGAATAGGGCGCATCCGGGGCGTAGTAGAACGGGGTTCCGGCGTAATCCGGATGGTATTGGAGAATGTACGCGCCGTATAGGGTTTCCCTCCGGCGTGTGGCGGAGTACATATGGTGCAGCGCTACGCCGGCTCCAATGGAGGCAAAGGGGTCCCGGGTAAAATAGAGGTTGGGAATGGGCTCCATGGCGAAGTCGGATTTGCTGTGGAGCAGCGCGGTTAAGGATTCTGCATGATCCAGAGAGAGATCCGAGAATGGGATACCGGCCATGGTTTGTAAAACCATTTCGTGAACGTCCTGCATGGAGCTCAGGTATGCCTGGAGCTCCCGCTCATACCGGTGGGCAACGCTGCCGCTTTTCTGGGTGAAGTCCCGAATAAACGCTTCCTTCAGAGCCTCATCCTGCCCCAGGGCTTCAGCCGTAAGCGTGGAGAGGTATACGACTTCCACGCCGTTATCCTGCAGGACCTGAGCAAATCTGTCGTGCTCTGTTTGAGCGCCTTTTAAATAAGGAATGTCATCAAAAAGCAGCCGCTCCAGAGAGCCGGGCACGAGATGCTCCAGCTCTTGGCCGGGCCGGTGCAACAGCACGCGGCGAAGGGGAGCAATTTCACTGAAAACTTGAATCGGCATAAGAAAACTCCTTTGGACGGATTTGAAATACTATTGAGCCCGGCTTTTTTTCGCGCGGCGCAGCGCCAAAATACGCTGCATTTCGTTGTATACAATCATGTACCCCTCGTCTACGCCCATACCCGGCTTGGCCAGGATCTGTTCCGGCTGGGTAGCCATGGCGCAATGGACGCAAACCTGGGCGCTGCGGTCCGTTTCGTTGCAAGTACCGCCTTGGTATGCGCCGATGCCTTTGGCCTTGCAGTACAGAACGGCCTCAATGGTATTGTGAATGCTGCCCAAATCCGGGGTTTTGATCTGCACCATATGTCCGGCCTTGTGGTCGGCAAAAAGCTTGATGTCTTCCAGGGTATTGCACCACTCGTCCGCCACCAGCTCTACCTGAATTCCACGCCGGTCCAGCTCTGCAGTCAGGCCGGCCAGGGCCTCTAGCTGACTTTGCCGGTCGCAATCGCAGTCCATGGGGCCCTCGATGCGCAGGTGCAGCGGCTTGGCCAGCTCCTCCAGCCGGGCCAGGTAATCGGCCATGGCGGAGTAATTGTGATTCCCAAACAGGGCGCCGATGGTACCGTATACGTCAATGTGCAAAACCGGCGTATAATGGGGGTCCAGCCGCTTGGACAAGATCCGGTCCCGCAGCCAGGACACATATTCGGCCAATTTTTCCCCCTGCAGCCCCAGCTTTTCCTCCACATTGTTGATGAGGCCATGGGGAAGGACCTGTGCGCCTTTGATGATCATCTTGTCTGCATTGCTGTACCGGTCATCGCCGGATTGGGTAAAAATCGGGATGGGCGTGTCCGAGACAGAGCAGTCATACTCATCGGCCACGACTTCGCACATCAGACGCCCGGTGGATTTTGCCACGGCATCCAGGATGGCCTGGGACAGGCCGTAGCGCACGGCGGTGTGCAGCCGCCGGCCGTTTATGGAAACGGCTTCCATCTCCCGGCAGAGAGTTCGGAAGGAGTCTGCCTCCCGGCCGACTAAAACCGGCTTGATGTACGTTTCAATCAAGGGAATGAAGTCTTCCGCTAAGAACAGGGGGTCTCGTCCTCCTGCGCCGCTGTACTGAACGGCGGCGCAGTCGCCCCAAGCGATTTGCCCATCTTCCAGGACGAGCATCACGGAGATCGATTCGCCTGCCTGGCGTACCGAGCGGAACCCCTGGGTAACGGGGTCCCCGGTATAAAACATGCCGTCATGACCGGCGCCGCCCTTGATGGCCCGCTGGTCGTCAAAATAAAATCCGGTGCGCCCAGGGGCGCAAACTAGATCCACAATTTTCATCTTTGCAGCCTCCAAACATAAATTTCTTAGACGTGAAGTTTCAAAATGCCGTAAATGGGATCTTCTGGGGATCAATATCTGGGACGGCCTACCAAACGGCCTTTGCCGATGGCGTAGACGTCGTCAATTACCATCTGGAAAGAGACCTTCCGTTTTTCCTGCCTGGCTCTCTGGGCCATTTTAGCCGCATGGAAATCCCGGATTTCCTTGTCAAAGGGCAGGTTGCCGATGTTCATAATGCGAACGGCTCCCTCGTTGTCCCGGGCCGGAAGCATCTGTCCGGCGTTGGCCCGGCAAGGGGCAAAGGGAATATCCACCACACCGGCCTTGACGCCCCGGCAAACGCCCAGCGCAATGTCTCCGGCGCCCAGCTCAAAGCATTTGTTTACAATCAGCCGCGTTTCGTGACGGATGATGCCCTTCTCCACTTCCAATTCTACATTTTTCAGCGACTGATCGTAGAGCATATTGACCACCTGCTTGGTGCAGCGCAAGCCGGCGGCGTTGGCGTCTTTTGTGGGAATGCCGATGGCCTCATGGGGGGTTTTGACAATGACCTTGGTGGCCTTGGCCAGTGCGGCAATGGTGCTGCCCAGGGCGATGACGCCGAAGGCCTTGGCCTCGTCTGCGGGGAAACCGCCCATCCACTGATGCAATACGGTGGTGACTGTGACGTCGTCATAGCCGTACTTCTTTAGGTACTCCTCGGTGAGCTCCTGAAGGGTTTGGATGGCGGCTACATCCTGGACCAGGTTGCCGCACTGACCGTAACCCACGGTGATGTTCTTGACGCCTTGCTCGGCGGCTAGAAGCGCTTCGATGATGGCGACGGCATGAGACATGCAGGGAGGGACCAACGTGCCGGTGAGAGGGCCGTACGGCTCCCGGTTGATGGAGACGCCGTTTTCCTCATACAGGCCTGTGAGGCGGTCTACATACTGCCAATCCAAAATGGTCCTTTCCAAAGGAACGCTTTTACAATAGGGCAGGTTGTAGGAAATGCCGCCTCCTTCGTAGCTGGTAAAGCCGCCTGCATAAGTGATCTCGGTAAGAAGGCGGGCATCCGGGGTGCCGTGACGGACCTGAAGCGGGACCTGGACGCTGTTTACCACGTGGCGGCAGCCGGACACGCCGTGGTTGACGGCAGGAAAACCGTTGAGCATGGCCCGTCCCAGGCGCATGGATTCCCGGATACCGTTTTCCGCCTCTTCATAGCGGTTCTGACGGGTGTAGCTGTCGATGGTGGTAGGCAGAAGGTCGGCTTCGCCCTCATCCTGAAGGAACTGCAACAGCTTAATGTGCTCTTCTACTACGGGAACACCGGCTCTGGGCTGGACCAGGGTCTTGTGTTGCTCCTTGGCGTCAATGAGCTTCTGAGAAAAGATTTTTTCCTGAGGGAGAGACTTGTGAAAGGCGAATGCCTCCTCCAGGTCCACGCCTTTTCCGGTGGGCCATTGGGTCAGGACTTCCTGGCGGAGCTTCATAAACTCGCCTTCGGGAATTTTTTTATTTTGGATCTCCATCTACCTTGATCTCCTTTTTCATGATTCGCAAAGCGCAGGCGGGATGACTTGCAGCCAGCAGCCCCATGGCGGAAAGAATGTATTGCCGGTCCACCAGTACCCGGGCCTCTTTGGGCCGCAGGGACATGGGCTGCGCGGGATCATACAGAGCGTAAGAGGCGATTTCTGAGGTTTGCGTGGTATGAATCAGGCTTCCGCCTGTGACCACCAGATTGGTTACGGGGGTTAAATCCTTGCCGGTTTGGACATAGGTCAGACCCATGAGGGTGTAAGCTTCCTCAATGCTGCCGGCGTGGCGGATGACTGCTGTTTCTATGGCGCAGCTGGCAAGGGCCCGGTCCAAAGCCTCCAGCTTTGGATCTCCATCCGGCAGCGTGTCGGTGTGCTCCCGCAGAAATTGAGTCAGCTCCAGAACAGTGGGAACAGGCAGGCCGGAAATCCGGCTGAGCTTAGCCGGGCCGGCGGCGTCCAGAATGCCCCGGACGCTGTACCGCATGCCGATGTCCCCTTCCACGGTCCGTTTGACGTAGGGCTCCGGCAGTCCTTTGCATACTGTGTTGGCCCGGGCGGGTGCGCCCTCTGAAACAGAGTAGACATCTGTCGTAGCGCCTCCCACGTCTACGGCCAGCAGCTCTCCGATGCCCGATTCTTCTTCACAGCCGTTGGCCAGCAGTTCGATGGCCCGCATGACGGCCGAGGGGGTCGGCATCAGAATGCCGGACAGGAGGGAATCGGTTTTGGATAAGCCCTTGGCCTTGACGATGCGCCGGAGGAACACCTCCCGAATGACCTGCTGAGCGGGTTCAATATTGAGTACGCCGAATTTGGGCATGACGTTTTCGCACAGGTGAACCTCGCGTCCTGCAAGGATTCGCTGGCATTGCCGGGATGCGGTGCGGTTTCCGGCGACGACAATGGGAAAATTTCCGCCGAGGTCGGCCAGCACCTGGGCATTGTGGAGAATACAGTCGGTGTTTCCGCCGTCGGTTCCCCCCACCAGAAGGAAAATGTCCGGCTGCAGGGAGGCGATCTCCTCGGCGTCGTCTTCCGTCAATTGGAAGGCGTAGGTTTTCAGCACCTTAGCCCCTGCGCCGAGGCTGGCTTCCCGGGCCGCTTGCGCAGTCAGCTCGGGGACCAGGCCGGAGGCAATCATCCGCAGGCCGCCGGCAGCAGAGGAGCAGGCGTAACGATGGGAGAAGGTCAGAGGACCGGTTTGCTGTTCCAGCAGTGTCAGAGCTTGATGCAGGCCTTCCGTGACGTCGGTTTCCACCGTGGTATAGGAGGCGGCCGTTCCGAGAAGCGACGGCTGATCGATATCCACAGCGGTAACCTTGGTGTATGTACTGCCGAAATCAATCAACAGAATGGGCGTCATGATGTCACCGTCCGTTCTGAGGCTCCTCACCGGCTGGGGAGTCCATATGGAGAATTTCCCGCAGGGCGGCGATGGTGACCTCCGGCATGGTTCCCGGGGGGAATGCCCGGTCGAAGCCCATGGCGTGGAACCGGGCCTCCACATCTTCAAAACGCTGTTTGCCGATGACGATGTTGCCGCCTACCAGAAGGGGAATGCCTTGCAGTCCTGCTTCGTCGCATTTTTCTCTCATGCCCCGGCAGTCCAGTTCTCCCTGCCCGTATAGGGAAGAGACCACAATGGCATCGGCATTGGATTCGACTGCGGCAGCGATGTACTCCTCCTGCGAGACCATGACGCCCAGATTGATGACTTCAAATCCGGCTTCGGTAAAGGCCTGATACAGGATGCGGTTGCCAACAGCGTGTACGTCGGCGCCGATGACGCCCATGACCAACACTTTCTTTTTTCGCTCCATGGTTATCCACTCCAAATCATGTTTTTGGCTGGGGTTCAGAAGGTAAGGGATGCAAGCCGGGGAAGATATGCGATTATGCAGAAATATTATGTATTTTGTAAGGGTACTATACCTTGTTTTTCCTCGGCTGTCAAGAGCACAGGGGAAGATTTATGGTTCCCCCGGCAATTCTCGTATCAGATCCTGGACCGCGCCGTCCCGTCCCAGGACCCGGGCCACCGTCCGCCCGTCCCGGGGTGTCTTTCTGGGGACGCCGGTGATGGCTTCGGCCCGGCGTTTCAGGTCCTGAATCTCTACCACAGGCAGACCTGCCTGCCGGAGCTGGGCGGCCAACTCAGGGCGCAGGGGGTTTACGGCCACGCCTCGCTGTGTGACCAAAACGTCGACATCAGCGCCGGGGGTAGAAATACAGGCCACCCGGTCTGTTACAATGGGCAGACGGGCGCGAACCAGCGGGGCGATGATCATGGTGAGCCGGGCGCCGGCGGCGGCGTCGGTATGTCCGCCCGAGCCGCCCATGAGGCAGCCGTTGGAATCGGTGTGGACATTGACATTAAAGTCCGTATCAATTTCTGTCGCGCCCAAAATAACCACGTCCAGGCTGTCCACCACGGCGCCGCGGGTTCCGGGGGCCGCGTAGTGCCCGGCGGAGATTTCTCTGTGTCTGGGATCGTCCCGGATGGAGGCAACGGCATCCAGGTCGAAGCATTGTACATCCATGAGCTGGCGGAAGCACCCCGCCCGAAGCATCTCCACCAGATAACCGGTAATTCCGCCCAGAGCGAAACTGCCCTGGATGTTGTCCCGCAGCATAATTTCCTTCAGGGAGGCGGCGGCTGCCAGGGAAGCGCCGCCGGCGCCTGTTTGGAAGGAGAAGCCGTCTTGCAGAAGGCCGGAGGCAGCGATGACCTGGGCGGCGGTATCTGCCATCACCAGCCCCACCGGGTCCCGCGTGATCCGGGTGGTGCCGGAGAGAATGCCCTTCGGATCTCCGATGGCGTCCACCTGCACCACATAATCCACCCAATTCTCGGAAATGGCCCAGTCCGGCAAGGGATAGGGGAGAAGGGTATCGGTGAGGACGACAACTTTTTTGGCATACATGGCGTCCGGTATGGCATAACCCAGACTGCCGCAGGCGGCGGCGCCCAGCTTTCCCGTGGCGTTTCCCCGGCAGTCGGCCGCCGGAACCGCTACAAAAGCGACATCGATGGGAGTACGGCCTGCGGCGATGTCCGCTGCCCGCGTTCCGTGAGAGCGAAATTCCACCGGCTCTGAAAGAATCCCGGAGGAAATATGCCGGCCGATGCCGCCGGAGACATAGTCTGTCAGCAGCCGGGTGGCGACGCCGTTGCGGATATGTCCCACCAGAGGCATGTGAATATCGAACAGGGAGCTGGCGTTTACGGTCAGATTCCGAATGCCCATCCGGGCCGCTTCTTCCAGCACCAAATTTAAAATATAATCTCCATTGCGAAGATGGTGGTGAAATGAAACGGTCATGCCGTCTTGTAAACCGGCGGCCTCCAGCGCCTCCCGCAGAGAGTGCAGCAGCTTAGATTTCATGGTTGGCACCTCCAGTCAGTCCCAATTCCCGGGCTGCTTCCAGAGTTTGTTCGGCACGATGCACAATTGGGGCGTCCACCATTTTCCCGTGAAGGGAAATGGCGCCCCGGCCCTGGCGTTTGGCTTCGGCAATGGCGGCCAAGACCTCTTGGGCATAGGCAATTTCCTGGGCAGTGGGGGAGAAGACGGCGTTAATTCCCGTCACGTGGCGGGGGGATATGCTGGCTTTGCCGGTGAAGCCAAGGCTTTTGGCATACCGGGCGTCGGCTCGCAGGCCGTCGAGGTCATCCACGTCGGTAAAGGGCGTGTCGAAGGCCTCCACACCGGCTGCCCGCGCCGCGCAGACCACCCGCTGGCGGGCATAATCAATTTCACGTCCTTCTTTCGTCCGTTTGCACTGCAGATCTGCCGTTAGATCCTCGCCGCCTAGGAACAGGCCCAGGACCCGGGGACTGGCGGTCGCGATGGAAAAGGCGTTTTCCACTCCCAGCGCCGTCTCCAGCAGAGCAATTACCCCGACGCGCCCGGGCTTCATGCCGTTTTGCTGTTCCAGTCTGGTGATCTCTGCATCCAACTGTTGGATTTGGCCGGCGTTTGCAGTTTTCGGGAGCATGAGGGCGGTGGGGCCCTGCGGAACGATTTCCTCCAGGTCTGCCTGACACAGTCCGGAATCCAATGCGTTGATCCGCACCACCGTCCGGCAGCCGAAGCCCATTCGGGACAGGGCGTTGCGGACCAGAATTCGGGCCGCGTCTTTTTCCTGGGGCGATACGGCGTCCTCCAAATCCAGAATCACGGCGTCGGCTCCCAGCGCGTCTCCGTTGATCAGCATGTTCGGGGTGTTTCCCGGTAAGAACAGCATGGAACGAATCATAAAGCGCCTCCCAATCCCCGGCGCAGGGCCGTTTCCACCCGGGCGCGGATGACGCAGTCCAAAGCGCCCCGGTCTACGACGGTTACCTTTGCGTCTTTGACACCGTAATGTAATAAAACGGCCTGGACCGACTGCCGGATATCCTGGCCGAATTGCTCCAGGACTACCGATTCCAGCCGGATTTCCAAGCCGTTTTCATTTGGTTCAATTTCCACATAGGCATCGCTGGATTCCATGGTGCCCGCTGTGGCGCGCTGAAGTATTTCAGACATGTGGCAAACCTCCTAAGAACAGTAGGTGAGGGGTATTTTGTTTTGTGGATATTGTATAATAGATTTCCTGCTTTTTCAACAGATATTTTTGCTTTTCCTGTTGCAAGGATCAAAAAAACCTGTATACTGAAAGTAGCATACGCACATGGCGCTTTGTCGTCCGGACCGATTGCGGATTTCACCTTGTCTGAATGTCTGGGATCGGCTGTTGACAAAGACGGCGTATGGGAAGGGAAGTGAACCGATGGAAGTTTTCTGGGAGCGGCAAAATGGGCAGACGGAGGCGGTCGTCCGGTTCCTGGAGGAGCAGGGGCTCCATGGGGACGAAGGGGTGCAGGCTACGGTCAGTCTGCGGGAAGACGGCCGGATTCTGGCCTGCGGCGCGCTGGATGGAAATGTGATCAAGACCGTAGCAGTGGATCCGGCTTTTCAGGGGCGGGGCTTGGCGGAGGTCTTAATGACGGAGCTGCGCCGGGAGGCCTTTGCCGGGGGGCACCGGCAGCTGTTTGTGTTTACCAAGCCGGTGAATGAGGCGCTGTTCCGGAGCTTGAGCTTTTTTCCGGTTGCGGCCTGCGCGGACGCGATGTTGCTGGAGAGCACGCGGGGCGGCCTGCGCCGGTATCTGGAGTCATTGCCCAAGGCCGGTGGAGCTTGCGGTGCGGTGGTGATGAATTGCGCGCCGTTTACGCAGGGGCACCGGTATCTGGTGGAACAGGCCAGTCGGGCTTGCGATTGGCTGTACGTCTTTGTTTTATCGGAACCCAAAGGACCGTTTCCGCCGGAGGATCGACTGCAACTGGCGCGTCTGGCTTGCCGGGAATTTCCCAATGTGTCGGTTCATCCCACTCAGGGCTATCTGATTTCCAATGCAACCTTCCCCACGTATTTCCTCAAAGATAGAAACCGGGGAGGCGAGATTCACTGTGAATTGGACCTGGAGATTTTTGCCGGACGGTTTGCCCCTGCGCTGCATTTGAAAAAGCGGTTTGTAGGCACGGAGCCCTTGGACCCTGTGACCAGGCGCTATAATGAGGCCATGCACGCATTCCTGCCTGGACGGGGGATTGCGATGATCGAGATTCCCAGACTGAAGGTGGGCGGAGAGCCGGTCAGCGCCAGCCGGGTCCGGGCTCATTGGACCGCCGGCGACCTGCAGTCTGTCCGGGATCTGGTACCGGCTACGACTTATGATTATTTAAAATTAAAAATAGGAGGATAACGCCATGTCTTATTCGGGAAGAATGCAAAAAAGCCATATTCTCAGCACCTTCTACGCCCCCCGGGGCCGGAACCGGATTTACGATCTGGGTATTCAGATTGCCCAGATGTATCTCAGCCCCTTCGACAAGCTCATTGGCGTAATTGGCGACAGTGGGTCCGGAAAGAGCGTCCTGATCCGGGGGATGTTTCCCGGTCTGGAGCTGACCAACGATGATGACGGCGTCAACGTGCGCCCCCTTCCCATCATGGATCAGGACAGCGAAACCGGCTTCTTTACCCCCCATACCTATCATGTGGATATTCGGTTTGAAATGGGCTTTACCCAGCCCCATGAGCTGGCGGATGCCATCATGCGCGCCGTCCGGCGGGGTAAACGGGTGGTGGTGGAGCATTTTGACCTGATCTATCCCTTCTTGTCCACCAACGCAAATCTGCTGATTGGGGTGGGAGAGGAAATTCTGGTGGCTCGTCCCAATCCCTTCGGCCCCTTCCCGGATGCCATCAGCCAGCGGTGCCAGGAGTCCCTGAAATACCGGCTCATGGCGCACACGGCGGAGGATCTGTGTGAATTCTGCATTTCGGCTGAGGAGCGGGACCGGGCGCAGCACGACGACATTCACCACGGCTTTATCCTGGCATTTCCGGAGTACCAGCCGGAACTGGACTTGGAGGAGCTGGAGCGAAAAATTCTGGCGTTGATCGACCAGGATCTTCCCATTGATTATGTGGACGAGAGCCATATTGCCATTGGGGGAAAGCTCCACCCCTGTACCGGACCCCGAACCCACGTGCCTTCCTCCGGCCATGTGGTGGGCTTCCATTTGGTCAAGAGGTTTTTGCTGGATCATTTCAACAAGCGGTACCTGCTGGTCGGCTGTGTCGGAGAGGACTCTTTGGAGATTATGGAACGGCTGAGTCAAATTCGGGCGGATCTGAATGAAATATGAGCATTCAGACGTTACTGTAAGCCGATCACGTTTCCATATTCATCCGTTTGATAAGCGCCCTTTGTCATATCGAGAAGGCAGTATGTGTTAGCCCACTTATCCTTTACCACGGCGCATTTTCCAATGTCAATGTCAAACGGCCCGCATTCCAGAATGCCGCCGGACGCCAAAAAGTGCGGCAAAGCGGCTTCGACGGAATCGACTCGAAATTGTACGACGGGATTGCGCTCGGTCACAAGCAGGACCTCGGTATGCCCCTCACGCATTCCGAGGCCGCATGCGTTTGCCGTTCGCCAAAGCAGCTGCAAGCCAAGCTGTTTCGAGTAAAACAAAATGCCATCTTCGATGTCGTCTACATAAAAGGAAACACAATCCACATTTCTAAAAAGCGTTTTCTCCACAGCGAGATACCTCCTGAAATTGTAAGTGGGACCGTCCGGTCTGCAGAATGGCGTTGGCAAAACGCGGTTCAGACGGACGGTCCCGATGCGTGTCCCGGCCTTTGCCATGCTCCGTCCGGTTAATTTACTGCGGACTCCTCCTGCAACGGCGGCGCTTCCTGCGTTTGCAATTCGCGAAGCGCGGCGTGGTCTTGCTTCCCGTGCTTGACCTCAAAGTGAAGCAGCAAACTCATGGCGCCCCGGAGTAGTACGATAGCGCCCAGGATCATAAGCTCGGACAGGTTGTCGACTAAAACGGTCTTTAAAATTTCTGCGGCCATTTTGAAAGCCAAGGCGGTGGACATGCCTGAGGCCAGGTTGTATTGAATCGGACGGTTTTTCTTCCGGAAGGTATTTTGCAGGTAGTCCCAAAAGCCCCGGCATCCGGTCCAAGCGACTACAAAGATGCCCATAAGCTCTAGAATGCCGATGATGGGAGGGAGGATGGTCTTGACGATATGCTCAATCATAGGTCACACTTCCTTTTGTAAGAATGAATCAGCGCTCGCGAGGGAAGAGATGGCGGGCCGGGCTTGGTTATGTCGAGCTCGAAAGCGGCGGCTTATGATTCCCAGGTGCGAAGGCGGTCGGCAAGCCAAAAAACGACTTCTCCGATGCGATACAGTTCGCTCTCCCGGCTGCTGCTGCTCCAAAGGGTCTTATAGTGGCCGTACCAGCATTCCAGCTCCTCGGCCAGCCGGTGGGGCTCTGTCTGCGGCTCATTTTTCCCATGCAAATATCGAGCGGCCAGAAGTGAGGCGAAGCGGTTGAGCAGCTTTTGACCGTCCGACATGATGAAGTAGGGAAGCATACGGCGGCGCGACTCTGCCGGCATGGCGGGCATCAGGCGGCAGAGCTCGTCTTGGCATGCGTCGATGGTCTCATTCATTTCATCCAACCGGGGCAGTCCCTGCTGGATGTGGGACTGATAATCCTTCCAATATTGCTCCATGGTTTTGACGGGCAGCCGTCCGTTTTGGATTTCTACAAATTCCACCACTTCGCCCCAGTTCATAACGACCTGTTGGCTCAGGGTACGCAGAACAGACAGCAGTTTCCCGGAGCGGTCTCCATATTCCACCACGGAGATGTCCTCGTTTAGTTGATCTTCCGGGGTAATTTGCCCGTTCCAGCCCATGGCTGCGCTGTAGAGGATGCCCGGCGTGGAGGACTCCGGGTCCTGCAGGTGACCGAAATCTCCCCATTCCGTTACCAGTAGACCGGCGGCCTGATATGTATGGGCTAGGGTGGCCATGTTTTTGATGTTGGCGTAGGCGATATCCAGACGGTTGATGGTTTGCTTCCAACCCTGGACGCCGGGGCAGAGATACTGGTTGGCGCCTTGAGACCAGAGCTGATAGGCGGATTCCTTTCGAGGCTCCGGTGCGTAATCCCAATTCATGCAGATGACGTCCTTGGGGAGCTCCTGCAGGGTTTCCGGCTGCGCCAAGATGATGTCGCCAAAGAACATGGGCTGCTTACCCTGCGCTTCCACATGCCGGCAAATCTTCCGAATCCACTCGACGTACATCCTGTGACTGCCGGTTTGATCTGCTCGGTCTTTCCCCCGGCCGCGCCCCAGGTCAAAGGGCTCGTCTCCGTTGATGTTAAACAAATGAGAGGTGAAAAGGGGCAAAAATTCGTCAATCATCCCATATACCAGAGACAGGGAGGCCTCGTCCGTGGTGTTCAGCGTATGGTGACACATCCTCTGATAGAAGGAGAAGGGAACCCCGTCTGTATCCTCTATCTCAGACAGATGCCGGTAGCTCTTGGTGCGCAAGACCTTGTACAGGTGCCCCAGCGTGGCAATGGAAGGCACCAGGTCGATTTGAAGGCTCCTGCAGTAGGCGTCCAGCTCCAGAATGTCCGCCGGGGTCAGAGGCGTGTCGTCCCGCCATACTTCGCTGAAGCCGTCGAACAGGAAGGTGTGCTCCATGTACAAATGCAGCTGGTTGATTTTATAATAGCTGCACCGGTCTGCCAATTCCTTTAAAAATGCCGTGGTGGGAATCCGGCCGCGGGTCACGTCATAAAACAGCCCCCGCACGGGCAATGCCGGATTATCCTTGAGGGAAAGACAGGGCAGGCAGGGGCCTTCTTGCCGTACGATTTGCCGCAGCGTTTGCACGCCGTGCAGCAGCCCTGCATCCCCGCTGCCGGTGATTTCCACGCCTTGGGGGGTGATCCCAATTTCGTATGACTCTTTGCCGAGGCTTTGCTCCAGCTCCGGGCTCTGCCGCAGGTGGATGCCGGGATGGGAGCGGGCAGTACGCCGGTCGATCAGCAGGCTGAGGCCGGTAGACTTCTCCAGCTCACCGGCCAGTAGCTTGGCGTAGGTATATGCAGCGGGACTGCAACCGGCATCCAATGTGATGCGGTCCCGGTATGTGATGCGGTATTGTCCTGGCAGCGGCGCAATCTGTTGGGGTTGCGGAATCAGTTTCATGGTTTGTTCCTCCTTCTTATGCGCGCCGGCGCTGTGGGTCCGGCAAGGTCAGTGTACCTTATTTGGCAGAAATAGTCAATCGAGACTTTCTCTCGGATCCGGAAAACCATTGGGACAAGGAAGCTCATGAAAAAGCCTCCCGGCAGCGCGTCGATCTGCGTCGGCTGGAAGGAGCACGCAATGCGGAAGAGACGGAAAGACGGAGGATTAAGGGTTCCTTAATTTTGATGGTTGTTTCTTGCCGTTCATTGACATTCCGGCCCGGGAGTGATATGATGACAACAACAAGGCAAGGAGCGTTCATCTACCATGCACAATTGGAAAAAGGAAATTTTTAGCATTCCCAACATATTGAGTTTGTTCCGGCTGCTGCTGATTCCGGTATATACCGTGCTGTTTCTCCGGGCGGAAAATCCGTCGGATTATTGGTTGGCGGCAGGTGTTTTGGCTGTCTCCACACTGACCGACATGGTGGATGGGAAGATTGCCAGACGGTTTCATATGATCACCAATCTGGGAAAAATTCTGGATCCGGTGGCGGACAAGGCCACGCAATGCACGCTGCTGGTTTGTCTGGCAGTACGGCATCCTGTATTGTGGTATGTGCTGGCGCTGTTTGTCGCAAAGGAAGGCTTCATGCTGGTGATGGGAATTGTGAATTTGCGGCGGAAAAAGATGCTGGGCGGCGCGCTCATGAGCGGAAAAATTTGCACGACGATTTTATTTGTCAGCATGATCATCCTGGTACTTTTTCCGGAGGTCTCATCCGGCGCGTTAAGCTTGCTGGTGGCCATTTGTGTTGTGGCTATGCTTTTGTCCTTTGCAGACTATTTTATGGCTTATTTTGGAAAGAATAAAAAGGTACAGGATATTTGATTTTGGTAGAAAAGGCCTGCTGTCAGAGGGGAGCTCCTCTTGCAGCAGGCCTTTTTTGGCGCGATTTCGTAGATTCTTTTAACCGCAGCGGGAATAGCCGCAGGAGCGGCAGATGACGCAGCCGCCTTCATGCTCCAGCGGCTCGCCGCACTCCGGGCAAAACCGTCCGCTGGCGGCGCTTCCGGCCGGCAACGGCGTTTCGCCTGTCTGGGTGTTCCATACTTTCTCCAAAACCTTGGCAATGGCGTCGGGACAGGAGGTGACGGCCAGCCCAGGCTGCCGAATGGTGGAGGGACAGCGGATTCCCTTTAGCTGGTGAATAATCTCCTGAGGATCCACGCCGCTGCGAATGGCGATAGAAACCAGGCGGGCGGTGGCTTCGCTCTGGCTGGGACAGCCGCCGGATTTTCCCGTGTTGGTGAAGACTTCACAGATGCCGTTTTCGTCGGAATTTACCGTAATATACAGATTGCCGCAACCGATCCGAACCTTTTCCGTATATCCGGCTGTGACGGCGGGGCGGGGGCGGGGCTTCAGAGTGCCGTAGGCGGGTGCAGCCGCTGGGGTTTGGGAGGCGGTGCCCATGTTCAGGACCTGTTCGTTCCGGCTGCCGTCCCGATAGATGGTGATGCCCTTGCAGCCCAGCTTCCAGGCCAGACGATAAACCTCCTCGACCTCTTCTTTGGTGGCGGAATGGGGGAAGTTCACGGTTTTGGAAACGGCGTTGTCCGTATGAGCCTGGAAAGCGGCCTGCATTTGTACGTGCCAGGTGGGGGAGACGTCGTGGGCACAGACAAAGACGTCCCGAATTTCCCGGGGAATCCCCGCTACATGGGTTAAGCTGCCCTGCCGTGCGATTTCTTTCAGCAAGGCGTCGCTACAAATACCGGCTTCTTCCAGGGTTTGCCGCAAAATGGCGTTGGTTTCCACAAATTGGGTGCCGTCCATGATGTTTCGAATATACGCATAGGCAAATACGGGCTCTACGCCGGAGGAGACGCCGGCAATGATGCTCAGGGTTCCGGTGGGGGCGATGGTTGTAACGGTGGCGTTCCGCAGCGGCGTTGCGTCGGCATAGACGCTCTGCCGGAACAGGGGAAACGGGCCGCGGATTTCGGCCAGGCGCGCACTGGCTTGGTGCCCCTCGGTCTGAATCAGATTCATGATCTGATGGGCCAGATCCACACCCCGGGTGCTGTTGTAGGCAATCCCCAGACGCAGGAGCATGTCCCCAAAGCCCATGACGCCCAGTCCGATTTTTCGGGAAGCCAAAGTGGTTTCGGCAATCTGGGGCAGGGGGTAGCGGTTGATATCGATGACATTATCCAAAAAATGCACGGCGCGGTGAACGGTTTGGATGAGATGCTCCTCATCCAGCGCCCAGCCGTTCTCCGTCCGGCGCAGATGCGCAGCCAGGTTGATAGAACCCAGATTGCAGCTTTCGTAGGGAAGAAGGGGCTGCTCTCCGCAGGGGTTGGTGCTCTCAATCTGCCCTTGCGTGGGGATGGGATTGTCCCGATTCAACCGGTCCAGGAAAATGATGCCCGGTTCGCCGGTTTGCCAGGCGGAGCACACAATGGCTTCCAACACCGCACGGGCGGACAACCGGCCGGCGACGCAGCCGGTGGTGGGATGGATCAGATCGTAGTCCTGCCCGGCCTCCACCGCCTGCATAAATGCCTCGGTGATGCCGACGGAGATATTGAAATTGGTGATTTGACTGGTATCGTTTTTGCACTGGATGAACTCCAGAATATCCGGATGATCCACCCGTAGAATCCCCATATTGGCGCCGCGGCGCGTACCGCCCTGCTTGACCGCCTCGGTGGCGGCGTTGAATACCCGCATAAAGGATACGGGGCCGGAGGCAACGCCGCCGGTGGAATTCACGGCAGCCCCCTTGGGGCGAAGGCGTGAGAAAGCAAATCCCGTTCCGCCGCCGGATTTGTGAATCAGAGCGGCGTTTTTCACCGATTCAAAAATCTCTTCCATGGAATCTCCCACCGGCAAAACAAAACAGGCGGACAATTGCCCCAGGGGGCGGCCTGCATTCATCAGGGTGGGGGAGTTGGGGAGAAACTCCAGCTGGGTCATCATCTGATAAAACTCCTCGGCGGAGCGGGAAACATTGCCGCCGTAGGCTGCGTCGGCCTGGGCGACGGCGTCGGCAACCCGGCGAAACATATCCTCCACGGTTTCTATAGGACGTCCTTCTGCGTCCCGCATGAGATACCGCTTTTCCAACACGGCCTTTGCGCTTGGCGTAATCTGCATGACGTGCTACCTCCCAATGTGTGAATACAAGATATTGTAGCTTTTGAAGATGAGTATGTCAATATGTTGTGAAGCCGGTTTTGAAAAAATTTCCGAAAATCCCCCTTGACATATTAACAGTGTTATGTTAAAATCCGTGCATAACAATGTTAAGGAGGGGGATCGATGGAAGACCTGATTTCCAAAAAGGAGGTTCTGGAAAAGTACAGCATCTCCTACGGCGCGCTGTACCGTTGGAAGCGGATGGGTCTGATACCGGAGGCGTGGTTTATTCGTAAATCCACCTCCACCGGACAGGAGACGTTTTTCCGGCGGGATCAGATTTGTCCTCGTGTGGAGCTGATTCTCTCCCGGCCGGACGGAACGCCCTTGGAGAAATTGGCTGCTGAGTTGGCCGGACAGCAGCAGCAGCGCCGTTCTGCCCGCCGGCTGATTCTCGAGGACCGGTTTGGGCGGCGGGATTTTAACGTGGAGGAAATCCGGCAGGCCTGTCTGACAGATGGGGAACAGGAAACCAGCATTTTGGAATTTTTAAAGGAGGCGCCACTATGAGCGACAAAATTGACATGAAAATCAGCGGAAGTTCGGTTATGCCGGGCGGAGAGTACGGGAAGGTATCCATCAGCGGCTCCGGAAAAATTCAGGGCAGCGTGAAATGTGATCGTCTGGTTTGCTCCGGTTCCGGCAAGGTGGCAGGGGATGTGGTTGCCCAGACGGTGGATTGTTCCGGCGCGGCGAAGGTGGAAGGCAGTCTGGACTGCCGGGAGAAGCTGTCCACCTCCGGCTCTTTTTCCTGTACAGGCGCCATTCAAGCTCAGGAAATCCATTGCTCCGGTAGTTTCCATGCGAAGGGAAAGGTAGCAGGCGGGGACTTTCGGATTTCCGGCGCCTTCCAGGCAGAGCAGGGGGTGCATTGCCGGGATTTTCGCGCTTCCGGGGCCTGTCAAATTCAAGGCGACCTGGAGGCGGAGTATGTCCGGCTCAGTGGTAAGACGGACGTTTCGGGCTTGCTGAATGCGGAGACGGTGGAAATCAGCGCCGGAGGCCTTTCCCGCATTGGAGATATCGGCGGCAGCACCATTATTGTACAGGGAAATCGCAACGCTATTCGCATCTTTGGTTTTTCCATCAACCGCTCCACGTGCCTGGAGACTACGTCGATCGAAGGTGACCGGGTGGAGCTGGAGTATACCACAGCCCAGGTCGTTCGGGGAAAACAGGTCGTCATCGGCGAGGGCTGTAAGATCGACCGGGTGGAGTACACGCAGACGCTTCAGGCTCATCCCGGCACCGTGGGACAGGCGGTCAAGCTTTAGGCTCGACAGACAGCCGTATGGCCGCACAGCTGCGGGGCTTGTTTCTGCAAGGAAATAGAAAAAAGGACTCATAAAACTCCTTGGTTTTGTGAGTCCTTTTCCCCACAGGGAGGAAGAAGATGAAAAACGCATAGCAGCGCGTAGAAAATTGGCAGATACAAGCCCCGGTTTTGCCGGGGATACCCGGCGCTGCAGCGTCATACAGAGGGACGCATTCCGAAGAAGCGATCCTGCAGCGCCAATCCCAAACGAAGGGATTTCCCTCTCACCGGCTCTAGTCTATCACAGTTTGCGTAAAATCGGCATGCTTGCCACGGTAAAGTTGCGGTTAAATTCCCCGGCTCACACCAGCTCTACCCGATACGTCTCCATCCAATGGTTGACCTGAAGCATGTATGCGATGGTCTGGGGCGTATTCATCAGCTGCCCATACCAGGGCCATGGATATTGTGCAGTGAGCAAATCCTCCAGGGCGTGGCGGTTGGCAATTTGAAACAGCGGGGCGTCGCCGGCATCCAAAAGCGCCTGCAGCCGTTTGGAAACCTCTGCCAGGTAGGCAGGATTGTGGGTTTTGGGATAGGGGCTTTTCTTTCTCCATAAAACCTCATGGGGCAGATAGTCTTCCATGGCTCTGCGGAGAAGCCCCTTTTCATATCCTTCGTAGTCTTTCAGCTCCCAGGGCACACTGTATAAATACTCTGCGATGCGGTAGTCGCAGAAGGGGACCCGTACCTCCAGTCCGGACCACATGCTCATTCGGTCTTTCCGGTCCAGGAGCGTTTGCATAAACCAGCGGAAGTTGAGATTGACCATTTCCTTCATCCGGCGCTCCTGGGCATTCTGGCCGGGTAAGACATCGCTGGCTTGGCAAGTGGATTCATACCGGCGAAAAACGTAGGACTCCGGATCCAGGACGGCTCTGTACGGGTCTGAGAGGAAGGAACTGCGCCACGCTGTGGACTGGGCCCAGGGGAAGCCCGCCCGCTCCCGGACTTCCGGATCCCGGTACCAGGGATACCCCCCGAAAATTTCGTCTGCACACTCTCCGGACAGGGCGACGGTTGCCGTTGGCTTCATGGCCCGGCACAAAAGCAGAAGAGAGGCGTCTACATCCGCCATGCCGGGAAGATCCCGGGCTTCCACCGCCTCGTACAAGGCGTCTGCCAGCTCTTGGGTATCCAAAATGACCCAGTGATGCTCCGTATCCAAATACTGGGTCATGATTTCAATGAATTCCGGGTCGCTGTTGGGCTGAAACTTCCCGGCGTGAAAATACTTGGCATTGTCCTTGTAATCCACAGAAAAGGTATGCAGCCGCCGTCCTTGTTTTGCTTCCTCCCGGGCGGCGACAGAAGAAATCAGACTGGAATCCAACCCACCGGAAAGAAAGGTGCACACCGGCACATCGGAGACCAGCTGGCGCCGGATGGCATCTGTAACGAGGGAACGAACATGCTCCAGCGTTTGGGGAAAGGTATCCCGATGCTCCCGGTCTTCCAGGCGCCAATACCGCCGCAGGCGGATTTCTTTTCCGTCAAAGTAGCCGCAGCAGCCGGGCTCCACTTCCCGGATACCCCGGAAAACGCCGCAGCCCGGGGTCCGTCCGGGACCCAACAGCATAATCTCCGCCACGCCTTGGGCGTCTACCTGAGCCGGTACCGCCGGATGCGCCAGCAGTGTTTTCAGCTCCGAGGCAAAGAAAAACCGTCCTTCCCGGAGCGTGTAAAACAGCGGCTTTACGCCGATCCGGTCCCGGGCCAAAAACAGCCGCTCGGACTCTTCCTCCCAGACGGCAAAGGCAAAAATACCGTTAAACCGCTCCACACAGCTTTCTCCCCACTGTGCATAGGCGTGGAGAACCACTTCCGTGTCGGAGTGCCCCTGGAAAGTATGTCCATCCAATTTCAAAAGACGGCGCAGCTCCTCCGTATTATACAATTCCCCATTATACACCATGTGATAGTGGGTACCCCGGAACAGGAGCTCCATAGGTTGGCGTCCGCCTTCTAAATCCACAACAGCCAGCCGGGCATGGAGCAGGCTCACGCCCCGCTTTTGGAAAATACCCCACTGGTCCGGCCCGCGGCGGGTCATGGTTTTCATCATAGCTTCCAGAATTTCCCGTTTTTCTCCGGCGGAACCGAGAATTCCCGCAATTGCGCACATAAGCATTACAACCCCTTTCAAGCACGCTATAGTCTATTCCGTGTCCCCGGTTCTGTGAACGGTGGAATTTACCATGGATAGCTTTTTTTCTCCGGGGCACCCTAACATGGGGTGATGCAACATGAAAAGCAGCAAAGACATATTAGGCTCCGTGGTAAAAACGGCGCAAATGGGAAAGACCGGCTTGCAGTGTGTGCTGGAAGCGCAGATTCGTCCCTCTCTTCGGGAGAATTTGGAGAAGCAGGTGGTCATTTACGATCAGATTGCCAAAGAGGCGCTGGATTTGGCCCATGGCAGAAATTGGCAGGTAGAGCAGCTGGGCTCCGTGAGCCGGGCCTGCTCCCGGATGGTTTCCCGGATGCGGCTGAATCGCGGCAATGCAGACTCCAAAGCTGCCGCTATGGTGATGCAGGGCAGTACCCGGGGACTGATTCAGGGTCTGACCAATCTGCATCAGTTTCCTTACCAGGATACTGCCGTCAGTACCCTGGCGCAGCGCCTGCTGGATTTGGAGACCGAGGCTTTGGGCCAAATGCAATCCTATTTATAAGCACAGGAAAGAGACGTGCAGGGACCGCAGAGGAACGAAAGTTGGCTGCGGTCCCTCATTTTGTTTGGGGGTACAGCGCACTTCTCGGGGAAATAGCCGGATGCTTTTGCCGGCGCCGTCTATGAGGTCCTGCCCTGCTTTGTGCAGGCGGAGAGAAATTTTCTGCCGGACCTTTGTCATGTTTTTCCTCCGATGCATAGAATGAACTGATGCCGGAATCTGCCCGGTAAGCAGACGCCGGTCTATGGAAGGAGGAGGGCGCTATGCCTGCAGAAGGTTCGATTCAGGTTCACGTATATACATCCACCGCGCAGATTCCCGTGCCCGGAGCGGCCGTTGCCATTGTATCCGATGACGGAACGCTCCTGGCGGCCCGTCTGACGAACGAAAGCGGACAGATTCAGCCGGTTACGGTCCAGGTGCCGGACGCATCGGAGAGCCGGGACCCTAATTTTCAGGGGCAGCCGTTTACGACTGTGAGCATTCGGGTTCAGCACCCCGACTATGAACAAATTCAGGTGGATCACGCCCAGGTATTTGCCGGGGTAATCACCCTGCAGCCTTTGGAGCTGATCCCGCTGCCGCAATTTCCGGATCTGTATGACCGGGTGGAGTACTTCAATGTACCGCCCCAGAACCTCTAGGAGGTGCTGCCATGCCTGCTGTGATACCGTATGTGCCGGAACAGATTACGGTTCATTTAGGCCCGCCCAATGCGGATGCGGCCAATGTGACGCTGCCTTTTACAGACTATGTCAAAAACGTGGCGTCTTCTGAGATTTACCCCACCTGGGATGAGAGCGCCCTGCGCGCCAACATTTTGGCCATTGTCTCTTTTGCCCTAAACCGAGTTTATACCGAATACTACCGCAGCCGGGGCTATAGCTTTGATATCACCAATTCCACAGCCTACGACCAGGCCTTTGTAAACGGGCGCAATACCTTTGAAAATATTGACGCCATTGTGGACGATTTGTTTAACAGCTACATTCGCCGCCAAAGTTTTGTAGAACCCCTGGCGGCCAAATTTTGCAATGGTACTACCGTGACCTGTGAGGGACTCAGCCAATGGGGCTCGCAAAATTTGGCCGTGCAAGGCTATAATTCTGTGCAAATTTTGCGGACATATTACGGGGAAAACATTGAAATTGTCGCCAACGCTCCCATTCAGGGGTTGGTTCAGTCTTATCCCGGGACTCCGATTCGGCGGGGCAGCACCGGCCCCAACGTGTTGGTCATTCAGACATCCTTAAACCGGATCTCACAGAATTATCCGGCGATTCCGAAGATCTCGCCGGTGGACGGAATCTTCGGCTCCCAAACAGAGAACTCGGTGCGGAGGTTCCAGCAAATCTTCGGACTGACTCCCGACGGCATTGTGGGACGCGCGACCTGGTACGCTCTGGTGCGGCTCTATGTGGGCGTCAACGCGCTGTCGGAGCTGCGTTCGCAAGGACAGCAGTTTTACAATATTTCCTGGAATTACGGCGGCGCGCTGCAGCAAGGGAGCGTAGGAGAGCGGGTGCGGCAGCTGCAGTACATGCTCCAGGTCAATTCCAGCGTAAATCCCTCCATTCCGCCTGTGGCCGTAGACGGCATTTACGGACCGGCTACCCGGGCGGCAGTCTTGGCGGCGCAACGGTTTTTTGGCCTTCCTCAAACCGGTGCAGTAGACGAACAGACCTGGCTCCTGCTGGAGAGTCAACTCAGCAGTGTGAACAATAATATTTTCCGCAATCAGGAATTGTTCCCATATTCAGTAGAGTCTGGGAATGCGGTGCAGACTGCTTTTGCGCCGGCTAACGCCAGAAGCCTGTACCGCAACGGGAACACCCGCTCCGGTACAGGCCGGAACACGGTCCCAGCCGCTCCGGAACACCGGTACTCTCAGACAACGACCATCACGCAATTTCCGGGAACGGAGCTGAGTATGGGCAGTCAGGATAGAGGGCGAGGGGAGGCAATCCAATGAAGATTCATACAGAGCCAAGCAATTTAGTCGGCCGCCCGGTTGAAAGCATGCAAATTATGCTCCGGGTTGTGGCGGAAGGCAACGATCGTCTGATTCCCGTTGTGCCGGACGGCATCTTCGGCCGGAATACCATGGCGGCAGTGACGGCGTTTCAGCGGTACTACGGCCTGCCGGCCACCGGGGTGATGAATCAAGTCACCTGGGAGCGTCTGGTAGAAGTCTACCGGCACGATTTGGTGCTCCAGTCGCCTGCCGAGGGAATGCAGCCCATTTTGAACCCATACCAAACCCTGAAGCCGGGTGAGAGCAATTACCATGTCCATTTGGTCCAGGTTGCGTTGCGCGTTTTGGGCTCGGTATATCGTGGGATTCCACCGGTTCCGATTAATGGAACCATGGATGCGTCTACAGTGACGGCGGTCCGCCGCTTTCAAACGCTCAGCGCGATCCCGGTGACCGGAGAGGTAGATAAACATACCTGGCAGCAGCTTTCACGCCAGTATACTTTAGCGGCAGGCGATGGAAACGGCCAGGAGAGGAAAAAAGAAATGCAATAGGACTGATACCGGGATAAAAAAAGTGGGAAGGGGCTGCTTTGCCCCTCCCCACAGTTTTTTGTTACTGGGTAGGTGTGTTCCCGTTACCGCTGTGAAAGCTTTAGACAGGCCCGGCCTGCGGCATAGGAGACGACGGCGCCGGCTGCCAAGCAGACCCAATTGAGGGCGATTTTTGCAGCGCTCCCGCTGTGCGCCGGTAAAATCATGATTGCAGTTGCGACGACAATGCCGATCATGGCGTGGGAGATTCCGGCATACCACTTGCGGTATGCCGCATGAACGCCGCGCGACAGGATTAAAAGGCACAGACCGGCGCCGACCGCCAGAGGCAGCAGAACGCCCGGGGACAGGCGGGAGATTCCGTCGAGCATGGGTTGATACAATCCGAAAAACAGGAGCAGGGTGGAAGAGCTCAGTCCCGGAACAATGAAGCTGACGCCCCACATCACGCCGCAAAACAGGAAGCCCCAGAAATCCGGACGAAGAGAAACGGCGTCGATCTGCCGGAAGAGCAGCAAAAGGCTCAGCATGAGGGTAAAACCGGCCACCATAGCGAAATACGCGGAAGGACGCCTCCCTTTCTGTCCCGCATCCCGCCAAAGCTCCGGAATGGTGCCGACAATAAGTCCGATGAAGGCGCAGGTGACTGCCTGGCTGTTTTGCTCCAGCAGCCATCCGGCGAGGCCCGACAGGCCGATGAAGCCGATACCGGCGCCGAATAGAAAGACGCAGAGGGAAAGCCAATGCTTTTGCAGGGCTTGCCTGGGGTGGGAAAATACTTCAATCAGAGGCTGGTACATACCAAAGGCCACGCAAAGCGTGCCGCCGCTGATTCCGGGCATAATGGCGCCGAAGCCCACCAAGGCGCCTTTGAGGGCCAGAAGGATATTTTCCGCAATATGGCGTTTTGAAAATGTTCTTTTGTTCATGAAGCGTTTCCGACCCACTCCAGAAAGCGCCGGAGTCCGTCCTTTCCGCCGGCAACGAACAAAATATCCCCCTCCCGGAAGACATAGTCCGGCTTAATGTTTTCAATCAAGGTGCCGTTGCTTTCAATGGCAATGATATTTAAACCGAAAAATTTCCGAAGGTTGACGGCCAAAACTGTTTTGCCGACTATTTTATTGGGTGCAATTAATTTAGATATGTTCAGGCGTTCGCTTAACTGTATGTAGTCGAGGGCCTTTGAGGTCTCCAGACGGTGCGCAACCCGGATTGCCATATCCCGCTCGGGATATACCACCTCGGCTCCGAGCTTTTCCAGTATTTCACCGTGTTCTATGCTGGTGGCCTTGGCGAGGACCTTTGGAATCCCGAGACGGACCAAATTCAGCGTCGTTAAAATGGAGATGTCCATTTGCTCGCCGATGCATACAACAGCGACGTCACAATTCTGGATTCCGGACTCTTGGAGCGACTTCCTGTCCAGGTTTTTTACCACCAGGGCATTTTCGGTAATTTCCCTGATTTCCCGGACCTTTTCCTCGTCCCGCTCCAGGACGAGAAGCTCGGCGCCGGAGGATGCAAGCTCCTCCGCCAGGGCGTATCCAAATCTTCCGAGACCGATGATTCCGTAGGTGGTGGTTTCTTTCTTTGGCTTGTTAAACATAGTTTGTCCTCCTGAAATTATCCGATGGCAATATTTCCTTCCGGATAGCTGACCCGCTCGCCCTTGGTGAAGTACCAGAGCGACGCAATGGTCAACGGACCCAGCCTGCCGATGTACATGATCAAAATAGAAAGTAACTTGCTGCCGTCGCACAATGCCGGCGTGATTCCGGTGGACAAGCCGACTGTACCAAAGGCGCTGGTGATTTCAAATAATGCGTCCATAAGAGACACGTTGGGCTCCATGGCAACCATTAGATACGTGCCGGACAGGACGACGCCGACGGCAATCAAAGTAATGACAGCCGCCTTACGAAACGCGACGGCGGGAATTGCATAGTGAAAGGCCTTTTCCGATTTGTTCGTTGCTGCGGATTTAATCCCCTGCAGGAGAACAAAAAACGTACTGGTTTTGATACCGCCGCCGGTTGATCCGGGAGAGGCGCCGATGAACATCAAAATGATCAAGACCAGCAGGCCGGCATTGGAAAACGTCCCCAGGGAGTAGGTGGAGAATCCGGCGGTTCTGGCGGAGACGCTGTGGAAAAAGGCGCCCAGCCAAGAGATGTCTTCACTGAGCTTTAAAAGGACCGTGCCGGAGATGATTAAAGCGAGGCTGACGGTCACGACGATTTTGGTGTGCATGGAAAACTTGCGCCAGTGAAAGCGCTTGCTCCACATCTCTTGGATGACCAGGAAGCCGATTCCGCCCCAAAAAATCAGACCGCATGTGACCAGATTGAGGAGGATGTTGTTTTGATACGGAATCAAATTTTGAAAATTCCCCAAAATGTCGAATCCGGAGTTATTGAAGGCGGCCACCGAGTGGAAGATGCTGATTCCGGCTGCGCGAAGGGGTGGATAGTCCTGGACGAATACAAAGAAACTGAGGATGGCTCCGGCCAACTCGAAAATCAGCGTCATGAAGAAAATGCTCTTGACAAAACGAACCAAGCCCTTCCCGGAGTCCAGATTCATGGCCTCCCGGATGAGATTTCGACCCTTCATGTTTACCTTTTTACCCATTGCCAGGATGACGCCTGCGCCGACGGCGGTTACCCCAAGGCCGCCGATTTGAATGAGAGCCATGAGAAAGAACTGGCCTAACGGCGTAAAGGTGTCTCCGGCATCTACGGCAATTAGCCCGGTCACGCACACGGCGCTGGTGGAGGTATATAACGCGTCGATATACCGAACCGTAACGCCTTCCTGAATGCTGCACGGCAGCATCAGAAGTCCGGAGCCAATTAAAATGACTGCGGCAAACCCGAACGCAATAATTCGTCCGGGAGATTGCTTTTTGATCAGCTTTATCATATCCATTCCCCATTTGTGATAAAATCATGCGGCCGGTTAATCCGCGCCGTCGAGCATTCGGTATCCCACGCCGAGTTCATTGATAATGTACGAATGTTCTCCCGGCCGGCTGCCGAATTTTTTGCGAATATTGGCCATGTTCACCTGGAGCTTTTTGGTACTGCCGTGGTCGGCGCCGCCCCATATGGCCTTGGCAAGGGCGGCGTATGTCACGACCTTGCCGGCATGTTCCGAAAGCAGGGCCACAATGTTATATTCTGTCTGCGTCAGTTTGATTTCCCGACCGCAAATCCAAACCTGCCTGCGGTCGTAGTCGATCGTCAGACCGCCGGCGGAAAATGTTCCTCCCGGTACGGCGCCCATTGCTGCGCTGTGGCGGCTATTTCTCAAAGCGGCGCGAACCCGGGCCAGCAGTTCTCCGGTTCCAAAGGGCTTGGTGATGTAATCGTTGGCGCCCAAATCCAGGGCGAAGATTTTGTCTTGTTCGGTGGTTCGGGCGGAGACCACCACAATTGGAACGACGGATGTTTTCCGGATTGCCCGAATGAACTCCAGGCCGTCCATATCAGGAAGTCCCAAGTCTAAAATGACCAGATCCGGCGCATGGGAGGAGAACATGCAGATTCCCTGGCTGCAGGTTCCGGCAGTAAGGACCTGGTAGCCGTTCGTTTCCAGAATTGTTTCCATAAAACTGCGGATGTTTGACTCGTCCTCCATCACCATGATCTTGTATTTGTTATTGCTCATGTTCCACATCCTCCGTCTCCAGGGAAAAGCGCATGACCGTTCCTTTGCCTGCCCGGCTTTCCGCTTGCATGTCTCCACCGTGGGCCCGAATGATGGTGGCACAGACGGAAAGGCCGATTCCCATGCCGTGCTTATTTCCGTCTGCGGGAGCAGGGCCCTTCCCACTATAACCTGAGAACAAGGTATTGAGCCGGTCTCTGGGGATGCCGCATCCGTCGTCGGAGATTTCAAAAACGGCCCGTGGGCCGGACAAGAAAACGCGGAGAGAAAGAAGGGAGATGTTTCCCGCGTGGAAAACCGCGTTTTCCAGAATGTTGATTAAAACCTGTTCAATCAGCATAGCGTCCATTGGAATGCTGACAAACTGATCCGGAATTTGGACCTGGACAGGCTGATTGGGATACCGTTTTTTAAATTTTACCAGAACGGCGTCAATGAGCTCCTCCAAAACAATGGGCCTTTTTACGACGGAAGCGGCGTTGCCGTCCAAGCGGGTGACGGATAACAGATTTTCCACCATCCGAATCAGCCATTCCGCGTCTTCCTTCATTTCTCCCAGCAGCTTCCAGGTTTGCTCTTTTTTCAGCCGGTCGTAGTTTTCCATGATGGCCGAGCAGGAACCGTAAATGGAGGTCAGGGGTGTCCGCAGATCATGGGAGATTGCCCGAAGCAAATTGGCCCGGACCTTCTCTCGCTCGCTCTCCGCCCGCATGCGCTCCTCCTGCTTGATCCTGGTGGTTAATGTACTGGTCATAATGGCGATACAGAGCGTGACCAGTGCGGAAAACAGGTTTTCCGGAATAAAAAAATCAAACTGGAAGAAAGGAAAAGTAAAGGCAAAATTCACAGCCAAAACGCTCAAAAGGGATGCCAGAATGCCCCAGAAATACCCCTGTGTTTTTAATGAAATTAAAAACACAGACAGTAAGAAAATCATGGGAGCAAGGGTTTGCATGGCATAGAATTTTTGCATCAAGACGATGGAGAGGAACGAAACGGAGAGGATCAGCGTCATAAGCGCTGCGTCTCTGATTTGTGTGCGGTATTTCGACATCATAGCGCCCCCGTCGAGCATTATACCAGACCTGCGGTTAAGATTTGGCTAAGATTATATGGAACATGTGTGCGTAGCTGTTGCAATAGACTGAGGGTATTGTAGCAGCAAACGGGCGGACAAGCAATCCCCAACTGAAATGGGTAGGCATATTTTGTGGAAAGACGGAACAGGGAATCTGTGGGGGAGGTTTTGAAAGCAGGAATAAAAATGTGGTTTTTGTGCATTTGAAAAGGGAGGGAAACCCATCTAAATATATCTTTTCCCTGGGCAAATGGAGGACTTGCATTTTTTGTGTGCCTATGGTAAGATTACGCAGAGTTGCCGCTTTTCTGCTGCAACCTGACGGAAGAGCCGCCGGTATTCCCGGGTGCTTTCGGTTCCGAGCGTTCTTGCGGCCGTAGGAAGTGCTCCGAACGGAAGCAGAAAGTCGGCTCTTTCTGGCACGCGCCGTCCAGGAGAGAGGCTGATATGAGCCGCTACATGGCTGCCGTGCATTTGGAGGAAATTTCATGGCCTATATTCGACGCCTTCTTCGACTCCGCTTTTTTGAGCGTTCCAACCGGCTTCCGGCAACCCGCATTATCGCGTTGGCATTTGTGGTTATTATTTTGACCGGCGCGCTGCTGCTGACGCTGCCTGTGGCTTCCCGCTCCGGGGAATCCTGCGGGTTTTTGACCGCATTGTTTACGGCGACCTCGGCGACCTGTGTGACGGGTTTGGTTTTGGCGGATACGTTTGTCCAATGGAGCGGGTTTGGACAGGTTGTCATTCTGTCCCTAATTCAAATCGGCGGACTGGGCTTTATGTCCCTGGCGTCCGTCTTTGCTTTTTCCCTTCACAAGAAGATGGGCCTCAAACACCGTATGCTGTTGGCGCAGGCGATGAGCCTGCAGGATGTGGAAGGCGTTGTCCGGCTGCAAAAGCACGTGCTGATTGGAACCTTCTCCTTGGAGGGCCTGGGCGCGGTGATTTTGTTTTTTCGGTTTCTGCCGGATTATGGTCTTTGGAATGCACTGAAATGGGGCGTTTTTCACTCCGTTTCTGCATTTTGTAATGCAGGGTTCGACATTTTTGGAGTTTTACAGCCGGGAGGCAGCCTGATTCCGTTTCAGACGGACCCGGTGGTTTGCTTGACGCTGATGGTTTTGATTGTGATCGGAGGCCTGGGCTTTTTTGTTTGGGAGGATGTGTTCCGCGCCATACGGGCCCACAGCATCCGTCACTTGTCGGTGTACACAAAGCTGGTGTTGGTTTGCACCGGTGTGCTGATTGTGGCAGGGACCGGCGTGATTTGCGCTTTGGAATGGGACAATGCCGATACCCTGGGGTCTATGACCGTGCCGCAGAAGCTGCTGGCCGGGGCCTTTCAGTCCGTGACCACCCGGACGGCCGGATTTGCCTCCGTCGATCAAGGGGCGATGCGGGAGGCTACGCGGGCGGTGTCTGTGATGCTGATGCTCATTGGAGGCTCCAGCGGCTCCACCGCCGGGGGCCTGAAGACGGTAACGGCGACGGTTCTTCTTTTGGCTGCGGTAGCCGGTGCGCGGGGAAAGAACCATGTGCAGGTGTTTAAGCGGTCTGTATCGGACTGGCAGGTACGCGACGCCATGTCCATCGCAGTTTCCATGGTGCTGTTGTGCTTTGTGGGGGCCATTGTGCTGTCGGTAGACAGCAACGTTTCGTTTTTAAATTCTCTGTTTGAAACGGCTTCTGCTTTGGGGACTGTGGGACTTACCGCCAACGTGACGCCGTTTTTGCAGCTCCCTTCTAAAATCATGCTGATCGCCTTTATGTATTTCGGACGAGTGGGAGTTTTGACGATTAGTTTGGGCTTTCTCATGGGAGATCGGGCTGCAGGCCGGTTCCGTTATGCGGAAACAAGATTGTTGATTGGATAGGGAGCGGTGTTATGAAAATGTATGTTGTGGTCGGCCTGGGCCGGTTTGGCCAGAGCATTGCGCACCGTCTGTGCGAGCTGGGCAACGAGGTTCTGGCAATCGACAAAAATTCAGAGCTGGTCCAGCAGATTTCCAATTTCGTGACCCACGCTGTGGTGGCCGATGCCCAAGACGCGGATGTGCTTCGGGCTCTGGGGGTTCGGAATTACGATTGCGCCATTGTGGCCATCGGAAAGGATCTGGCCGCCAGCGTGTTGGCTACTTTGAATTTCAAAGAAATGGGCATTCCGCTGGTGGTTTGTAAGGCACATGATGAAAATCATAGAAAAGTGTTGGAAAAGATCGGAGCGGACCGTGTGGTAGTCCCGGAGCAGGAATTTGCCAATAAGCTGGCCCAGGGGTTGTCGACCGCCAACGTGCTGGAGTATATTGAGCTGTCGGCCGATTATGGAATTTCGGAGTTTACAGCGCCTGCCGCCTGGGATGGAAAATCCCTGCGGCAGCTGAATGTCCGGGCACGGGTCGGAGTGAACATCCTCGCGGTACGCCGGGGAGAGAAAATTCAGGTCTCCCCGGATGCAGATTACGTCATTGCAAAGGGGGATACCGTGGTGGCGCTGGGTGCGTATCAGGCTTTATCTGCGGTGCAGCAGAGATGAGCCCGGAGCGGATTACCAGCCGGAGAAACCCGCTTCTGCAGCAGGTGCGCCGGCTTCTGTCCTCCCCGCGGGACCGGTTAGAAAGCGGCCTTTTTGTGGGAGACGGAACCAAACTCCTGGAGGAAGCGGTCCGGTGGGACGGGGGATTGGAAGCGGTTATTCTGACCGATACCCTCCCGGTTCCGGAGCTGCCGCCGCAGACGGCGGTGTACCAGGTTCCGGCGGATGTAATGGCGTCTATTTCCCCCATGAAGACGCCTCAAGGTGCGCTTTTTCTCTGCCGCTTGCGGCCGGCGCCTCCGTTGCGGCTCAGTCCCGGCTGCCTGATTTTGGACGGCATCCAGGATCCGGGTAACCTGGGGACCATCCTGCGGACGGCGGATGCTCTGGATGTCCCGGTAATTTTGACGCAGGGGTGCGCAGATCCCTACGGTTGGAAGACGGTTCGCGCGTCCATGGGGGCAGTGTTTCGCAGCCGACCCATGCGCGGTACCCAGGAGGAAATCCTGTCTGCCAGCAAAACCGATGGGGTCCCCTTAGCGGCTGCCGCTCTGTCCAAGCGGGCGAAGGATATCCGCCAGGCACACCTGAACCGGTATGCCGTCATCATCGGCAGCGAGGGCAGGGGCGTGAGCCGGCAGTATCTGGAGGCGTGCAGCCGGGAATTGATCATCCCCATGAATCCACGTTGTGAATCGCTGAATGCGGCTACGGCAGCGGCCATTGTGATGTGGCAGATTCAGCTGGAACCAGGCGGCAGACTGGAATAAATCAAACAGGGCGGGATTGAAAATGTTGGCACATTGGATATGGCTGGCTACGAGGTCTGGAATTGGCGTGCGCAGCGCTCTGGCGTTGCTGCGCGCCTTTCCTGATATAGAGTCCTTGTACGGCGCCCGGGCAGAGGATTATGTGCAGGCGGAAGGGGTGGATTCCAAGTGCCTGGACGCCCTGTGCGATAAGTCCTTGTCGGAGGCCAACCGGATCCTGGGAAGCTGTCTGGAGAAAGGGATCCATGTCCTGACTTACCAGGACGCGGCGTATCCGACGCGCCTGAAGCATATTCCGGATCCGCCGCTCACATTATATTATCAGGGCAACCTGCCCGATTTTGACGCAGAGCCCGCCGTGGCGGTGGTCGGTACCCGCCGCGCTTCTGCTTACGGTTGTATGACGGCCCGGCGGATGGGATATCAGATCGCCCGGTGCGGCGGTTTGGTGGTATCCGGTGCAGCTGGGGGTGTGGATACTTTGGCGATGAAGGGCGCGCTGTTGGCGGAGCGGCCTGTGGTCGGTGTCCTGGGCAACGGATTGGATGTGATCTATCCCCGCTCCAACCGGGACCTGTACCGGGACGTTGCGTGCCGCGGCTGCCTGATCTCGGAATTTCCACCCGGCACGCCTCCTTTGGGCCGGAACTTTCCCCGGCGAAACCGCATCATCAGCGGTTTGTGCTGCGGCGTCGTGGTGGTGGAGGCGCCGGAGAAGAGCGGCGCACTCATCACGGCGCAATTGGCGCTGGACCAGGGCCGGGACGTATTTGCAGTTCCGGGGAATGTTGACGCGGCGTGCAGCGCAGGAAGCAACGGCCTGCTGCGGGAGGGGGCCATTGTGGCCCAGAGCGGTTGGGACGTGATGGAGGAATATCAGAGCTTGTTTCCGGAGAAGGTGGGCCCCTGGTCGGGGAAGACGCTGCTCTCTTCCTACCCCAGGGAGCTGGCGGAGCTGCGGGAGCCTCCGTATCACTTTGCACAAGAGACTCCAATAAATTCCGAAAAAAACGTTGACAATGAGGATGGAAAACCGTATAGTGAATTACAGGAGCTTATGTCAACTTTGTCCGACGATGAGCGGGCAGTGACGTCCTGCTTGACGGATGCTCTGCGCCACGTGGACGATGTGATTGCCGGCTCCGGCTTGCCGGCGGCCCGGGTTTTGGCCTCCTTGACGCTTTTGGAGGTGAAAGGCTTGGTGGTACGGCATCCTGGCAAATTTTATTCTTTGGCTCGGAGGGGAGCCGGAGAATGGTAGCATGGAGGATTGCATGGCAAAAGAACCAGCGACGAATTTAGTGATTGTCGAATCGCCGTCTAAGGCAAAGACAATTGGAAAATATTTAGGGCCCGATTATACCGTAAAAGCCTGTATGGGCCATTTGCGGGATTTGCCCAAGAGCAAAATGGGCGTAGATTTGGAGCACGATTTCCAACCGGATTACCGGCCGGTGCCCGGCAAAGAGGAGATCATTCACGATTTGCAGAAAAGTGCGGATCACTCCAATTTGGTCTACTTGGCCACAGACCCTGACCGGGAAGGCGAGGCGATTTCCTGGCACCTGAAAGAGCTGCTGGCCCTACCCGACCCGAAAGTCCGGCGGGTGACGTTCAATGAAATCACAAAAAATGTGGTGACCAGCGCCATCGAGCACCCTCGGTCCATCAATTATGATTTGGTAGATGCGCAGCAGGCGAGACGGATTTTGGACCGGATTGTAGGTTACCAGTTGAGTCCCTTGCTGTGGAAGAAGGTCCGCCGGGGCCTGTCTGCCGGCCGGGTTCAATCTGTGGCGACCCGCCTGGTGGTGGACCGGGAAAATGAAATTCGCGCCTTTGTGCCTCGGGAGTATTGGTCTCTGGACGTGACCCTGGACCGGGTGGGGAAACCGGGCTCGTTTGTAGCCAGATATCACGGCGAAGAAAAGAAACGAGAGCTGGCAAATGAAGCGGAAGTTGATGAAATTATTTCGGATATTACAGGGAAGCTGTTTACTGTAACAGGCGTCAAGAAAGCAGAGAAAAAGCGTACGGCCGCCCCGCCCTTTACCACCTCCACGCTGCAGCAGGAGGCCTCCCGGAAGCTGAATATGACCCCCAAACGCACCATGGCGATTGCGCAGCAGCTGTATGAAGGCGTGGATGTAGCAGGGGAGGGAACGCTGGGACTGATTACCTACATGCGGACCGACTCTCTGCGCCTGTCGGACGAGGCGGTCGAAGCAGCCCGGGATTTCATCTGCCGCCGGTATGGGGAGTCCTATTATTACGGAAAACCCCACCAATTTAAGACCAAAGCGGGAGCACAGGATGCCCACGAGGCCATTCGTCCCACCCATGTGGAATTGGATCCGGAGCGGATCCAGGCCTCTCTAAGCCGGGACCAATACCGGCTGTACAAGCTGATTTGGAGCCGTTTTTTGGCCACGCAAATGGCCAATGCCATTTATGACACCGTGTCGATTGACACGGAGTGCGGCGGGCATCTGTTTAAATCTTCTCATCAAAGCCTGAAGTTTGCCGGCTTTATTGCCGTGTACGAAGAGGGGAAGGATGAGGAGGTGGAGGCTGCCGGTTCTCCCCTGCCGGACCTGCAGGAGGGGGATCAGGCGTCCATCCGGAGTATGGATAAGCAGCAGCATTTCACCCAACCGCCGGCCCGGTACACCGAGGCGATGCTGGTCAAGGCCATGGAGGAGAAAGGCGTGGGACGTCCTTCCACGTATGCTTCCATCATCTCTACCATTCAGGACCGGGACTATGTGATCAAAAAGGACAAGCGTTTGGCGCCCACGCCCTTGGGCGAGGTTGTCAACGGCCTGATGATGGAACGGTTTAATGATATCATAGACGTTGAATTTACGGCCAATATGGAAAACCGGCTGGACGATGTGGAGGAAGGAAAGCGGCATTGGCAGGATATCCTGCGGGACTTCTACAAGGGCTTCCATCAGGAGATGGAGGATGCGGAAGAAGCGCTGAAGGATACCCGGCTGAAGGTTCCGGATGAAGAAACAGACGAGGTCTGTGAGCTTTGCGGCCGGAAAATGGTGATCAAAATGGGACGCTTCGGCCGCTTTATGGCGTGTCCAGGGTATCCGGAGTGTAAAAACACCAAGCCGATTGTGGAACGGATGCCCGGCCGCTGCCCCAAGTGCGGCAGCGGGATGCTGAAACGGAAATCGAAAAAGGGCTTTGCCTATTATGCCTGCGAGCGGGGAGCGGCCTGTGGATTTATGACTTGGGATGTGCCGACGGAGTTTGACTGTCCGTCCTGCGGCCAGACCATGTTTAAAAAATCCGGGCGAGGGCGCATGAAACCTTTCTGCATTAATGAAGCTTGTTCTAATTTCCTCCCGGAGGACCAGCGAGGTTACCGGCGAAAAACAGCAGAGCCGGCCCAAGGTCAGGAGGCGGAGCAGTCGGATTCGGCTCCGGTTTCAGAAGTTCCGGCTGAGAATTCGGAACCCAAAAAGAAAACGGCCGGAAAGAAGAAGAAATCTGCTGCAGCGGCAAAGACGGCCAAAGAGAATGGGGAGGCACAGACATGACGGAGGTAAAGGTCATTGGCGCCGGTCTGGCAGGCTGCGAGGCGGCCTGGCAGTTGGCCGGGCGCGGCATACCCGTCCGGCTGGTGGAGATGAAGCCGGTGAACATGACCCCCGCGCACCACAGCCCCAATTTTGCCGAGCTGGTGTGTTCCAATTCCCTGCGGGGCGACCGGCTGGAAAATGCGGTGGGCCTGCTGAAAGAGGAGCTCCGGCGATTGGGCAGTTTGATTTTAAGCTGTGCCGACGAAACGCGGGTAGAGGCCGGCGGCTGCCTGGCTGTGGACCGGGAGGGCTTTTCGGAGCTGGTTACAGAACGCATTCGGAGTCATCCCGGCATCACGGTAGAGTCGGCTGAAGTGACGCAGGTGCCTGCCGGTCCGGTCATCCTTGCCACGGGCCCACTGACGTCGGATGCGCTGTCTGCAGACATCGGCCGGTATTTTGGGCGGAAGGAGCCGCTCCACTTCTTTGATGCGGCGGCCCCGCTGGTGACCTTTGAGTCGGTGGATATGACGCGCGCCTGGTTTGCCTCCCGCTATGACCGGGGGAGCGCAGACTATATTAATTGTGCCATGGACCGGGAGGAATATGACCGGTTTTACAAAGCCTTGGTCGACGCCCAGGAGGCGGAGGTTCACGGCTTTGAGGACCGAAACGTATTTGAAGGCTGTATGCCGGTGGAAGTGATGGCCCGGCGGGGCTATGATACCTTGCGTTACGGTCCTTTAAAACCGGTGGGTCTGAAAGATCCCAAGACCGGCAAGGAGCCGTATGCCGTGGTGCAGCTGCGCCGGGATAACGCCGCCGGGTCGGTGTACAATTTGGTCGGCTTCCAAACGCATCTGCGTTTTCCTGAGCAGAAGCGGGTGTTTTCTATGATTCCCGCCTTGGAGCATGCGGAGTATGTCCGGTATGGGGTGATGCACCGCAATACCTTTTTGGACTCGCCCAGGCTGCTGGACCGGTTTTATGCAGACCGCCGGGACCCCCTGGTGGCCTTTGCCGGTCAGATGACCGGAGTGGAGGGTTATGTGGAATCCACAGCTTCCGGTTGCCTGGCTGCGATTGCAATGGCGGCCAAGCTGCAGGGGAAGCAGCCGCCGGAGTTTCCCAGAGAAACGGCCATCGGCGCGATGGCATTATACATCAGCGACGAGACGGTTGCAGATTTTCAGCCGATGAATGTGAATTTCGGCATTTTGGCGCCGCTGGACCGGCGGATGAAGGGCAAAGCGCAAAAGAACCTGGCCATTTCCCAACGGGCGTTGGCGGTTCTGGAGCAAATCATACAAAGCGGAATCTAAGCAAAGAGAGGTGTCTCTCCATGAAAATCATTCTCGACGCGATGGGCGGAGATTTGGCTCCGGAGGCCGCAGTTCTGGGCGCTTTGGAAGCGCATCGGGACTTCGGAGCCGAAGTGACGCTGGTAGGCCGGGGCGAAGAAATCCTGAGCGTCATGCGAAAGCATCAGATTCAGGACCTTCCGAAGGGGCTGGAAATCTCCCATGCAGATGACGTGGTAGATATGCATGATGATCCTGCTGCCGTGGTCCACAAGCGGAAGAATTCTTCCATGATTGTGGGGCTGAAGATGCTGTCTGACGGACAGGCGGATGCGTTCGTCTCAGCAGGAAGTACAGGCGCTTTGCTCACCGGCGCGACGCTTCTGGTCAAGCGGGTCAAGGGCGTCCGCCGGGCGGCCTTTGGTCCTGTGATGCCGAACCGAGCCGGGGGTCATACGCTCATTATTGACAGCGGCGCCAATGTGGAGTGTACGCCGGAATTCTTGCTCCAGTTTGGCGTGATCGGCGCGTTGTATGTCCAAAAATCGATGGGTATTGCCCAGCCACGGGTGGGCCTTCTGAATAACGGCGCAGAGGAAACCAAGGGACCTGCTTTGCAAAAAGAGGCCCATGCTCTGCTGTCCCAGGCGGGGCAATCCGGCATCTTGAACTTTGTGGGAAATGTGGAGGCCAGGGATGTGCCCCTGGGCCAGGTGGATGTGATTGTTTGCGATGGCTATGCAGGCAATGTCTTACTGAAGTCCATTGAAGGAACGGCCATGTTCATGGGCTCGATGATGAAAAAGATGTTTCGGAAAAACTTGATTACCAAACTGGGCGCTTTGTGCTGCCGGTCCGGCATTCGGGAGATGATGTCCCTGCTAGATTACCGGGAGGTGGGTGGAACGGCTCTGCTGGGCATCCGCAAGCCGGTCATAAAGGCCCACGGTTCTTCCGATAGCCGGGCTTTTCGCAGCGCCATCCGCCAAGCGATGCAGGCGGTCCGGCAGGACATGACGCCGGAACTGGAACAGACGCTGCAGTTTTGGAACGCGAAAAAGGAGACGGTGGAGTCATGATTCGGGACTTGGAGAAGGCTTTGGGTTATCAATTTCATAACATCACGCTTTTGCAAAACGCCCTGACCCACAGCTCCTACGCCAACGAACGCTGGCGAAACGGCTTGGCCAGCAATGAGAGGCTGGAGTTTTTGGGAGATTCTATTTTGGGAATGATTACGGCGGAACATTTGTACCGCGTTTTTCCCCACCGGCCGGAAGGGGAGCTCACGAAGATTCGGGCGGATCTGGTCTGTGAAACGACGCTTGCCAAGGTGGCGGGCCGGCTCCAGCTGGGTCGATACCTTTTGCTGGGCCATGGAGAGGAGCAGGGGGGAGGCCGCGCCAGAGAGAGTATTTTGGCCGATGCAGTGGAATCGGTTCTGGCAGCTGTCTATTTGGACGGCGGCTTTGCAGCAGCCTCGGATTTGGTTCACCGGCTGATCCTCTCCGATATTCCGGCGGAGCATCCCAGGAATGTGGATTATAAAACCGTGTTTCAGGAACGGGTTCAGCAGCAAAAAAATCAGGTGATTCAGTACGAATTGACCGGAGAGTCAGGCCCGGATCATGCCAAGGAGTTTCAGGTAGAGGTGCGCCTCAATGGGACTGTGGTGGGACAGGGAAGCGGCAGCAGCAAAAAACGGGCCGAGCAGGAGGCTGCACGGTCCGCGATGGAAGCGTTGTTTCCGGGAAAATGGTAGGCTTATTTTGATATGATCTTTTGTACCGCCTCTGTGTTGCATGAGGATGGAAAAACCTGTCTGTACCGCGTGTTGCGGCATGGACAGGTTTTTCTATTTGCTTGACGAATGGAACAAGCGGTTAATTGGAGCGTGCGCGAAACTGTTTGTAGGGGACCAGATAAGCGACGCAGGTCTTTCCCTGGGTGTCCGCCTTCGATACGGGGATGGCCAGAAACCAATTGGCCATGTCCATGGTGGCAATTTCAGGAACGGTGACGGTGATTTTTGCCGCCAGGATCCCTTCCTCGGCTGCCAAATCCACCGTGTGCCGGGCCGAGCCGGTGGTGGTCACCCGGGGGACTATCAGAAGATCGTGCTCCTGGAAAAAGGCGCTGTCATAAATTTCGCAGGCATCTTGTAAGGTTTGAGAACCGGCTTCTGTCAGGAAGTCATCCAGGGAAGACCGATCGGTCAGATGGACCAGAGGAAGAGCGTCGTCTATCACCGTAGAACCGGGGTGACGGGCCATCAGCGCTTCCAGAGCGGACTGAGAGATATCCAGCGCGCGGACCACCTGCAGCTCGGCAGGACTTGCCGGTTCTGTTTCCTCCGGCTCTGTTTCCGTCGGCATCGGGTTTCGCAAATCGCCGGGATCTACCGTGGTTTCTACCGGCTTCCAGGTCACATTTGGCTCCGTGGACGGTTCGGTTTCCGGATTTTGCGGAACGGTTGTGTCGGGCTGATTCTGGGTGCGGAACGCCTGGCATCCCGGAAGGGCCAGCATCAGTGCCGCGGTCAGACTCAGCGCGGTGAGTGTGAAGAATGTTGTGGTAAAATTCTGCTTTTTCATCAAAATCCCTCCCATTTCTGGTGTTGCCGGATGCGGCGGAACCAACCTTTGTTAATCCAGACGGATTTTTCCCGGCTGCGTTGCGCCGGACGGTCCAAAACCTCCCTACCGGCATAATCTGAAGGGAGGAGGTATGTGGTATGTTTGAAATTGCCAGCATTTTTTCCGTCCCACCGGAGGCAGCGGCCGTCATTTCCGGCGCGCCGGGCTATGAGAGCTTGACCGGGTATGTCCTGCTGTACGGGGCGCCCGGAGGCACGGTTGTGGTTGCACAGCTGGAAGGCTTGCCGTCCGGCGGTTTTTTTGCTTTGCATTTGCACCAAGGAGAAAGCTGCCGTACGATCCAAGAGGCCTTTGACGGCGCCGGACCCCATTGGGGCCTGCCGGGCCAGCTGCACCCCCATCATTTGGGGGATTTGCCGGTTCTTTTGGCCACAGAAAGCGGCTTTGCCTGGAGCGCAGTGTTTACCGGACGCTTTTTGCCCAGTCAAGCCAGGGGGCGTACCGTCATTGTCCATCATATGCCGGATGACTACCGTTCACAACCGGCGGGAGACGCCGGAGAGAGAATTGGCTGCGGCGTGATCTGGTAAACCGGGCGCAAAGGACGATTACTTCTTGTTCCGCCGCTGCCGGTAAAGCTCCCAAATTCGCTCCAGACGGAGATGCATTTCCGTTTGCCGCAGATGCGGGAAGGCTTTCAGTAGGTGGGTGTAGACCCGTCCGGGCCGTTCCAACAGGGCGTGGTACTTTTCCAGAATTTCGTCCCGCTGAGCCATGAATTCCCGTTTCCGGCTTCCCAGGGAGTTCCAAAACTCCTCTCGCTTTTCAGGCCGCAGCTTTTCCTGCCCTTTGTCCCAGAGCTCCAGGGTATGTTCCGACAAATTGCTGCCGATGCTGTCGGAAAGACGGCGCAGGCCGCGCTCCAGCTCGTCGATGGCTTGCAGGCGCTTGGGAATCTTCGCCGCCTCCAGGGCGGTGAGAATGAAATCTGTCAGGATAGTAGCTGTAAACAGGGCCAACAGGATCCAACCCGGAATCGTGGGAACCCAGGCCAACAGGTGAAGGACCATGGGATGGAAAACCGCGACGATGAAAAGGCAAGCCAAGCCCCACACGAGAGAAAACAGCAGGCACACATATCCATTGAGATTCAGCGGCATACCGGAGTAATCCCACAGGCGGACGTGCAACAGCTTGTCGGCCAGCCAGCCTACGAAATACTCGATGATCGTCGGAACCAGCGTCGCGACCAAATAAGCTTGCAGCCAATGCGCTTGGATGGGTGCAATCAGCAAAACGGCCGCCGTGACGCCAAATCCGTATATGGGGCAAACCGGCCCCAGAAGAAAACCGCGGTTTACAAATTTCCCGGTTTTGCAAGCGGCGAAAACGACCTCGCAGCACCAGCCGGCGAAGCTGTAAAAGAAAAAAGTCCACAAAATTTGATAGAATGTCATGTCCGTTTTGCCCCTCCGTTTTTTGTATCATAACATGATCTCTCCCGCCTGTCAAATGCAGCGGGCCGGAACGCCGTCATGCCTGTTTGCCGTAAAGTGGAACGTATACCGGGCAGGTCCCGCAGGACCTGCCCGGTTGTTTGGATTGGTGTCGTGTGTATTAGGTGAGCAATTGACTGTACCGCTGAAGGACAGTGGCAATTTGGGCACGGGTTGCAGTGCCTCGAGGCGCCAGTCTGCCGTCGATGCCCTGGATCAGTCCGGTGCTTACCGCCCACAGCATGGAAGGTCCGGCGAATGGACTGACTTGACCGGCATCCGGGTAGCGCTTCAGATCGCCGTCACCTTCTGTGTCTACGCCTTGCAGGGCTGCATAGCGCGCCAAGAAGGTCACCAGCTGTTCCCGTGTGACAGGGGACTCCGGACAGAAAGCCGTATCGGTGACGCCCATCACGATACCCTGTTCATACGCCCAGGCTACTGCGGCAGTGTAGTACCGTCCCTGGGAGACGTCGGTGAAGGGAGTCTTTCCGGCGGCTGCGGGGGAGCCTGCCAGACGGTAGAGGATGGTTACAATTTGTCCTCTCGTCAGAGAATTGTCGGGCCGGAACTGTGTTGCGGTCGTTCCCACCATGAGGCCTTGGGAGACTGCAAAGTCGATGCCGGCGTGATACCAGCGGCTCGGATCCACATCCACAAAATTTCGGGAGGGGCAGTGCGTCCGGTCTACAGGAATTACCATGCCGGTTTCCAGAACCAGTCCACACCGGGTGCAGACCTGATCTCCCGAATAGCCTTCCTGGGTGCAGCTGGCTTCTTTTGCGTTTTGCAGCTCCGGCGCGTGGCCCAGAGGAGCGGTGGGGGAGCAGAGGAAGCTGTGGCCGCAGGTGGCGCAGGTCTTTTGTGTGAAGCCGTAGTTGGTACAGGTAGCGGGAATTTCCTCCTCCCGGTAGTCGTGTCCCTTGGCTTTCACAAAGCTGTCCTGATAGCTGTGCCCGCAGACTGTGCAGGTGTGGTTGGTATAGCCCATATGGGTACAATCCGGCTCAACCACAGCATCGGAGTAGGTGTGCGCGGTTTTGGCGATGGGCTCCTGATAGGTTTTGCCGCAGTCGGTGCAGGTGAAAGTCATGATTCCCGCTTCTGTGCAGGTAGCTTCTTGGGTCACGGCGGCTTCGTATGTGTGGTCATGGGGCTGCACGTACGCATCCCGGTAGCTGTGTCCGCAGGTGGAGCAGGTAAATGTGGTATATCCCATGGATTCACAGGTGGGCGGCGTGATCTCAGAGACATAGCTGTGACCGGTAGCGGGGACCAGGTGGTCCACATAGCTGTGTTCGCATTGCGTGCAGGTATACGTGGTATATCCCACGGTCTCACAGGAAGGAGCGGTTACAGATTCTGTGTAGCTGTGTCCGCTTGCCGGGATGACATCGGCTTCCTGCCGGCCGCAGGAGGTACAGGTTCGGGTTTGCATCCCCGGCTGGGTGCAGGTGGCTTCCTGTTCCGTAGTCCATTGCGTCCAGGTGTGATCCAGAGCGGGGGTGTATTGATCCCGGTAGCTGTAGCCGCAAAGGGTGCACCGGTGTTCCGTATAGCCGTCCCGGCCGCAGGAAGGAGCGATTACCGTGTCGTGGAAATCGTGACCCAAGGGTTCGGTCCGGTCATCGGTGTACGTATCGCCGCAGACCGTACAGGTGTAGGTGGTGTAACCGCCTTCTGTACAGGTGGGAGGGGTCACGGCCTTTGTGTACTGGTGTCCGGCGGCATCTACCAAGTCGCGGTCTTCGGTGACGCTGCACCGGCTGCACTGGTACCGGGTGTACCCGCGCTCTGTGCAGGTGGGGGGTACGGTTTCCAGCTTCCTGCTGAAATCGTGGCCCAAAGCAGGTGTTTCCGCGCCTTCTTCTAAGAGCATGCCGCAGTCGGCACAATAGGTATCTCCGGTGTAGCCCGGCTCTGTACAGGTGGCCTCTTTCTCGTTGCGCACCTCGGTATGGGAATGGACGCAAGCGGCTTCTTCCTCCAGACGGATGTTGTCCACGGCTACGGTCTCCGCAGAAGAGCCCCAGTCTTTCCCATAGTGGAAGGCAAATTGTACGTTGGAAGAGCAGAATTTTTCGGGAATGGACAGGCGGCAGGTGCCGGACTGGTAATAACCGCTGTCTGCTTTGGTCAAATCCGTGGCAGCGTCCCAGATGACCGTCCAGGTGGCGCCGCCGTCGGTGGAAGCTTCCACCGTGAACTGCATGGCGCCTGCAAACAGCTCATACCGGCCGAAGGCATAGTCGAACTGCAAAACCGGCGCTGTTCCGGAGAGCTGGACGGCGGGGGAGATTAGATATTCGTCTTGCTTGGCCCCGGTTCCCGCCGGCTCGGAATGGCTTCGGCTCCAGTCGCCGCTTTCGTATGCATCGCAGTCAATCCGCGCGGTCTGGGTGTCGTTCAGCTGGCGGAAGCTTCCACGGTACCAGGAATAGCTGGAATTGGAGCCTTGTACCTGCCAACCCCGGGAGGGGAAGGTGCTGTCTTCAAAGTCCTGGGCGAAGAGAACGCCGCTTTCGGTCGGGCGGAAGGAGGCGGAAATGGTATGAGGTTCCGTGACCTGGGAGAAGGTGTACTGGTCCACGGGACCTACGCCCTGTCCGTCTACCAGGACATCGGCAATCTCATAGCCGGCGTCGGGCGTGATGACAAAGGTTTGGCTGCCATATTCTGCTACGGAGACGCGGCCGCTGGGATCGATGGAGCCGCCCTGGGAAGCGGACGCATCGATGATGTACCCCTCTGCAGGATTCCCGCCCACGGCGGAGAGCTTCAGGTTGTCTACCGCAGCGATGCCGCTTCCGCTGCCCGCCGGGCGGGTATACCGGAAAGCGAACCGGACGCCGGACTGACAGAAGGTTTCGGGAATCTCCACGTTGGCCAGGCCGGTGATCACGTAATCGGACATGGAAGAGGGCAGGGTGTCCAAAGCGTCCCACAGCTTCGTCCAGCTGCTGCCGTCCAAGGACGCTTCCAAAGTAAAGGTAAATTCTCCGCCTTTCATGCCATAGTAGGGATAGGCATATTCAAAGTCCAGCTGAGTCTGGGTGGTACCGGACAAATCAATGGCCGGTGTCACAAGCCGTTCGTCCTGGGCAGCTTCGCTGACATAGTCCGCCGATACGTAGGCGTTTTGTGAGCCGTTCAGATAGACATAGGCGTACGGTTTCCAGGTAAAGCTGGGGTTCGTCGTTTCCACGGTCCAACCGGCAGGTGGAAATTCCGACCCTTCAAAATCCTGCTCGAACAGAATTTGCGGCTTCTCGGCAATGGATTCAAAGGTGGCCAGTAGATAATAGGACTGATCGATGTGGGAAATCGTATACTCTTCTGTGGCGTCCACCGTCCGTCCATTCACCTGAAGCTTCACCAGCTGATATCCTTCTGCCGGAGTCAGAGTAAACGTCTGGCTGCCGCCGGCCGGCACCAAGGTGTCGCCCTCCGGCGAAATGGAACCGCCCTCTGTTGCGCTTGCGCGCAGGGTATAGCCGGACTCTGTTGTGGAGCCGGGAGCGGTCAGCCGGATGTTGTCCACAGCTACGGTATCTGCATAGGCGCCTACAGATTTGTGGTAATGGAACGCCAGCTGTACGTTCCGGCCCTGATACTGCTCGGGGATTTCCAGCGTGCAGGAGCCGGATTGATAGGCGCCTGTACCGGCGTCGGTCAGGTCTTCTGCGCCGTCCCAGATCGGCGTCCAGGTGGCGCCGCCGTCTGTGGAAGCTTCCAACGTAAAGGCCATGCGCCCTGCGAACAAAGCCGAGCGGCCGAAGGCATAGTCAAAGGTGAGCGTTGCCGTGGCGTCCGGAAGCGCCACCACAGGAGAAATCAGATATTCGTCCTGCCGGACGCCGCCGGTCCAGGTATCTTCGTCATACAGGTCGCAGTCTACCCGGGCGGCATAGGAGCCGTTGAGGTTGGTGTACTTGGACACGTACCAGGTGTAATATTTGCTGCCGGTATCGGTCGTTTGGACGGTCCAACCCTGGGAGGGAAGCGTACCTTCTTCAAAATCCTGGTCCAATAGGACTTGCTGGCCTGCAGAGGAAGCAGGCGCGAAAGAGGCCTCCAAGGTGTGGTCCACACCGACCCGCTCAAAGGTGTAATAGGAAATCGGCCCCAGGTCTACGCCGTCTACCGTGACGGAATCGATTACGTAATTCTCGTCCGGCGTAATGGAGATGGTTTTGCTGTTTCCCTTTTTGACCAGAACCTCTCCGGCAGGAGAGACGGAACCGTTGGCTCCGGCGGAGGCATGCACGACGGCGTAATCCTCCAGCAGATCCGCGTAGACCACAATGTTGTCTATGCTGATCATGGCGCCGTCTTTTCCTTGATAGACAAAGGCAAACTGAAGATTCCGGCTACCCTGGAATTCCTCCGGGATGGTGACCTTGGCTTGGGTATTGGTCCAGTCGGCAAACACACCGGCCTGCCACAGATTCCAAATCTCCTGCCAGCTCTCTCCTCCGTCCTGAGAGGCCATGACCAACAGATTGCAGTGCTTATAATAAGTGGTGAAGGCATACACGGTGTTGAAATCAAACACCATATGGACCTCGGTTTGCCGCCCGCTGATATCGATGGCGGGCGTGATGAGCCATTCATCCTGCTCAAAATTTTCATCGTAGCTGCAGGTGGCCATGTAGTCTTCATCCCGGTACCAGGTCTCCAGGGACTGCCCGCGGGACTGGGCGCTCCAGCCCTCGGGAAGCCAGGCCTGATTGAAATCCTCTTCCCACAAAATATCCGTCGGTACCACGTCGGCGTAATCGTCGCTGTTGCCGTTGGCCTGCAGCGTGTAGGCCTTGGAGTTTCCGGCGTAGTCGTGAATCACCAAGCCGATGCGTTCGCCCATCCCGGTGATGTCTACGTCTTTCAATACAGTCGTCGCGCCGGCGGTGGGTTCCGCTACGCCGATCACCTGGAATTCCTTGCTGTATTGAGAATCGGTGAGAACCACGGCAGAGACGTATTGATTATCGGTCAGAGTCAGCGTAGCGTAATACCGTCCTTCCGATTCCCGGACGGTCATCTCCGTGACCTCCGGCTCCTGGGTATCGATGGTAATGGGGAATTCCCAGCTGGAGCGCCGGTTGTTGGATTCGTGGGCGTCAAATACCAGATCCGCTTCAATCTTCACGGTGGCTTTGGCATTGTTGGGCAGAGCAGATCCCCGCTCGTCGGTGCCGTACCAGGGATCGATGGCGTCGTACTCGTCGACACCGGCGGGAACGATCTGGAAGTAGCCGCTGTTGTAGACCGATTTCGGTTCATATTCTACGTTTTTCGAATAGTATACGGTGCCGTCGCTTCCCGTGATGGTATACCGGAAGTTTCGCGCACTGCGCAGCAGGCCGGTATACACATAGGTCAGGCTGTCCATGAAGTCGTCGTCATTGGGCGATATGGCATTTCGGTCTGCCAAATATCCCATCCCCAGGGCGTAGTTGTTGTCGCCCAGATAGGTGTTGGTATATCCCTCCAGAGAAGAGCACACGGCGGAGTTGGGGTAGGTTTGCGCTTGGGTGGTTTCCCCGTCCAGCTCTTCATAATAGAATCCGGCGTCGATGCTGGGCGCCTCGGTCCAGTCGCCGTAGAAGGCCAGGAAAGGCGCGTGTAGGGCAATACCGTCACAGGAGGTACCGTCCGGATTTACCGGTTCCAGGACAGCCCACCCCTCTACGTAGGCGCCGTGTTCAAAGGCCGACAACGTCTGCTGAGGATCGGTGAGGGTGACCGTGATGGTGACCTCAGCCTGTCCGCCTGCCGGGACGGTGACCAGGTCGTTTGGCCAATTGGTGGTGTAGGTGTGGGGCAGCGCGACCGAGGTCTCCGTGGTTGTCTGCACGGTTTGGCCGTCGGCTGTGACATAAGGCGCGGTCCCGTCGGTTAGGACGATGGGGGAGGCCTGGTAGGTGAGCGCCTCGCTGCCGGTGTTGTGAATGGTGACCGTCAATTCGTATACGCCGGTACGGGTGGGGTCATCCAGCAGCTCCAGCTTGGGCCGCTCCATTCCGCTTACGGAAAGGTAGGCCGGAGTTTTGGCGGCGGCGTTGATGTCCATGAGACCGGCGCCCTGTTTTCTGGGAGATACCGGGGTGTCCCCATCATAGACGATGGAAGAGGTGCACATCAGCAGGGTATCTACCATATCCTTTTGCTCTCCAGCAGAGAGCTCCGGAAAACGGTCCATTACGGCGCCCTTGACGATGGCCATTCCTCCTGCCACATGGGGCGAGGCCATGGAGGTGCCGCTCATCAGCTCGTACCGGTTGCCCGGCACAGCAGAATAAATGTTGCCGCCGGGGGCGGACAGCTCCGGCTTCAGTGTCAGCTCCGAAGTTGCGCCCCAAGAGGAAAAGTCGGACATGCCGGCCACAGGAGAGGTGACGACGGCATCTTCTGTGGCGATGGTCAGAACTTTTTCCTCCTGTTGCGCCAAATACGCCCCGTCGGCCTGGGAGATGAAGGCGACCGGTATGGTCCAGGCGGTGATGGACATATAAACCATACCCGGCTGGTCGTTATAGACAATCATACCGATGGCGCCGGCCTCCTGGGCAGCCCGGGCCTTTGCCTCGTAATAGGAGCCGCCCCGCTGTACGACGGCGATTTTTCCCCGGACATCCAAGCCCAGATAGTCTTCCTCCGCGCCGGTACCGGGGACCATGACGTAAGACAGAGGCCCGTCGGCCAGGCTGCGGAAGGGATAGTCCCGGGTGACGGCGCCGGTTTCTGCGTCATAGCCGTCATAATAGCAAATATTCCGCCCGGCTACGGTGATGTAGGGGGAGAGAATGCCGCAGTTTTCCACGCTGGCAATGGCCAAGGACTCGGTATAGGTGGCCGGCTCGCTGGCATTGCCGTAGTCCGGGTTGGAGGTCAGCGCGCGGCCACCGTAGCTGTTGTTGTAGGAGGCGCTGTAGTCGTTGCCCACAGCCACGGCCATGGAAATGCCGGATTCCCCCACCCGGTTGAACACCTGCACCAGATTCATCGTCCACGCGTCCTGGGACTCGTATTCAATGAAGCCGCAGGGGGAGCCCAGGCTCATGTTCACGGCGTCTACGTCCAAAGCGATGCAGTCTTCCAGGGCTGCCAGCACGTCGTCGTAGGAGGCGCCGCCGGAGGTGTTGAAAACCTTCATATTGAAAATCTGGGCCTCAGGCGCTACGCCCATAATGTCATCCTTTACCCCGTCGTTTCCGCCGGCAGTGGCGGCTACGTGGGTTCCGTGCTCGCCGTCGGAGGCCGGGGGCGTACCGTCGGTGTCTTTGTCGCCGTAATCAAACTGGAAAGGAATTTTTTCGCTGTGGTATAAGGTAGAAGCCCCGATTCCATATGAAATGGACTCGCATTGCAGGTCCTCCCGATCCAGGATTGCCTGCAGCTCCTGCCGGGTCAAGCTGGGGCTTTCCGGCGCATCCCGGAAAATCTCGTGGTTCATGTCCACGCCGGTATCCAGAATGGCGATGCGCATGCCTTCTCCGTGGTAGCCGGTTTCATTGAACATTCCGCCCCCGACCATACTGTTGCTGGTGCTCATCATGGGCATGAGTTCAAAGCTGGGAGCCAGAAATGCAGAGGTTACCTCCGGCATTTTCCGGATTTCCTGCAGCTGTCCGTAGGTCACAGTGGCAGAAAAACCGTTGACCAGGGTTGTGTAGGAATACCCGACCGTGAGGGGAGCGCCGTGTAAAATCCGGCGGGATATTTCTGCCTGGACGCCGGCCTGCTGTGCGCTCATCTGCTGCCGGGCTGTATGGGAGATGGTTTCACCGTGGAAACAGCTGTCATCCAGCAGGATGATGACTTTGACGAGCTGGTCGTCCGAAAGCGGCGTTTCCGGCTCAATCACTTGCGCTGTGCTGTCCTTCTGTCCCAAGGACATGAGCTCCGTCTGCGTTTCTGCCGGCCGGACCCGGCCGGCGGCGTCTGCTTGGCCGGCCCTTGTGGTCGAGGGCAGCCAGGTCAGAATCATTGCCAATACGAGCAGCCATGAACAGAGTCTTTTCATGTCAAAACCTTCCTTCTTTTCTTATTTCGGATCTCGTCCCAGAAGCATATTGCTTCTATGCGCAATATTATACTGCACCTTCTCGCATTTTTCAACCCATTTCTTGGAAAATGTAAAAAAGAAAAAAAGAGGAGATGGCTTTGCACGAAAAAGGACGCCGCAACTTCGGCGGCGTCCAGTCAGGAGCTGTGCATCGTGTGTGTTACCTGGTGTTTTGGCTACCGGTGCAATCCTGCGCCGGGGGTTTGGGTCTTGTTTCCTCCGGTTTCCCAACCAGAAGCTGCCGGACACCGGATAAAAAGGTGGAAATGCTATCCCGATTGGTGGTGTAGTAATATCGGGACTGTTCCTGCTCCCGAGTCAGAAAACCGTATTGAAACAGTGTCATGAGAATGCGGGACATGTGGCCGGGATTGATATTCATGTCCTCGGCCAGCTTCTGACAATAGGACCGTTCCGCCCCCAGACGTTGAAGAACCTCAAACTTGCTTTTATCGCTGATGGAGCGGAGGATGGCGCAGGTGCGCTCTACGCTACCGCCCACCTTCCGGATGGTACTGTGAATGGTAACGGCGCAGCCGATGATAAACGTGCTGCAGCCCCGGCATGCCACGGAGTATTCTCCCTCCAGATCGTACAGGATGCCGGTGCAGTTCATCAGCGAGAAATGGATGCGGGTTTCTGCCTGCTGGGGGAGATTTTCTTTTGCCTGGGCAATGAGCTGAACCAGCTGGGAAGGGGAGGTGCCGTGAAACTGCTCCTGCCAATATGCCGCAGTGGTATCCAGAAGCCAGCTTTCCTGCTCCAGTAGCGCTTGCAGCCGCAGGGCATACGGACGAATCAGCTCCACCAAAGTGTCAAGAAAAGCGTCATAGTGCGTCAGCATTTGCAGGATCTCCATTTTGTACTCCGCCGGATAGTTCAGATCGCACATCTGATCCACCAAGCCTGTGGGAGTCTGCTCCGGCGCCAAAGGACGAAACTCCAGGCCGGACATGCTCACTCCTTTAATCTGGAAGCCATGCCGCTGCATTTGAGCCCAACGTGCTTTGAGAGCATCTGCTTCCCGGTCCAGATCCGGAAATTCGTACAGAAAAAAGGACAGGGTCATCACTTTGGCCAGGCAGAGATTGTCCCGAACCGCATCTGTTTCAAAACGGCGGAAAAATCGCTGCATCGGTCGGCTTTGCACCTGCAGCCCGGCGCAGGCCTCCTGGGTAATCCGCTCCAGGCAGTCCAGCTTCCGAGCGAAAATAACGGGGAAGGCGCTGCCATATAAATGCGCCATGGATTCGGCTATGTCGTGAAAGGAAATGCCGTTGATGTATTTATAGAGCATCTCTACCGTCTCATATAGCAGCAGGGCTTTTCTTTCTATTAATTCTGTCATCCAACTTCCTCCCCATTTTTAATCTGACTGGATTATCGTATCATAGATCAGACTGACCTGCAAGCGCAGAATCTTAAAAATTTCCGCCGGAAAACCTGCGCCGGGGATTCCCAGACGGGGAAATGAAATCCCCTTCCACAAAAGGTGGCTGTAGAATTTTCTGTTCCGGTGTGCTATACTATGAAAAAATGAAAAAGGAACCAAGCAAGTTGGAGTTCCGTTACGGTGTACACATGGACCGCCGGATGCGCGGTCCGCGTGGCTCGGGAGGGGAGAAAAGCATGTACCAGCCTTTGGCGGATTTCATTCGCCCGACTACCCTGGACGATGTGGTCGGGCAGGACCATATTTTAGGGCCCGGCGCCATACTCCGGCGGCTCATTGAATCCGGAAACATTCCAAATCTGATTTTTTACGGGCCCTCCGGTACGGGGAAAACCACGGTGGCCAATCTCATCGCCGAGCGGACAAAAAGAAAGCTGTACCGGCTGAATGCCACCACAGCTTCTACTGCAGATATTAAAGAAATTGTCTCTCAGCTGGATACGTTGATGGCTCCGGACGGCGTGCTGTTGTACTTGGATGAGATTCAATCTTTTAACAAAAAGCAGCAGCAATCCTTATTGGAGCACATCGAAAACGGAAAAATTACCCTGATTGCCTCTACCACGGAGAATCCGTATTTCTATATTTTTAATGCGATCCTGAGCCGGTCCACCATTTTTGAGTTCAAGCAGCTCAAGGCTCCGGCGGTCAAAAAAGCCATGAACCGGGCGATTGCCCTGTTAGCGGGCCGGACAGGGCGTTCCGTAACGGCAGAAGACGGGGCGTTGGACTATATTGCGGAAGCCTGCGGCGGCGACCTGCGCAAGGCTTTGAACGCTGTAGAAGTTCTCTTTTCTGCAGCAGATCCCCAAGCCGAAACGCTGACTTTGACCCTGGCGGACGCCGAGGCTGTTGCGCAGCGTTCCGCGATGCGCTATGACCGGGACGGAGATCATCACTATGATCTTCTGTCGGCGCTCCAAAAGTCCATTCGCGGCTCGGACCCCGACGCAGCGGTTCACTATCTGGCCCGGCTTCTGGAGGCGGGAGATCTGATTTCCGCCTGCCGCCGGCTGATGGTGATTGCCTGTGAGGATGTAGGACTTGCCTATCCGCAGATTATCCCCATTGTAAAGGCCTGTGTGGATGCGGCAAACATGCTGGGTATGCCGGAGGCCCGGATTCCCCTGGGCGATGCGGCGGTTCTAATGGCCACGTCCCCAAAATCCAATTCGGCTCATATCGCTATGGATCGGGCGCTGTCGGATGTGCGCCGGGGAAAAGGCGGCGATTTTCCCCGGCACCTGCAAAATGTGCATGCCGACTCCTATACGATGGAGCGGGAGCAGGGGTATTTGTATCCCCACGATTTTCCCCATCACTGGGTGCGCCAGCAGTATTTACCCGACGGGCTGGTCGGGACGGTTTACTATGAATATGGTCCCAACAAACTGGAGCAGGCCGCAAAGCGTTATTGGCAGGAAATTAAAAAACCGTGACGGCGGCGCTGCCCGGCGCATACTCCCATCGGTCCAGGCGGCCCACGGTGCGGTAGTACCGCAGCAGCTGAGGCGGAACATGGCGGGAATCCAGTTTTTCCAAGACCGTCAGTTTCATTTTCTGCTTGTCCGGCAGAATGGAGCGGATGTATACGCTGACCAGTTGACCGGGGGTCAAGCTGTCGTCCGGCTCGGCAAGACCGGATAGATTGGGCGTCAATTCAATAAAGACGCCGTAGGGCTTGATGCTCCGTACAATACCTGTGACGGCCTGTCCGGCCCGAAATCCGGCGGCATTTTCCGCCCAGGTACCCAGCAGCTCCCGATGCGTTAGATTGATTCTCTGAGCTTCTCGATCCAGAGATAAAATGGAGACATAGATCTTCTGCCCGGGTGAGAAGCGCTGATTGCAATGGGTGATCCGAGAGACGGAACACCGCTCGATGCTCATCAATGCTGTGACGCCGCATCCGATGTCGCAGAAGGTCCCGAAGCTGGCGGGGTTTTGTACCACAGCCGGGAGAATATCTCCAGGTTGTAGGTGGGTGAAGAAATAGTCCAGCGCTTCTGCCTGGGCGCCCCGCCGCGTGAGCAGAACGGTACCGTCGGAGGTAAACCCCAAAACCTGAAAGCAAACCGGCTTTCCCACCCGGGACAAGATGGCGATTTCCCGGGCGCTGCCGTCGGCAATGCCCAGAGCGGTTTCCTCCCGGGGGATCAAACCCCGGAGGCAGCCCAAATCCACCACCAGGTTATGAAATTCGTCGCATTTGATACACATGGCCTGAAAGATTTCCCGGCTCCCCCCGGCCCGGCGCAGCACCTCGGGGGTGGGGATGGGCTGATTTTGAAGCCCTTCCGGACGATAGGTCGGCATATAGATTCCCTCGCTTTCAAAAATCCGATTTGCCCCATTCTATGCCTGCGTTCTTCGGGCTATGCCGAAAGGAGATTCATATGGATATTCAGCTGAACGACATTCTGGAAATGAAGAAGCTCCATCCCTGCGGGGAAAAAAGGTGGTTGGTGCTGCGCACCGGAATGGACTTTCGCCTGCGCTGTCTGGGCTGCGGCCGGGAGGTCATGACGCCCCGATTCAAAGCGGAAAAAAACATTCGCGCCGTATTTCGCAACGGAGATCCGGTCATGAAAAAATAAGACTGCAGAAGGATCAAAAAGGAGGCGGGTGAACTGTGGGCGGACGTCCCCATATTCCGACTAATTGCTATTTTCAGGGCTGCTACAACCCAGAGCTGGAACAGGAAATCAAAAAGTGCAAGGAAAAATGCTTTCGATATAATCAACTATCTCCGGTTGACCTGGATGCCCAGAGAAACATGCTCGCAGAGATACTGGGAGAAATGGGAGACCATGTGATCATTACGCCGCCGTTTTGGTGCGACTACGGCTATCACATAAAAATCGGCAACCGGTTTTACGCAAATCACAATATGATCATAACCGATGGCGCAAACGTTACCTTTGGGGACGATGTATGGATTGCGCCGAACTGCTGCTTCACAACGGCGGAGCATGCCGTGGATCCGGAGCAGCGGAAAGCCGGAATCGAGGTTGCTAAGCCGATCACAATTGGAAATTGTGTCTGGATTGGCGCGGGCTCCACAATTCTTGCAGGCGTTACCATTGGAGACGGCGCCGTGATTGGCGCAGGAAGCGTCGTCACCAGGTCAATTCCCGGAAATGTGGTGGCAGTGGGCGTTCCCTGTAAAGTGCTCAGAGAAATTACCCAGGAGGATAGCAGACGGTACCCGATGTATGAAAACGGCATGGGTTAAATTGAAGCATCGGCATTCTGCCGGGAAAAACTCTTCGACGGGATCTGGGACAGCCTAGCCTGATTCGGCTGGAAAATTTGGGACGCCGTTGGGAAAGGGGCTGCGTTTTCCATAAGCATACCGGTTCTTGACTGAGACGGGCCGCATTCTCCTTTGGGGATTGCGACCTGTTTTTTGTCCCGGGACGGCTATACTAAAGGGCATCAAGACCAGGGGAAAGGCAACGGCACGGAAGGGGGAGACGTTTTGAAGGTGTATCTGGATCTGGTGGTGCTCTTAAATTTTGCAGTCAATTACGGCTTGCTTCGGGCCACGGCTCAGCTCACCGGCGCACGGGCAGCGCCCTGGCGATTGGGAGCCGGCGCCGGAATCGGCGCTGTATATGCAGGCGCCTGTGTTTTGCCGGGGCTTGGCTTTCTGGCAGGCAACCTGTGGCGGGTGGTGTTTTTGGGGCTGATGGTGGCGGCAGCCTTTGGTTTTGGCCGGCAGCAGCTCCGCCAGGGACTTTTGTTTTTGGGTCTCAGTCTGGCCTTAGGGGGATTGGCGCTGTGCCTCCAGCTGCGGAGCTTTTGGGCGCTGGTTTTGGGAGCCGGTTTTCTGGTTCTTTTGTGCCGCCTGTTTCTCCGCGGGGGAATGGGACACGCCGGTCAGCTGGTACCGGTGTCCATCACGCTGGGAAACAAGCAGGTGCAGCTTACAGCGCTCCGGGATTCCGGCAATACGCTGTCCGACCCCTTCAGCGGGCAGAGCGTTTTGGTCGCGCAATGTGACGCGGCGGAACGCCTGTTACCCATCCAGCGGGAGCAGCTTCGGGATCCCAGTCAGGCGATGACGACATTGCGCAGCCGGGCGCCGGCTGTAAAGTGCCGCTTGATTCCTTACCGGGCAGTCGGAGCCGGCGGCCTGCTTTTGGCGGTGCAGTGCGACCGGGTGACCATTGGGGGCAGGCCCGCCGGATCTCTGGTGGCTTTTGCGCCGGACCGGTTGTCGGCGGCGGGAGAATATGAGGCTTTAACAGGAGGGGGACAATATGCGTAAATTTTGGTTTTGGTTGTTGCAGCGTTTGGGCCTGTGGAAGACCGGCAGCATTTACTACATAGGCGGCAGCGACGTGCTGCCCCCACCCCTGCCTTCTGATCAGGAGCAGGAGTACCTGGTTCAGATGGAGGCGGGGGACTCGAAAGCCAAAAGCGTACTCATTGAACGGAATCTCCGGCTGGTGGTCTATATTGCCCGGCGCTTTGAAAACACAGGGGTGAACATTGAGGATTTGATCTCCATCGGCACCATTGGTTTGATTAAAGCCGTGAGTACGTACCGGCGGGAGAAAAACATCAAATTGGCTACCTACGCGTCCCGTTGCATTGAGAATGAGATTTTAATGCACATCCGGAAGATTGCCAATCAGAAAACGGAAATTTCTCTGGACGAACCCATCAATACCGATTGGGACGGCAACGAGCTGCTGCTCTCCGACGTTTTGGGAACAGACGGAGATTTGATTTCCCGCCCCCTGGAGGATATGGTGGACCAACAGCTGTTGAGAGAGGCGTTGGAGCGGCTTCCGGAGCGGGAGAAAAAAATTGTCATTCTTCGCTTTGGCTTGGCGGGCCGCCGGGAAAAGACGCAGAAAGAAGTGGCGGACCTGATGGGAATTTCTCAGTCCTATATCTCCCGCCTGGAAAAACGAATTATGACCCGCCTGCGCCGGGAAATCTTGAAGCAGACTTCGTAAATTGTACAGCTTTTGCGACATTGTAAACGTATCCGGAAAGCGCCTGCCTGCCGGGTGAATACCCCATCGGTATTCATCCGGCAGGCAGGTCTTTTTTAGGTTCCGAACGGCGGCTTGACAGCGTGTGGGAATGTGCTATAATAGTTGCGCACGCAACAGTTGCATATGCAACGAGATCAGTAGAAGGAGGCGGGTGTCAAATGTCCCTTTTTATGAGGGAGCTGGATTCGATTGCCCGGTGCGCGGCGCAGTACCGGGCGGAGCAGCTGGCGCCTCTGGGGTTAAAGTCCTGTCATGCCAGTTATTTGCTGGAAATCTGTAGTTGCCCCGGAATCTCTCAAGAGCAGCTGGCCCGAAGAACTTATTTTAGCAAGAGCAGCGTGGCCCGTCAGCTTGCCGTTTTGGAGGAGGCGGGCTTTGTCCGGCGGGTTTGCTCAGACAGCGACCGGAGGGTGACGAGGCTGTATCCGACGGACCAGGCGGAGGCTGCCCTTCCGGAAATTCGACGGGTTTTGGGCGAGTGGGAAGCCTGGATCACTCAGGACCTGACGGAGGAAGAACGCGACGGCTTGAAGAGAATTTTAGAGAAGCTGAAAAACCGGGCCGCAGTTCGTACCGGCCAGGGTTAGGGGGGAATTTCATATGACAGGTTTGCGTCGGTATATTCGCCCCTATTATGGCTATATTCTCCTGACGATGCTCATTAAGTTCTTTGGCGCTCTGGTGGAGCTGTTGATTCCGTATTTATTGGAGACCATTTTGGATGATGTCGTGCCGACCGGAAGCCGCAGCGGGATTCTGCTGACCGGTGGAGCGATGGTGCTCTGCGCGCTGCTGTGCGTGTCGTCCAATATTGTGGCCAACCGCATGTCCGCCAAAAGCGCGGGGAACATCACGCTGGCTTTGCGTCATGACCTGTTTCAGCGTCTGGATACCCTGTCTGCCAGACAGCTGGATCGGCTGACGCTGCCTTCTGCGGTGTCGCGCTTGACCAGCGATACTTATAACGTCAATCAGCTCCTGGCCCGCATGCAGCGGCTGGGGGTTCGGGGGCCGATCCTGCTATTGGGCGGCGTGTGTATCACCCTGTACATGGACGCGGGACTGGCAATGGTGCTCATTGCCACGCTGCCTTTGATTGGGGTCCTGGTATATTTTGTTACAAAAACCAGCGTTCCCTTGTACACCAAGGAGCAGGGGGTTCTGGACCGGATGGTTCGGGTGGTTCAGGAAAACATCACCGGCATCCGAGTGATTAAGGCGCTGAGCAAAACGGAATATGAGACCAGAAGATTTGGTGAAGTCAACGGGAATCTGTGTGCCGTAGACCGAAAGGTCGGCGGGATTACGGCGCTGACCAACCCGACGGCTACGTTGATTTTGAATCTGGGGCTTACCGGGGTGGTTCTATTAGGCGCTTACCGGGTAAACGGCGGCCTGACCCAGCCCGGGGTTATCATTGCGTTTTTAAACTACTTTACCATGATCCTCAACGCGATGCTGGGCGTCACCCGAATTTTCATCATCTGGTCCAAGGGCGAGGCCAGCGCCAAGCGGGTTGTGGAAGTGCTCAACCTGCCGCAAGACCTGGCGGTGGAGACCGGCGGGGAGCGGGCGACGGGATATTTGGAGTTCCGCGATGTGAGCTTTTCTTATAATCATGTATCCGATAATCTCTCTCATTTGAGCTTTACCCTGGAACGCGGTCAAACTCTGGGAATTTTGGGCGCCACCGGGAGCGGAAAGACGACCCTGGTGAATCTGCTCCTCCGGTTTTATGATCCGGACCAGGGCGCGATATTTCTGGACGGGCGGAATCTCAAGAGCTATACGCCGGAGGAGCTGCGCCCGAAATTTGGCGTGGTTTTTCAAAACGACTTCATCATGGAGGGGACCCTGGCCGGAAACATCCAATTTTGCCGGAAGCTTCCCCCGGAATCCCTAGATCAGGCGGCCCGGATTGCACAGGCAGACTTTATTTTCCGCAAGGGGATGGACCATCCCGTGGCAGTCCGGGGCAACAACTTGTCCGGCGGTCAAAAGCAACGGCTGGCCATTGCCCGGGCGCTGGCGGGAAAGCCGGAGCTTTTGGTTTTGGATGACGCCTCCAGCGCCCTGGATTACCGGACGGACGCCGCCTTGCGCCAGGCTCTGCGCCGGGATATGGCCGGCGTCACCCAAATTATTGTGGCCCAACGGATCAGCAGCTTACGCCATGCGGATCTGATTCTGGTGTTGGAGGAGGGGCGCGTCATCGGCCGGGGAAACCATTCGAGCTTATTGCGCACCTGTCCGGCTTACCGGCAGATTGCCGAAACGCAAATGGGTGCGGAAGGAGGTGGAGATGTATGGCAAACCGATCCGGCTTAAATGAAACCGGACTTCGCGGCCGGGGGAGCGAGATCCGGCAAATGCCGACCCGTAAGCGGGGAGAGATTCTGCTTCGCTTTTGGCGCTATCTGGGGCGGAACCGGCTTCTGCTGGCGCTGGCTGTATTTCTCTGCCTGGGTTCCAGCACGCTGTCTCTGGTGGGTCCCCGCCTGGCGGGGGAAGCCATCAATGCAATCGCAGCCGGAGCAGGCCGGATTAATTTCGACCTGGTGCTAAACCGCGTAGTGACCATGGCGGTGACCTATACGCTGTCGGCCGTCATGTCCTATGGGCTGTCCCGGGTGATGATCCATCTCTCCCGGCAGGTGGTCTGGCAAATGAGAAGGGACGTATTTGAAAATTTGGCGCATTTGCCGGTGGGCTTTTTTGACCGGTATCAGACAGGCGACATTTTGAGCATCATCACCTACGACGTGGATACGGTCAATCAGTCCCTTTCGGCGGATCTGCTGCAGGTTCTGCAAACGGTGGTGACGGTGGTGGTATCCCTGGTTATGATGCTGTCGATTGCACCGGAGCTGGCGCTGATTTTCTGTGTGACCATTCCGCTGACCGTTCTGTTCACCCGGTACATTACCACCCGGGTGCGGCCCCTCTTCCGGCGCCGTAGCGCGGCGCTGGGCGAACTCAACGGCTTCACCGAGGAAATGATGAACGGGCAGAAAACCACGAAGGCGTACGGCCAGGAGGCGGCGGTTCTTGAAGCGTTTGACGAAAAAAACCGCAAAGCGGTGGACGCCTATACTGCGGCGGAGGCCAACGGGACCATTGTGGGGCCCTCGGTCAACTGCATCAACAATCTCTCCCTGACCATGGTCTGTGTATTCGGGTCGCTTCTGTACCTGTCCGGCGGCATACAGCTGGGAGATCTTTCCAGCTTTGTCCAGTACTCCCGGAAGTTTTCCGGCCCGATCAACGAGGTGGCCAACATTGTGGGCGAGCTGCAAAGCGCCTTTGCGGCGGCAGAACGCGTGTTTGGACTAATGGATGCCCAGCAGGAACCCGCCGATGCGCCGGAGGCCCGGGAACTGACGAATGTGCAAGGAGCCGTTGCCCTGAAGCAGGTGACATTTGGCTACGATCCGCAAAAGCCGGTCATTCAGGACTTTGATCTTTGCGCCAAGCCCGGCTCTTTGGTGGCCATTGTTGGCCCGACCGGGGCGGGAAAGACCACCATTATCAACCTTTTAATGCGGTTTTACGATGTGCAGAAAGGGAGTATTCAGGTGGACGGGCAGGAGATTCAGACCGTGACCCGGTCCTCCCTCCGGCGGGCTTACAGTATGGTGCTGCAGGATACCTGGCTGTTTTCCGGTACGATTTTTGAAAACATTGCCTATGGCCGGGAAAACGCCACCCGCCGGGAAGTGATTGCCGCAGCCAAAGCCGCCCGGATTCACAACTTTATCATGGCGTTGCCCGACGGCTACGATACGGTACTCCAGGATAACGGCGCCGGGATCTCCAAAGGCCAGCGGCAGCTTTTGACCATCGCTCGGGCGATGCTCTTGGACAGCTCGATGTTAATTTTGGACGAGGCGACCTCCAATGTGGATACCCAGACGGAGCAGGAAATTCAAGCTGCGATGGAAACCCTGATGGAAGGAAAGACCTGCTTTGTCATTGCCCATCGGCTGTCCACCATTCGCCATGCGGATCACATTCTGGTGATGCAGGAAGGGCGCGTGGTAGAGCAGGGAACCCATGAAAGCCTCATGGCTCAGAACGGTTTTTATGCCAGACTATATTATGCACAATTTGCCGGGTAGAGGGGAAAACGATTGTTCTGTGTCCCAAGTATGAAATCAGCAAGACCTTACAAGTCTTGCTGATTTTTAAATATAATTTTACTATTTTATATATAGATATGAAAATTACACATAAGTCGTTTTGAAAATCAAAGTTTGTGCGGGTCTCGTTTCCACAAGATGGAAAGGACTGTCGGGATCATGGGCAAAAAAAATTCAGAGCAAAGAAAACTTTGCTCTGAATCTGCAATGGAGCGGGTGACGAGGCTCGAACTCGCTACCTCCACCTTGGCAAGGTGGCGCTCTACCGGATGAGCTACACCCGCAAGAACATCCTTATTATAGCAGGGATTCGAAATTTGTCAAGAATTATCATGCACAAATTTTGGGTAGGGGCCGGATGAAGCGGGTTCCTGTGAGCTCAATATTTTGAAGATTATGTTCAGAAGGTTACGCGGCTTCCCAAGCATGAGTCTGGGAAGCCGCGTGAGGTTTATTTCGGTTGGAAGTGCTCAAATAGGATGTCGTCCATGTAGTTATGTAGCATGCACAGGAAGTCGCCGGTGGTAGGGGGCTGGGAAATGGGACGCTGGGCAAGCTCGGTGAACAGCGCCGGATTGGCCTCCCAGGCTCTTGTGACACAGAAGCGAATGTTGCGTTCCACAGCGCCGGGGGTATTTTCACAAATAGCGGCGACAATGGGATAGAGCCTTTTGGTGAGACTGCTCAGCAGCTCGAAGTCTTCCAGAATCAGCTCCACGGCCACCAGCAAAGGATCGTAGCCCTCCTGGGTTTTGTAAATGCCGAAGCGGTACAGAAGTTTTCTGAGTTCTCGCATTAGAATCTCTCCTTTGTTTTTAGTCTAATTTCATCATAATAAATTTTGAAATCAAAGACTACACAAAGAAGAAAAACGACTTGCGAAAAAGGAGAAAAATAGAAAAAAGAAGGAATTCGACGAGAAGAACGTCGATCCGTACGACAAAAAACGAGGGGACTGAAGCGTGGGCAGCATGGGAAATGGTATTTTGGCTGGCCTGTCTTACCTGCAATTCCTCACGCAACCAGCAGGAAAACGCATGAAGGGACTAATCTAAGTACGCGCCGGCTCTGCCGCAAAACTCTCCATTCTGTGCCGCTACATGAGAATCACAGCTTTTACGGTTTGGCATCTTCGCTGAATGAAAACGCCGTTAGGTCCCCGATATCCTTTGCAAGTTTGCGAAAAGTCTCTTCTCCTTCCAAATAGAGATCGTTGTAGTAGATGGGTTTTCCAAGTAAAATGGTTACCGCTCGTTTCATCCTGCCGAAAATAGTGTTGTAGTTATGGTCATACCTGGAATCTTGGATTGAGATGTTATAATTGACATTGCCGTCTTCCCAAACAGTCTTTTCCACGACGAGCATGCAGCAGTTGCAGTCGCAAGGTAGTGTAATCATTTTATTTTTTTGTTTCATTTTCTTCTCCTTCATGATGTGCAACAGGGTTTCTTTTAACCTATTCCTCGGGAGTCAGAGGACATTTCTATGGAGCGGTGCATAGCCTTTTGCTTCGGGGGTGGATTTGGAACCGCCTGGGGCAGGATGGCACTGGCGCGGGTTGCACAGTGGCGAATCGGTCCTTCTTTGTAACGGTTGGCACGAAATGGCATGGAACCTATGACCTTTGCCATTTTCGCCACTAAGAGTCTGCGGCTCTTCTCGACAGCCATGAAGGCTTTCCCAGCTTCTTTCATGTGTCGATCTCCTATGTAGTTTGTTCCTATTATAGCTTAGCTAATTAAAAACTGCAACCCATAGATACAATACCTGTATGCATTTTATCCCACGCCCCGACCTGCAAACCGGGCAAAAGAACGGCACAAAAACCTTGTCGACAAGTTTACCATGGCGATCATTGTTTCTTCAAAACCGGATGGAGACATTTTTGCGACAAAATGGACCGATCCGCACAAGGCAGATTGGCCCATTTCGTCAAATGATAGGCGTGCTTTGTAAAAAGTTATGAAGATTTCCTGTTTTGCTCCACGCTCAGCTCGCCCTTTTTCAGCCGGAACACCACATCGGCCTGTTTTGCCAGCTCACCCGAGTGGGTGACGACTATCACACACTTCTTCATCTGATGGGCACTTTCTTTCAGGATTTCTGTAATATCCTGAGCGGTGTCCTCATCCAGGTTACCAGTAGGCTCGTCCGCCAAAATCACCGGAGCCTCGCTGGCTAATGCCCTTGCAATGGCTACCCGCTGCTGCTGCCCGCCGGAGAGTTTCAGCACGTTCCGTTTGGATTCCTCCCTCGTCAGCCCCAGCCTTTCCAGAAATGGGAGCGCCGGTTTCTTTGAAGTCAGCCGGACATTCTCCTGCGGGGTCATATAGTCAATCAGGTTGTAGCTCTGAAAGATAAAGGAAACATTCTTTTTCCGATGGCCTGCCAATCCGCCTTGTGCAATATCTTTCCCTTCAAACAGGATACTGCCGCTTGTGGGGCTGTCCAGACCGCCCAGCAGGGATAGAAGGGTTGTCTTGCCGCACCCGGATGGGCCGAGAATAGCATACATCTTTCCCGCCTCCATCTGCGCGTCAATCCCTCTCAGCACCTTCCGCTTTTTGTCATAAGAGTATGTTAGGTTTTGCAGTTCCAAAATTCCCATAGAGGCACCTCCTATTCACCTTCGGGCACAAATTCATAGTCAAAATCATAGTCCTTTACTTTGTCCGGCACCTCGTAATCTATGATGGGCGATCCGGATTGCTCCTGCGTTTCGTCTGATTTATTCTCCTTGGGGGTACACCCTGTGAACAGCAATCCCATAAGAAGGAGGACAGAAAACATTTTCCATGCATTTTTCATATCGTTACCGCCTTTCTCAACTCATTTTCGATAGAATTTCCCGCGGTTTCAGCCGCATGACGGAAATCGAGGAAATTCCGGCGGATACCGTTACAATCCCGATCCCCAGCAGGAATAGGAGGCCCATTTCCTCAAGCTGTACGCGAACCTGTAATTCCGGGGTTTCGATTTCCGGCTTACCGGTATCTGTTCCGGCCTCCCCACGGGTTCCGGCAGAGAGGCCGTCTTCCTGCTGCGCCTCTGTTACCGCCTGCCCGGATTGCAATACGTTTCCCATCTGGCCCGCAATGGCACTGGCAGAGAAATAAGAAAGGGAAAATGCGAATATCGCAATCAGCAAAACCTCGGCAATATACTGCCCTAAGATGGACAGCTTGCTGATCCCAACCGAGAGCAGGACGCCGGTTTCATGGATGCGGGTTCTGGCCCACATGGTTAGAATGAGCGAGAGGATGGCGATGCTTACCATCAGCGCGATCATCAAAATGGTGGATACCAGCTCCGACAACTGTTCCAAGGAGGACGCAGCGTTTTCATAGTCCTCGTTGTCAACCAGAAAAGAGAAACCCTTCCAGTCCACGCCGCTGATTTCCTTTACTTTAGAAATGATTTCCTCCATGTTCTGCGGGTCGTCTACCGATACCGTCAGCTCGTTAAATCCCTGGATGGCAGGGCCGTTTTCGTAAGCCACCAAAGCGGCAAGATCGGTGATGATGAGGTTTTGTATTTTATCGTAGGTTGTCACCTGATCGTTGATGCCTTCGATTTCTTTTGGAGAGAACAGGCCCACAATCTCAATCTCCACGCCTTTGTCCGTCTGGATTTTGTCACCGATTTTCAGGCCGTTTTTTTCAGCCAAATCCTTGCTGATCAGCCCCTTGTTTTTGTCGTCCGGCAGGATATGCCGCCCTTCCGTCAGCGTAAGCTGCCCGGAAGTAAACCGGGTAAGCTCCTCGCTTTTCCATGTGCTTAAAATCTTTGAGGATGCACGAAATTCTTCCTCAATGGGGATATTGCCGGTAAACAGTTCCAGAGAGGGGAACGCCGCCAGACCTTCCACGGTGGCGCTGCACTCTTTGATCCCCTCAATTTCCCGGATTTGTTCTACCAGCTCCGGGCTAATCTGCTGAGTGGAATACATCAGCGTTCCGCCATCCACGCTTTCCACCTTCAAATAGGGATTGTTTTCCGTGTAGTCAAAGCCAATGAGAAAACTCCCGCCAAGGCTTTGCCGCAGCTCCTGCTGGGCGGCTTTCGAAGCGTTCCCCAGCGCCAGAGCGGTCAATACAAAGGTTGCCATCACCAGCAAGATGACAAAAAGAAGGATACTCTTGCCCCTCTTGCGGACGATGTACAGCCACGCTCGATTCATAAAGTTCATAGAATGACCTCCGTTTCATATAGGATCAGTGTTGCAACGCTGACAGCATAGCACCCCAATATGGAACCAGTATGAAATGGGCCATAAAATGAAAAACCTCCCCACAAGGGAGAGGAATCTCAAGATAGAAAAAGGGTAAAGCACATTCCCGGCGGGTTTTTGGTCGCCTCAAATTGATAGGGCAACCCAAGGGCCTTTGACAGGGTATCTACAATATATAAACCCAACCCATTCCCACCATCTTTGCGATCCCTGGCAAAATCCGGGCGGTAGAACGGCTCAAATACATGGGCCAGCTTCTCCGGCGGGATGGGCGTACACTCGTTTTCTATTTTTATCTGCCGGGCGTTCAATATAACGGTGATCTTGCATCCCGGCTTTGTGTAAGCGACCGCATTGGAGAGCAGGTTGGACAGGATCTTTTCAAGGCTTTTCTTTGACGTGTGGACAGGGCACTTTCCCTGTATGCTGAAAGTAAAGTCGATTTCTTTTGCCTTCGCAATCAATTGATAAGGCTCGCAGATCGCCGGAAATCGTTCCGACAGGTCGAAGGTTTCCGCATCCTGTTTCTCCTGCGTAAAATCCAGCCGGGAGGTATCTAAAACTTCTTTGATCATAAAGGATAGCTGCCCGGTGATTTCCTTGCACTCCAACAGGCAGCGATCCCGGTCTTTATATTTCCCAACGCCTAAGATCATGTTTTCCAAAATCGCGTTCAGGGCAGTCACCGGCGTTTTCAGTTCATGGGAGGCAGCCCGCAGGAAATCAATTTTCGACCGTTCCGCCTCACGGACGTTCCGCTTTTCTTCTTCCAGATTTTCAATGGTGGAAAGCAGGCTGGCATACAGCTTATTGACGCGGGCGGCCAATTCTCCAATCTCGTCCTTCGTATGCACCACACATTTTGCCGCCTTATCCAGCTTTTCCATCTTTTCCGTTGTTTCCGCGATCTGCTTGATCGGCCTCGTCATGGCTCTGGAAAACAACAGGGAACACCCGGCGGAAATGATGGCGCAGAAGAACAGAGATACCGGCAGCGCTTTTCCGATGGCGGATTTGATCAGGATTCCGGTATTCACATCACTCTCGATCATGACCCCTTCCACGAAACGGTTGGTGCTTACGGTCATTTGCGGCGCAAGCACATAGAGAAAGACATGGGCCATCACGGTGACAAACAGCATGACAAGGAAGGTGTATAAGAAGATTTTAGTAAAGAGCTTTAAGTTTTTCATGGGTGTTCCTCATACTTGTAGCCAACGCCTTTTACCGTTACAATCCGGTCAAGACCCAGCTTTTTCCGCAAATTTTTGATATAGGTGTCAATGGTACGGTCTATGATGGGGTAATCATATCCCCACAGTTCATCCAAGATCTGCGACCGGGTCAGCACCAAGCCCTTGTGCTCCACCAGCAGTTTCAGCAGGTCGATCTCTTTTGGCGTCAGGTCAATGGGGCCGCCCGGCCCGGAAGCGGTGTAGCCCCCAAAATCCACCGTAATATCCCCCAACTGGATTTGGTTCAGCTCCGGGCTTTTTCCACACCGCCGCAGCAGGGCCGTCACCCGTTTTCCCAACAAAAGCATGGAAAAGGGCTTTGTGATATAGTCGTCTGCTTGTTCATCAAAGCTGGCCGCCTGGGTAGGCTCATCGTCAAGGGCGGTCAGCATTAAGACGGGGATGTTGCTTGTTTGGCGCAGTTCTTTTAATACCTCCAAACCGGTTCGCTTCGGGAGCATAATATCCAAAACCACTAAATCAACAGATTGTTCCCGCGCAATCTGCAAACCCTGTTCCCCATCAAAGGCAGACAGGGTGGTATGCCCTGCGGATTTCATGTATTCGCAGATTGCCTCGTTGGTAGCAACATCATCTTCCACGATTAATAAAACGGCCATTTTTGCACCTCCTCAGGACATGATACCAGGACAATATGGAAGTAGTATGAAATATTTTCGCGCATTACAAATTGGAACGACCGCAGTGTATCTGGGCCCTGAGAACGGTGCGATTTGCCATTGTCAGGCAGCTTTTTTGGCGTTTCCTTCATTGGACAAGTTCATTTCTGTATGGTATACTGGCCTTGCCACCAGGCGTGATCCTACTTAAAAGAGGGAGTATCATGAGATCGATTGGGCTACTCATACTTGCGCTGTTCTACGCAGTCTACATCGGCAAGATGATACTGCAAAGTAAAAAAGGAATACAGACCGACCAAATGGCAAAAGGCAAGGAGAACACAAAGGTTTTTTATATTGAGCTGATTATGAAAATTGCCACTTACTCTGTGGTTGTGGTGGAAATCCTGTGTCTGTTCTTCGTTTCTCCACAGCTACCGCGAATTTTCATGATTACCGGCGCGATTCTTGGCTTTGCCGGGGACATTCTCTTTGCGGTATCGGTCATAACGATGAAAGACAGCTGGCGGGCTGGTATTGCAGAAAATGATAAAACAGAAATGATCACCGGCGGAATTTATAGTGTGAGCCGGAATCCTGCCTTTTTGGCCTTCGATTGTGTTTATGTCGGCCTATTGCTTATGTTCTTTCATTGGGTGCTGCTGGTATTTTCTGCCTTTGCTATGACAATGCTTCATCTTCAAATTCTGCAAGAAGAGCAATTCTTATTGAAGGCGTTTGGCTCAGAATACCGCAGCTATACAAACAAAGTCCGGAGATATTTGGGGCGAAAATAATTCTTGTCCCTCATGGAACGGGCCATGCTTTTCCACCTGTGGCGTGTAAAGTACAAGCCGGGAGGGCAGCGGTTCAGGTTTGCTTTTGCCGTACCCGTCACATGGAACTGCGGTCGTCTTCTTTTTGCCTTTTCTTATCCCGAAATTTCCGAATCCACTTGTTACGGGCGGGGATACCTACACCAATCAGAAGAACAACGGCTAAAATCGTGAAATCCATATGACTCACCTCATATTTCTTTGTTTTTCATGATCCGAATGGAGAACCAAACCGACACCGCATACATCACAATCACAAGTACGATTACCGATGCGACTAGAAACACCGGCGAGCCTCCAAGTATAGTCATGAAAGCACGGTCTGCAGGCATTTGGGGAAAAAGGAACAAAGTCACTAAAAAACCTGCAACGGGAATATACATAAACACCCGGCCTTTGATAGAACCGTATTGATAATATCCAGGGATTTGAAACACCGTATCGAGCGCAAATAGGAACAGCCCGCCGACGGCAGCGCGGACAAGATCAAACGCCCGAACGGTTTCGCCCACAGTGCGCAGTACGAAAGGCTGGGTTATGAGGGATATTACCAATGCAAAAGCTCCTTGTGCAAGAATCAATAAATACCGGCCAATTACCAGTTCCCTCTTCTTCACAGGTAACATTCCGTACAGACGTACCATGTTGTTTTTTTCTGCAACAGAGAAGGTGTAGCCGGTTGTCATGGCGATCAGGCACATAGCGAAAGAAACTCCGGTCTGCAAAGAGCGATTGATTGCCACAAAAGCGATGGGGAGAAGCATTGTAAAGCTAATCACTTTTATATATGGCTTTATAAGAGAAAAATCAAGCTTTGCTACATTCAGTGTATTATTCATGTCGTGCACCTTTCTTGCTTGTGAATACAACGATTTCATCCATAGTTGCCGGCTCAATGCTCAAAGTAGAAAATGCTCCAATATCTTCGGTTCTTACCAGGGCTTCAAATCCGGTGGAGAAAGTGCGGATATCGATCGCTTTGGCGTCTAGATCAGTGGATAGCTCGCGGATCCCGCCCTTGACGATACGAAACATATCGACAAATTCATCCTTGCTGCCGGTGAAGAACAATTCTCCATAGTTGATATAAGTGATATAGTCGGCGGCACGCTCCAAGTCGCTGGTAATATGGGTGGAAAACAGAACGCTATGCTCACCATCTTCAATGTATTCCGAGAGAATTTGAAGCAGTTCATCTCTGGAGACCGGATCAAGGCCGCTGGTGGGCTCATCCAGGATCAGCAGTTTTGCATCGTAGGAGAACGCACAGGCCAGCATCAACTTCATCTGCATCCCCTTTGAAAGCTCCTTCACCTTTTTGACCGGAGCAATATGAAACCTCCGCAGCATTTGAGCGAACCGCTGAGAGCTCCAATTTGGGTAGAAAACGGAGATGGATTTCTCAACCTGCGCGACCTGCCAATCATCACTAAAGTAGTTGGTATCGAATACGACTCCGAGTTTCGCCTTTGCTCTTTGCTCTTCCCGGATATTGTCCAAGCCCATAATTTTGATTTCGCCGCTGCTTCGTTTGAGCATATTGAGAATGAGTTTGATGGTAGTGGTCTTGCCGGAGCCGTTTGGCCCAATTAGCCCCATGATATAGCCTTTTGGGAGAGAGAAAGTAATGTCATGGAGCTGAAAATCATCGAAAAATTTTGAAAGATTTCTCACCTCTAAATGACTAGCCATCTGCATTTACCTCCAATAAAATATCTAAAAGACGGTGCAATTCTTCGCTTGGAAGATTTGCGACCCTAGCTGCTTGAATCGCCTCTGTCAGGCTGGTTTCTACTTTGCAAATTAGTTGCTCTTGTATTAGCTCAGAGCCGCGCCCCATTACAAAGCAGCCTCGTCCTTGAATATTTTTGACAAAACCCTCTTGCTCTAATTCTGTGTAGGCCCGTGTGACCGTCAACACACTGATTTTTAAGTCTTTTGCTAGTGTTCGAAGAGAGGGAAGGGTTTCTTCCTCGTGTAGTTCTCCAGATAGAATTGCCGCTTTGACCTGCTGTTTGATTTGCTCATAAATAGGGATTCCGGATGCGTTTGAAATAATTAGCTTCAATTTGACCTCACCTCCCGGCTGTTCCAACTGTTCTGCTTATATGCATAACAGTATAACACGTAAACGAGAAATGTCAAGCCCCACGTCTGCACATGCGCTTCTATTTGTCCTTCGCAAATCAGGGAAGTAACATAATTTGCCGTGTGGAGTTATATTATACTATTACAATTGGTGTTAATCACCTAAAATCATGATTGGAGTGCCTATGAAAACATACGAAGCTATCACTGTAATCAGCAATCACATAATTGATGACGGGCTCTGTGATGCGATAATCCTGAAGGGCTCGATTGGACGTGGAGATGACGACGAATTTTCCGATGTCGATATGTACCTGATTGTTTCGCCCGAACATATGGACACGGTTTTACAGAGAAGATGTGCGTATCTGTCTGCATATAAGGAGATTGTGTATCTTGAGGATGTCAACTTTGGCCTTCCTCAAAAGGTAGCAATTTATGTGGACGCGCTCCATGTGGATTTGTATGTGGCACGAATGGAGCAGATTGGACATGCAGACCCCATTCGGGTGTGGTATGATCCCAAGGGATTATTTAGCGACTATATCTATCACAGAATTGACATAGCAGATGGGGAGATTGCCCCATATTTTTCAGAGGTTTTGTACTGTTTCGCAGAAGCAGACTCGGCGTACAGAAGAAAAAACTATGCGTGGGCAGCTAGGATCCTTGGCAATGCCATTGCGGAAGCGGCAATCTTGCTCCGATATCTCTATGACAAGAAATATGCTTTCCTTGGATTAAAGAAAATCAACGAGATCATTCCACATGACCAATACCAGCTGCTGGAAACCGCCTATACGCATTTGGGTGAGAACGGGTTTCAAAAGTCGAACGAGTGCTTGATTCGTGTGTTGGAGATTTTTGTTTCTAATGCAGGAGATTCGCTCAGGAACAAGCTGAATATGAGACTGTTTGATTGGATTAAAGGAAGCTTGGGCTGCTTATTATTCCCGAAAATGAGCGAAGATGCCTGCCATAAATGCGTGCGAAAGGGAAAATAAAGCTGAGTCTGGAACGCGATTTGCGTCCAGGCTCAGCCTGATGGTAACTTTGCGGGCCTGCTCGGCTTCCAAGGATAGCACCTCTTCCTGTCGGGCGTCAGGGGAAAGGGACAGTCGGTTTCTTGACTACCTGCACACTTGGCATTTATCAGTTTGACTCAATAATTTGTGTTTTTGCATTTGTTCATCTCTCTATATCGGGAGATTTATTTTTGATTTGCTTTATTTCTGATTCTACATATTGTCTTGTTATTTCTTGATATAATCCATTCACTTTTGGGAAGGATACCGACTTAAGCAGTTTGGCGTAATACATTTTAATCTGTCCCGCGTCACGGCCCAAATCGTCCGTGTATATTTCGACAACGGCGTATCCGACTATGTTTTCGCCTTCCTGGAGGACGATGTGGATATATGCCTTATTTTCTGTATACGGTTCAAACTCGCGCTCGCCCGTTTGAGGATCTACTGTTGGAGAAAGACTCGCCCAATATATGGTTGTACCATTTTCAGCATAGAAGGGAGATGTCACATGCGTTATTTCATCTTCATTCCAAAGAAATAGTTCTCCACCGTCTGCCGATACTTCGAAAGTTGCATCGGGGTGTTCAACTGCAGATAGTTTCAAAGGAATACCCGGTCGGCTACTCATGGCAAGGCTCCAATTATAATGTACAGGGATTTCTATGCCTTCCTGCATGATAACTTCTTCATCTAAGGGCAATTCTGCCGCCCCATCTTCATCTGGAGATGCCGCATACGCCGTAAGCGTGAAAAAGCCCGGTGCTGCAATCACATTTGGAGCAGGAGATGATTCATGGCTCCCAACCCCATGATTTTCTGATTGCTTTAATAAAGAGGTTGCGGCAGTGATTGCGGCGACGGCGACCAGGCATAAGCAAGCTGCCGTAATGCGCCATTTTATCCAGCCGGATTTCCGGACCATTCCCTGGCTCCTGTGCGCCTCTTGGATATGTTTTTCATGGATGTCGCCGAGGACTTCATATAATGTTTCCTTTGTCATAGCTCAAATCCCCTTTCTAAAAGGTAGCCGTGCAATTTTGCTCTTAGACGGGTTAGAGTCATGGATACGGCGCCATTTTTCATGCCGTGTCGATTGGCAATATCTGAGATGCTGTCTGTGTACCAGTATCGGCAAACAAAGATGCTTCGCTTGTCTGGGGGGAGTGTATCTAAAAAGTCATTGAGGGCTTTCACCAGTTCTTGCCGTTCAAACGCCTGCTCCACGTTGTATTTCCCGGATACACAGTCTGCCAGTTCGTCTAGTACCATAGGCAACTCTCCGCCGCCTCGTTTGTCGGCGGTATTGTGTTTATACCGGTTTAAGGATAGGTTCCTGGTAATCTTTCCAAGAAATGTGGAAAGAACGCTTGGACGATGCGGCGGTATGGCTTTCCATGCGCGCATATATGTATCGTTGACACATTCCTCTGCGTCCTCTTGGTTTCCCAGTATGTTCTTGGCGATCGCGGTACAGTAGCTTCCGTATTTGTCTGCGGTGGCGTCAAGCGCCTGCTCATTTCTATCCCAGTATAACCGGACAATTTCTGCGTCATCCATCGGGGCTCACCTCGCGTTCCGTCTCATCCTTTCAACTATATACACAACTTTTGAACCAAAATCTCACACCCGTCACGCCGTATTGTGGCCATTGACGCATCAGCGACCGATCCCCGCAGAGAACAGTTCTCCTCTAGACGTACATGAAAGGTGTAAAAAACCAAGAGAGTGATTTTTTAAAAGCCCTGTTTTTTTCGTAGAGTGTCAGCAGCCACATGCAAAAAGTCAAACATAACTTTGTCAAGGATGCACGGCTTACTTCGGGCCGACTGCCATGCGCTACATGAAACGGCACACAATAGGTTTGGTTCCGCAACAGCTGTGCTGCATCAATCGGCCGGACGGAAAAACTCCCGAAGAGCGATAATATTTGGCATACGATATTAAAACAGCCGTCCGAGTCGGAAGGCTGTTTTGATTTCCGGATAGACTGTGGAGACATCATGGGCGGACGCACCGGTAGGGGAATGGCCCGAGGAAACGCGCCCTTTTTGGAGAGGGGATGCAGTGAGTCAGCCGGGGGCGTTTCTCAAAAGAAAAGTCGTCGCGAACCATACATAGTTCGCGACGACTTGGCAGGGGATGAGGGATTCGAACCCCCGCAAACGGAGTCAGAGTCCGGTGTGCTACCGTTACACAAATCCCCTATGTGGTGTACTCAAGCGGAGCAACGTTTATTATTATACGCAGAAACGGCCGAATGTCAAGAAGAAATTTCCGATTTTCCTAGAAATTTTTTCTTTTGGCGGTCCTTGCGGTCGGTTTCCAAACCTGATATAGTATGGAGCAAAAAGGGAGGTTTTATACTATGCATTATGGAGCCGTACTCCCGGGATCATTCATAGCCCGTCCAAACCGATTTGTGGCGCGGGTCGAGTTAGAGGGGAAAGAAGAGATCTGTCATGTCAAAAATACAGGACGTTGCCGGGAACTGCTGCAGCCCGGTGCACGGGTCTGGTGCCGGTTCGACGGTAACCCGAATAGAAAGACCCATTATGATCTGATTGCGGTAGAAAAGGCAGGCAGGCTGATTAATATAGATTCCCAGGCGCCCAACCGGGTGACAGAGGAGTGGCTGGCGGCAGGTGGGCTGGGGCCGGTAGAAGCGCTCCGGCGGGAGTGGCAACATGGAGATTCGCGCTTTGATTTTTCCTTTCTGCAAAATGGCCGCCGGTGCCTGTTGGAAGTGAAGGGGGTCACCCTGGAGGACGGCGGCGTGGTTCGCTTTCCCGACGCTCCTACTCTGCGGGGAACCAAACATTTGCGCGGCCTGACGCAGGCGGTTCAGGCGGGGCTTGGGGCCTATGTCCTGTTTGTCATTCAAATGAACCACGTAATTCGTTTTGAACCCAATGATCGAACGGATCCGGCTTTTGGTACGGCCCTCCGGGCGGCGGCTGAAGCAGGCGTGCATATTTTGGCAATGGACTGCATGGTCAAGCCGGATGCCATGGAGCTTCTGGCTCCGGTTCCGGTCTTTCTGCATGGAATGTGACAAAACTGTCACGGAACAGTCATCCGATTGTCACCTTGGCCTGTTATACTGGTCCCATCAAAAGCAAAGGAGCGTATGTGATGGAAATGCTGCGGGTTGAAAACCTGACAAAGTTGTATGGAGAAGGGGAGAATCAGGTTCGAGCCTTGGACGGTGTATCCTTTTCCGTGGATAAAGGGCAGTTTGTAGCAATCATCGGTCCCTCGGGCTCTGGAAAAAGCACCCTGTTGCATATCTTGGGTGGCGTGGACCGGCCCACCAATGGCAAAGTATACATGAACGGACAGGACGTATATGGAAGAAACGAGGACCAGTTGGCGATTTTCCGACGCCGGGAAGTGGGGCTGATCTATCAGTTCTACAATTTGATCCCGGTCCTCAATGTGGTAGAAAATATGACCCTCCCGGTCCTCATGGATGGGAGAAAGGTGAACCAGGACCGGCTCCGGGAAATGATTCAAACTTTGGGTTTGCAGGGCCGGGAAAAGCATTTGCCCAATCAACTATCCGGCGGCCAGCAGCAGCGGGTTTCCATCGGCAGGGCGCTGATGAATGCGCCGGCTGTGGTGTTGGCCGACGAGCCGACGGGAAATCTGGACTCGAAAAACAGCCAGGATATTGTGGAGTTACTGAAGTATTCCAACCGGCGGTTTGAACAGACGCTGATCGTGATTACCCATGATGAATCCATCGCGCTACAGGCCGATCGAATTCTGGCCATTGAGGATGGCAAAATTGTTCGTGACGAGGTGATTCGGCAATGAACATTTTGGGGAAAGTGACATGGAAAACCATGTGGAAAAACCGCACCCGTACCATTGTCACCATCATCGGCGTTATTCTGGCGTCGGCCATGTTTACGGCGGTCACGACGATGGGTACCAGTCTTCGGAATTTCCTGATCCGTGGCAACGTGTATGAAGAGGGGGATTATTACGTCCAGTTTGCCTATGCCACCCAGGCGCAAAAGGAGGCCCTGCTTCAGGAGCCTGCTGTGACCCGCGTGGCGGATTATGGCTTTTTGGGCTTCAGCTCCCCGGCAGATCCGGAGGAAGCGAGGAAATGGAACACCTTTGCGGTGGCAGCTGCGGATCAAACTTTTTTGGATACCATGCCGGTTCATTTAATAGCAGGGCGTATGCCACAGAACAGCACGGAAGCCGTTTTGCCGGAATCTGCTTTTCAAGCTTATGCCGATCAGGGGACGCCGGTCAGCTTGGGAGATACGATCACCCTCACGGTTTCGACCCAGCCGGGGTCTAAGCTCAATGTAAATTATTTGGAACCGGAGCCGGAGGAGAAGACGTTTCTTTATTCTCTTACTGTGGTAGGAGAGGCAAAGGATACCTATTTCGGAGATTATGATTTGATGCTGAACAGCATCCTGACGCTGTCCGATGGGCAGGAGCCTGCCCTGTGGCACCGGCTGTGTGTGAAAACCAACCCGGCCTCGGCCGCGCTTGCGCTGACGGAGCAGGGGGATTACGGCAGGACGCTTCTGGTCAACAGCGAGCTTTTAAATCTAAATGGGGCCACCCAATATGCCAATTGGAACGAAGTGATTGTTGCGCTTTGCGGTATCCTCATGGCCATCATTATGGTAGGGGCAGTCAGTCTGATTTACAGCGCCTTCTCCATTTCAGTGTCGGAGCGAACAAAACAGTTTGGGCTGTTGTCCAGCGTGGGGGCAACGCGGAGGCAGATCCGCCGCTCGGTTCTGTTGGAAGCAGCTGTGGTGTGTCTATTGGGGATTCCGGTTGGGCTTCTGGCCGGTTATGGGGGCATCGCCGTTACGTTGCACTTCGTGGGACAATACTTGGATTCGCTGTTCTCTTTCAGTGCCAACGGGATCCATATTGTAGCGGAGGTCTCCCCGGCGTCCTTCCTTGCTGCGGCAGGCGTTTCCTGCTTTACGGTGTTCCTCTCGGCCTGGATTCCTGCCCTTCGGGCTATGCGCGTTTCCGCCCTGGAGGCAATCCGGCAGAATGCGGATATCAAAGTTTCCCCCCGGGAGGCGAAGGTCAGCAAAATGACCTACCGGCTGTTTGGCCTGTCGGGCGTATTGGCAAAGAAATATTTTAAGGGCAGTCGGAAAAAATACCGGGCGACGATTCTCTCCTTGGCGGCCAGCGTCATCCTCTTGATCAGTGCCGGTTCATTCAGTATGTACCTGCGCGGCACCGCCGATTCCGCCTTTTCTCAGCATCCCTATGACTTGATGTGCGCCGGAACCCCGGAATCTTGGCAGACAGATTTTGAAACGATCCGGCAGATGCCGCAGGTGACCCGCTCTGCTTATTACCAAGACAGGTTGTATGAGGCGGTTGTCCCGATGGCGTCTTATTCTGAAGATTACCGCCAGGCGCTGGTAGAGACGCAGAGAGGCACCGGTCAAGAGCAATATGATTTGCTGGCGCTGCGTGTGTACTATTTGGAGGACGCAGCTTTGGAGGACTATCTCCAGGAACAGGGGATAGACCCTGCGCCTTATTTGGACGCGGAGCAGCCTTTGGCCCTGGTATGCAACCAGGAGATTGTCAGCTATGTTTGGGACGATTCCGGGGACCAGGAGCGCAAGACCTACCGCCTGTCTATGTTGGACGGCAGCTTGGAGACTCTGACCGGCAATGCGCCGGCATTTCCCCTGGAAAAGCTTTGGGAAACCCCATATCCCAATGCCAGCGAGGATATCACCGCCCAGGGGGAACGGTACGTTCAGATTTGGACGGATGATTCGGAAAGTGAAATGGAAGAACCCGCCTGTTTTCTCCAACGGATTACCTCGAAAACAGATGGAAGCTGGATTGCCGGGTATTACGCCTACGACGAGGAAACCGGCGCGGTGGGAGAAGAGCCGGTCTATCAGGAGACGGTGAATGTACCGGTGTTCCTCCTGGGAGCACGAGTGGATGAGCTGCCCTTCGGCGTGGAAGCGGACGCCTGGTTCGGGCAGGTGACGCTGATTCTTCCGTACAGTGCCCTGCCGGGAGGGGCGGACAGTCAGGGCACGCCGTATCTGACGGTCCAGGCAAGCAATCACCGGACTCTGGCTGAGCAAATTGACCAGGAATTGGGAGAACGGGTAGATTATACGAACTATGCCGAAGAGGAGGAGAATGACCGGGGCTTCTTAATGATGATCGACGTGTTCTCTTACGGCTTTATCATTCTGATTGCACTCATTGCCGCAGCCAACGTGTTTAATACCATTTCCACCAATGTGGCGCTGCGGCGCCGGGACTTTGCCATGCTTCGCTCCATGGGCATGACACGCAGTGGATTGAGCCGGATGATGAACTACGAATGCCTGTTTTACGGCGCTCGAGCCCTGCTTTACGGCCTGCCGGTTTCGGTTTTGATCAGCTTTTTAATTTGGAAAACCGCAGGTATGGTTGTAACGGATCGGTTTCAACTTCCCTGGACTGCCGTTGCAGCAGCAGTTGCCAGTGTATTCCTTGTCGTGTTTATTACCATGCTATACGCCATGAACCGGATCAAGCGGGAAAATCCCTTGGATGCTTTGAGAAACGAAAATATTTGATCTGAGAGGAGCGGGGAATGCGGAAGAGATATTTTGCAGCTAACCGCATTTCCCGCAGTCTCGGATAAGGGATTCCAGGTGATTTGCTCTGCAGAGAGAAAAAAAGCTTGACACTGCGGGAAAAAGTGATATAATAGGCTAGGAATTTCTCCTAGGCCACTGTTTTCGCTCTGTAGTCGGAACCCTCCCCAAAGGGATTTGTACTCCAGTATAAACAGGTGCAGTCCTTGGCGAAAAGTAGGAGAGAGTCCTTTATTTGGGCCCGTAGCGCAGCTGGGAGCGCATTACATTCGCATTGTAGGGGTCGGGAGTTCGAATCTCCTCGGGTCCACCACGTCGGAGCAAGGTCCGCTTTGCTCCGACGTCTTTTTATGCCCATGGCAAAAAAAGACGCCCTCGCCCGCTCTCTTGCGTCTCCTTTCCGAATCGAACCCGCTGGGCTTCGATTTGTTTTTTTATCTGCAATTTTGGGTATCTTTTCCGTCAACGATCTGTGCCCGGAGAGTTTGATAGTATGGGCTTTTCTGTTTTTCGATTTCTTACCATTTCAGGTACTTGCAGCATGGTTGCACCTTCCTCAAAGATATGTTTTATTTTCTGTGTGTGACAGCGTACACACTGCCGGGCGAAAAGCCAGCTCGAAAACCCTGAAAACTGATCTTTCGCATTGCCGGAGGGGACTTTCTTGGGCTGGAATATACTTCCCTTTTGTGGCTCGGTATACGAAAAACAGGAGGAACAAAAGGCAGAATCTGTCATTTGCCTGCATGTTAAAATGCGTTGCTTGTGGCAACGGGCAGTTCCGCCTATAATCAGTGGTAACATCTAAGGAAAGGAGGGTACCCCGAATGCTAAATGAAAATATTAAAGCGGTCAGAAAATCAAAAGGGCTCTCTCAACAAGAGCTTACTGTCAAGCTGAACGTGGAGCGGCAAACCATTTCGAAATGGGAGCAAGGGGTTTCCTATAATGAAAGATACCACTATCAAAATCTACGCCTACGATACTTCCAATAATCAAATTTTGGGAGTATGATGGCACTGAGATTGAAGATACCGAGGACTAAAATCAACATAAAACGCAAAAAAGGACGGTGAGAACATGAAGTACAAAATAGCAATCTGCGACGACTCGGATGCAGACAGAGAATACGTTTTGAACATGGTAAATCGCTGGGCGGCGGGAGCCGGTTATGTAGTACATACCGACACATTCAATTCTGCTGAGAACTTTCTGTTCCACTATGCCGAGGAAAGCGACTACGATATGCTGCTCCTTGATATTGAAATGGGAGCAATGGATGGCGTGGCAATGGCAAAACAGCTTCGTCAAAGCAACGACACCGTTCAGATCGTGTTTATCACAGGCTACTTCGACTATATCTCCGAGGGCTACGAAGTGGCGGCGCTCCACTATCTGATGAAGCCGGTGAAGGAAGAAAAGCTCTGTTCCGTTCTTGACCGTGCCGCCGAGAAGCTGGTGAAAAACGAAAAGGTGTTGACCTTTGAGATTGGCGGCGAAATGGTGCGTGTACCGATCTATCAAATCCGATACGCAGACGTGTTCGGAAACTATGTCACGATACACGCTCTAACCGACACCACGATGAAAATGACTCTGGGCGAACTGGAGAAGCAGCTTGACGAGCGCTTCTACCGTGTTGGTCGCTCCACCATTGTCAATCTGACGCAGATCAGCCGTGTCACAAAAACAGAAATTAAGCTCGCTGACGGAACAGCTATCCCCCTGCCCAGGGGCGCTTATGATGGAGTTAACCGAGCGATTATCAACATGGGGTAAGACTATGGGATTATTTTCAAAGCGCATAGAGAAACAAATTGAATCCTATCAACACGAGCTGATTGAAACCCACTACCGGGAAGTGGACAATATGTACCGTCAAATTCGTGGTTGGCGGCACGATTACCGCAACCATATCCAGACGATGAAAGCCTACGCCGCCACGGAAAATTGGGAAGCCATCAAGAGTTATCTTGACCTGCTGGACGAAGATCTGACCACGGTGGATGTGGTCATCAAGACCGGAAATCCCATGACCGATGCGATTCTGAACTCCAAAATCTCCCTGGCGAAATCCAAGGGCATTGAGGTAGTAGCGGATGCCCATATTCCGGTCAAGCTGAAATCCTCGGAGATCGACCTGTGCTGCATTATTGGAAATCTTTTTGACAACGCCATCGAAGCAAGTGTGAAGCTGCCGGAGGACAAGCGGCTCATTCGTGTCTATATGGATATGAAGAACACCCAGCTCTATATTTCCTTTACCAACTTCACCGCAGACAAGAAGCTGAAGAAAGAAGGCGGTCTGTTCCGCAGCACCAAGGGCGAGGGGCACGGCTTCGGACTTGTTCGCATAGATGCTATCGTAGAACGGTTAGATGGTTACATCAGCCGAAATAGCGAGGACGGAGCGTTCACAACGGAAATACTGCTTCCGCAGGTGTAAATTTGCAATTCATCACCCAGGAATGACGATTCGTCCCCAAAATCATCCGGGGACGAATTTTTGTGCTATCCTATGCACAGAAAGGATGGTGGTTTTATGGTTAAGGAAAAAACCCAAAAAATAAAACCTAAATATAGCATCTGGCAGAATGTATGCTTCATGGTGCAAACCGCTTGGAACACGCACAAGCGTGTGCTACTTATGTGCGTAGTGATTGCTGCTATTCAAGTAGCGTTGAATTTGGCGCAGCTCTATGTTACACCGGAGATATTAGAGAAGGTCGAGCAAAGATCATCTATTGGAGAATTGCTTCTCACAATCGGAATCTTTTCGGCGGCGCTGTTCTTGCTACAAGGTGCAAAAGCGTATTGTACAGAAATTCGTTTGCCCGCAGAAGCAGATGTTCGACTTGCAATAATCCGTAAAATGACTCGTAAGACCGCAGAAACATCCTATCCCAATGTCCATGACCCCAAGATTCTGAAATTGGCAGAACAGACGGAACAAGCAACAAGCACTAATAGTGATGCGGCAGAACACATTTGGAGGACATTGACTGAGCTGTTGACCAATATGGTTGGCTTCATAGCATATCTGTTTTTACTCTCCAATCTGAATGTGTTTTTGATTCTCCTAGTTGCCGTAACTTCGATTGTTGAGTTTTTTGTTTCCAAACATATCAACGAGTGGGAATACCGCCATCGGGAGGAAAAGGAAGTATATGATAAGGAAATCAGTTATTTTCTTGAAAAGCCCCGACAGATTCAGTTTGCTAAAGATGTCCGTATCTTCGGTTTGGGTACATGGCTACGGGATTTGAGAACGAAATCCATGAAGATGCTTACCGCTTTCGTTGCCCGTAGGGAAAAGGTATATATTTGGGCAAATGTAATGGATGTAGCAATGACCCTTCTTCGTAACGGAATTGCGTATGTATATCTGATTTGGCAGACACTCGAACAAGGATTGCCTGCATCGGAGTTTCTGTTGTACTTTACTGCTGTGAGCGGATTTACGGTGTGGGTGACGGGAATCTTGTCTGAATTTAGTCAGCTCCATAAAGAAAGCATCGGTCTGTCCAAGGTACAGGAATATTTGAACATCCCGGAACCATTTAAGTTTGAAGATGGCATTCAGCCGCCTGTTGCAGATGGATATGAGCTAAAACTTGAAAAAGTATCCTTTCGTTATCCCGGAACAGAAAAGAATATCCTTGAAAATATAAATTTGACCATTCATCCCGGAGAGAAATTGGCAGTTGTTGGTCTAAATGGTGCAGGCAAAACAACGATGGTAATGCTTTTGTGCGGATTTTATGATCCCACAGAAGGGCGTGTGCTGCTCAATGGAATTGATATTCGTGAGTTTAATCGGAGACAGTATTATGAGTTGTTCTCCGCTGTGTTCCAAGGATTTTCTATTCAAGACACCACGATCGCAGAGTGTGTCGCTCAGACGGCCACGGATATTGATATGGATAAAGTAACCGACTGTCTTGATAAGGCGGGCTTAACGACTGCCATTGCAAAATTTCCAGATGATGTTAAAACACATTTTGGGCGTGAGGTGTATCTGGACGGGGTTATGCTTTCCGGTGGTCAGACGCAACGGCTGATGCTGGCAAGAGCACTCTATAAGGATGGGCCTATCCTTGTCTTAGACGAGCCGACCGCAGCACTTGATCCCATTGCAGAAAATGACATTTACATGAAGTACAGCGAAATGACAGCAGGAAAAACTTCTCTGTTCATTTCCCACCGTTTGGCATCGACCCGTTTCTGCGACCGCATTATCTTTGTTGCGGATGGCGGCATTGCCGAGGAAGGAACCCACGAGGAACTGTTAGCAAAGAACGGCGCATATGCAAATCTGTTTGAAGTTCAGAGCCGCTATTATCGGAAAGGAGGAGAAAGCGATGAAGAAGAAAACTGATCAATCTGGTATTCGAGAGACATTTTCCATTCATAAGAGAGCAATGATGGATATGCGCCGTGCTACACCCGGATGCTTTCTTTCTTTTATTCTCTGCGCAATCGTAAAAGCTCTTTCCCCCTATGCAACGATCTGGCTCTCTGCACAACTGATCAATGAATTGGCATCCTTACGCAGACCGGAGATGTTGTGGAAATGGGTTGTTCTAATTGTTGCCGTTACTGCGGTTATGGGACTTTTCAAAGCTGTTTTGGAGCGTTGGAAGAGTGGAAATGACGAAATATTTTATAAACAGTATAATATTCTGTATACAGAAAAATTTTTGAGCATGGATTATGCTGATTGTGACAAGCAGGAAACACGAGATTTGTTTATTCAAATACTGCAAAGTACAAACTGGGGTAGTTGGGGATTTACTTATCTTAAAATGTATATTTCCGATGGTGTGGAAGGCATCACCGGCATACTTGGTGCAATTGCGCTGACGGTAAGTTTATTCACGACGAAAGTACCGGAATCCGCAGGCGCATTAACCATTCTCAATCATCCGCTTTTTATTGTAGGAATCCTGTTGCTGATATTGGGCATCACTTTCCTCGGTCCTGTGCTTGGTAATAAGGCGAATTCCATATGGGGTGAATTAGCGGAGGACTCCAGATTCGGTAATCGCTTGTACAGCCATTTTGGATTTATTACAGCTGGAGACAAAGAAAAGGATATGGATCGAAGAATGTACCGGCAGATTGAACTTGCCGAGCATTACTCCACGTCAGTCAATATATTCGGTGTCGGTTCTCGTTTTGCAAAACTGCAGCAGACAACCGTTGGATTTAGCAGAGCTTTATCCTCTGGGATCAGTGCTATTTTATCTGGACTTGTCTATGTGTTTGTCTGCTTAAAGGCGTTGGGCGGGGCATTTGGTATCGGTAGCGTAACTCAATATGTTAGCGCAGTAACAACTCTTTCCGGAAATGCTGCCATGCTGCTCGATACCGTTAATCATATGCGGACAAACGCAGAATTTTTGAAAACGATTTATGCGTTCCTCGACATTCCCAATTCTATGTATCAAGGTAGCTTGACCACAGAAAAACGTGCAGACCGCAAGTATGAAGTGGAATTCAAGGACGTGTCCTTCAAGTATCCTGGCAGCGACCTTTGGGCGCTTCGCCATGTGAACATGAAGTTCAAGGTTGGTAAGCGGCTGGCTATCGTTGGCGAAAACGGCAGCGGCAAGACTACCTTCATTAAGCTGCTGTGCCGTCTGTACGATCCCCAGGAAGGACAAATACTGCTTAACGGCATTGACATTCGCAAGTACAAATACGATGATTACATGAATATATTCTCTATCGTTTTCCAAGACTTCCAGTTGGTCAGCCAGCCCTTGGGCAACAATGTTGCAGGAAGTGTGGAATATGACCACGAGCGAGTACACAAAGCCTTGAACGACGCAGGCTTCGGTGACCGCCTTGCCACCATGGAAAAGGGACTGGACACCATGCTCTACAAAGATCTTTCCGAGGATGGCGTAGATGTATCCGGCGGCGAAGCACAGAAGATCGCCATTGCCCGTGCGCTCTATAAGGATGCTCCGTTTATTATCCTCGACGAGCCGACGGCGGCCCTTGACCCGATTGCGGAAGCGGAGATTTACAGTAAGTTCAACGACATTGCCGGGGATAAGACTGCCATCTATATCTCCCACCGTCTGTCCAGCTGTAAATTCTGCGATGAGATCGCCGTATTCCACGATGGGGCGGTCATCCAGCAGGGCACCCACGACGAACTGGTAGCCGATGAAAGCGGAAAATACTACGAACTGTGGAACGCACAGGCGCAGTATTACATGGAGTAATTCGATAGTGTCAAAAGTTTTTCGCAAATTGGTTGCAAGCGCTGAGAAGAAAGAAGTTAGCCAGCAATGGAGGTGTCCCCAGCGACAGTCACCGAGTGCTTCATATTCATGTGCCCCATTGGGTACCTGTCGCCAGCTGTGCCTCACAGTCCATGTAGAACAATTTAGCGGGAAGCGTTGTTTTATACCTGCTTGAAAGAATCTCCGCAATTCTTGCAGATTACATTGGGCTCTCGCGTTGCCTGGATGACGGTGCCGTAGCAGGGGCATACATATGAGGTATGCCATTTCATGTAAGAGCGTAGCGGCCAGCTCGAAGACAGGCTGGGCAAGGTGCTTGGCGCAGAGATTGATTTCCCGGTATTTCTCGTTGCGGGCGTTCCAAATTTCATGGATGCTGTACCACCATAGGCCCCGCGCCCTCCGTCCTGGGATCCGGTGATTACCGGGCGAGGCAATTCCTTGTCATAAAAATGCTCGTTGAACGGGTCAATCGTTTCCTTTATTTTTCTTGCCATTTCAGGTGCTTGCAGTATGGTTGCACCTTCTTCAAAGGTATGTTTTATATTCTGTGTGTGACAGCTTACACATTGCCGGGCGAAAAGCCAGCTCGAAAACCCTGAAAACTGATCTTTCGCATTGCCGGAGGGGACTTTCTTGGGCTGGAATATACTTCCCTTTTGTGGCTCGGTATACGAAAAACAGGAGGAACAAAAGGCAGAATCTGTCATTTGCCTGCATGTTAAAATGCGTTGCTTGTGGCAACGGGCAGTTCCGCCTATAATCAGTGGTAACATCTAAGGAAAGGAGGGTACCCCGAATGCTAAATGAAAATATTAAAGCGGTCAGAAAATCAAAAGGGCTTTCTCAACAAGAGTTCGCTGTCAAGCTGAACGTGGTGCGGCAAACCATTTCGAAATGGGAGCAAGGATTGTCAGTTCCCGATTCTGATATGTTGATCTCCCTCTCGGAAGTGCTGGATACGCCGGTAAGCACGTTGCTTGGAGAAAAGGTCATGGAGTCGGAAGCGGATGACTTAAAGACGATTTCCGCAAAACTGGAGGTGATAAACTTGCAACTTGCGCAGTCAAAAACCACAAGAAAAAGAATTCTTTATTGGATTTTTGTCTCGTTGTGTGTAGTTATAGCATCAATTTTTGCAATCTTATTCATATTAGAAAGTTCTTATTTGAATTGGGATTACAGTGAGCCTGAAACCGCCGTTCTCGGAGTGGCACTTCACTCGTTTGAGTGGCTGTTTGTCAGAGTAGCACCGATTATCCTGATTGGTGCAATCATTGGAATTTTCTGGACACGAAAGAAAGAATAAAGCCACTCTGCTTTTGAGATACAGTTCAGGAGTACAAGTTCCAGAATGAAAAACAGGCCGCTGCGCAAGGTATTTTCTTGTGTAGCGGCCTCTTTTGCTATACCGAGTTGTCCGGATAAGCTGTATTGCCTTCTGCAATACGGAATCACAAGGCTGCCCATTTTCGATTTTTGTCGTACGGATCGACGTTCTTCTCGTCGAATTCTTTCT
>OIYW01000065.1_pt1 | contig 92043 bp, 82 predicted proteins | sample 1588351 | NCBI WGS metagenome assembly OIYW01 (sample SAMN03283268) | human gut metagenome | biome: human-associated habitat; material: feces | host: Homo sapiens | place: USA | collected 2013 | reverse complement strand
ACACACTGGTACAGACGCAGACCCCGCCTCAATTAGTCGGTAAGATCATGGCGGCACTGATTTCTATTGCGATGTGTGGACAACCGATTGGACAGGCGATTTACGGTGTTCTGTTTGACATTTTTGCAGCGCATACATGGGTGGTTTTAATTGGGGCTGCGATAGCTGCATTTTTGATTTCTCTTTATTCAAAGAAAATATTCGGCAGGTTGGAAAATAGCAAGTAACCACCTGCTGTAATACGAAAATACTTAAACCTGATCTGCCCTGCGGCGGAAAAGAAAAAAACCGCCGCGGGGCAGACGGCTTTCTGCGCGCAAAAGCACTTTCTTCACGGCGGTTCGATTTGAGCCGCCGTTTCCTTTTGCCATGACAGTTTCCACGGCGGCATAGAAGGAGGATGCCGCCATGCTGCGCCGGATACTGTCCCCGCCTGATTTGACAAGGGCTAGTCGCTCAAAAAAAGCCCGTTCCATTCGGCGGATAGGTTCGGCTATGAGTATGAACTATACCATGTAAATAAACTTCATATTGCTTGCCATTGCGCCCGGTGGGTCTGTGACCTGCCGGGCGCTTTTTGTCGTTTCCTGCGGTCGGGATGGCTAGCCGTTGCTTTTCTCAAATTTTCTTCAAAAAGGAGGCGTTTAGCGGGCAGAACACGCTCTCGCAGGATTGGTAGTAGCGGAAAGGGAGAGAACCACCTGATCCCCCCATGGAAAGGGGGTGAAACTGATGGAATCTAACCCCCGCGACTATGGCGAGCAATGCCGGTTCGATGCTTTTTGCAAGAAGGTATTGCGAAACGAGGCCAGAGCCTACCTGCGGAACATGAAACGCCAAAGAGAGCGTGAAGCCTTCTTTAGCGACTTGTCCCAGGCGGAGCTGGACAAGCTCTGCGTCGTGGATCGTTATCCCAGCGACAGCATTGTGTTCTCGTCGCACGGCTACGATCTACATATCGACAACGAGCTTGTGGCCGAGGCTTTCTCCGCATTGCCGCAGACAGAGCAGAGCATTTTGATTTTGCACTGCACTCTGGACCTGGCAGACGGTGAGATCGGCAATCTCGTTGGGATGTCCCGGAGCGCCGTTCAGCGGCACCGGACGAGGGCGCTACAGGAGCTGCGCGAAGCGTTGTCGGCGCTGATGCCGAAAGGAGGCTGAGGAAGATGACAGAGCCCATCCACAAGGGAAAGGACCTGCCGCCCGTTTGGGTGATCCACGCGGCCTCCGGTGGTGACAGCGAGGCCATGGAGCAAGTGCTGCGGTACTACGACGACTATATGAGCCGCCTGTGTACCCGTACCCTCTATGACAAAGACGGAACCCCTCATGTGTGCGTGGATACCCACATGAAACGCTGTCTGGAAATCCGACTGATCCGGGCCGTGATGCGCGCCTGATCCTTTCAGCCCTGGCAGAAGGCAAGCGGCTTACCCTTTCCTCCTTTGCCGATACCGGGGACTGACCCCACCTTGACAAAGAAAGCCTTCGGGCAGCATAAGGCAGACGGATACGATCTGTCTGTGTGGAGCCGGTCGGCCGGTGCGCCAAGACCCTGTTGCAAGTCCGCAGGACGGGACCCCTACTAAACAGGCGAGCGACAAAACCAGGCCGCAAAACAGGTGTGGCAGCCTGTGGGCGAGGATGCACAGGCAGGATAATGAGACTCCCGCGTTGAACGCCCTCAAAGCATTGCGCGGCGCACCCATCAGCATGGGCCGGGGTGAGATTCCCGTGGAGCTGGTTGCCAGCAGCCATCCGTTTTTTGCCTCTTTTATTTTCAGATAAATCTTCTGCTTTTCTGTTTACGGATAGTTCGTAAACTTTCCATTAGCAGCAGACAAACCCGAAACGGCGCGGTACAATGAAGGTGGAAGTTATGAATGAACACCCTTTTGCGTGCCGTTTCCGATTAGAAAGGGGGCAACCATGTCGCAAACATGGAACGGTACGAAGAAGGAGCCTCCAGAACGAAGAACTTACACGGTTGAGGACATTGCTCATATCCTGGGCATTGGCCGGACTTCCGCTTATCTTCTCGTGAAGGAAGGACACTTTAAAATCGTACGAATTGGTAACGCCATACGGATTTCCAAGCGGTCATTTGACGAGTGGCTGGAGTCACTCGATATGTGACAGAAGAAAGGAAGTATCGCTATGGCATCTATCATCAAACGCAAAAAGAACTATTCTATCGTCTACAACTATACGGACGAGAACGGTGAGACCCGGCAAAAATGGGAGACCCGCACTTCCTACCAAGACGCATTGAAGCGTAAGGCTGAGGTGGAGAATCAACAGTTCACGAGAACTTTTCTCCCGCCCACCGATCAGACCATTGCGGAGTTCCTTTTAGACTTTGTTTCGCTCTATGGTGAAAAGCGGTGGGGCGTATCCATGTACGACAGCCAAAACTCGCTGATTTCCAACTACATCAACCCCATTATTGGAGATTTGAAGGTCCAGGAGGTCACGCCGCGAGTAGTGGACAAGTACATCCAGACTTTGCAGAAAACCCCCGCTGTTTCCACGAAGATGCATAAAGCAAAAACGCAATATGTAACGAACCAAACGATTGAGAAAATCATCAAACTTCTGCGTTGTGCTTTTAAGCAAGCTGTCCGTTGGGAACTGATTGCCAAAAATCCTTTTGACAATGTTATCCTGCCGAAGAGCGAATATAAAAAGCGGGACATTTGGGATGCGGGAATGATCCGTACCGCCTTGGATCAGTGTACGGACAGCAAACTCTATGTGGCTATGAACCTCTCTTTTGCCTGCTCATTGCGTATGGGCGAAATTCTGGGACTGACCTGGAGCAACGTCCACATCTCTGATGAAGAAATTGCTGCTGACAACGCCTATGTTTACATCGACAAAGAACTGACGCGGGCCTCTAAGCGGGCCATCGAGATGTTGGGGCAAAAGGACATCTACCATGTATTCACGCCCTTATTTCCCAACACCAGCACCAGAGTCATCTTGAAAAAGCCAAAGACCGATTCCAGTATCCGCAAGGTGTGGCTGCCCAAGACCCTGGCTTACATTTTGCGGGAATGGAAAGACTCTCAGGATGAACTTCGGGGATTTCTCGGTGACGAATATCAGGATTATGATTTAGTGGTGGCGTTGCCCAATGGTCGGCCTTGTGAGGATCGTATCATCCTGAAGGAATTTGAAAAGCTGCGGGAGAAGGCTGGTCTGCCCAGAGTCGTCTTTCATTCCCTCCGACATTCCAGCACCACCTACAAGCTGAAGCTCAACCACGGTGACTTGAAGGCCACTCAGGGCGATACGGGCCACGCAGAGATCGACATGATCACCTGCGTGTATGCGCATATTCTGGACGAGGACCGTAAGATCAACGCCCAGAAGTTTGAGAGTGCCTTCTACGCAAATCCCGACTTGCGTTCGGTTCGTCCCCCAGAGGAAGAAAAGGAACTGGCACCCGCCGCATTGGATTTGGAGGTCCTGGTGGAACAGCTTCGCAAGTCGCCGGAACTGGCAAATACTCTGGCGGCGCTGCTCTCGGCAACACCCGGTGGCAAATGAGTCCGAAAAATCGAATTAGCAGGGATGCGATTTTTCTTAGCAAGAGTTTGTAAACCGTTCAAATCCAATTAGCAAGCATACAACAAAATTGAATGGAAACGCTCCCTTTGCTATATGTTTTTTGCTTAAAACAAAAACCGCTGTAAACCAGCGAAAAATGGCTTACAGCGGTTGTTTTGGCACCCCCGGCGAGACTCGAACTCACTACATTCCGCTTAGGAGGCGGACCCTCTATCCCGGTGAGGTACGGGGGCTTATACAACAAATATTCAATTTTCAGGCTCCACAGGATTCGAACGAACTGCCGCTTAGGAGGGGTTTGTTATATCCGTTTAACTATAGGGGCAGATGCTGTGGCAAAAGGGGAAAGCCGCCGCTTCCTTTGCCGTCTCCCTATTTTACATCATCCCCGGGGAGATTGTCAATCCATCCACGAAAAAATGAAAAAAGAACTTGCTTTTTTCCCGTTCTCGTGGTATCATAATCTCTGCGTTCGAGAAGGAGGTGTGACTTATGCCGAATATCAAATCTGCTAAAAAGCGTGTAAAGGTGATCGCCACCAAGACCATGCAGAACAAGGCCATCAACTCCCAGCTGAAGACGGAGATCAAGAAGGCTAACGCTGCAATTGCTGCTGGCGCCGCCGACAAGGAGGCCGTGGTTCGCGTGGCCATCAAGAAGATCGACCAGGCCGCTTCCAAGGGGATCCTCCACAAGAATACCGCTGCCAGAAGAAAGTCCGCCCTCGCCAAGAAGCTCAACGCTGGCGCCTAAGGGACCTTCGGCATTTGCGGCTCTACAATGGAAAAACAGTGCGCAGGGTAGCGGGAAACGCAGGTTTCCCGAGAAATCACCTCTGCGCTGTTTTTTTGCCCATTTTTTCAGTTGACATTTTCCTTGGAATTGGGTATCATAAACTGTATGAAGGATATCCTAAATGCTGTTGGAGGTGCTCATATATGAAAAAAGGAAGCAAGCTGGCTTTGTTCATTGGCTTTGTGGTTGCGGTGGCTGCTGTAGTGGCGGCTCTATCGGCCCTGCTGCTCTATTTGGACAAGAAAAAGGATGACGAGGAGTTGGAGCACTATCTGGATTGCTCCATTCAGTAATCGCGCAACATGAAAGAAAGGCGGCGGGCTTTCCTGCCGCTTTTTTTGTAGGAGGGGCTATGGAACGGATTGGAATATTTTGTGCGGATGAGTCAGAGCTGGCGCCCTTTCTCCGCCGGCTAGAGAGGGAAGAGGTCCGACAGGCGGTGATGCTGCCTTTCACACTGGGCCGGCTGGAGGGGTGCCCAGTGGCCCTGGTAGCGGGCGGCGTGGGAAAAGTCAATGCGGCCATTGCCGCCCAGCAGCTTATTTCCCTGTGCGGCGCCAAAGCTGTCATTGATGCGGGAGCCGCAGGGGGGCTGCGGGATTCCCTGGCGCCATTTGACACGGTGGTGGCAGAACAGGTGGCCTATCACGATGTGGCAGAGGAGATCCTTACGGGAAGCCACCCTCATCTTCCCACTATCTGGATGCGGACGGACCCCCGCCTGCTGGAGGCGGCCCGCAGGGGCTTGGCTTCACAGCCGTTTCCAGGGAGGAAGGTGGTGTTTGGCCGCTGCATTACAGGAGAGGCCTTTATTGCGGGGCCGGAGCGCCTGGCCCTGCAGCGGGACTTTGATCCGGATATTGTGGATATGGAGACCGCTGCCGTGGCCCATGTGTGCCTGGTGAACCAGGTGCCTTTCCTCTCTGTGCGCACTATCAGTGACGGGGCGGACGGGGAAGGCGCGGGGGACTTTGAGGAAAACTGTTCCCCTGCCGCGGAGGTCTGCTGCCAGGCTGTGTGTTGTGTGCTGGACCAGCTGAACAGGGAAAGCGAAAAATGAGAAAATCCCCGAGCGGAGGCTCGGGGATTTTTTACCGCTTCCGGGCGTTGGTGAAGCTGACGCTCAAATCCGGGGAAACCGTGATGCCCCGGGTGTTGGGGCTGGTGCCATAATGGGTTTGGTCCCGGAAAAGGGGGTAGAACACATATTGCTCCTGAAGCAGCTGTTCCGCCGCCTGGTAGGAGGCCAGATCAAAGGTCAGGGAGCGCAGGGCGCTGTCATACTCCTCGTTTTGCAGCAGGGTGGGGGAGGCAGTGCTTTCAAAGGACTTCAACACGTCATAGGGGGTGGTGCCCCCAGCCCGCAGGGTGTACAGCGCTGCTTCGTAATTTCCTGAGGCAATGCGCGCCTGAAATTGGCTGGCAGAGAGGGGTTCCAGGTTAAAGGCGTTGCCTAAAGCGCTGTTCCAGGCCACCAGCATCCCGTTGACCACATTGATGGATTCCTCGTCGTTCAGGCAGATGACGGTGATGCTGGGCATCTCGTCCAGCTCTAGGCTGCGCAGCAGAGAGGGAAGCTCTTGGGTGGCCTTCAGATCCTGGGGGGTGTAGGCCTGGGTGCCCTGGCTGTAATAGGGCTCGCCGTCCCACAGCACGCAGTCCGCCATAATGCCCTGGGCCTCCACTGCGCCTTCCCGGCGGGAGAGCAGGTCCGCCCGGTCCAGGGTCTTGAAGAACAGGGAACGGAGCTGGGCGTTTTCCAGCTTGTCCGACTGGGGGTTCAGCAGTAGGCCGGTTACGGCATCGTCCACGGCCAGAACACCGCAGCCTGCTTCCTCTGCTGCCTGGGCCTGCACGGCAGTTAAGGCGGCAATATCCACTTCCCCGCTGGAGAGGGCTGCCACGGGGTCCGTGTCATAGGCTTCGTCATAATCAATGAGGTAGGTGACGCTGGCGGCGGCCGCCTTTCTCTCTCCCCGATAGGTCTCAGAACGGGTCACAGTGATCGAACGCTCTCCACTGTCCGTCTGCCAGGCGTAGGCACTGGCAAAGGTGAAGGGGCCATTGGTGATGAGATACTCTGAGGAGAGGCCGTAATGCCCTTGGCAGGATTGGAAATAGTCCTGGTTGCAGGGCATGTAATGGGCTCCTGCCGTGAGGGAGGGGAAGTCTGGGTTGCCCTTTTCCAGGCGGATGACCAGCGTGTGGTCGTCCTCGGCCACCACCCCTAAGGCAGAGGCGTCCACCTCTCCGGCGGCGTAGGCCCTGGCGTTGACAATGGCCAACATATCCTCGGCCACTGCGCCTGTGGAGGAGGAGAGAGCCCGTGTAATGCCGAACACGAAGTCCTGGGCAGTCAGGGGGGTGCCGTCGCTCCACTGGGCCCGGGGCCGCAGGTGAAAGGTGAACTCTGTGGCGTCCTCGTTGAATTCCCAACGGCGGGCCACCCCCGGCACAGTTTCTCCCTTTTCGTCAATGCGGCACAACCCCTCAAAGAGGGAGTCCAGCACCATGCCGGAAGCCTCGCCTGTGGCGGTCTGTGGATCGAGAGAGAATATGTTCTGCGGCAAAAGGGCAGTGAAGCTCTGCCCCTCCTTATACCCCCCGCAGCCCGCGCACAGGCACAGCAGAAACACGCAGAGCAGCGCGGAAACAATTCGTTTTCCCATGGCCATTCCCCATTTCCAGACGTGATAAAATTTAGTATACACAGCAAACAGGCCTCTATTGTTCTTAGAGAGAAAAAAGACTTTGCAGCCCAAAGTTTTCCTTCCGGCCATTTGACGGGAAAACGGGCGGAAAGGGAAGGGCTTGGGACTGGATTTTTCCCCTTGCATGGGCTATACTGTTTCCAGCGCAGCAAAGGAGGAAACACAATGAGCAGTTTGGGAAACAGTTTATACAGCGCCAGGAAAAGCAGGGGCCTCACTCAGGAGGAGGTGGCGGAGAAGCTGGGGGTCAGCCGCCAGACCATCTCCAAGTGGGAGCTGGATGAAACTTTGCCGGACATCCGCCAAGCCAAAAGCCTGGCCCAGCTTTACCACACCACCTTGGATGATTTGATCCAATACGACGCCCAGGTGGAGGAAATCCAGCGTGTCATCCGGCACACCAGCGAGGAGACCCAGCAAAAGGTGGACTGGACCAAGCTGTGGGGCGAGATGTACCCTGTCCTCACCACCTACCCCCAGCAGGTGGATATCCCCCGCTACACAGCACCCCTGGCGGCGCTGCTTCAGGATTTGGAATCCACCTACCACTACACGCCTTTGGACGCCTTTTTGGTGCTCAAGGACATTCTGGGCAAGATGTGGACAGAGCAGCACCCCGCCGGGGAATAAACACGCAAAAGAGCCTCCCCAATGGGGAGGCTCTTTCTAGTTCTGGATGGTCACAGGATAATGCTTTCGCCGGTCATCTCAGCGGGCTGCTCCAGGCCCAGAATCTTCAGCATGGTGGGGGCGATGTCCGCCAGGCGGCCGCCCTCCCGCAGCTGGCAGGGGTGGTTAATCACGCAGAAGGGCACGGGGTTGGTGGTGTGGGCGGTAAAGGGGGTGCCGTCCTCGTCCACCATCTTGTCGGCGTTGCCGTGGTCGGCGGTGAGCAGCACGCAGCCGCCCATTTCCTTCACAGCCTCCACCACGCGGCCCACGCAGGTGTCCACGGCCTCCACGGCCTTCACAGCGGCCTCGAACACGCCGGTGTGACCCACCATGTCGCAGTTGGCGTAGTTGAGGATGAGGGCGTCGTACTTGCCGGATTTCACGGCCTCCACCATCTTGTCGGTGACCTCATAGGCGCTCATTTCAGGCTGCAAATCGTAGGTGGCCACAGCGGGGGACTTGACCAGAATGCGGTCCTCGCCGGGGTACTGCTTCTCCACGCCGCCGTTGAAGAAGAAGGTGACATGGGCGTACTTCTCCGTCTCGGCGATGCGCAGCTGGGTCAGGCCCTTGTTGGAGATGTACTCGCCAAAGGTGTTCACCAAGCTCTCGGGCTTGTAGGCCACCTCCACGTTGGGCATGGTGGCGTCGTACTGGGTCATGCACACATAGCAGAGGGGGAAGAAGCCCTTCTTCCGCTCAAAGCCGGTGAAATCGGGGTCCACCAAGGTGCGGGTGATCTCCCGGGCCCGGTCGGGACGGAAGTTGTAGAAGATGACACTGTCACCCTCGGAAATGGGCTCGGCACCCTTGACAACGGTGGGCACCACAAACTCGTCGGTGACTTCCTTGTCATAAGAGTTCTGCATGGCGCACAAGGGGCACTCGGCCTGCTCGCCCTCGCCGTAGACCATGGCGGCATAGGCCTTCTCCACACGCTCCCAGCGGTTGTCCCGGTCCATGGCGTAGTAGCGGCCCATGACGGTGGCAATCTTGCCCACACCGATCTCCTCCAGCTTGTCCATCAATTCCTTGACGTAGTCCTTGCCGCTGGAGGGGGGCACGTCGCGGCCGTCCATAAAGCAGTGGACAAACACCTTCTCCACGCCCACGCGCTTGGCCATTTCCAGCAAAGCGTACAGGTGGGTGTTGTGGCTGTGCACGCCGCCGTCGGACAGCAGGCCCATCAAGTGGAGAGCCTTGCCGTTGTCCTTGGCGTTGTTCATGGCCTTCAACAGGGCCTCGTTCTTATCCATGTCGCCGTCCTGGGCGGACTTGGTGATGCGGGTCAGCTCCTGATAGACAATGCGGCCCGCGCCGATGTTGGTGTGGCCCACTTCACTGTTGCCCATCTGGCCGTCGGGCAGGCCCACGTCCATGCCGGAGGCGCCAATCTGGGTGTGGGGGTTCTCAGCAAAGATTTTGTCCATGTTGGGATGCTTTGCCGCGGCAATGGCGTTGCCCTCGGTGGGGGCGATGCCAAAGCCATCGAGAATCATCAAAACAAGAGGTTTTTTCATAGTAAAGACACATCCTTTCCCAGGCTTCCCAAGCGGGAAGCCTGATAAAGGTCGCACCTTGCGGTGCGCCTATTTCCCTTCTTTCTTGAAAGAAAGAAGCAAAGAACTTTTATTTCGCGCACGCCGCTTTAGGGCGGCGAAACGGGGTGAAAAACGCCAGCTTGCAGCCCGCGTTGGCAGCTTTCGGAGATGGGGAGATTTCTTAGGCGGCGGGGTCAGCCGTTTATGCGTGCCCACGACCTGAAAGAGGAAAAATCACCCCTCCTGGCTGGGCTTGTCTGCGTAATCCAAGACGATCTTTCTGCAGTCCCTGCAGATCCAGCCGGGGAAGGAGCAGGAGCTGAACAGCTTGTTATCCAGCAGGACTTCCCCCTCCTTGGGCATCAAGGTCAGGGGATGGGGCTTTTTCACCCAGGCGGCCCGCTGGTTGGTCTGCACAAAGCCGGGCTCCATCTCCTTCCCGCAAACGGGGCAGTTCATAAGGCTCAGCCTTCCGTGGCAGCCTTGACGATGGTGGCGAAGTCGTTGGGCTTCAGGGAGGCGCCGCCGATCAGGCCGCCGTCCACATCGGGCTGGGCCAGCAGCTCGGCAGCGTTGCCGGCGTTCATGGAGCCGCCGTACTGGATGGTGATGCCGTCGGCAGCGGCCTGGCTGTACACAGCGCCGATGACCTCACGGATGGTGTGGCACACCTCGTTGGCCTGCTGGGCCGTGGCGGTCTTGCCGGTGCCGATGGCCCACACAGGCTCGTAAGCGATAATAACGCGCTTCAGCTCCTCCTCAGAGACGCCGCCCAGGGCGATCTTGGTCTGCATGGCCACCAGCTCGCTGGTGATGCCCTGCTCCCGCTGCTCCAGGGTCTCGCCCACGCAGAGGATCACGGTCAGGCCGGCGTCCAGAGCAGCCCGAACACGCTTCTGCACGGTCACGTCGGTCTCGCCAAAGTACTGGCGGCGCTCGCTGTGGCCGATAATGACGATATTCACACCCATGGAAGCCAGCATCTCCGCGCTGATCTCACCGGTGTAGGCGCCGCTCTTCTCCCAGTGGCAGTTCTCCGCGCCAATCTGGATGTTGGTGCCGGCAGCGGCCTCCTGGGCAGAGGCCAGGTCCACAAAGGGGGTGCAGGCCACCACGTCGCAGCCGGCGTCCTTCACCAGGGGGGCGATGGCGGAAATCAGCTCCTTGGCCTCCGCGGGGGTCTTGTTCATTTTCCAGTTGCCGGCGATAACCGCCTTGCGCAGTGCTTTATTCATGAGGGTTCTCTCCTTTATATAGTATGGGTAAATGGTTTATCAAAAATGCGGCGGCTTGGGGCCGCCGCATTCTGAGCGTAGGGATTTATTTGTCGGCAATGCAGGCAATGCCGGGCAGAACCTTGCCCTCCAGGTACTCCAGGGAGGCGCCGCCGCCGGTGGAGATGTGGGTGATCTTGTCGGCGTAGCCCAGCTGCATCACAGCCGCAGCGGAGTCGCCGCCGCCGATGATGGTGGTGGCGTCAGTCTCGGCCAGGGCCTTGGCCACAGCGCGGGTGCCCTCAGCCAGCACGGGGTTCTCAAACACGCCCATGGGGCCGTTCCAGACCACGGTCTTGGCGGACTTCACAGCCTCGCCAAACAGCTCGCGGGTCTTGGGGCCGATGTCCAGGCCCATCTTGTCCGCGGGGATCTTGTCGGAGTCCACAACCTCAGTGGCGATCTCGGCGTCGATGGGGTCAGGGAACGCGGGAGCGATGACGGTGTCCACAGGCAGAAGCAGCTTGACGCCCTTCTCCTCAGCCTTCTTCAGCATGTTCTGGCAGTACTCGATCTTCTCCTCGTCCACCAGAGAGGTGCCAACCTCTTTGCCCTGGGCCTTCAGGAAGGTGTAAGCCATGCCGCCGCCGATGATCAGGGTGTCCACCTTGGTCAGCAGATTCTCAATGACGCTCAGCTTGTCCGCAACCTTGGCGCCGCCCAGAATGGCCACGAAGGGACGCACGGGGTTCTCCACGGCGTTGCCCAGGAACTCGATCTCCTTGCTCATCAGATAGCCCACAGCGGTGTCCTTGATGTGGTCGGTAACACCGGCAGTGGAGCAGTGGGCGCGGTGGGCAGAGCCGAAAGCGTCGTTGACATACACGTCAGCCAGGCTGGCCAGCTCGCTGGAGAAGGGCTCCAGGTTTTTGGTCTCCTCCTTGCGGAAGCGGGTGTTCTGCAGCACCACAACGTCGCCGTCCTTCATCGCGGCCACGGCGGCCTTGGCGTTGTCGCCCACCACGGTGTCGTCGTCGGCAAAGACCACGGGCTGCCCCAGCAGTTCAGAGAGGCGGACAGCGCAGGGGGCCAGGCTGAACTTGGCCTCAGGGCCGTTCTTCGGCTTGCCCAGATGGCTGCACAGGATCACCTTGCCGCCGTCGGCCACCAGCTTCTTAATGGTGGGCAGGGCCGCCACAATGCGGTTGTCATTGGTGATGACGCCGTCCTTCATGGGGACGTTGAAGTCAACACGGACCAGCACGCGCTTGCCTTTTACGTCGATGTCGTCGATTGTCTTTTTGCTGAGAAAGCTCATGTTCAGTGCACTCCTTTAAACGAAATGGTGGATTGTGAAAGTTTGCACAAATTACCATCTATCATTGTATAACAGAAACGTCCCCTTTTCAAGTCAAAAAGCGGTGAAATCCGCAAATTTCTTTCCAGGGCGCAAAAACCCCGTCCCCGTTGGGCTTCCGGGGGCGGGGCCGCGCAGGGAAGAGGGCTTTATTCTGGGGCTTTCATGCTCTCTACCATGCTGATGTTTTTCAGTTTCCGGTGCATTACCAGGTTGACGAAAACGCTGAACAGGATGGTCAGCAGCGCTGACCAAACGTAGCTCAGCCAGTAAACGGTGCGCCCGAACATCACCATGTCCACTTCTGCGGTGCGGATGACAAACTGATGCAGCGCCATGCCCAGCACCAGGCCCACCGCAGTGCCGATGAGCGTCAGCAGGATGGTCTCCCGGTAGATATAGGCGGAGACCTCCCCGTCGTAAAAGCCCAGCACCTTGATGGTGGCGATTTCCTTTTCCCGCTCTGTGATATTGATATTGGTCAGGTTGTAAAGCACCACAAAGGCCAGCAGCCCGGCGCACACAATGAGCACCACAATGATGGAGTTGATGCTCTGGATGCTGCTGCCAAAGCTTTCAGACAACGTATTGGTAAATTGGGCGCTCACCACGTCCCGGCATTGGAGCAGCTCTGTGCTCAGCTGGGATTCCTCCTCCGGGGTGATATCTTCCGGCAGCTTGCACAGCAGGGAGTTGGCCTCCCAGTCCTTGCCAAAGGCAGCCTCATAGGTCTTGGGGGAGAGATAGATATAGTGGTATACATAATTTTCGCAGATGTCCGTAATGGTCAGCTGGGCTTGGTTGCCATCCCCATCCTCCAGGGTGATGGTGTCGCCCACCTTCCAGCCCTGGCGCTCGCACAGCTTCTCCGTCACCACCACCGCGTCCTCGTCAAAGGTGACGGGCTGGCTGCTGGTGCGGTGGCGGAACAGGAAGTAATCCCCCATGGCCGCCGCATCCTCTGGCACAAAGACCACAAGGCTGTCAGAGGGCCTGCCTTCTTCGGGCACCACATCCGCCTGCACCTGCATGGCGGCCAGATGGTCTGTAATGCGGGAGGTATCCTCCAGAATGGATTTTAGATCCCGGCCCTCCAGGGCGCTGGGGTCCCGCAGGCCCAGGGTCAGCTGGTATTGGTTCAGTTCATCGTACTGCAAGGCCACAATGTCCGAGACAGAGTCCCGCACGCCGAATCCCGTCACCAGCAGGGCCGTGCACCCGGCAATGCCCACCACCGTCATAAAGAAGCGCTTCTTGTAGCGGAAGAGGTTCCGGGCGGTGACCTTGTGAGTGAACTTCAGCCGGCTCCAGAGCGGGGTCACCCGCTCCAGCAGGATGCGCTTGCCAGCTTTGGGGGCCTTGGGCAGCATGAGGGAGGCGGGCACCTCCCGCAGCTCGGCCCAGCAGGCCCACAGGGTCACCAGCAGGGTGCAGGCAATCATGGAGAGGGCAGAGGCCAGCCCGAAGGGCAGGTTAAAGGGCGTTAAGGCCTGGGGAATGTCGTACATGATATTGTAGGCATGGATGATAATGTAGGGGAACAGCCAACTGCCCACTGCCAGCCCAATCACGCTGCCTGCCACGCTGGCTATAGCTGCGTAGAGCAGATACTTCCAGGCGATTTTGGCGGTGGAATAACCCAGGGCCTTCATGGTGCCAATCTGCTGGCGCTCCTCCTCCACCATGCGGGTCATGGTGGTCAGGGCCACCAAGGCGGCCACAAGGAAGAAGAACAGGGGGAACACGGTGGCAATAGCCGCGATTTTGTCGGCGTTGGAGTCGTAGCTGGAGTAGCTGGTGTTGTCGGCCCGGGTGTACAGGTACCACTGGCCCTCTTCAATGTCCCGGATCTGGCTCTCCGCGTCAGCCAGCTCCTCCTCCGCGTCCGCGAATTGCTGCTGGGCTTCCTCGTAGCCTTCGTTGTAGTCGGTCCAGCCGTCCTGGATCTCCTGGCGTCCCTCCTCCAGCTGGACCAGGCCGTCGTCATACTGGACCTGGGCGTCGTTCAGCTGGGCCTCAGCGCTGGCAAATTCCGACTGGGCCGTTTGAATCCCCTGCTGCAGCTGGGCAGAGCTTTGATCCAACTGGGCTTTGGTGCTGTTCAGGGTGGCTTGCTGGCTCTCCAGGGACTGGCGCTGGGTGTCCAGCTCCGCCTGGCTGGCGTCCAGCTGGGCCTTGGCGTTCTGATACTGGCTCAGGCCCTCCTCATACTGGGCCAGGCCGGCCTGGTATTGGGCGTCGCCCTCCTGCCAGGCGGCCAGGGCGGCGGTGGTGTCCGTGCCTTGGGCTGCCAAGGCGTTAAGCCCTTCTTTCAGGGCGGCGAACTGCTGCCCCAGCTCGGGGGAGGCAGCCTCCAGCTGGGAAATGAGGGACAGCGCCCCGGCATCGCTGGTGTCAGACACCGGCAGGCCCGCAGCGGCCGCCGCCTGGAACAGCGCCTCTTTGCCCTGGGTCAGGCTGTCCAGCTGGGATTTTGTGGCGTCCAGCTGGGCCTTGGAGGCGTCCAGCTGGGCCTTGCTCTCGTTCAAGGTCTGTTCAGTCTGGGAGAGCTGGGCATAGCCCTGGTCCAGCTGGGCCTGGGCGGAATCCAACTGAGCCTTGCCCGCATCCAGCTGGGCTTGGCCGCTCTGCACCTGGGCGTAGCCGTTGTTGATCTGCTGCTGTGCCGCGGCGGTTTGGCTGTTAAAGCTCTCTTTCTGCTGGTTCAGCTCGGCCCAGCCGCTGTCAATCTCCGCCTTGGCGTCTTCCAGCTGCTGCTGGCTGTCGGCCAGTTCCGCCTCGCCGTCCTCCAGCTTCTTTTTGGCGTCGTCCAGCTCCGCTTCCGCGTCGGCTTTTTCCTGCTCATACTCGGCGCGGGCGTCATCCAGCTCGGCTTGGGCGTCCCCCACCAGCTGTTCATACCGGGCCTGGGACCGCTCTTCGCCGATGGGTTCCAGCTGGTCCATCACCGCCTGCACCGTGTCTTCATACTCCTGGGAGAAGGAGTCCATCCCGGCGGTGTTTTCCACAGTCAGATAGAAGGCGGTGTAATAGTCCATGTCAAAGGTGGCCGGCACTGTGTAGGCGATCAGGTCCAGGGTGCCGCTGCCGGCGGTGGTGCTCTCCGATTCCATGGAGAGATAGGCGGCGCTTCTCACAGTGCCCACCACTGTAAACTCGTCCGGAAGCCCCTCTGCAGCCTCGCCGTCCGGGTCCTGCCGCAGGGTCTGGCCAATCCACTCCGTGTCCCCGGAAAAGGACTTGGTCAGAACAATGACGCACTCTCCCGCCTCCTCCGGCATGCGGCCCTCGATCAGCGTCAATTGGTTCAGATAGCCTTCCGCGTCCGCCGAAGTGTCCTCCGGCAGGCTGTGCATCCGGGTGGTGTAGCTGGCGCTGTCCTCCTGGCTGGTGACCAGCACCAGGTCCGTGTCATAGGCGGGCATCACGGCCTCCACGCCGTCAACGGCTTTCACAGTTGCCAAGTCATCTTCTGTCAGGCCCAGGGTGGAGATAATGCGGGCGTCGTACATCCTGGTCTGGTCATAATAGTGGTCTGCGGAGTGGCGCATGTCCACTGGGGAGGACAAAAGCCCCGCCAGAAAGCCCACCCCCAGGGCTACAATGGCCAGGATGGCCAAAAAGCGGGAAAGGGAGCTTTTGATGGTGCGGAAGATAGATTTTCCATAGGTTTTATTCACGGCGCTCACCACTCGATCTCTTCCACCGGGGTGGGATGCTGGTTCACTTCATTGGAAATGGCCTTGCCGCTTTTGATGCGGATAACCCGGTCCGCCATGGCGGTCAGGGCGCTGTTGTGGGTAATGACAATCACCGTGCGGCCCGTTTTGCGGCAGGTGTCCTGCAAAAGCTGCAGCACGGCCTTGCCCGTGTTGTAGTCCAGGGCGCCGGTGGGCTCGTCGCACAGCAGGATCTTGGGGTTTTTGGCCAAAGCCCGGGCAATGGCCACCCGCTGCTGCTCGCCGCCGGAGAGCTGTGCCGGAAAGTTTTTCAGCCGTTCTCCCAGCCCCACCTCAACCAAGGTGTCCCGGGCGTCTAAGGGGTCCTTGCAGATTTCGCTGGCAAGCTCCACATTTTCCAGGGCGGTCAGGTTCTGCACCAGATTGTAGAACTGGAACACAAAGCCCACGTCATACCGGCGGTAGGTGGTCAGCTGTTTCTGGTTGTACTCACTGATCTTGTTCCCGTCCAGCAGAATTTCCCCTTCATCGCAGGTATCCATCCCCCCCAGCATGTTCAGCACAGTGGTCTTCCCTGCGCCAGAGGGCCCCACAATCACGCAGAATTCCCCCTCGTCCACATAGAAGCTGATATGATCCGCCGCGGCGATGCGGTTTTCCCCCATGGTGTAAAACTTACACACGTCATGGAATTCAATAAAATGCGTCATAGGCATCCCATTCCTCTCAAAGCGTATTGAAAACAAGACGTTTTGCTGCTTAGTATAAAGGGCCAGTGTGAAAGAGCTTCTAACGATTTGTGAACAATTTGTTTTTATCACAAAAATTCCGAATCCGGGTGGGCGGCCTTGGCTGCGGCCCAGTCAAAGTTTCGCAGCTCTCCCGAGCAGGAAAGCTCTGGAAAATCCCACTGGCGCAGCACCTCAAAGGCGCCAATGGCCACGGAGTTTGCCAAGTTCAGGCTGCGGAAGCCCCCCAGCATGGGAATGCGCACGCACTGCTCCGGGTGTTGGAACAGAAGCTTCTCCGGCAGCCCGGCGGATTCCTTTCCGAACAGCAGGTAGCACCCGTCGGGATAGGCCACATCCGTGTGCCGGTGCTGGGCTTTGGTGGAGAAAAGGTAGAAGTCCCCTTGGTTTTTTTCAAAAAATTCGGACAGGCTATCGTATGTGGAAAGCGTCAGATAGGGCCAGTAGTCCAGGCCGGCGTGGCGGAGGCGCTTGTCCTCCAGCCGGAAGCCCATGGGCCCCACCAGGTGCAGGGCCGCGCCGGTGACGGCGCAGGTGCGGGCGATGTTCCCCGTGTTCTGGGGGATCTCCGGCTCGACTAAAACGATGTTCAGGCTTGGCAATGCAGATTCAACTCCCTTTCTTTGGGTGGCTTTTCAGAGAATAAACAAGGAGGGTGCAGGGCATGCTGGGAATGACGGCAGCATGGAAGCTGGTCAAATGCATATTCACAGTTTGGAGGTTCAAGCAAATGGTCAAACACACGATGAACGTGGCAAAGGGGATCGGCATGGGGGTGCTGGCAGGGGTGGCCGTGGCCGCAGTCAGCAGCAAAGTGATGAACGGCGGGCACAAAAAGGCCAGCCACATGCGCAAGAGCGCGGGTAAGGCCATGCACTCCATGGGCGCTCTCATCGGCGACGTGGAAAAAATGCTCCGCTGACCGCCTGCGGCGGGGCAAGACGCGCAGGCGGCCTCCAGCCGCCGGGTCCCAGGAAGGTCCCAAGCCGTGCGGCCCGCGCCCACGCCTTGAGGAAGCATCTCCCCAGAGGCGGCGTTCCCATTTTTTAAAGTACGCCGGGCAGGCTCCACGGGGCAGGCCCGGCGATTTCTTTTCTACTTACAGTATACCACGGACGAGGGCAAAAGAAAACAGACAGGTGTCGGCCTGCCTGTTGGTTATTTAATGAGCGGTCCTCTCGTCCGGAGGGGGCCATCCGGGCGAGGACGGTCACAGGTCGCACAAGCAGCCCCGCGCCCCCCGGGGCCCAATGACCTGGATGGCGCAGCCCGGCGCCTTGCCCGCTTTATATCCGGTGGCAGGGCACTTGATGGCCAGCCCCGGCCCGCCCTTCTGGTCATAACAGTAGGAGAGCCGGTTGCAGCATCCCTGCGAGGCCCGGAACCACTTGCAGGCGCCGGTGCCGGTGCAGTGGCGCACTGAGTCCTCCCGGTCGATATACTCCTGGGCAATGGCGCCCCCGGCGTGATATTCCCCGTTGCTGATGAGGATGTGGGCAAAGCTCATGTCTCCGAACAGAGAGCTGTACCCGCTGGCCGTGCCGTGGTGGGGCGCCTTTAAGATGTAATACCCGTCGTACAGCTGGTCCATCAGCTCCAGCAGGGTCTCCGGAGAGGCGTCGCCGGTCATGAGAAGGTCCTGCTCGCTGGGGCCGCCCTTGCGCCTGTTGTGGAACACCACAGAGGCCCCGTTGACCGAGCTGGTGTAGGCCCCGGCGTTCAGGGGGTCCTGAAGCAGCTCCCGCACGTCGTGGGCTTGATGGCAAAGGGCCAGTTCCTCCCGCAGGGAATCCAGCTCCTCCAGCACCGCTCTCAGGTGCTCCAGATAGGCCCGGCGCTTCTCTGGCAGGGCCCGGCCGGAGAGGGAGAAGGCCTCCCCGCACTTTTGGTACAGGGTCAGGAACTGCTCTTTCAGTTCTAAAAACCGCTGCACCCGTTCCGGCAGGAAAGGGGAGGAAAACAGCACGTTCATCTGCTCCAAGGCGGCTTCCAACTGGGAAGGGAAGGAATAGTCTTGGGTGCGGGGCCACAGCACCTCGTAGTCCACCCCGTCAAAGTGGAGCACATCCCCAGCCCCCAGGGTGAACACCCGGTCCATCCCCAGCTTGTCCTCCAGCGCCTGAAAAGCCTTTACGCACCAGGTGTTCACCTGGAAGGCGTCGCTCTGGGGCTGGGCGAATAAATAGGCGAACAGTGCAAACTCCAACAGCTGGGGCACGCCCCGGCTGTCCGCCGGGGAGCGGGGCAGGAACACCCGGGTGAAGTACCCCTCCCGGCTGTCCAGCAGCTTTTGAAATCCCGAGAGGTGATCCCGGTGGTAATGGGTCAGCAGGAACCACCGCTCCATGGACCTTTCATACCGGCTGGCCAGGGTCTCCACCCAGGCGTCCAGGGGCACGTCCCCCTCCCGCAGCTTTTGGCTGACGCTGCCGCAGTCCACCATAAGGACGCTGCCGTCCCGCCCCAGCAGGGAGACGCACTCCCCATATTCCATGTTCCAAAGCTCCAGCCGCTCCACAAGCCAGCCTCCTTTCTCTGTGCGGGCTTTAGTTCAGGCCGTCCCAGCCGGGCAGGTCCCCGCCGCTGGCCGCGGCCCCCTCTTCCAGGCCCTCTGGGCCCTTCTTTTGATAGAGGATGCCGTTGAAATACTTGCCATCTTTCCACTCGCCGTCAAAGATGATGGCGCCGGTGGGGTCGAACTCTGTGCCGTGGCCCTCCCGCTTGCCATCCTTCCAGCCGCCGTAATAGAGCAGGTTGCCTTCCCGGTCGAAAGCAGAGCCCACCCCTGTGGGCTGGCCGTCCCGCCATTTGCCCACAAAGACCGTGCCGTCGCCGCAGCTGTAGGAGACCCCGGCCCCCTGCTTTTGGCCTTCCTCAATGCGGCCGCCGTAGCGCAGGTTGCCCTCCTTGTCAAAGAGGGAGACAAACGCCTCTGGCGTCCCCTGTTTCCACTGGGAGATGTGCAGGGCGTGGTCGCTGTCCCGGAAGGAGACCCCCAGCCCCTCCTTGAGCCCCTCTTTCCAGGAGCCCGCGTAGCAGGGGTTGCCATCCTTGTAATAGGAGACGCCAAAGCCCTCCCGCTTGCCATCCCGGAACTCCCCCTCATAGGTGGTCAGCCCGTTGGGCTGCTGGCTGCGGCCCCGGCCCCAGGGCTTGCCTTCCCGCAGCTCTCCCTGGTAGACCGGGCCGCCCTTCTGTCCCTCTTTCAGGACTCCTGCTGCCTGGCGGGCCGCCTGTAAAATGGCCCGGCTTTCCGGGTCCTCCGGCTCCCGGACAGGGGAGAGGAGCGCTTCCTCCTGGTGGGAGACCTGCTGGGCCTCTTCCAGAACAGCGGGGCCCTCCTGGACCTTCCCGTCCACCACCCGCTGGAAGGCGGGCTCTTCCGCCGCCACCGGGGCGGGGCTCTCCTCCTGTGCTTTTTTGAGCTGTTCTTCCCGGTCCTCCGGGACCTCTTTTTTCTGCGCCCCCTCCGTGGTGGCGTCCTCCGCAGAAGGAGTCCCCTCCACGACCGGCGGGGCGGCTTTTTCCTTGGCGGCGGGCTCCGCCTCTGCGGATTCCTCTTCCTCCTGGGCAGGAGCCGGATGGGGCTCCTCAGCGTCCTCTCCAGCCTCAGCGGGAGTCTCCTCCATAGGAGCTGCTTTCCCGGCGGCCGGTTCTTCCACATGGGCGTATTCCTCCAGAGAGGAGAAGGTCACCCGGGGCCCCTTCTCCTCTTCCTCTCCGGCGATGGTGCCCTCCTTCACCTCCCAGGCGGGTAGCAGCACCAGGGTGCCGTCCTTCAGGTCCTCCAAAGCTTTCCTGCGGGCCTGGGCCTCCTGCTGGGGGCAGTAGCAGAACATTCCTTCCTTGGTGGAGACCAGCAGCTGGGGCTCCCCAAAGCGGGCGTTTATCAGGCTTTGCCGGGCAGTCCCCTCCCCATAGGGCACCGGGTGCAGCATGGTGGAGCGGTACCGTTTATTTTGGGCGTCCCAGTCAAAGCGCTCCACCAGGTCGTCAGAGTCCACGGGCTTGAACATCACCCGGGGGTTCTGGGCGTCCCAAGGCTCATAGTATTCCGATTTCACCCACAGAAGGGATTTGTCAAAGAACATGCGGCTTACAATGGCGCCGCGAAAATCCCGGGTCACCAGCAGGTAGCCGCCCCGCTGTTGGAAGGACTCCTCCAGGGCCAAGCTCCCCGCGGACTTCTTCCAATAAAAGCCGTGGCGGGAGAGCTTCCCCCGCAGCTTTCCATCAAAGCCCCGGACCACTTCGTTTTTCCCCACCCGCAGGGCGCGGCGCCCCCCGGTGAAGAATTTCTCCCGGGCCTGGGCCAACTCTCCCCGCAGCAGCTCCCGGCTGTCCCGCATTGTAAAGCAGACGCCGTACACGTTTCGCGCCAGAAGGCTCAAGCTCATGGCGTTGGCTTTTACTGTGCTTTCCATACCCACGCTCCCATTTTCAAAGCAATGTTTTCCCCATTATACCATAGTTTTCCCCCCGGGGGTATCCCTTTCCCAGGAAAAGGAAAAAATCCGCAAAGGTTTTCCTTTATCCTCCCTTTTGTGCTATACTGTATACTGTGGGACGATACGGAAAAACAGCGCAAGCGTTTGGAAAGGATGTGCCGCTCCATGGATTGGCAAACGATTTGGAACAGCTTTTTGCACGGTTTGGCGGGCTTTGCCGGGGACTCGGCCCTGGCGGCTCTGATCTTCTTTGGAGGATGGTTTTTGGCCCGTCTGGCGGCCCGGCTTACGAAAAAAGCCATTACCAAGGGCAAGGTGGACGCCCTGGCCGCCAGCTTTATCGGTTCCCTGGTGAAAGCGGTGGTTCTGGCGGTGGCCGGTGTCAGCGCCGTGGCCCAGCTGGGGGTGAACATCACCTCCCTGGTGGCGGCCCTGGGCGCTGCGGGCCTGACCGCCAGCTTCGCCCTGCAGGGCAGCCTGTCCAACCTGGTCAGCGGTATCCAGATCATCTTCACCAAACCCTTCAACATGGGAGATTACCTCTCCTTCGGCGCCTATGAGGGCACGGTGAAAAAGATCGAGATTCTGTCCACCACCTTGTCCACCTTTGACAATAAAGAGGTGGTCATCCCCAATTCTATGATCACCAGCGACGTGGTGGTCAACTTCACCCGCAGCGGGACCCGGCGGCTGGATCTGAGCTACGGGGTTTCCTACCAGGCGGACCTGAAGCGGGCCAAGGAGCTTCTGCGGGGGTTGGTGGAAGAGGACGAACGGGTCTTTCAGGAGCCGGCCCCTCTCATTGCCGTGGGGGAGCTGAAGGACAGCTCTGTCACCCTGGTGTGCAAAGTCTGGTGCAAAGAAGAGGATTACTGGCCGGTCTATTATAAGATGCAAGAGGCCGTGAAAGAGGCTTTCGACCGGGAGGGTATTTCCATCCCCTACCCTCAGATGGACGTGCACTTGAATCAAAAATGAGAAAAAAAGGGGCAGCCGGCCGCTGCCCCTTTCTCATGCCCTATTCAAAACGGTCCCCGGATAGTAATGGGCCAAGATCTCCTGATAGCTCTCTCCCTGGCTGGCCAGATAGGCCGCACCGGCCTGGCTCATGCCCACTCCATGGCCCCAGCCGTGGACGGTGAATTGGAACACCTCGTCCACTACCCGCAATTGGAAGCAGGCACTGCGCAGCCCAAGAGCCTCCCGCAGCTCCTCCCCGGTGACGGTTTTGCCGCCCACTTGGGCGGACTCCACATAGCCCGAGGGGCTGGTGGAGACTGCCGTGACCCAGTCCTCCACTGGACCGGAAAAGTCCAGCTCCTCCCCCCAGGCGTTGGCGGCGGCCTGCCGCAGCTCCTCCGCCGTTAGGCTTACGGTGGAGAGGTACCCCTGGACAAAGGCATCCCCGGGGCTCGCTACCGATTGGAGATAAGGCAGCTCCTGCCCCCACACCTGCTGGGAGGATTCCGTATTGCCCCCAGAAATGGCGAAAAAGGCCGCGCAGATGGGCTCTCCCTCCCAGGTGAGCACCTGGCCCTGCACCGACCCCACCACGTTTTCCAGCCGTTCATAGAGGGATGCAAAGTCTTCCCCCCAGCGTTCTTCCATGGCGGACTGGGGCACATACACCAGCCAGTTGGCTGTGTCGCAGGCAAAGTCCGCCTCGTTTCCGGCGTTTTGGGCCCGCTGGTAGGAGTAGAAGCTGTACAGCGCCACTACCTGGGCTTTCAAGGCTTCCTCCGGGGCGGAAAGGTCCATCTCGCAGGCCAGGGCCGCCGGGAGGAATTCCTCCGCCGTCACCTGGAAGGTCGCGCCGGTGGCGGTGTCATACAGGGTGAACACATCCTCCAAGGCGGGGGAGGGGGCGGCTTCCGGCAGGGGGCGGCTCTCTAAAAATCCGGGGACCGTCTCTGCCCCCGTCCCTTCCGGGGACAGGGACGGCGAGGCCGCAGGGGGAAGGGACACCTGGGGCGAGGGGGAGGCCTCTGGGCTGGGAGAGGTGCCCGCGGGGGTGTTTTGCAGCCGGTAGGCCCCATACACGCCTGCGGGCACCAGGGTGAATACGGCGTAGAGCAGTAGGAACAGCAGCAGGAGAGAGCGGAGCTTTTTGCGTGGAGCGGAGGACATGGGAACACCTTCTTTTGCATAATTTTATTTTTAAAATTTCATAATATGCGGGTTTTCTTTGAAAAAACCTGGGAAAATACATTTTTTTATTTGATAACTTGCAAAAATGCGTTGACTTTCTTGCTTTGGCGGAGTACAATCAAACAATCATCGGTTGTATGAAAGGAACAAGAAAGGGGAAGAAAGATGGAACGGCTGAATCACGAGGCGCCGGGCAGCACCACCATTCGGGAGCTGTGCGAAGAGTATAAGAGAAATAATGTCATCACCAAGGAAGAATATGAGCGCCACCGGGTAAAACGGGGCCTGCGCAATGCCGACGGCACCGGCGTGATGGCGGGCTTGACCCATGTGTGCAACGTACACGGTTACCTCATCGCCGACGGCGACAAAATCCCGGACAAAGGCGAGTTGACTTACCGGGGCATCAACATCGAGGACATTGTCCAGGGCTGCCAGCAGGAGGACCGCTTCGGGTTTGAAGAGGTGGCCTGGCTGCTCATTTTTGGCCACCTTCCCACCCGCGGCCAGTATGAGAGCTTCAGCCACTTGCTCTACGAGAACCGGGAGCTGCCCGAGTACTTCCCCGAGGACATGATTATCAAAGCGCCCTCGAAGAACATTATGAACAAGCTGGCCCGCTCTGTGCTGGCGCTTTACTCCTATGATGACAGCCCGGACGACCTATCTCTGGAGAACAACATGCGGCAGAGCATCTCTTTAATCGCCCGGATGCCCTCCATCATGTCCTACGCCTATCAGGTCAAGCGCCGCCACTTCGACAAGCAGAGTATGTTTTTCCACCCCTACGAGCCGGGCCACTCCACGGCGGAAGCCATCCTCAACGCCCTGCGCCCGGACCGGCAGTTCACCCACGAGGAAGCCAAGCTCCTGGATTTGTGCATGGTGCTCCACGCAGAGCACGGGGGCGGCAACAACTCCACCTTTACCACTCGGGTGCTCACCAGCGCCGGCACGGATATCTACTCCGCCATTGGGGCGGCGGTGGGCTCTCTAAAGGGCTTTAAGCACGGCGGCGCCAACCATCAGGTCCGCCAGATGATGGATGACCTGATGGCCCATGTGGAGAACTGGGAGGACCCCGATGAGGTGGAGGCCTATCTGGAAAAAATCCTGCGGGGAGAGGCTGCCGATGGCAGCGGGCTCATCTACGGCATGGGGCACGCCATCTACACCCTGTCGGACCCGCGGGCGGTGATCCTGAAGGACCAGGCCCAAAAGCTGGCCCAGGAAAAGGGGTTTGACAAAAAGCTGCGGCTTTACCAGCTGGTGGAGGAGCTGTCCCCCGCGGCGTTTCAGAAGGTGACAGGGAAGGAGAAGGTCATCTCTGCCAACGTGGATTTCTATTCCGGCCTGGTCTATGAGATGCTGGGCATCCCAGAGGACCTGTTTACACCCATGTTCGCAGTCAGCCGCATTGCGGGCTGGTGCGCCCACCGGATTGAAGAGCTGACCACCGGCGGGCGCATTATGCGCCCCGCTTACCGGGCGCTGCCGGTAGACCAGCGCTACGTCCCCTTAAACCAGCGGGGATAAGGGCGGCCTTGGGCAAGCGGCTGGCAGGGCCAAGCCCCTTGTACAATCTCTATTGGAAAATCGGAAAAGATATGCTATAATTCTGAGGCCGGGTTCTTTCCGGCCTCTTTCATTTGAAAAATCACGGACATAAGGGATGACGCTATGAAATTCGTAAATGTGGGCAACGCCCTGAAGGTCACCTGCGTGGGCTTTGCTGCCGGAGTGGTGCTGCGCGTGGTGCAGATGCTTTTCTTTTTCGATTATGACACCGGTTTCTATACCGACGGCGGCCTGATGGCCTGGCTTTCCTTCGGCGTGCCTGTGGCCTCGGGGCTGCTGGCTTCTTGGATGTGCTTCCGGTCCCGCCGGTACTTTGGGCCCTATACCCCCCGGCGCAATATGCCCGCGGGCCTGGCCGCCCTGTTCTCGGGGCTGGCACTGCTGGCAAGCGCCGCCCTTCAGTGGATGGATCTGCGCATGGAAAGCGGTTCTGCCGGGGAATATCGGGTTCTGCATTTGCTGTTCCTAGCATGCTGTGCTCTGTTCGGCCTCACACAGGTGTTTGTCTCCCTGGGCTTTTTCCAGGGGCGCAACGGCCTGCGGAAAGTGCCCCTGCTCTATCTGACAGGTGTGCTGTGGGGGGTAAGCGGCCTCATCCTGGTCTATGTGTTTTACGCCAAGTCCTCTTCCATGGTGGAGAACCTCTTCGCCGTGCTGAGCGGGGTGTTCCTGCTGCTGTGCCAGTTTTACCTGTGCAAGCTCTTTGCCGGGGTGGATGAGGAGGGCGCTGCCAAGCGGGCGTTTGTCACCGGCATCTTTGCCGTGGTGCTCACCGTCAGCTACACCCTTCCCAACCTGGTGCTGCTTCTGCTGGGGCGCACCTACTCGGGGGAAATCCCCCCTGCGGTGCAGGCAGCCTGCCTGGTGGCGGCCCTGTATCAGCTGGTGTTCCTGGTCACCTTCCGCAAGTACAGCTTGCGGCGCACCCCCAAAGGGGGCGCGGAGCCCGGCCCAGCCCGCCATGGCAGGGCCGGCTGAGAAAGGCCTTTCTCAGAGCCCGCCTGCGCGGGCTCTTTTTGCGCGGCTTTTCCCGCTTTCAGTAAAAGCCGGAAGAAAATGACGTTATTTTTTTGTCAAGCACTTGTAATATCCCGCGAAATGTTTTAAAATAGAAGAAGCAAAAGCCCATCAATTTTTCAGGAGGTTTTACCAATGTCTGTTAAAGTTGCTATCAATGGCTTTGGCCGCATCGGCCGTCTGGCTTTCCGTCAGATGTTTGGCGCTGAGGGTTATGAGGTCGTGGCGATCAACGACCTGACCAGCCCCGCTATGCTGGCCCATCTGCTGAAGTACGACTCCGCTCAGGGCCGCTACGCCCTGGCCGATAAGGTCACCGCCGGTGAGGATTCCATCACTGTCGACGGCAAGACCATCAAGATCTATGCTGAGAAGGACGCCAAGGATCTGCCCTGGGGCGAGATCGGCGTGGACGTTGTTCTGGAGTGCACCGGCTTCTACACCTCCAAGGCGAAGAGCCAGGCCCACATCGACGCTGGCGCCAAGAAGGTTGTCATCTCCGCTCCCGCTGGCAACGATCTGAAGACCATCGTTTACAGCGTCAATGAGAAGACCCTGACCGCTGAGGATCAGATCATCTCCGCCGCTTCCTGCACCACCAACTGCCTGGCCCCCATGGCTGACGCCCTGAACAAGTACGCTCCCATCCAGAGCGGCATCATGACCACTGTGCACGCCTTCACCGGCGACCAGATGGTTCTGGACGGCCCCCATCGCAAGGGCGACCTGCGCCGCGCTCGCGCTGCCGCTGTGAACATTGTTCCCAACAGCACCGGCGCTGCCAAGGCTATCGGCCTGGTCATCCCCGAGCTCAACGGCAAGCTGATCGGCTCCGCTCAGCGCGTGCCCGTTCCCACTGGCTCCACCACCATCCTGGTGGCTGTTGTCAAGGGCAAGGACATCACCAAGGAAGGCATCAACGCCGCTATGAAGGCTGCCTCCTCTGAGTCCTTCGGCTACACCGAGGAGCCCCTGGTGTCCTCCGACATCATCGGCATCACCTATGGCTCTCTGTTCGACGCCACCCAGACCATGGTCGCCAAGATCGACGACGACACCTATCAGGTGCAGGTCGTGTCCTGGTACGACAACGAGAACTCCTACACCAGCCAGATGGTCCGCACCATCAAGTACTTCGCCGAAATCTAAGGCGGGTGTCCCCGCTGGACAAGTCGCGGGGTCTCACCTGCCGGTTCGGTCTGTGCAGAACGGTCTCCACCGGAGACCAGCACCGGGCGCTTAGGGCGCCCGGGCAGTTATCAGAACGCAGGCTCGCGTACGCGGCGTGTGTTTCTGTGTGAGCCGCAGCTGTAGAACCAGCGATACTGTAAAAAGTTACGGGTATAACCCGGCAATCCCCTCGGGACAAGCTCCCGGGGGGATTTTGTATAGGAGGTAGGTATGGCAGGCATTACCTATCAAGAGACAAAAGACTTTACAGTGGCGGAATTGGAGAGGCTGTTCCTCTCTGTGGGCTGGGATTCAGGCCGGTACCCGGACCAGCTGAAACGGGGGATGAAAAACTCCAGCCAGGTCATTTCCGCCTGGGATGGGGATAAGCTCGTCGGCCTGGTGCGGGGCCTGGACGATGGGGAGACCGTGGCCTTCCTGCACTACCTGCTGGTGGACCCGGCCTATCAGGGCCGGCACATCGGCCAAGAACTGATGGAGCGTATCCTGGAGAAATACCGGCACATGCTCCACATCAAGATTATGCCTTCAGACCCCAAAACCATCCCGTTCTATGAACGATTCGGTTTTGTGGCCGGCGGCAGCTACACCGCCATGGAGTTGAATCAGATGCAGTAAAAAAGGGGAGCCAATAGGCTCCCCTTTTTACTATTTCTCAAACCGCCGCCCATGGGACAGCAGCACAGCGTCTGTCACACGCACCTGCAAGATGATGGTGTTCTCGTCGGCAAAGTCGTTGTGGCCGTTGTCGATCCAGCTGGCGAAAGATTGGCGCAGGTGGGCGGCCAGGGACTTGTTTTCCTCCTTGCCAAACCACCCCAGGCTCTTTGCCGTGCCGTGGCAGGTGAACCACTCCCCAGAGAGGGCCACCGTGGGGTTGTCCCGTATCTCCTCCATTTTTCGGGACAACCCGTAGGTGATGACGTAAAAGCACCCCTCCCAGTAGGTGGCGTTCACCGTCCGCACGCTGGGCACGTTGCCCCGGCAGGTGGCCAGGGCCATCTCGTTGTCGCCGCCGAAGCGTTCCTCCATGATCTGTTCGGCTTCCTTGTTCCAGTTCATCTCATGTCCTCCTTGTCTTGTTGAAATAGGATGCGCAGCATCCGCTCTGGATGGTCCAGAAAGCTCTTGGTGATTTGGTAGTGCTCCGTCTCCCGGTACCCCACCGGATGGATGGGCTCCTCCCCCAGCAGCAGTATCTCCCCCTGGGGGTAAGCCATCAAAATGGGGGAGTGGGTGGCGATGACCAGCTGGGAGCCCGCACTCACCAGCCGGTGAATTTCCGCCAGCAGAGTCAGCTGCCGGGCGGGGGAGAGGGCCGCTTCGGGTTCGTCCAGCAGGTAGATGCCCTGTCCCCGGAACCGGCTGTGCACCAGGCTGAGAAAGCTCTCCCCGTGGGACTGGTGGTGCAAAGACTTGCCGCCGTAGTTCCGGTAAAACTCCTCCGGAGGCGCAGAGAGGCTCCTTTTGGAGAGTTCTTCCACCTCTGTGGCGGTGTTGTAAAAGCTCTCCGCTCGGAGGAAAAACCCGTCCTTGGGGCGGTAGGGGCCCCGGTGCAGCCGCAGGTAGTCATGCAGCCCAGAGTGGGTGTCCCGGGTGGAAAAGGCGAAGTTCCGGGAGCCCCCTTCTGGATTGAACCCCAGGGCCAGGGCCACGGCCTCCAGCAAAGTGGACTTGCCGCTGCCGTTTTCCCCCACCAAAAAGGTGACGGGCTGGCGCAGCTCCAACAGGGAGAGCCCCTTGATGGCAGGGATGTCCTGGAGATAGCTGTCCTCCCCGGAAAAGTCCCCGCCGGTGCGTTCAATTGCGTTGAGGTACATCACCTCCCTCCTTGCGAAAAAAACACTCCTTAGCAGAGCGCTTTTTCATTTTGCCAATGTTTACCAATGTCCTAGCGCGGGCCGCAAAACCAGCCCACGCCCCCAAACTCCGCGCCCCTAGGCGCGTGCGCGAATTGTCCCGCCGGGGCCACCCGGCTCATTCGTGGCGCAGGGCGTCAATGGGATTCAGGTTGGCAGCCTTGATGGAGGGCAGCAGGCCAAATACCACGCCGATAGCCATGGAGAACAGCACCGCCAAAAAGATGAACGGCACGCTGATGGCAACGGGGGCTTGTGTCAGCCGGGAGACCAGCTGTGCCAGGCCAATGCCCGCGCCCACGCCAATGACGCCTCCCAGGCTGGTCAGCACGGCCGCTTCGGTGAGGAACTGCCACAAAATGCGGCCCTTTTTGGCCCCAATGGCCTTTTTCAGGCCAATTTCCCGGGTGCGCTCTGTGACGGACACCAACATGATGTTCATAACGCCGATGCCGCCCACCAGCAAAGAGATGCTGGCAATCCAGATGAGCTGCTGGTTGGTGGCGTTGGAAAGCTGCTGAAGCTCTTGCGCCTGCTGCAGAACGTCCTCTGCCCGGTATTTTATGCTTTCGTTCTGGTTCTCCTCGTTGAGCAGGTCAGCCACTTGTGTGCCCACCGGGGACATGGCCTCGGTGCTGGTGCAGCGCACCGCTACCTCCTGCGGTTCGTCATAGGCGAACATGGAGGGCCATATGCTGTTGGGCACAAAAACCTTGCCCGCATTGGAGGTGCCCATATACATGTAATAATCGTCAATAGAATTGATCGTGGGCTGGAACTTGTTGTCCTCCTCCACTACGCCCACCACCACCAGCGCGGTGGCGTTGTACTCTATGGTTTTGCCGATGGGATCTTCCCCTTGAAAGAGCTGCTCGGCGGCATTGCTGTCCAGCACGCATACCGGGCGGTATTCCTGAAATTCCACTGGAACAAAGGTGCGGCCCCGGTCCACCCCATAGCCGTAGGTGGAAAAGTAGCTGTTGTCCACGCCCAGCATCTCACAGCCGTCCATGCCCTGATTGCCGTAAAAGATGGAGCCATTCAGGTACTGCCGCCGGTTGTACACCGCCGCGTCCTCTACCTGAGGCAGGTCCAAGATCTCCTGGTACTGCTCCTCGCTGACCTGGGAAATCCCTGCCGGCACCCCTTCGCTGGTCACATCATACACATAGTCGTAATCCTGCCGGTACAGCTGCACCCGCACCACATTGTTTCCCGCGCCGATCAAGTTTTGCTTGATCTGTTCGTTGGTGCCCTTGATGGTGGACACAATGGAGATAATGGAAGCGATGCCGATGATGATGCCCAGCATGGTGAGGAAAGAGCGCATCTTGTGGGCCCAAATCCCTTGGAAGGAAAGGCGGATGTTTTCTATCATATCGTGTTCGCCCTCCCTTTAAAACAAGATCTGTACATTGCCGTTTTCATCCACAGTTTCCTCTTCGGAGGAGGTCTCCTCAGAAGCTGCGCCATCCAGAGGGGCGCTGGCCCCTGCGTCAGAGGCGGGGTCAGCAAAGGGTGGGTCCTCCGTGCCCTGCACCACGGCCCGCACGCCTTCTTTCACATCGTTCCCATAGGGGAAGGCGATGTAGTCCTCCTGGGTCAAACCGCCCTTTACCTCCACATATTCGCCGCTGTAAATGGATTTTCCCAGGGAGAGGTACTGCTTGTAGAGCCGGTTGTCCGGTCCCACCTTCATCACATAGCTTCCGCCCTCATCCTCTCGAATGTAGGGTTTGTAGAGATAGAAAGCGCTGGCGTCCGTGTCTCCCGCCAGATTTAGGGTCAGCTCCAGATACATGCCGTTGGAGAGCCCCTCCGAACCGTCCAGCACGGCGGTGAATTCATAATTGGAGCTGTTGCTGTTGCCGGAGCCGCTGTAATAATTCCCCTCCAAGGGGTAATCGGAGATCTGGGTGATGGTGGCGCTGTATCCCATGCCGGTGTCGTAGCTCATGGCAGAGATCACGTCCCCCACCTTCACGCTGCCCAGCAGGCTTTCGCTGAGGGTGCCGGTCACCGTAAACTGGGCCTGGCCGGAAACCACCAGGAAGGGGCTGCTGCTGGCTTTGGCGGTGTCCACGTCGGTCAGGGTGCGCACCACACCGTCGATGGTGCTGCGCACGGTGGAGTTGTCCAGGGCAATCTGCGCCTTTTTCAAATCCAGCTCGGCCTGATCCACCTTCAGCTGCAAATCCTTGATCTCCTGGCGTTTCTTGGCGATCAGGTCGTTGAGCTCCTGGCGGGTGTAACCCATGTCGTTGTAGTTGTTGGGGTTGGGTGTGGGCGTAGGGGTGGAGCGGCTGGAGGGCGCGTCAAAGACCTCCATCACAGATTCCAGGGTGTTGCTGCCGGTGATGGCATCGGAGACCTGGAAGCTGCCCGAGAGTTGGGTGCCGTCCAAGGTGAAGGAGTACAGCAGGTCCCCGTAGTTAGAGTTGTCCTCCCGCACCTCGAACACGGCGGCAAAGGGGGTGGTCAGCACATCCTCCGGGGAAGGGGTGGCGCCAGAGCCGTCCCCCAAAAGCCGCAGCAGGAACTCCCGGGTCATCACGCAGTCCTCCGTACAGAGGAACACATAGGGGTCCTCCGTGGTGCCGCTGCCCGAGTAGGGCTTAGAGTCCGCGTCCAGCCGGCTGTATAAAGTCACGTCCGCAGGGGGCGTGGTGGGCTCCGGCGTAGGCGTGGGAGCAGGCGTAGGGGTGGGGGTGGCGGCGGGCCGCCGGGTAGGCGTGGGGGTGGCCACAGGGCGCCGGGTGGGACGCGGCGTAGTATAGGGCTTGGTGTTTTGCAGCTTTTTCAGCTGATCCTCTGCGTCGTCCAGCTCGATCTCCGCCTGTTTCACGGCGATGTCCTTAGACTCCAGCTCCAGCTCCAGTTTGGTCTTGTCGTATTGGACAAGGGGATCGCCCACGCTGACTTGCTGCCCCTCCTCCACAAAGATGTCCGTAACAGTCTGGCTGTCAGAGGGATACAGCTCCTGCTGGGAGTCGCTCTTCACCGTGCCGGAGGAGTATGTGGTGTCCCCCCAATAGGTGGTGGTTACACTGGGGTCGCTGACAGCCAGCACCTCAACGGTTTTGTGGTCCATGCGGTATTGTATGAAAAACCAGATTCCCATGGCAAGGCCCACCGCCACGACAATGGCGGCGCTAATGAGGATCAGGCGTTTTTTTGTCTGCTTATTCATGCTCATAGGTGATTGACCGTTCCTTTCCCCAACGAGTGGGTGCGAAAACCCCCGGGGCTAAAACTCTGTGCGGGGCACCAGGGGAGAGTCCCCCGGCTTCCCTTGGGGCTTCTGTCCCAGGGGGAACAGGCTGCCCAGTTCTATGGGAATAGCCGCCCCAAAACTGCCAGAACGGGGCTGCGGCCCCTCTGCCGGCGGTGTGGACTTCTGCGGCGGGGCGGCAGTTTTTCTGGCAGGAGCCTTGGCCGCTGCCGGGTCTGGCGCCCTTCTAGAGGCCTCGCGGCGGGGAGAAGCTTCCTGCTCCAGCAGGGCGGTGACCTCCGCGTACAGAGCGGAGCCAGCCGTTAGCTCCATGGGTGCAGGCTCTGCGGCAGGACGCTGGACAGCGGCCTGCGGAGCGGGGGCCCAATTCCCGTGGCGGGGGCCCTGACTGGGCCGCTGTGCTTTGGGCCGGTAGGCAGGGGCGTCTTTTCCCGCGGCGTGGCGGGGGCCGTTGGACTTCTCCCGGGGGCGCGAAACCACAACCTGCTCCACCGGGGGCGGGTCAGGCCGTTCCAGGGCAGGGGAGAGGGGCTCTTTGGGGGCCTGCCGGGGCGCTTCCCCTTGGGGCGCGGGCCGCACAGGCCTCTGCGCTGGGGCAACGGGCGCCTGGGGCCCCTTTTGGAGCGGTGCGCCCTCTGGCCCATCCGGCTGGGGGACTCCCTCCGGCTTCTTGTGGCCGATGTGGAACTCCCCGGGCGGGATGATATCCGGAGGCAGAGAGGGGCCTGCCTTTTTGGCGGACTGGGCCTCCAGCAGCTGGCCGTCCCGGATGTGAAGAATGCGCTTGGCGTGGGCGGCAATCTCCGGCTCGTGCGTGATCATCACAATGGTGACGCCTTCGTCGTTGAGGCGCTGGAAAATCTCCATGATCTGCTCGCCGGATTTGGTATCCAGGGCGCCGGTGGGTTCGTCGGCCAAGAGGATCTTGGGCCCGTTGACAATAGCCCGGGCGATGGCCACCCGCTGGCACTGGCCGCCGGAGAGCTGGGTGGGTTTAAAGTTTACCCGGTCCCCCAGGCCCACCCGCTCCAACGCCTTGCGGGCAATCTCCAGCCGCTCCTTGCGGCGCACCCCAGCGTACAGCAGGGGCAAAGCCACATTTTCCAGGGCGCTCTGCCGGGAGAGCAGGTAGAAGCTTTGGAACACAAAGCCGATGCTGTGCAGGCGCACATCGGACATTTTGGAGTCGCTGTTCTGGGCAATGTCCTTCCCCTCCAGAAAATACTCCCCCGAGGTGGGGCTGTCCAAACAGCCGATAATATTCATCAGTGTGGTCTTGCCAGAGCCCGAGGGCCCCATGATGGCCACATATTCTCCCTCTTCCACGGAAAGGGAGATGTCCTTCAAGACCGGCACGTCCAGCTTGCCCTGGGTGTAGGTCTTGCAGATGTTTTTCAATTCCAGCATCATCGCGCAAGGCCCTCCATGGGGGAACCGTCCAGCGTGTCCTCCATGCTGGTATCCCCCTCGTCCACTGTGCCGTCCTCGCTGTATTCCTCCGTGCCAGAGACGGTCCCGTCCTCCGAGAAAGAGGCCTCCCCGCCGGCGTCATAGGGTACGGCCATGCCGGGGTCCACAGCGCCGCCGTCCATCGTTCCGCCGTCCACAGACCCCTCCGGTACGCCGCCGGCGGAACCGTCATCCAGAGAGGGGTCCTCCACAGGAACGTCCGCAATGTTAGAGGTGGTGGGAGCCCCCTCGATCAGATCCTCTTTGGGCTGGGCAATAAAGTCGCCCTCCTCCACGCCGCTGCGGATCTCATAGCGGTCATTGCCAGAGTCGTAGTCCCCCAGGATGACGCTGCGCTTTTCCAGGGCGCCCTCTTCGCTTTGGGCCCAAACAAAGCTGCCGTCCTCATCGTGGGCGATGTAGAAAGAGGGCAGCCACAGGCCTTCGGGCTGCGCCTCCAGGCCCAGGTCCGGCTGAATGTACACATGCTGGCCCAAAATCAGTCCATCCCGGCTGGAAAGAGTCACATAGAAATTGTATTTAGAGCTCTGCTGGCCGCCGTCCACCCCATAGTAAACCACGCCGCCATTGTTCTGGTCGCTGGTGGGCTCCGTCTCAATGGTGTCAACGACGCCCTGCCACACGCTCTCATCCACGCGGGAGTGGACCGTGACGGCTTGGCCCTGGTAGAGGGAGCCAATGTTCAGCTCGGAGATGGTGCCCTTCACGCGGAACTCGCCCGAGGAAAGGATGGTGATAAAGGGCTTCTGCTGGCCGTTGGCATCGGTGGCGGGGGTCTCGTTGACCTCTCGGATCACGCCCTCTACCTCGCTGAAAACCTCCGCGTTGTTGATGGAGTCCTCCAGCTTGTCAATTTCCTGCTGCTTGGTGTCGCTGTTGTATTCCTGCGTCTTGATCTGCAGCTCCACAGCCTGGATCTGCACGGTATAGGAATACTGCTCATCCTCGCTGGCTTTTTTCTTCTCGTCCTCCAGGTCGTCCTTCTGGTTCTCCAGGGTGGTGATCTGGTTTTCAATGCCCTCCAGATCCAGTTCGGCCTGGTCCAGTTGAAGCTGCAGCTCCTCTGTGTCATAGCGGAACAGCGCGTCCCCCGGGTTCACCTGGTCACCCTCTGTGACATAGATTTCTGCCACAGTTTTGGTGTCATCTTTCTGAATGGAATAGGTAGCCTGGGGTTCCACCACGCCGGAATACCGGGGCAGAGAGCCCAAGTTCAGCCCGGCAATCTCCGCCACGGACTGCACATATACGGGAGAAGCGCCCGCAGCTGCCCAAAGGTCCTTCAGCCAGAAGAACCACAGGCACGCAGCGGCAATAAGCAGCGCCGCTAGGCAGCTTAGAACGATAATCAGCGGTTTTTTGGATCTATGTTTCATAGCAAAAAGCTCCTTTGGTCCCCATCAGTCAATATTCCATTTCATTATACCGTAAGTGCCCCCTTTTTGCAATGAAAAGATAGAGTTTTTTATGTCAATCTGGCGGGCCGGTTGCCGTCTCAGCCCTCCCTTCTGGAGCTTCCTCTTGACAGACGGCCTCTGGCCTTTTATAGTAAAAAGAAACCATTTTCAAAGGAGGAACGGCCATGGAATACATTGCCCGGGATCTTACAGAACTGGTGGGGCACACCCCCCTGTTGGAGGCCAGCCGCTTTTGCGCAGCCAGAGGGCTTTGCTGCCGCCTGCTCTGCAAACTGGAATCCCTGAACCCCGCGGGAAGTGTCAAAGACCGGGTGGCCCTTGCCATGCTCCGCCAGGCGGAGAGGGAGGGAAAGATTTCTCCCGGCGCCACCATCATTGAGCCAACCTCGGGAAATACCGGCATCGGGCTGGCGGCCATGGGGGCTGTGCTGGGCTATCGGGTCCTCCTCACCATGCCGGAGACCATGAGCCAGGAGCGCCGGGCCCTCCTGAAGGCCTACGGCGCCCAGCTGGTGCTGACAGAGGGTTCCAAGGGCATGGCAGGGGCCATTGAAAAGGCCCGGGAGCTGGCGGCCCAGCTGCCCGGCAGCTTCATCCCCGGCCAGTTTGAAAACCCGGCCAATCCCCAGGCCCACTACGATACCACCGGCCCGGAGCTGTGGGAACAGACCGGCGGCGTCCTGGACATTTTCGTGGCGGGCACGGGCACCGGCGGCACCTTGACCGGCACCGGCCGGTTCCTGCGGGAGAAGAAGCCGGACATCCAGCTCATCGCTGTGGAGCCCGCGGGCTCTCCCGTGCTGACCCAGGGCAAGGCGGGACCCCACGGGCTGCAGGGCATGGGGGCGGGGTTCGTCCCCCAGGTGATGGCCCCCTCCCTTTTTAGTGAAGTGCTGGCCTGTACAGAGGAGCAGGCCTATGCCGCCGCCCGGCAGTTCGCCCGCACCGAGGGCATCCTGGTGGGCATCTCCTCCGGGGCGGCCCTGTGGGCGGCCTGCCAGGTGGGGAGCCGCCCGGAGAACGAGGGTAAGTCTGTGGCGGTGCTCCTGCCGGACACGGGGGACCGGTACCTCTCCACACCTTTGTTTGAGGAGGATGGGGAAGAATAAAAAAAGCGGCCCTTCCGCTGGAGACGCAAGCGGAGGGGCTGCCGTGCGAAGGAGATAGATATGCCAAAAAAATTTTACGCGGTGCAAAACGGCAGGGACGGCGATGGTGTCTATGAGAGCTGGGACGCCTGCAAGGCCCAGGTCCATGGGGTGAAAGGGGTGGTCTACAAGGGCTTCCCCACCCGGACGGAGGCGGAAGCCTTCCTCCAGCGGGCGGGCGCCTCCACCACCGAGGGGGAAGTTTCCGAGAGCCCGGAGCGGGCGGACCGGGCGGTGGCCTATGTGGACGGCAGCTTCTCCCAGGAGACAGGAGAGTTCGCCTGCGGGGCGGTGCTGTTCTGGCAGGGGGAGCGGCTGCTCTTCTCCCAGAAGTATAACGACCCGGACCTGCGGGAGATGCGCAACGTGGCCGGGGAGATTCTGGGGGCGGTGGCGGTCATCCGCTACTGCTTGGACAAGGGCATCCCGGCCCTGGAAATCCACCATGACTACGAAGGCGTGGGCAAGTGGGCCACCGGCCTGTGGAAGGCCAACAAGCCCGGCACCCAGGCCTATGCCGCCCTGTGCAAGCAGGCCATGGGGCGTTTGGATTTGACCTTTGTCAAAGTGAAGGGCCACTCCGGCAACCAGTGGAACGACCTGGCCGACCAGTTGGCCCGCCGGGCCTTGGGAAAGGAAAAGTCCTCCAAGTAAAACGGCATAAAAAAGGGGCCTGGGATCGCCAGGCCCTTTTCTATGCCAGTCGGGCTTATTTCACAGTGATCAGCTCGTATTCCCGGGTGCCCAGGCCCAGCTTGACGCCGTGCTCCAGGCAGCTCTCCCAGTTGGTGTCCGGGTGGGTGTCGGTAAAGTGGTCGTGGTGGGCGTGGCCCTGCTCTTCCAGCAGGGAGCCGGGCAGAGTGGGCTGGGCATTGACGGCGTCAGCGCAGGCCTGGTCCAGGGCAATGGGGTCAAAAGAGGCGAACATGCCCACATCCGGCACAATGGGCAGGTCATTCTCGCTGTGGCAGTCGCAGTTGGGAGAGACATCCACCACCAGGCTGATGTGGAAGCAGGGCCGGTCTTTTACCACGGCCCAGGTGTACTCAGCAATCTTGCAGTTGAGAATGTCGTTGGCCTCATCGCTGGCAGCCTCCACCGCGTCCACGGGACAGCGGCCAATGCACCGGCCGCAGCCCACGCACTTGCTGTGGTCGATAGAGGCTTTCCGGTCTGTGATGGTGATGGCGCTGTGGGCGCAGTCCTTCTGGCAGGAGCCGCAGCCTACGCACAGCTGCTGGTTCACATGGGGCTTGCCAGAGCTGTGCATCTCCATCTTGCCCGCCCGAGAGCCGCATCCCATGCCGATGTTCTTCAGGCAGCCGCCAAAGCCGGTGGCCTCGTGGCCCTTAAAGTGGGTCAGGCTGATGAAAACGTCCGCATCCATAATGGCGGCGCCGATCTTGGCCTCCTTCACATAGTCGCCGTCAATGGGCACCAGGGTTTCATCGGTGCCCTTCAGGCCGTCGCCGATGAGCACATGGCAGCCGGTGGAGAAGGGGGAAAAGCCGTTTTCATAGGCGGTGTCCAAATGGTCCAGTGCGTTTTTCCGGCGGCCCACATACAGGGTGTTGCAGTCGGTAAGGAAGGGTTTGCCCCCCAATTCCTTCACCACATCAGCCACCACTTTGGCGTAATTGGGCCGCAGGAAGGCCAGGTTTCCCGGCTCGCCGAAATGGATCTTGATGGCGGCGTATTTGTTCTGAAAGTCAATGTTCCCGATCCCCGCTTCCTTGATGAGCTTTTCCAGCTTTTGTAGCAGGTTGCGCCCAAAGGAGGCGCGCAGGTTTGTAAAGTACACTTTGGATTTTGCCATGTGACAATAGCTCCTTCCTGTTTTTTAAAATCTCGTACAAGTTTTTCCGTTCCAGTATACTGGATAAATCCAGGTTTAAGTCAAGAGGGGAGGGCGGAAGATCGAACCGCGGGGTGCCTTGGAAGGGCGTCATTTCCGTTTTTTCGCGGCCTGCTTCCCAGAGGGCAGCTTTTCCCCGTTGGGGCCCACTCCCTTTTTCTTGCAGAAGGCCGCCATGCAGCATTTCTCGCAATAGGCTTTCCGGGCGGTGCACACAGCCCGGCCGTGGAGCACCAGCCGGTGGCAGAAATCGTTGGATTCCTCCGGGGGAAGCACGGCCCGCAGGTCGTTTTCCACCTTTTCCGGGGCGGTGTTGTCCGTCAAGCCCAGCCGGCCCGCAATACGGATGCAGTGGGTGTCCGTCACCACAGCGGGTTTGCCGTACACGTCTCCCACAATCAGGTTGGCGGTTTTGCGGCCCACGCCGGGCAGCCGGGTCAGTTCCTCGATGGTGTCCGGCACCTTGCCGCCGAACTCATCCCGGATCATTTTGCACATGCCCAGGATATCCTTGGACTTGGTGTTGTAAAACCCACAGGAGCGGATCAGGTCTCCAATTTCCTCTTCGGTGCCCTCGCAGAAGGCCTCCAGGGTGGGAAAGCGGGCAAACAGCCCGGGGGTTACCAGGTTCACCCGGGCGTCGGTGCATTGGGCGGAAAGCCGCACGGCAATCAGCAGCTGCAAGGGGTCCTGATATTCCAGAGAGCACACTGCCCCGGGATATTCCTCTTTCAGAGCTGCCACCGCCTGCCGGGCCAGTTCTTTCTTTGTCATGGGAAATACTCCTTTTTGTGGATTTTGCTTCTTTCATTGTACCCTCTCTTCCGGCATTTGGCAAGGGGAAACACTTTTTGCGGCAACCCCCTTTCCCCGGGAAGGGTTTTCCTGTATAATAGGGGAAACAGGCGGGAAGCGCGCCGGCTATCCCAACAATACCCAGAGAAAGGAAGTCGAACGACCATGTTCAACGATTTGATGGATACCATCGGCTTTGTCACAGGTAAGGACCCGGAAGTGGGCCAGGCCATGGAGAAGGAGTTTGCCCGCCAGCGGCGGAACCTGGAGCTGATTGCCTCTGAGAACATCGTCTCCCCGGCGGTGATGGCCGCCATGGGCACGGTGCTCACCAACAAGTACGCCGAGGGCTACCCCGGCAAACGGTACTACGGCGGCTGCCAGTGCGTGGATATTGTAGAGGACATTGCCCGGGACCGGGCCTGCAAGCTGTTCGGCGCCGAGCACGCCAATGTGCAGCCTCACTCCGGCGCCCAGGCCAACCTGGCGGTGTACTTCGCCCTGCTCCAGCCCGGGGACACGGTGCTGGGCATGAACCTGGCGGAGGGCGGCCACCTGACCCACGGCTCCCCGGTGAACATGTCCGGCGCGCTGTACAACTTTGTGGCCTACGGCGTGGACCCGGATACCGGCCGCATTGACTATGACAAACTGATGGCCCAGGCCCTGGAAGTGAAGCCCAAGCTCATTGTGGCCGGGGCCAGCGCCTATCCCCGGGCTATCGACTTCGCAAAATTCCGGGAGATCGCCGACGCCTGCGGGGCTAAGCTCATGGTGGATATGGCCCACATCGCCGGGCTGGTGGCGGCGGGGGTCCATCAGAACCCGGTGCCCTACGCCGACGTGGTTACCACTACCACCCACAAGACCCTGCGGGGTCCCCGGGGCGGCATGATCCTCTGTAAGGAGGAGTACGCCAAGGCCATTGACAAGGCCATCTTCCCCGGCACCCAGGGCGGCCCGCTGATGCACATTATCGCCGCCAAGGCCGTGTGCCTGGGCGAGGCCCTCCAGCCGGAGTTCAAAGCCTATGGGGAGCAGGTGGTGAAGAACGCCCAGGCCCTGGCCAAGGGTCTGCTGAACCGGGGCGTGAAGCTGGTCTCCGGCGGAACGGACAACCACCTGATGCTCATTGACCTGACCGACAGCGAGCTCACCGGCAAGGAGCTGGAGCGCCGCCTGGACGAGGTGTACATCACCGCCAACAAGAACACCGTCCCCGGCGAGAAGCGCAGCCCCTTTACCACCAGCGGTGTGCGCCTGGGCACCCCGGCCGTCACCACCCGGGGCCTGCGGGAAGAGGACATGGACGAGATCGCCGCCTGCATTGCCCTGGCTATGGAGGACGGCTTCGAGGAGAATATCCAGGCCATCCGGGACCGGGTGGACGCCATCTGCCAAAAGTACCCCCTGTATGCCTGAGAGAAACCGGCTCTGCCGGCTTGCTTGATGGGGCTGTTTCGGAAATACGGCAAGGAGGCCGCTGGGAGGGACGTCTCCCAGCGGCTTTTTACGGGTACATATTCAAACGTTTGTTTGTTTAAATCAGTTGCGTTTTTGGAAAAAAGATGGTAGAATAGGGCATATCCAGAAAACTTGTGGGGAAGGGGGCCTTTTTATGGCGGCGCCTTTGGCGGACCGGGTCCGCCCCGCCACCTTGGATGAGGTGGTGGGCCAGCGGCATATTTTGGGGCCCGGCCGCGCCCTGCGGAAAATTATCGAGGCCGGTGAGGTTCCCAACATGGTGTTCTATGGCCCCGCAGGGGTGGGAAAGACCACGGTGGCCTCCATCATTGCGAAAAACACCAAGCGCCACCTGGTGAAATTGAACGGCACCACCGCCTCCACCGCAGATATCAAGGCGGCCGTGGCCAGCACCAACACCTTTGAGGGAATCAACGGCGTGCTGCTCTACCTGGACGAGATCCAGTACTTCAACAAAAAGCAGCAGCAGACCCTGCTGGAGTTTATGGAGAACGGCTCCATCACCCTCATCGCCTCCACCACGGAGAACCCCTATTTCTATGTGTACAACGCCATCCTCAGCCGTTCTACCGTGTTCGAGTTTAAACCTGTGGAGAGCGCTGAGATCCAAAAGGCGGTGGAGCGGGCCTTCCGGTTTTTGGGGGAGGAAGAGGGCCGTCCCATCCTGCCGGAGGAAGGGGTGTGCGCCCACATCGCCTCCCACTGCGGCGGGGATGTGCGCAAGGCTATGAACGCCGTGGAGCTCTCCACCCTGGCCAGCGACACCGGCGGCCCCCACATCGAAGTCACCTTGGAGGCCGCCCGGGAGCTGACCCAAAAGAGCACCATGCGCTACGACAAGGGCGGCGACGAGCACTACGACTTGATGAGCGCCTTTCAGAAGTCCATGCGGGGCTCGGACCCAGACGCCACGGTCCACTACCTGGGCCGCCTGCTGGAGGCGGGGGACCTGCCCTCGGTGTGCAGGCGGCTGCTGGTGTGCGCCTGCGAGGACGTGGGCCTGGCCTGGCCCCAGATCATCCCCGTGGTGAAAGCGGCGGTGGATTCCGCCCTGATGGTGGGCCTGCCAGAGGCCCGCATTCCCCTGGCGGACGCGGCGGTTCTGGTGGCCTTGGCCCCCAAGTCCAATTCCGCCTACACTGCCCTGGACAGGGCCATCGCCGACATCCGGGCGGGAAAGGCCGGGCCCATCCCCCGAAACCTGCAGAACAAGCATTACGATTCCGCCGAGGTGGAGCGCAAGGGCCAGTTCTACCAGTACCCCCACGACGCGCCCCATCACTGGCTGCCGCAGCAGTACCTGCCGGACAGCCTGCTGGGCGTGCAATATTATGAATATGGCGGCAATAAAAATGAGCAGGGCTTTCGGGCCTATTGGGACAGGATTAAGCATAACGGAGCCTGAGGGCTTGTATGATGTAGAGAAAGCAGCACGGCACTTTTGTGAGAAGCAGGGAGGTATAATACTGTGAAACCCTTGGTTTTGGGAAATCTTTCCTATGGAATGTACGCCATCGGCGTGAAGGACGGCACCCGCCCCAACGCCTGCATTGTCAACACGGTGATGCAGATTTCCAAGGCCACCCCGGCGGACGCGCCCTTGGTGGCCCTGGCAATGAGCAAGCAGAACTACAGCTGCCAGTGCATTGAAAAAGAGGGGATTTTCTCCATTTCAGTCCTGTCGGAGGACACCCCCGCCACAGTCATCGGGGCCCTGGGGTTCGTCTCCGGCCGGAACGCGGATAAGCTGGAGAATGTGCGCCACAAGGTGCTTGTCGAAGGGGTGCCGGTCATTAAGGAGAACACCTGCTGCTGGTTCCTTTGCAGGGTGAAGGACCGGATGGAAACCCAGGGCAGGGTGGTGTTCACAGCCGAGATCATCGCCGGCAGCGACGTGGCCGTGGGCACGCCTATGACGTATCGCTACTATGTGGAGCAGCTGGGCGGGGCGTCCCCCAAGCATTCCCCCACATATCTGCCCCCAGAGCGCACGTTTGACAAGTCCAGCGGCGAGAGCTTTGTGTGTTCTGTGTGCGGCTATGTGTACAGCGACCCCAACTTTGGCTTCGAGGAGCTTCCCGCGGACTGGACCTGCCCCATCTGCAAGATGCCGAAGAAGGCCTTTGTCCGGAAGAAATAGCCAGCGCCTGCTGGTGGGCACAGCTTGCAATCTGTAAAAAAACACCCCCTCACGGAAGCACGGCTTCCTGCATGAGGGGGTGTTTTTTTTGCTGTTAGGCCGCGCAGGCAGCGGGGGACAACGGGATGCGAGCCTGTTGAAGGGACTTTCATCCTTGCAAAGGCGGTGCAAATTTCCCGTGCGCTTTCAAAAGATGCCGGGAACCACCCGGGCCAGGCACAGGCCTGCAAGAAAAGAGGCGAGATTGGCTGCCCAAGCGTAAGCCACGGGGCGGGGGTGCGTCCAAGTGCAGGTCCCGCGTGAGGGGAGCCCCCGCCGGTAGGCCCAGGCTTCCAGGCAGCAGACGCCCACCTCCAGCGCCATGTAGACCAGTGCGGAGGTGTTAAAGAAAAAGGGCACAAACACGCAGGGGCCCCACTGGAAATTGGCCCAGTTCAGCAGGAGGTTCAGCAGCAGCTGGGTCACCAGGTTCACCTGGAGGAGATACACAAGCTGCGCCTTTTTCCGGTAGCCGAACAGCGGGGCGATGCCCAGCTCTATCAGGATCGTGATAGCCGCCCGCAGCGCCAGGGAGACGATTTCTCCCTGGAAGTCATAGCTCTTTTCCGCCAGCAGTTCCCCCGGCTGGGACAGGTCCACCGTGAAGTAGCTGTCAAAGGCGTACCGCTCATAGATCCCGCTGGCCCGGTATTCCCCGGTCTCTGGGTAGAACACCAGGACCTTGAATGCCTGGGGCGGGCGGTAGTTCCAGTCCAGCAGGTCCGTCCCGGTGCACTCCCAGAACCACTGGAGAAAGTAAAACCCGTCCGGGTCCTCATAGTCCACAAAGGCCTGCCAAATGTCCTTTTGCCCCTCCGGATACTGGGCGCTCTCCGGGTACTCCGGGTCATAGGCGGACTGGGGCCCTGTGGAGCTCTCCCGGGAGAGCAGGGTGGCGTAATAGGGCTGGCCGGTGTTCCCGGTGAACTCTATTTTCACCGAGGGCTTGGGCCCCGTGTCCGCCCTGGCGGGCAGGGGAAGGGCCAGCGCCAGCAGCAGGCACAGGACCGGCAGGGCCCAGGTCCTTCTGGAAGCGGCCATAGAGGTGCCCTCCTTTCTGCCGGTGGTGGAAGGAGCCTTATTTTTCGGCGGGGAAAAGGTACTTCTGCTGGGTGCGGTAGGACTCGTAAGCGCCCACCATCAGCCGGGTCAGGGCCACAGCGTCATCGATGCCGTTTGGGGCTTCGCCCTCTCCGCAGCAGGCGTCAATCCAGGCGTCGATGGGCATGGTGCTCTTCTCGGGCAGGTCGGTTACCTGCACCAGCTTGCGGCCGGTCTCTTCGCAGGTGTACTCCAAAATGTTGTTGTGCACCATCAGGCCGCCCTCCGTACCGTTCATCTCCAGCACATAGGGAATGCCGTTGGTGACAAAGCCCGTCTCGGACACGCCGATGGCGCCGCCCTCAAACTCAATGACGGACACGGCGTTGTCCTCCACGCCCCGGTGGGTCACCTCTGTGAACTGAGAGACGATGCTCTTGGGCTCTCCCAGGAACCAGTGCAGGGTGTACATGGGGTGAGCCCCCAGGTCCATCATGGCGCCGCCGCCGGTTTGGGCTGCGTCATAGAAGTGGGACGGCAGCCAACCCAGGGAGCCGTCGGCCTGGGGCCGCACGCTGCCATCGTGGTAGTTGTGCACCCGAGCGTAGGTGATCTTGCCCAGCTTGCCGCTGTCCACCAGGGCCTTGGCGGCCTTCAGGGTGGGCCAGGTCTTGTGGGGGTAGGAGATGGTGAACTTCACGCCGCTCTCCCGCACTGCCTGGGCAATCTCTTCGGCGTCCTCGTTGGTCAGGGCCAGCACTTTCTCGGTGAAGATGTGTTTGCCCGCCTTGGCGGCCGCCAGCAGGATATCCCGGTGCTGGTTGGTGGCGGTAGTCACCTGCACCCCTTCGATGGTGGGGTCGGCCCAAATGGCGTCCAGGTCCGGCTGGAAGGGCACTCCCAGCTTTTCAGCCATAGCCTTGCCCCGTTCCTGGTTGTCGTCCCACAGGCAGCACAGCTGAGCCTTGGGGTTTTTCTGGATGGCTTCCGCGTACTCTTGGGTGTGGACGTGCCACGCCCCTACAGTTGCAATTTTCATGGAATAGTCCTCCCAAAAGAAAAAATTTTTCCGCCTATACCATAGCACCCGCCGGGGCAAAAAGCAAGCGGTTTTTCACAAAACCGCAAAAGAAAAACGCCCCCAATGGGGCGCCTTCATTTACTGGTATTTTTGAATGAGGGCGTCCATGCCGGGGCGCTTCCGCTCCATCTCCTCCACCAGCTTGAACTGGTTTCGGGCCCGCACCAGGTTGTGCTCCGGGTAGGCGGTGCGGAAGTACACATCCCCGTTGAGATAGTCCGCCAAAAAGCGGATGCCCACCTCGAAGGTCATCAGAAGGGCGCCGTCGGGCAGGGTGGTCAGCTCTGTGGGAGTGAGCGCTTTTCCCGCGGCGGAGAGAAATCCCTCTGTGTAGGCCGCAAACCGCTCCAGATCAAAGTGGACTTTAGAGAGGTCCGCCTCATCCTCGGCGGCGGTGGTGGCCCCGGCCCGGATGGAGTCGCCAAAGTCGAAGGCGCACAGGCCGGGCATCACCGTGTCCAGGTCGATGACGCACAGGGCCCTGCCCGTCTCCCGGTCAAAGAGCACATTGCTGATCTTGGTGTCGTTGTGGGTCACCCGCAAAGGAAGCCTCCCCTGGCCCAGCAGATCCATCAGCAGGGAGGCGCCTCCCTCCCGTGCCTTGGCAAAAGCCAGCTCCGCTTCCACCTGAGAGAGCCGCCCGGCCTTGTCCTCCGCAGCGGCCTGCCAAAGCTGCTGGCAGCGCACCGGCGTGTTGTGAAAGTCCGCGATGGTCTCGTGGAGGGTTTGGGCCGGATAGCCGGAGAGCAGGCTCTGGAATTCTCCAAAGGCCCGGCCGGCCTCCCGCAGCATGGCGGCGTTCTCCGCCGATTCAAAGGACTGGGCCCCCACCACATAGGCCATGCAGCGCCAGAAGTTCCCGTTCCCGTCCACAAACAAGGGCTCCCCCGCTTGGGTGGAGCGCAACGAGAGGGTCTCCCGGTCCGGGTCGCCGCCCCGGTTCCGGATCTTCTCCCGCAAAAACGCCGTCACCCCGGCGATGTTCTCCATGATGTCCCGGGGGGAGGGGAATACATAGTGGTTGATGCGCTGAAGGACAAACTGGCCGCCGTCCTCCACCAGAAAGGTGTCATTGATATGCCCGCCGTTCAGGCGGACAGCCTCGTTCCGGGGAGAGAGGCCAAAGGCTTCCAGAATTTCCGGCGTGACATGAAGGGTCTGTTCCATGGGGGATCGTTCCTTTCCAAAAATCAGTTTCCAAAACAGAGCCGCAAGTCCCCGGCAGGGAGCCTGCGGCTGTTCCTTGTAAATCGCTGCGGTATGGTGCGTGAAATGGTGTCAGAAGCGCAGGGCCAGGCGCAGAATCGTCTCGCCCGCCGCGCCGGAAACAGAGAGCTTTCCGCTGTACCGCTCCACAATTTCCCGGGTGTTGTCCAGGCCCTGCAGGGTCTCTTCCCTTTCAGGGGAATCCTCGAAAAGCCACTCCATCAGCTGGGAAAAGCTCTTTCCGCGCCAAGAGAATTTTTCCTGTTCCGGCAGGCCGGCGGAATAGACCGCCTCCATTGTCAGAGCGTTCTCCCCGGGAAAAACTGTGAAGCGCACCCGCCGCTCCCCTTGGTAGGCAGCGGCGTCTTCGCAGGCGCGGGTCAGCAGTTCGTTGGCAATCACGCACAGCTCCGCTGTGGAGAGGGGCGTCTCTCCCACGAGGGCGTTGCTCTCAAAATGGATGCTGTTCTGTGCGGCAAAGGCGGCCTTCACCGCGATGACAGCGCTGAGATAGGGATTCTCGCTGTAAGTGGCCAGAATGGGAAGCCGCGCCCCGCTTTCCTTAAAGGAGGCGATGTAGCGGGGGATCAGGGTGTCGCTGCCATCCTGCAGCATCACCCGCACGGTGTCCAGCGCATACTCCCCGGCCTTCCGGGCGGCGCGCACCTCCTTGACAGCTGCCAGGGTGTCGTGGAAATCCCCGGATTCCATCTCCAGCATGGTGGAGCGGGCGGCTTCCTCCGCCACGCGCTGGCTGTAGCGCCCCGCCTGGTACACAGACCGGAAGGCGAAGAGCACCGCCAAGTACAGCAGGGTGGCGGCCAGCAGCCGTTCCGCCGGGATGTGGGCCCGGAAGAGAAAATCCACCCGTCCGTTGCTGACGCCGCAGGCGGCCAGCTGCAGCAGGCACATGCCCGCGAGAAACGCCGAGGGGCCCCGCCCGCTGAAGTGCCGGAAGGGCCGGTACAGGCACAGCCCCATCAGGGCGGTGAGCAGCAGGGTTGCCACCAGAGAGGCCACCGCCGCAAAAGCCCCTGCGGTGGAAAAGGGAAGCGTCCCCAGAAGAAGGGGCAGAAAGGCCTCTAAGTACAGAGTGTTGGAGAGAGCCAGTATCGCAAGGTAGAGCTTATCCAGCAGGCCGTTTCGGGAAAGAAACAGGGAGGCCCCGAAAAGCACCAGCGCCCCGGCGGCTACCGCCCAGGTGGGGCCCAACAGCGCGCGGACCGCCCAGCCCACCGCCAAAGAGAGCAGATAGGCGCCCCCATAGCAGGCTACAGTGGCCCACAGCCGGAAGCGGTCCTCCAACAGGGCCATATACAGCCCTGCGGTACACAGCAAAACAACAGCCAGTTCTGTCACGTTCAGCATCCCCTTTTTCAATTCCGTGGGAAGCCGCGCCTAGCGCAGCCCCTTCGTTCATGCTTCCCCTCAGAGCCCAGCCCCGCCGCGCGGGGCCCTCCTTGAGTTCTGTTTTCCCATTATAGCATAGGACGCGCCGGAAAACAATTTCTTTTTCCGCGGGTTTTTAGAAGGTCTTCCTAAAATAGGGGGCATTTCAGGGCGCCGTGTACAGCAAAATCCATTGACAGCGGGACGGGGGTATTGTAAGATTATCATATAGCCTGAAGGACGGCGTGACGCTGTTGGGAAAAGAGGAGAAGGGCAATGAAAAAGAAATGGGCCTTTACCGCTGCAGCCGGGGTGCTGGGCGGCTTGTTTTTAGCCGGGGTGCTGGAGGTGGGTTCTTCCACCGGCTGGTTTGGGCTGGAGGAGCTGGCTTCCCCAGGGGTTCCCTCGTGGGAGCACTCCTATGAGACCACCTGGGACCCCTCTCAGGATGGAGTGGAGGGCCTTTCCGTCCGCTGGGCTGCTGGACCCGTGTCTGTAATGCCGGGGGAGGGGCCCCTTATCACCGTGACGGAGTACGCCTCCCGCCCCTTGGAAGAGGGGGAACGGCTTGCCCTGTCCTCTTCTGGCGGCGTGCTGGAGGTGGGCTGGAACGGCGACCTGCTGCCTTTGGGCGCCCTGCAGGACTTGGAGAAGCGGGTGGAAGTGAAAGTCCCGCCGGAGCTGCTCTCTCAGCTGGAGAAGCTCTCCTGCTGGAACATCTCCGGGGAGGTCAGCGTTTCCGGGGCCTTTGCCCAAGAGCTCTCCCTAAGCTCCCTTTCCGGGGACTTGCTTCTGAGCGGGGTGTCAGGCGGCCAGGTCCAGGCCTCTACTGTGTCCGGGGATATCCAGTGGGCCCAGGGCCAGGCGGAGGAGCTTTCTGTAAAGAGCACCTCCGGCGCGGTGCAGGTTGTGGGCATGCGTGCGGAGGAGTGCCATTTGAAGACGGTCACCGGCCCGCTTGAGTACCGGGGCGTGGGTGGCAGGCTTTTCGGGGAGAGCGTCACCGGTTCCCTGCGGGCCCAGCTGACCGCCTGCCCCACAGAAGGAGAGCTGGGCTCTGTGCAGGGGGATATTTTCCTCACCCTGCCGGAGAACAATGGCTTCCAGGCAAGGCATTCCAGTGTTTCCGGCCACTTTACATCGGATTTTTCCGGTTCGGGGCAGGGCGGAGGCTTCCTCTATAAGGGAGGCGGCCCTTTGCTTTCCTTCACCACCACCTCAGGGGATGTGCGCATCGCCCGGGGCTGATTACCCATCGGAAAGGAGGCGCTGCATGTACGGCGCAATCTTAGGGGACATCGCGGGGTCCCGTTTTGAATTCAGCAAGCCCCAGGGCTTTGACTGGCGCACTGTGGACCTGTTCGGGGCCCGGAGTGCCTATACTGATGACACCGTGCTTACGGTGGCAACCAAATATGCCATCCTCACCGGAACCCCCTATGCCAAAGCCTACGCCCTGTTCGGCAAGCGGTATTCGCGGGTGGGCTATGGCACCATGTTTAAGAACTGGCTCAATTCCGGCTCGCAGAAGGGATATAACAGCTACGGCAACGGTTCCGCCATGCGGGTCAGCTACATCGGCTGGCATTTCGATACGCTGGAGGCGGTGGAGGGCCAGGCGGCCCGCAGCTCTACCTGCACCCACGACCATCCGGAGGGGATCCGGGCGGCACAAGCCACGGCGGGGGCAGTGTTTTTGGCCCGCACAGGCGCCTCGAAACGGGACCTGGCCCGGTATTTCCGCAAGCGGTTCTGCTACCCGGTCAGCAAGCCCCTGGCGTTCTACCGCCCCTTTGGCAAATTTGACGATACGGCCATGGGCACCATGCCCCTGGCCATCCGCTGCTTTTTGGAGTCGGAGGACTGGGAAAGCTGCATCCGCAATGTGTTCAGCATTAAATGCGACACGGATACCGTGGCCTGCATCGCGGGGGGCATTGCAGACGCCTTTTACGGCGGCACCGGCCAGGATGAGGAGGCCCTGTTAAAGCGCTTTTTGGTCAAGCCCGATGAAAACGGCCGGTTTGATAAGTTTTTGTACCAATGGGCCGTTAAAACCAAAGAGCAGGCCCAGCGGGAGCAGGAAGAGAAGCAGCGGCAGGAGAGGGAAGAAAAAGAGAAAGGCGGCTTATTATGATCGTTCAGACCTATCAGTCCAAGTTGGTTTTGCGCATTCTCAAGGCGGGGGAAATCTACCGGGCCAAGCCCAACCTGTCCCTGCGGGGGGAGTACGATGCCCTGATTGATATGCTGGGCCTCAAATGCGAGTGCCCCATTTTCGCAGTCATCAAAGGGCGGCGGCAGAACACAGGGGGCAAGGTCTCCGGCTCTGTGCGGCTGACCCTGGATGTGCCGGACAAGTTTATTCATTTGACGGAATACGGCGTGTGGGCCGACTTCCTCTATGCCTTTCAGTTTACTAAGCCCGGCAGCTACAAATCCCTGCGGCCAGACTGTGAGGAGCTCACCGTCCGCCGCTACAACGAGATTTTAGAAGACCTGAAGAAGCAGCGCAAGCCCTCGGAGTACAAATATCCCCAGGTGGTGCTGGAAAAGATCAACCCCGCCTGGCTGAAAAGCTACCACATTGTGGGCAAGGGAGAGGGCCTGCTGGACCGCATTTTTAGAAGGAAGCGCTGACCGGGCGGAAGGCGCTGCTGATACAGCCCGCCAATGGGGCGGGTGGAAAAGGGAAGGAGTTTTTTGTTATGATGGTGGGCAAGTACATTTTATCCATCGACCAGGGGACCACCAGCTCTAGGGCCGTGCTGTTCGATTCCTTCGGGGGTGTGGCCGGCATGGGCCAGCGGGAGTTCCCCCAGATCTATCCCCAGCCGGGGTATGTGGAGCACGACGCGGTGCAGATTTTGCAAACCACCCTGTACGCCATGCGTCAGGCAGTGGAAAAGGCCGGGGTCCATGCCCGGGATATTGCGGCCATCTCCATTACCAACCAGCGGGAGACCACGGTGGCTTGGGACGCCCAAACCGGCATTCCGGTGTGCAATGCCATTGTGTGGCAGTGCCGCCGCACCGCCCCGGAGTGCGAACGCCTGCGCGCCGCCGGCATGGAGCCCTACATCAAGGATACCACCGGCCTCATTATCGACCCCTATTTTTCCGGCACCAAGATGAAGTGGATCCTGGAAAATGTGCCCGCCGCCCGGGAGCTGGCGAATAAGGGCCGGCTGCGTTTCGGCACCATTGACACTTGGCTGGTGTACTCCTTGACCGATGGGGCCTCTTACGTCACCGATGTGACCAACGCCTCCCGCACCATGCTGTTCGACATCCACAAGCTGCGCTGGGATGACGCCATGCTCAAGGAGCTGGGCATCCCCCGTAGCGCCCTGCCCCGGGTGTGCGAGAGCGGGGAGATTGTAGGCATGTGCAGCGCCGATGTGCTGGGGGAAGAGATCCCCATTGCCGGCATGGCCGGGGACCAGCACGCCGCCCTGTTTGGCCAATGCTGCTTTGAAGAGGGCATGGCCAAGAACACCTACGGCACGGGCTGCTTTGTTCTGATGAACACGGGCAGCAAGCCGGTGGCCTCCAAAGAGGGGCTGCTGACCACCATCGGCTGGAAGCTGAACGGCCGCACCACCTACGCCCTGGAGGGCAGCGCCTTCAACGCGGGCAGCACCATCCAGTGGCTGCGGGACGAGCTCCAGCTCATCAAGACCCCCCAGGAGGCGGACCAGCTGGCGGAGACCGTAGCGGATGCGGGGGGCGTCAGCTTCGTGCCCGCCTTCACCGGCCTGGGCGCCCCCTATTGGGATATGTACGCCCGGGGGGCCCTGCTGGGCGTCACCCGGGGCACCACCCGGGCCCATCTGTGCCGGGCGGTGCTGGAGAGCATCGCCCTGGAGAGCGCCGACCTGGTGGAGGCCATGAAGCGGGAGAGCGGTGTGGCCATCCCAGAGCTTCGGGCGGACGGCGGGGCTTCCCGCAGCCGGTTTTTGATGCAGTACCAGGCGGACATCCTGAACGCCCGGGTTTGCCGCCCCCAGTGCCTGGAGACCACCGCCCTGGGTTCCGCCATGATGGCGGGCCTGACCGTGGGCGTGTGGGAGGACCTGGAAGAGCTCTCCTCCCTGTGGCGGGAGAGCGCCGCCTTCACGCCGGACTATCCCCAGGAAAAGCGGGAGGTCGACCTGGCCCGCTGGCATGAGGGTGTCCGGCGCAGCATGGGGTGGGCCCGCCAGTAAGCGCGCAAGGTGTTTCCCGGGTACAACGGGAGGAGGGATAGAGTGGTCCATCTGGAAAAAGTAAACGGCGAAAATATCTGGGACATTTTAAAGCTAAGTGTCTCAGAGAGTCAGAAAAATTTTGTCGCCAGCAATGAGATCAGCATTCTGGAAGCCTATGCCGCTATCGCATCCAACGGTTATGCCTTTCCGTTTGGGATTTTTGACGGGGATGCTCCAGTGGGCTTTGTGATGGTTGGGTATGACAAAGATGACTGCTGGAAGGACGCCCCAGCCATAGCGGACGGGAATTACAACCTGTGGAGACTGATGATCGACGAAAACTGTCAAAACAGGGGATATGGGAGACAGGCGGTAGAACTTGCACTAAACTTTATCAGAACCTATCCCTGTGGGAAAGCCAATTTCTGCTGGCTGTCCTACGAGCCGGAAAATACGGTTGCCAAATCGCTGTACGCCTCTTTTGGATTTGTAGAGACCGGAGAAAAGGACGGCGAAGAGCAAATTGCCGTTTTAAAACTCTAAGACAATTTCTGATGTAGACATGCGGGGCTGGGTGGGCTTTCCGTAAGCCAATTGAAAACCGTCCTGGCCTGCGCCCTATGCGCTTTGCGCCGTGCGCACTTGGCCCTGCATTTCTTACGGCTTCGCCTAGGTCAAGACCGCAGGGGCTTTGCCCCCGCACCCCCACAGCCTTTGAAAAGGCTGGCGAAACTTTTACGCGCCTTCGGCGTTTTCTTTCCATTACTTTTCTGCGAGGTGATCCCCTTGATCTCCATTATCGACTACGGCGCGGGCAATCTCCAAAGCGTGGAGAAGGCCCTGCGCCACATCGGCTGCAATTGCCAAGTCACCGCCGACCCCGCCGCCCTGTTGGCCTCAGAGGCCGCGGTGCTGCCCGGGGTGGGCTCCTTCGGCGACGCCATGGACCAGCTCCGGGCCCGGGGCTTGGAGGGGCCCATCCACGATTTTGTGGACTCAGGAAAGCCCTTCCTGGGCATCTGCTTGGGCCTGCAGATCCTTTTTGAGACCAGCGAGGAGTCTCCCGGTGTCCGGGGGTTGGGCCTGCTGAAGGGCCGTATCGTCCGCCTGCCCAAGGAGAGCGGCTTGAAGATCCCCCACATCGGGTGGAACTCCCTGGCGCTGAAAGAGGGGGAGCCCCTGTTCGCCGGGCTGCCCCAGGAGCCCTATGTGTACTTCGTCCACTCCTACTATCTGCGGGCCCAGGAGGATGTGGTCACCGCCACGGCGGAGTATGGGGCCACCATCCACGCGGCGGTGCGCAAGGGGAACCTGATGGCCTGCCAGTTCCATCCGGAAAAGAGCGGCCGGGTGGGGCTGCAGATCCTGCGCAACTTCGCGGCAATGCTGGAAAAGGGGGAGTGAACATGTACGCCAAACGGATCATCCCCTGCCTGGACCTGAAAAACGGCCGGGTGGTGAAGGGGACCAACTTTGTAGGCCTGCGGGACGCAGGGGACCCGGTGGAGTGCGCCATTGAGTACGACCGCCAGGGCGCAGACGAACTGGTGCTGCTGGACATCACCGCCTCCTCCGATGCCCGGGACATCATGGTGGATATTGTCACCCGGGTGGCGGAGAGCATCTTTATCCCCTTCACCGTGGGGGGCGGCATCCGCACCGTGGAGGACTTTACCCGTATCCTCCGGGCCGGGGCGGACAAGGTCTCTGTCAACTCCGCCGCGCTGAGGAATCCCGCCATCATCCAGGAGGCGGCTTATAAATTTGGCAGCCAGTGCGTGGTGGTGGCCATGGACGCCAAGCGCCGCCCCGAGGGAGGCTGGACCCTGTACCTCAACGGCGGCCGGGTGGACACGGGAAAGGACGCCGTGGAGTGGGCCCGAGAGGTGGAGCGCCTGGGCGCGGGGGAGATTCTTCTCACCAGCATGGACTGTGACGGCACCAAGGCGGGCTACGACCTGGAGCTGACCCGGGCCATTTCAGAGGCGGTGTCCATCCCGGTGATCGCCTCTGGTGGGGCGGGGACCATGGAGCACTTCTATGACGCCTTTACTCAGGGTAAGGCGGATGCGGTGCTGGCGGCCAGTCTGTTCCACTTCCGGGAGATCTCCATTCCCGAGCTAAAGGCATACCTGGCGGGCCGGGGCATCCCCGTGCGCCGGGAGCCATGCTGATTGTGCCGGCTTGGGCCTGCTTTTCGGGCTTTTGAAAAAAATGAAAAATAGGTGTTGACTTTTCCGGAAAACCTGTTATAATAAATACTGCCGTTCGGACAGGGCGGCAAAAAATAGCGGTATTGTGTAAGGGTAGCACAGCAGACTCTGACTCTGTTTGTCTGGGTTCAAATCCTGGTACCGCTGCCAAAAAGCCTCGGTTTGAGAGAGCCGAGGCTTTTTTACGAGGTGTGGCTCAGTTTGGTAGAGCGCTACGTTCGGGACGTAGAAGTCGCAGGTTCAAATCCTGTCACCTCGACCAGGCTGAGCCTGGACGCAATTCGCGTTCCGGGCTCAGCTATTTCTTTTGCCTTGCCGCTCGCGCTTGTAGCGGGCAGTGATCTTGTCACCTCGACCAGCGGCAAGCTGCCGCTCCCAAGCCGCGATCATCGCTTTTGCGGTGGCCGCGATTTTTGTTGCCCGCGTTTTTACCAGGCGGCTGTTCTGTTTTCCCGTCCGGTGCGACGCCTGAGGGAGATCTGCCGCCAGCTGCGCACCCATGACATTTCCCGGGTGGATCTGGTGATCCGATGGGGCGGCATGCGGCGGCTTTCCGGCTTTCTGACAGTGCCCGTGTACGCGGATTTCTTCGTGGTGGACCGGCTCTGGCCCGACTTCCAGCCGGAGGACTTCTTCCAAGCCCTGGAATGGTATCAAAAGCAGGATGTGACCCTGGGCGGGCGACCCCTTCCGGCGTTTCGCGCAGCCCAGAAATTTTGACGCTCTCAGCCCGGCTTCTCTTGGAGAGGAGCCGGGCTTTTTTTCTGTCTGGACGGAACGGCCCTTGCGCTGCGCAGGGAGCGTGTTATAATGAAGGGGAATGTGATTTCTGGGAGGGAGAAGCGATGACCACTGTGTATTTTGTCCGCCACGCCCAGTCAGACGCCTCTGTGCAGGACCCCTTCCTGCGGCCCCTTACGGAGCAGGGCCTGCGGGACCGGCTGCTCGTCACGGAATTTCTGCGCGGCAAGGAGGTGGCGGCGCTGTTTTCCAGCCCCTATAAGAGGGCAGTGGATACCTTGGCGGATTTTGCGGAAAAGCGGGGGCTGCCGGTTCAGACCGTAGAGGACTTCCGGGAGCATGAGACCATCAGCGATTCTTACCTCGATGAGGACTACTTCCCCTTTATTCAGAAATATTGGGATGACCCCGCCTACAAGGTCCCGGGGGACGAGAGCCTGGAGGAGCTTCAGCAGAGGAATGTCCGTGTCCTGGAAACGGTGCTGGAGGCGTACCCGGGGAAGACTGTGGCCATCGCCACCCACGGCATGGCCCTCTCCGCGGTCCTCAATTTCTATGACGCTGCCTACGGATACGAGGATTTTCTATCCATGGTGAAGATCAAGCCCTGGGTGGTGAAGCTGACCTTCCAGGGCAAGCAGTTTCTGGGGTGGGAGCCCGTTTGTCTGAACAGGCCATAATGCCCGCCGGAGCGGGGCAAAGAAATTTGCTTCGCGAAAAATATGGAATTTCATGCCTTTGTTGACACCCCGCCTCCGCCATGCTACAATCACTGTGAAAGCGCCCTTGGGGCACGGTTTCCAAGGGCGCGGCACTTTTGGATGGAGAAATTCTTTTGAAGGAGGAATCGTTTTGAAGATTTATGTTTCCGCCAGCGCCAGGCGCAGCGGCACCGGCGCGAAAGAAGCGCCTTTCCAGACCATCTCCGAGGCCGCCCGGGTGGCGGTGGCTGGGGATGAGGTCATCGTCCTGCCCGGCTATTACCGGGAATGGGTGGACCCCCAAAACGGCGGCGAGAGCGACGCCTGCCGCATCACCTACCGTTCGGAAGTCCCTGGCGGCGCGGTGATCTCCGGCGCGGAGCCTGTGAAATCCTGGCAGCCCTATGAGGGGGACGTGTGGGTGGCCCGCCTCTCCAACGGGCTGTTTGGGGGCTACAACCCCTACACCACCTTGATCGAAGGGGATTGGTACGAGCCCAAGCACCCCTACCATACCGGCGAGGTGTACTTAAACGGCAAGTCCCTGTACGAGGCGGACAGCCTGGAAGGGGTGCTCCATCCCCAGAAGGACTTGGCCTCCTGGGACCCGGAGTTCACCGTCTACCGCTGGTACACCTGCCAGGAGGGGGACACCACCCTGCTGTACGCCAACTTCCAGGGGGCCGACCCCAACCGGGAGAACGTGGAGATCAACGTGCGGCGCAACTGCTTCTACCCCAGTAAGACTGGCGTGAACTACATCACCCTCTCCGGGTTCGTCATCCGTCAGGCCGCCACCCAATGGGCCCCGCCCACTGCCTATCAGGAGGGCATGGTGGGCCCCCACTGGTCCAAGGGCTGGATCATCGAGGACTGCGAGCTCAGCGACTCCAAGTGCTCCGGCATCTCCCTGGGCAAGTATTACCAGCCGGAGAACGACAACAAGTGGCTCCACAAGAAGTATAAGGACGGCACCCAGACCGAGCGGGAGTGCATTTGTCTGGCCCAGATCCAGGGTTGGACCAAGGAGAACATCGGGCACCACATCATCCGCCGGTGCAATATCCACGACTGTGGCCAGACCGGCATTGTGGGCCATCTGGGCGGGGTGTTCTCCCTTATCGAGGACAACCACATCCACCACATCAATAACAAGCAGAACCTCTCCGGCGCGGAGATCGGCGGCATCAAGATGCACGCCGCCATCGACGTGGTGTACCGGCGCAACCACATCCATCACTGCACCCGGGGCATCTGGCTGGATTGGCAGGCCCAGGGCACCCGTGTCACCCAGAACCTGTTCCATGACAACACCCTGCCCAACCTGGGGGAGGACCCGGCCCCCGAAGCGCTGCAGGGCATGGGGGAGGATATCTTTGTAGAGGTTTCCCACGGCCCCACCCTCATTGACAACAACCTGCTGCTGTCCACCAGGTCCCTGAAGCTGGCGGCCCAGGGCATCGCCGTGGTCCACAACCTGATCGGAGGGAGCCTGACCTGCGTGGGCAAGGGCACGGACAACGGAGCGCCCAACCTGCCCTCCCCCCGGTACACCCCCTACCATGTGCCCCACCGGACGGAGGTCATGGGCTTTATGACCTTCCTCCACGGGGATATGCGGTTCTACAACAACATTTTTGTCCAGCAGCCGGTGCACCCCGCCTTGGAGGAGCTGGCCCGGCGCGCCAAAGACCAGCCCAACGCGTGGGATGACAGCAACGTGGCGGTGGGCACCTTCCCCTACAACGGCTACCCCACCTTCCAGGAGTGGGACAAGCTGTTCGAGGGCTACTGCGGCATGGGGTCCCCCACCACGGACCGGTATTACACCCACCTGCCCGTGTGGAGCGCCGGCAACGTGTACTTCGGCGGCGCCCAGCCCTGGGAGAAGGAAGAGTCCCCCTTGGTGGTGGAGGAGCCCGTCTCCCTGGAGCTGAGGGAAGAGGACGGGAAGTACACCTTGAAGACCGACCTGTACCGCCATCTGCCTATGGGAGAACGGCCATTTGTTTCCACAGAGCTGCTGGGCGAGGCCTTTGAACCCGAAGAAAAATTTGAAAACCCAGACGGCAGCCCCATCCTCTTCGACCAGGATTACTTTGGCCGCCGTCGGGCTGTCCATCCCATGCCCGGCCCCTTCCAGGAGGAGGGCGAACTGCAGGAGTCCCTGTTTTGAACGGGGAAACCCTGGCCCTGAGGCCTATCGCCCACATCCGCAGCCCCTTTACGGAGAAATTCGGCATTCCCCGCCAGAGCGGCCTGGTGGAGGAGGTCTCCGCCCAGGTGGTCTTTGAGGAGGGTTTCCGGGCCCTAGAGGCCTTTCGGGGGATGGAGGGCTTTTCCCACCTCTGGCTGCTGTGGGGATTTTCCCAGACGGCGGACCAGGGCTGGTCGCCGACAGTGCGGCCGCCCCGGCTGGGGGGAAACCAGCGCATGGGGGTGTTTGCCACCCGTTCCCCCTTCCGCCCCAACCCCATTGGGCTTTCCTGCGTCAGACTGGAGCGGGTAGAGCTTCACACGCCCCAGGGGCCGGTGCTGTGGGTGCGGGGGGCCGACCTTTTAGATGGGACGCCAATCTATGATGTGAAGCCCTATGTGCCCCTGGCAGACTGCCGGCCAGAGGCTGCGGGCGGCTTTTCGGACCAGCACCGCGAAGATAGGCTTGTGGTAGATTTCCCTCCGGATTTGCTTTCCCAGGTGCCGGAGGAGCACCGGGCGGCCCTGCTGGGCGTGCTCTCCCAGGACCCCAGGCCTTCCTACCAACAGGATCCCCAGAGGGTTTATGGGATGGCCTTTGCCGGGCTTCAAATCAAATTTACCGTGGAAGGGGAGAGCCTCCATGTGCGGCAGGTTCTCCCGCCCTAAAAAAATAGGGAAGCGCTCCAGCGCTTCCCTATTTTTTACCCTGCAAGCCATTTATTGCCTGCAAGGGCAGTATCTGACAGGGTTGGCTCTGCAACCCATTCCGGAACGTCCACCTGTGCGTCAGGCACACTCTTACGGGAAATGGGGGGGCCGTCCTCGATTATGGCGGCGCCAGGCTGCAAACTGCTGAATTGTCTGGATTGTCTGGGAAAAGCTGTTTCCCCCGTGAGTGGTAGAGGGAATAATAGCCTTTCTCTGTTATTCTATAAGGTCTTGCCCCTGAATCCACGGCTCGATACCGTTCAAATCATTTGCGGTAAGTCCCTCCGCAATCTCTGCATCCGGGCTCACCTTAGGGGGCGTTGCCCACAAGATACCTTGATCAATCCTCTATGATTTTTGCTCGGTACATGCCTTGCTCCTTTAGCCGCTCCGCTATGGCATAGACGTCCAACTCTTCCCGCGCAATACGCCTGCACTCACCGGGGGTCTCTTGTGAAAAAGTATCCCATACCGTGAAGAGATGGCTGGTTTCCGTAAGCCCATAACGCTGTAGGAGGGGGATGAAACGGCGCGGCGACGGAGAATAGAAATCCGCCAGTTTGTACTTTTGAATGAACACTTCCTCATGGCTGGCATGGGATGCAATTGCGAATTGGGACATCCCGTCTTCCAACAAGATCTGTCCATAGGAATGAAAGATGGAGTCCATTTGCTCCCGCGTCTGCCCGTCAAGATAGCATACCTCTTGATGGAGAATTTCGTCACACCCAAGTTGCCGTTCTTCTTGTATAGAGAGGGGCATTTGCAGCACAAAAAACAAGGGCTCAGGCAGGCTTTGGTAAAATTCAGTAAGTATGGGCCGCAGTTTTTCAAAGCTGATATTGGCGCGAATCAACTGCCCTTCATAAACTTGAAATTGTTCCTGGATTTTCTCTGGAAAGGGGATGGTCACTCCCGGTGCGGTTTGAAACATCTGCTTTTCCCTCCCTCTAATTTTTACATGACAGGTGTAAAGATAGCGCTGCTTTTATCAAGAGCGGCTTTTCCACCAAGGGTTTGCACTGCGGCAAGAAACCCAGGTTTTAGCGCCAATACCTCGCTGTGGGAAAAGAACGGTCCCATCCATACCAGCCCAAAAACATGGGAAACCGCTTGCTCAGCCGGGGTTAAGAAGGCAGAGTAGCCGCCAATGGGAAACGCGGGCAAAAAAGGAACGCACTCCACAAAGGTGAAGTTCGCGGCTTGCCCGGGGTGCGGACCTGGCAGAGATGACAAAATAGCTACCCGCTACAAGCGCGGCAAAAAAGAAAACGCACCCCACAACGTGAGGTGCGCGGCTTGGGAGCGGCAGCTTGCCGCTGGTGCCGGTGGCCGGACTCGAACCGGCACGGTGTCGCCACCGGTGGATTTTGAGTCCACTACGTCTGCCAATTCCATCACACCGGCATGGCTTGGAAAAGCAGATACCATTATACAGCCTGCGCGAAAAAAAAGCAAGGCTTTTTCGCGGAAAATTCTAAAAGGAAAGGAAGAAAATTTTTCAAAACCCTCTTTCTTTTTGAGCGGGTTCCTGCTATCATGGGGGCGAAACTTTTTTTCGAGGTGTTGTATAACGATGAAACTTCGCTATCCCGCTGTGCCCTTGGTGACACATACCCCCTATTTCAATCTCTGGTCCATGGATGATGTGCCCAACCGCACGCCCACCTGCCATTGGACCGGCGCCTCTCAGCCCCTCTGCGGCCTGCTGCAAGTGGGGAAGAGGGAGTACGGCTTTTTGGGCAAGACAGACGCCCTCCCCATGCGGATGCGTTCTGTGGAGGTGAAGGCCTGCTCCACCACCTATGTGATGGAGAGCCCAGAGGCCGCCCTGACGGTGAAATTCACATCCCCCCTTCTGCTGGATGATTTGAAAGTCCTGGCCCGGCCGGTGACCTATGTGTCCCTGAAAGCCCAGGGCCGTCATGGCCGCCCGCTGCCTGCCTGCTCCGCCACCCTGCTGGCGGATGAGGCCCTCTGCCTGGACTATGCTGGGCAGTGCCCCGTGGAGTCCGGAGAGGCCGTGGGGAAGGGCTATGAGGCCGTCACCCTCAGCAGCGGTGTCCAGCAGCCTTTAAACCGCTCCGACGACGATGTGCGCATCGACTGGGGCCGCCTCTATTTGGCTGTGGAGCCCGCTGGCACCACCTCTGTGCGGGAAGAGAACGGCCGCACCGCCATCCAGGCCCAGATTCCCCTGGAGGAGGGCAAAGAGGTCCTCTTCGCCCTGGCCTACGACGAGGTGTTCGCCATCCAGTACTTTGGCCAGAACTTGGAGCCCTACTGGAAAAAGGAACGGGAAACTCTCTCCGGCCTGCTGGAGCTCTCCTTCGCGGAGTACCAGGAGATCGACCGCCGGTGCGAGGAATTCTCCCGCCAGTTAGAGGCGGAGGCCACAGAGGCGGGCGGCGGACAGTACGCCGAGCTGCTGCTCACCGCCTACCGCCAGGTGATCGGTGCCCACACCCTCTGCGAGGACCCGGAGGGGAAACTGCTGTTTATCTCTAAGGAGTGCTTCTCCAACGGCTGCGCCGCCACAGCGGATGTGAGCTACCCCTCCATCCCCCTGTTCCTGCGGTACTGCCCCCAGCTGGTCTTTGGCATGATGCGCCCCCTGACCCGTTACGCCGCCAGCCCGGAGTGGCCCTTTGACTTTGCCCCCCACGACGCCGGCCAGTTCCCCCTTCTCAACGGGCAGGTGTATTCCAACGGCACCGACCCCAAGGACCAGATGCCGGTGGAGGAGTGCGGCAACATGCTCTTGATGACCGCCGCCGCCACTGTGGCCAGCGGGGACATGGGCTTCGCCAACGAGTCTTGGGACTTGCTGACCACCTGGGCCAACTACCTGCGGGGCAACGGTCTGGACCCGGAGAACCAGCTGTGCACGGATGACTTCGCCGGGCACCTGGCCCACAACTGCAACCTGTCCATCAAGGCCATCCTGGGGGTGGCGGCCTACGGCCTGCTGCTGAAGCGCCGTGGGGAAGAGGCCCAGGGCGAGGAGTGGATGGAAGAGGCCCGCTCCATGGCTAAGGCGTGGGTGGAAAAGGCCGCTGAGGGTGACGGCACCTACCGTCTTGCTTTCGACCAGCCCGGCACCTTCAGCATGAAGTACAACGCCGTGTGGGACAGGCTGCTGGGCCTGCGCGTTTTCCCGGAGAGCACCTGGGACAAGGAGCTGGAATCCTATCTGACCCGCCTGAACCCCTACGGCATGCCCCTGGACAACCGTGCGGGCTACACCAAGTCCGATTGGCTGGTGTGGGTGGCCTCTATGATGAAAGACAAGAAGGACTTCGCGACCATGGTCTCCCACCTGTGGGACGCCTATGACAACATGCCCAACCGCATCCCCCTGGGGGATTGGTTTGAAACGGAGGACGCCTGGCAGGCCAAGCACCGGGAGTTCCAGAACCGCACCGTGCAGGGCGGCCTGTTCATCCAGCTGCTCTACGGCCAGGGCAATTTCCAGAGATAATCTTTCCAAACTGTTACAAGGCAAAAGCCGCCCGCTCCCCCTGGGGGAACGGGCGGCTTTTCGCGCCGGGGCCTTATGCGCCCTCTTTTCCGTGGCGGCTGAACCAGCGGGACAGATAGAATACCGAGGGGATCAGCCCCAGCACCCAGCCGGATGGGGCCGCAAACCAGATGCCGAGCGAGCCGACGGACAGGGGCAGCAGGATGGAGACCCCGATCTTGCAAACCAGCTCCACCACGCTGGACACCAGAGCCGCCTTCACCAGGCCCATGCCCCGCAGGGCGGAGTTCACGGCCCAAATGGCCCCCAGGGCCCAGAAAAAACAGGCCTCGGTGCGGATCATGGCCACGGCCTCGTCCAGCACGGCGGCCGGCGCCCTCCGCCTGGGCGATTACCACCGAGACGGCGTTGGTCAGGCCCTGGCCCAGCATCATCAACAGGGAGGTGGTGGAGCCCGTGGCCCCTATGGCGGCCAATGCCTCCACACTGACAAACCGGCCCACCACCACAGTATCCGTCATGTTGTACATCTGCTGGAATACGCTTCCAATGAGCATGGGGATGGCGAACAGCACCAGCAGCCGGATGGGGCTGCCCTGGGTCATATCCAGGCTTTTGGCCCTTTCTTTTTTTAGGGTGTCCATCTCTCGATAAAGCTCCTCTCGTTTTCTTTCTCTTCAAAAAATTATACACGATTGCGTTGGCCGCTTGTCAAGAGGAAATACAGGGTCCCGCCCTTGACTTTAGCCTCGGGTCGTGATAGAATATTTGCGATATTTTGGAAGCAAAGGCCATGAAGGAGACAGGCGGCGGCGCAGGGCGCCCCAGAGAGCCGGCGGTTGGTGCGAGCCGGCGCGCGAAACGCATTCCGCATCCCTCCCGAGCCGCGGGCCCAACAGGCGGTTCCCCTTGGCGGGGAGCGCCTCAGTAAGCAACGCCGGTCCCCCGCCGTTACCGGGGCGCGTATTGTTGGATATGCCGGAATGGGTGGTTACAGCGAAGCCAAGCCTTCGTCCCGTTTGCGCGGGGCGGGGGCTTTTTCTTTCCTTCAGTCGATTCCGGTGGACACAGACCAGAGAAAGGATGGCTGCCATGAGCATGTACAAGGAAGTCTCCACGAACCTGAACTTCGTGGAGCGGGAGCAGGAAACGGCAAAGTTCTGGGAAGAGAACCATATTTTTGAAAAGAGCGTGGAGGAGCGGGAGGGCCACCCCTCCTACGTCTTTTACGACGGCCCCCCCACCGCCAACGGCAAGCCCCACATCGGCCATTTGCAGACCCGGTCCTTCAAGGACCTGTTCCCCCGGTTCCACACCATGAAGGGGGAGATGGTCCCCCGCAAGGCCGGCTGGGACACCCACGGCCTGCCCGTGGAGCTGGAAGTGGAAAAGCTGCTGCACATCAACGGCAAGGACCAGATCGAGGCCTATGGCATCGCCCCCTTCATTGAAAAGTGCAAGGAGAGCGTGTGGAAGTACAAGGGCATGTGGGAGGACTTCTCCAAGGACGTGGGCTTCTGGGCCGACATGGAGCACCCCTACGTCACCTATGACAACAGCTTTATCGAAAGCGAGTGGTGGGCCCTCAAGCAGATCTGGGACAAGGGCCTTTTGTACAAGGGCTTCAAGATCGTGCCCTACTGCCCCCGCTGCGGCACGCCCCTTTCCTCCCACGAGGTGGCCCAGGGCTACAAGGATGTGAAGGAGCGCTCCGCCATTGCCAAGTTCCGGGTCAAGGGGGAGGACGCCTTCATCCTGGCCTGGACCACCACCCCCTGGACACTGCCCTCCAACGTGGCGCTGTGCGTCAACGCCGCCGAGGACTATGTGAAGGTGGAGAGCAAGGGGGAGACCTACTACCTGGCCGCCGCCCTGTGCAACACCGTCCTGGGCGAGGGGGAGTACACCGTCCTGGAGACCTACAAGGGCGCCGATTTAGAGGGCAAGGAGTACGAGCCCCTGTTCGATTTTGTCAGCCCCAAGGAGAAGTGCTGGTACGTGGTGTGCGACGACTACGTCACCCTGACAGACGGCACCGGCGTGGTGCACATCGCGCCCGCCTTCGGTGAGGACGACGCCAAGGTGGGCCGCAAGTACGGCCTGCCCCTGGTGCAGTTGGTGGACGGCAAGGGCCAGATGACCAGTGAAACCAAGTGGCCCGGCCTGTTCTGCAAGGACGCCGACAAGGAAATCTTGAAGGATCTGGATGAGCGGGGCCTGCTGTTCTCCGCCCCCAAGTTCGAGCACAGCTACCCCTTCTGCTGGCGCTGCGACACCCCCCTCATCTACTACGCCCGGGAGTCCTGGTACATCAAGATGACCGACGTGAAGGACCAGCTCATCAAGAACAACAACACCGTCCAGTGGTACCCGGAGAGCATCGGCAAGGGCCGCTTCGGCGACTGGCTGGAGAACGTCCAGGACTGGGCCGTCAGCCGCAACCGCTACTGGGGTACGCCCCTGAACATCTGGGAGTGTGAGTGCGGCCACCGCCACGCCATTGGCAGCATTGCGGAGCTGAAGGAGATGTCCGGGAACTGCCCCGACGACATCGAGCTCCACCGGCCCTATGTGGACCAGGTCACCATCACTTGCCCCCACTGCGGCAAGCAGATGCACCGTGTGCCCGAGGTCATCGACTGCTGGTTCGACTCCGGCTCCATGCCCTTTGCCCAGCACCACTACCCCTTCGAGAACAAAGAGCTCTTTGAGAGCCAGTTCCCCGCGGACTTCATCTCCGAGGCCGTGGACCAGACCCGCGGCTGGTTCTACAGCCTGCTGGCCATCTCAACCCTGTTGTTTGACAAGGCCCCCTTTAAGAACGTGCTGGTCCAGGGCCTGGTGCAGGACGAGAACGGCCAGAAGATGTCCAAGTCCAAGGGCAACGCCGTGGACCCCATGGAGGCCCTGAAAAAGTTCGGCGCTGACCCCCTGCGCTGGTATTTCTACACCAACTCCGCCCCCTGGTTGCCCAGCCGCTTCCACGAGAAGGCCGTCATCGAGGGGCAGAAGAAGTTCTTCTCCACCCTGTGGAACACCTACGCCTTCTTTGTGATGTACGCCAACATCGTGGGCTTCGACCCCACCCAGCGCAAGCTGGAGGACTGCCAGCTCACCGTGATGGACAAGTGGCTGCTCTCCCGGCTGAACACCACCGTGAAGGCCGTGGACGAGAACCTCTCCGCCTACAAGGTGCCGGAGGCCGCCCGGGCCCTGCAGGACTTTGTGGACGAGATGAGCAACTGGTATGTGCGCCGCAGCCGGTCCCGGTTCTGGGCCCAGGCGGAGAGCGATGACCGCACTGCCGCCTTTATGACTCTGTACACCGCCCTGGTGGACACCGCCAAGATGGCGGCCCCCATGGTGCCCTTTATGAGCGAGGAGATCTACCGCAACCTGGTGTGCTCCGTGGACAAGTCCGCCCCGGAGAGCGTTCACCTGTGCCTGTACCCCGCCTATGAGGGGGCCTGGGTGGACAAGCAGCTGGAGGCGGATATGGATGAGGTGCTGCGCATTGTCACCCAGGGACGTGCCGCCCGGAACCTGTCCAGCTTGAAGAACCGCCAGCCCCTCCAGGCCCTTTACACCGACGCGGACCAGGGCCTTGGGGAGCTGTACACCGAGATCATCAAGCAAGAGCTGAACGTGAAGGAGCTGGTCTTCCTCACGGACATGTCCCAGTTCACCGACTACACCTTCAAGCCCCAGCTGAAGCTGCTGGGCAAGAAGCTGGGCAAGCGGCTGAACGAAGTGCGCCAGGCCTTGCAGGAGCTGGACGGCGCCGCCGCCAAAAAAGAGCTGGACACCACCGGCTTGCTGAAGCTGCCCCTGCCTGGCGGGGAGGTGGACCTCACTGCCGAGGAGCTGCTCATCGAGACCGCCCAGAAGGAGGGCTACACTTCCGTTTCTGACCGGGGCCTGACCGTGGTGCTGGACACCACCCTGACCCAGGCGCTCATCGACGAGGGCTTTGTGCGGGAGATCACCAGCAAGCTGCAAACCATGCGGAAAGAAGCCGGTTTCAATGTCACCGACCACATTGAGGTCTATTGCCAGGGCAGCGAGAAGGTTGCCCAAGTCCTGCGGGAAAACCAGCAGTCCATCTTGCACGACGTGCTGGGAGAAGCCTGCCATTTCGGCATCTTGGAAGGGTACACCGCCCAGCAGGACGTCAACGGTGAAACCGTCACCTTTGGCGTGAAGAGGGTGTAACGAAAAAAAGAAAAGCGAGGAGGAGGGCCTACCCACCATGGGGCGGCCCTCCTCCTTTTTTCAATGGTTCTGAGCCGGGCGGAAGAAGGCGGGGAAGGGGCCCGGGGTCCGCCGCTGACGGGTGGAAGGGGGGGATGGCAGTTCCGCGCTGCGGTGGGTTTCCAGGGAGAGCGTGTCGGCTTGCTGCCGCGGTTTTCATAAGGCGGGGGACAGGCCCATATAGATTGGGAAAACGGGAAAAAAAGGGCGTTCAAACATGCAGAAATGTTGTCTTACACAGAAAATCCTGGTGACATTTAGTTATGAATTACAAAGATTGCAAAATATTTTACAAAGAATTAAAAGGTATTACTAAAAACCTCTTGAAATTTTTCTGGATTATGCTATGATAACTACAAAGAAACCGTTTACCCGGAGAAAAGGAGCGTTCAGATAATGGGACGTGAAACTCAGCTTCCAAAAAAGGACGGCGCCAATCAGCCGGATAACCTGCCGCTCTACTTGTTCCGCAACGGGACCAACCGGCGGGCGTATGAATATCTGGGCCTGCACAAGACCACCCATCTGGGCCGGGAGTGTATGGTGGCCCGGGTGTGGGCCCCCCATGCCAGGGAGGTCTCCCTGGTGGGCAATTTCTGCAATTGGGATAAGGCCAAGTATCCCTTGAAAAAGATCGACGACGCAGTGTGGGAGGGCTATACCGATTTCGTCTTCCAGCCCTTTGAGCTGTATAAGTTCTATATCAAGACCGCCCAGGGCAAGGATACCTATAAAGCGGACCCCTTCGCCCGCCACTCAGAGACCCGGCCCGGCACGGCCTCCCGCTGGGTGGAGTTGAGCGGCTATGACTGGCACGATGATGACTGGCTCCGGCACAAGACGGAGCATGCCCATTATGAGCAGCCGGTGAATATCTATGAGGTCCATGCGGGCTCTTGGCGGAAATATAAGGACGGCAGCGTCTTTTCCTACGACAAGCTGGGGGACGAGCTCATCCCCTATGTGAAGGACATGGGCTTCACCCACATTGAGTTCATGCCCCTGACCGAGTACCCTTACGATGGCTCTTGGGGCTATCAGGTCATCGGCTATTTTGCCCCCACCTCCCGCTATGGCCAGCCCCGGGACTTTATGCGCTTTGTGGACCGCTGCCACCAGGAGGGCATCGGCGTCATTATGGACTGGGTTCCCGCCCATTTCCCCCGGGACGCGGCGGGCCTGGCCTTCTTCGACGGGACCCCTTGCTACGAGTATGAGGACCCCCGCAAGGGGGAGCACAAGGAGTGGGGCACCCTGGTCTTCGATTACGGCAAGCCCGAGGTGCAGAGCTTCTTGATGTCCAGCGCGGTGTACTGGCTTAAGGAATACCACATCGACGGCCTGCGGGTGGACGCGGTGGCCTCTATGCTGTATCTAGACTACAACCGCCGGGACGGCGAGTGGGTGGCCAACAAGGACGGCGGCAAGGAAAATTACGAGGCGGTGTCTTTCCTGCAGGCGCTGAACGAGGCCGCCTTTGCCGAGGCGCCCCACTGCATGATGATCGCAGAGGAGTCCACCTCCTGGCCTCTGGTGAGCAAGCCCACTTATGTGGGGGGCTTGGGCTTTAACTACAAGTGGAACATGGGCTGGATGAACGATATGCTCCGCTATATGTCCATGGACCCCTTGTTCCGCAGCGGCAATCACGATGCCCTCACCTTCTCTTTCTTCTACGCTTTTTCTGAGAACTTCATCCTGCCCATCTCCCACGACGAGGTGGTCTATGGAAAAGGTTCCCTCATCAATAAGATGCCCGGCGACGACAAGATGAAAGCCGACCAGATGCGGGCTTTTGTCAGCTATATGATGGCCCACCCGGGCAAGAAGCTCCAGTTTATGGGCACGGAATTTGCCCAGAAAAACGAGTGGAATTACGAAAAAGAGCTGGAGTGGGGCCTGCTCCAATACCCCGAGCACCAGCAGGCCCAGGCCTTCTTCCGGGCGGTGAACCAGTTCTACCTCAGCCGTCCCGAGCTGTGGGAGATCGATTTCTCCTGGGAGGGCTTTGAATGGATTTCCAACGACGACTACCAGCAGAGCGTCATCGCCTTCCGCCGCAAGGCCAAGGACGGGCGGGAGCTGGTGGCCGTGTGCAACTTCGTTCCCGTCCAGCGGGAGAACTACTGCATCGGCGTGCCCATTCGGGGCACCTGGGCAGAGGTATTCACTTCCGACGCGGAAGAGTTCGGCGGCGGCGGCGTGACCAACGGCACCGCCATCAAGACCCAGGATGTGCCCATGCACGGCTGTGACCAGAGTGTTTCCCTGACGCTGCCCGGCTGCTCCGTGTTCTTCCTGGAGTGCGTGAAGAAGACCCCCAAGCGGGTGCGGCGTACCGCCGCGAAAAAGCCGGCGGCCAAAAAGCCAGCCGCCAAAAAGCCAGCCGCCCGCTCGCGGGCCAAGAAAGCAGGGGAGCCCACCCCTTAAACTGTATCCCGTATCCCGTTAAAAAAGCCTCTGCTTTCCCCTTTCGCGAAGACTCTTCGGGAAGGCCGCAGCTTTTTGCAATATCATTGAAGATTAGGAGGACGCTAAAATGTTACCCAAACAAGAAGTCGTGGCCATGCTGCTTGCCGGCGGCCAAGGCAGCCGTCTGGGCGTTCTGACGAGAAACCTCGCCAAGCCCGCGGTGCCCTTCGGCGGGAAATACCGCATCATTGATTTCCCGCTTTCCAACTGCGTAAACTCCGGCATCGAGACTGTGGGTGTGCTCACCCAGTATCAGCCCCTGGAGCTCAACGACTACATCGGCAACGGCCAGCCCTGGGACCTGGACAGCAACAATGCAGGCGTGCATGTGCTGCCCCCCTACCAGAAGCAGAAGAAAACCGACTGGTACAAGGGTACCGCCAACGCCATTTATCAGAATATCCCCTTTATCGAGCGGTACAATCCCGACTACGTGGTGGTTCTCTCTGGCGACCACATCTATAAAATGGATTATTCCAAAATGCTCAATTTCCACAAGGAGAAAAACGCCGCCTGCACCATCGCCGTGTACGAGGTGCCTATGGCGGAGGCCTCTCGGTTTGGCATCTTGAATACCAACGAGGACGGCTCTATCTACGAGTTCGACGAGAAGCCCAAAAAGCCCAAGAGCAACAAGGCGTCCATGGGCATTTACGTCTTCACCTGGGAAAAGCTTCGCAAGTACCTGGAGGAGGACGAGAACGATCCCAAGAGCCAGAACGACTTCGGCAAGAACGTGCTGCCCGCCATGCTGAACGCAGGTGAGAGCATGTTTGCCTACCGGTTTGAGGGCTACTGGAAAGACGTGGGAACCATTGAGAGCCTGTGGGAGTCCAATATGGACCTGCTGGACCCCAATATCCCCCTGGATTTGAACGATCCCGAGTGGCGCATTTACTCCCGCAACCCGGTCATGCCGCCCCACTATGTGGCCAAGGGCGCAACCATTCAGAACTCCCTGGCGGCAGAGGGCTGCAATGTCTATGGCACGGTGGATTTCTCTGTGCTGTTCGCGGGCGTCTATGTAGCTCCCGGCGCGGTGGTGCGGGATTCCATCATCATGCCCGGCTCCCGCATTGAAGAGGGCGCCACAGTTCAGTACGCCATCGTGGCCGAAAACTCTGTGGTGGGCGCCAACTCTGTGGTGGGCCAGCGGCCCGAGGATATGGAAAATAAAGAAGACTGGGGCGTGGCCGTCATTGGCCCGGGCTGCACGCTGGCTCCCGATACCGTGGTGCCCCCCAAGGCTATGATTGATGCTGAGGAGGTGGAGAAGTGATGCGCGGCAACGATGTAATCGGCATTCTGTTTGCCTATGTACACGAAGAGCGGGTGCGTGAGCTGACCCAGAACCGGGTGATGGCTTCCATCCCCTACGGCGGGCGCTACCGCCTGGTGGACTTCCCCTTGTCCAACATGGTGAACTCCGGAATCAACAAGGTGGGCGTCATCACCGAGCAGAATTACCAATCCCTGATGGACCACTTGGGCTCTGGCAAGTCCTGGGACCTTTCCCGCAAGCGGGAGGGCCTGTACCTGCTGCCCCCCTTTGGCGCAGAGACCATGCGCACAGAGGGGAAGATCAGCTCCCTGGCCTCCATCATGCGGTTTTTGCGCAATTCCAAAGAGGAGTATGTGCTCCTCTCCGACTGCGACACGGTGGCCAACATCGACTATAAAGAGGTGTTTGCCCTGCACACCGCCAAGGAGGCGGACATCACCATTGTCTACCGTCACGGCGTTTCCCCCGATACGGATAAGAACGTGGTTTACACAGTGGACCCTGAGGGCTTTATCCGGGATATGGTGGTCAAGCGGGGCAGCGATACCGACTGCAACTTTGGCATGGGCATGTGCCTCATCGGCCGCAAGCGGCTGATGGCCATGGTGGAGGAGTGCATGGGCCGCAACCTGTATGACTTCGACCGGGACCTGCTCCAGCGCAACCTGCCGGATATGCGGGTCTGCGGCTATGAGTTCACCGGCGCCGCTTACTCCATCTCCTCCCTGGGCAGCTATTTCAAGGCCAATATGGCCCTGATGGAGCCCAAGGTGCGCACCCAGCTGTTTGAGGCCAGCCGCCCCATCTACACCAAGGTTCGGGACGATATGCCTGCCCGTTACGGCCTGGGATCTCAGGTTACGAATTCCATTATCGCCGATGGCTGCCTGATTGAGGGCGAGGTGGAGAACTGCGTGCTCTTCCGGGGTGTGCAGGTTCATAAAGGCGCCAAGCTGCGCAACTGCGTGATCATGCAGGACGCTGTCATTGGCGAAAACAGCCGGCTGGATTATGTAGTGGCCGATAAGGACACTGTGTTTGATCCCAACCGCACGCTGATGGGCTACCAGACCTACCCAGTATTCGTGGCCAAGGGCAGCAAGGTGTAACCGAGCGCGCCCGTCCCATCTTCCCCCCGCGCGGCTCACGGCGGGGCTCCCGGCGGTGCCCGGGAAACGGGATTTTGTGAGCGGAAAGGCTATGGTAACCAAATGAAAGTTTTATTCTGTGCCAGCGAGGCCCTGCCCTTTTCCGCTACTGGCGGTTTGGCAGATGTAGCGGGCTCTCTGCCCCAGGCGCTGCGCTCCCGGCTGATTGGCTGCCGGGTGGTGGTGCCCCTGTATGACGGCATCTCTCAAGAGCTGCGGGACCAGATGCGCTTTGTCACCAGCATCAGTGTGCCGGTGGCTTGGCGGCGCCAGTACTGCGGCATCTTCGAGGCAAAGATCAACAACGTCATCTACTACCTCATTGACAACCAGTATTACTTCAAGCGCCAGGGCATTTACGGCCACTTTGACGACGCAGAGCGCTTTGCCTTCTTCTCCCGGGCCATCCTGGAGATGCTGCCCTATATCGACTTTAAGCCCGACGTCATCCACACCAACGATTGGCAAACCGCCCTGGTGCCTGTTTACTACCGGCTGTTCTACGCCAACAACGAGTGGTACTCCGGCATCAAGACCCTGTTTACCATCCACAACATCCAGTATCAGGGCCAGTATGGCAAGGAAATCTTGGAGGATGTGTTCGGCATTCCCAACTATGAAAGTTCCCTGCTGGAATTCAACAAGGATGTAAACTTGATGAAGGGTGCCATTGAGTGTGCCAATTGGGTTTCCACCGTGAGCCCCACCTATGCCCAGGAGATCCTGGACCCTTGGTTCTCTCACAAACTGGACCCCATCCTGCGGGAGCGCAGCTGGAAGCTCTCCGGCATTTTGAACGGCATTGACACCGTCAATTACGATCCTTCCGCGGACCCCAATATCTATGCTCACTACTCTCGGGAGGATAAGGCGAACAAAGCTGTGAACAAGCAGAAGCTGCAGGAGCGGCTGTGCATCGAGCAGAACCCTGACCTGCCCTTGGTGGGCATGGTTACCCGGCTGGTGTCCCATAAGGGCCTGGACCTGGTGAAAGAGGGCATCGACAACGTGATGGAGTATTCCAACGCCCAGTTTGTGGTGTTGGGCAGCGGTGACCTGGAGTACGAAAATTACTTCAAATGGATGCAGGAAAAGTATCCCGGCCGCTTTGTCATGTGCCTGGGCTTTGTGCCCGAGCTCTCTCGGAAAATCTATGCCGGTGCGGATATTTTCCTGATGCCCAGCAAGTCCGAGCCCTGCGGCCTCTCCCAGATGATCGCCCTGCGCTATGGGACTATTCCTGTGGTCCGCGAGACCGGCGGCCTGAAAGATTCCATCACCGACAGCGGCGACGGCCAGGGCAATGGCTTCACTTTCAAAACCTACAACACCGGCGACATGCTCCATTCCCTGCACCGGGCCATTTACGCCTACAACTCCGATAAGGAGGGCTGGGGCGTGCTGATGGACCGCGCCATGGGCTGTGACAACAGCTGGGGCAGGTCAGCTAACGAGTATATCCGCCTGTATAAGCAGATCTTAAAGGGCTGATATTTGTTCTCCTAACCAATCTTCAAGGAAGGCTCTCCGGTTTCTCCGGAGGGCTTTTCCTTTTGGAGAAGAGGGGGAAAAGCGAAAGAAACTTGTAAGATGCCTGAAAATGCCGGAATTCCGGGGAAAAGCGCGCTTCAAGGCTCTCGGGGCCTGTCACTTTCTGTTGTGCCGAAAGGCTTTTCGTGTTATAATACATTCCAAACACTTGACATAACAAAGGAACCCTTTGCCATGATAGAATCCTCTTGGAAAACACGAGCATCCGCCCCCGTGGGGGAGGTGATGGCTGCCTTGCTGGCAGTGCAGCCCCTGCTGGATGTGCTCTCCTATTTTATGGGCCAGGCAGAAGCTACCTGGGTGACCACCGCCCTGCGCACGGTGCTGCTGTTCGCTGTGTGCCTGTACGGCTTTGCCATTACAGAGAACCGCCGGGCCTACTATCTCGCCTATGGCGTGGTGGGCGGCTTTTGGGTACTGCACATGCTCAATTCCCTGCGCTTGGGATATCAGGACCCGGTGGGGGATGCGGCAGAGTTCTTAAAGCTGGTGCAGTTTCCCCTGTGGACCCTTTCTTTCGTCACTTTTTTCCGCCAGCGCAGGGACCTGGATTACCGGGTTGTGGGCATGCTGGCGTTGAATTTTGGCATCATACTTCTTGTCATTGCTCTGTCCTATGGGGTGGGCCAGCCGGTTTACACCTATGATTATCCGGACCGGGGCGTAGCCATCGGCATTTTGGGCTGGTTTGGGGTGGCCAATTCCCAAAGCTCCATTCTCACCCTGCTGGTGCCGCCCCTGCTGTTGTGGGGCCTGCGCAGCCGCCGGCTGTGGAAGTTCTGCCTGTGCTGCCTTTTAGGCTTTGGGCTTTTGTACTTCACCGGTACACGGCTGACCTATTACGGAGCCATCCTGATCTGCTGCGCGTTCCTGGCGCTGCTGGTGTTGCGCCGGCAGCAGCTGCTGTTCTGCATCCCCTTGGCGGTGGTTTTGGCGGCCCTGGTCCTGTTCCGGGGCGTGTCTCCCATGGCGGAGCGCCAGGCCCTCACGGCGGACTCCTATTCCATCTATCAGGAAAAGGCCGACGCCATCATGGGGGAGGACAAGGGCTTTGTCTACACCCCGGGGGAGGAGATTCCCACGGAGGTCCTGGATAAGATCACACAGGTGTATACCCAGGTCTACGGCCAGCCGGGCTTGTATGGGGCCACCCTGCTGGAGGACCTGATTGAGGAGTTTGGCCTGGAGAGGGTGATGGAGCAGTATGAGTATGCCACCGACCCCCAAACCCTCTACAACACCCGCGTGAAAAAGCTGACCGCCATGGAGATGGTCTGGCAGGATCAGGATTTCCTCACCAAGCTGGTGGGCGTGGAATATGCCCAATGCCATGTGGGGAGCCACATCTACGACCCGGAAAATGACTTTCCGGCCCTGCTGTATTATTACGGCTATGTGGGGGTGGGGCTGTACGGGGCCTTTGCCCTGTACTTCTTCCTCATCTGCCTGAAGGGCCTGGCACTGGACTGGAAACGGGTGCTCTGTGTAGAGCTGGGTGTGCCCGCCATGATGTTCGCCCTGATGCTGGGCGGGGCCCAGTTTTCCGGGCAGGTGCTGCGCAAGCCAAGCGTGACCGTGTACGGCTCGGTGGCGGCGGCGTTGCTATATGTATATCTGCACCCCACAGTGGGCACGGCCCGGGCTGTGGAGACAAGGGGATTTGTGGAACGGCTGCGCGGCGGGCGTTCCCGTGGAGGGAACTTGAGAATGGGCAGGAGCCAAGGGGGAACGGTATGAAGAAAATGTATCAAACGATGAAAGAAGCCATTGTGGGAAAGCTGCCTTGGATTGTGGGGGCCATTATTGTCATTCAGCCCCTGCTGGACGTGCTCTCCTACTTTCTGGGAGAAATGGGAAACAACTCCCTCTCCACCGCCCTGCGTTTTTTGCTGTTGATGGCTGTGGCCCTGCTGGGCTTCCTTGTCAGCGATAGAAAGCGGGTCTATTTCCTCTTCTATGGCGTCATGGGACTGTTTTGGGTGGCGCACATGGCCAACTGTTACCGCATTGGGTATCAGTCCATGGTGGCGGACACGGCAAATTTCCTGCGCATTATGAACTTTCCCATCTTTGCCCTGTCCTTTGTCACGTTTTTCAAGAAGGGGAAGGGGTTGGGAAAGTTTATTTGCGCGGCCTTCGCCATCAACTTGGGGGAGATCATCCTCTTCACCGCCCTGCCCTGGCTGACAGGGCACCCTGTCTACACCTATGACACGCTGTACCTGGGAGTGATGGGCTGGTTTGGCGTGGCCAACGCCCAAAGCGCCATCATCGTGCTGGTAGCGCCCTTGTCCCTTTTCTTCTCCTGGAAGAGCGGCAAGTACCCGCTGTTCCTGCTCTCCCTAGTGCTCTCCTTTGGGCTGATGTTCGTCACCGGCACCAAATTCACGTTTTACTCCATCTTCATTGTAGCAGGGGCGTTTATCTTCTTGTTCGTGCTCAACTTCCAGAAGAAGAGCCTGCGCTATGTGCTGCCCCTGCTGGCCGTGCTGGTTTTGGTGGTGGCCTTCCGGCAGTATGCCCCCATGCAGCAGCGGGAAAGCCAGTCTGCTTACGCGCTGAGCAACTATCAGCAGCGTGTGGAGGAAAGCCTGAAAAACACCGGCGCCGATCAGGAAGAGCTGGAGGCCATCAAAGAAGAGCTGGAGCAGTCCGGTTCCGGCGGTGGAAGCACCGTGGGGGACGAGGTACGCCTTCAGCGCCTGCGGAACAGCTTGATGGGGGTTTACACCGACCCGGAGGTCTACGGCCCCGTGTTTGAAAACCTGTACGAGCGCTTCGGCGTCTACAACGTGATGGACGCCTACGATTACACCTCCGAGCCCTCCATCCTTTCAGACTCCCGGGTGCGCAAATCCATGTACGCCAAGCTGATGTGGGAAGAAAAAGATTTTGTCACCCACCTGTTTGGCTTCGAGTACAGCGACATGATTTATAACGGCTCTAACTACGACTTGGAGAACGATTTTCCCGCGGTGTTTTACTTCTGTGGGTACATTGGCTTCACCCTGTATATGCTGTTCCTTGCCCTGTTTGTGGGGATGATCTTCAAGGCCTTTTTCCAAGATGTGTCCGCGGCCTGGAGGGAGCAGCAGGGGAAGGGCCGCCGTCTGCCAGTGCGGAGCCTGTGTTCCTTTGGGGGCGGGGTCAAGCGGTTCCTCACCATGGAGATGGGGGCGGTGGGCATGACCTTCCTGCTGGCCGCCATTGCCGCCCAGATCTCTGGCAATGTGCTGCGCCGTCCCAACGTTACCGTGTATTTTGCCATTGCGGCAGCTTATCTGTGTGATCTTGCGATTTTGAAGCGGCGAAGCAAGAAAACCTCTCTGTGAAAAAGGGGCGGGCTTAAAACCCGGCCCCTTTTTTGCACTTCTGGCCGCCCGCACTATTTGACAAATCCTGCCGCCTGCGCTACAATAAGGGTCGAAAAATGGAAGAAGGGGTGCCCGCTTTCAGGCGGCTGAGAGGAGCTTCGAGCTTAAACCCTTTGCCCTTTGGGGCAGGAACCTGATCCGGATAATACCGGCGTAGGGAGCATTTCATTTCCAGGGCGGCGCCCTTTTGCGCGGCCCTGTGGCAGAAACCTCTGCTTGAAATGTCCCTTCGCCGCTCGGTTCTTCTCCGAGCGGCTGTTTTTTTGCCTGCCCTCCACAGGGGCCCAGGACTTCCTTTTTTAGGAGAATCCAATGTGAGAGGAAGAATGAACATGAACACTGTTTCCAAACGAACCTTTAACCTGGTGCTGGCGGGCGTTATGATCGCGATGGGTACGGCTCTGGGCTTTGTCAAGCCTTTCGAGCTGCCTTATGGAGGCGCCATCACCCTGTGCTCCATGCTGCCGGTGATGTTCTTTAGCTATCGCTGCGGCTTGAAGTGGGGCCTGAGCGCCGGCCTGGTATTTAGCGTGCTGCAGCTGCTCTTCGGCCTGGACGCCCTCAAGGGCATTTCTGCCATGATGGTGGTGGGCTCTATTTTCCTGGACTATATCCTGGCATTTACCGTATTGGGCTTGGCCGGGATGTTCCGGGGCAAGATCAAGAACGACGCGGCGGCCTTTACCCTGGGCAGCTTTGTCTCCATGATGCTGCGCTACTTCTGCTCGTTCCTGTCCGGCTGGGTGCTGTGGGCTTCCTTCAATGAGACGGCTGATATGCAGGGATTTATCGCCTCATTCTTCCCTGCCCTGGGCAACCTGTCTGGAACAGCTTTGGCGGTGGTCTACTCTCTGGTGTATAATGGCTCTTACATGATCCCCGAAATTATCCTTACCTGTGTGGTGGGCTTCCTGCTGGTGCAGTTTGCCGGTAAACAGATCCTGGACAAAGCCCCGGAGAAGAGCGCCTGACGCTTGCGTTCCAACAAAAAAGCCTTCCCGAAAAGGGAAGGCTTTTTTGTTGATAGAAAGGCCCCGGCGTCTTACAGCTGGGGATACAGTTCGTCGAAAATGGCGTCCATCAGGGAGGGGACATCCCGGCACTCCGCCACCACGGTGATGACCGCATCTTTTTCCCGGCACAGGATGGACAGCTGGCCGTACTTGCCGTCCGCTCGGAAGGTGCCCTGGGGCCCGCCCCAGAACAGGTAGCCGTAGCCCTGCTGGCCGTTTTCCACCTGCTTGGTGGTGCTCTCCTTCACCCAGGCGGGGGAGAGGAGCTGCCGGCCGTTCCACAGGCCGTTTTGCAGGTAGAACTGCCCAAAGGTGTGCAGCTCGGAAAGGGTGAAGAACAGGCCGCCCGCCCCAAAGGTGTAGCCCTGGGGGTCCACCTCCCAGGTGGGGCGGGTGATGCCCAGGTGGTCGAACAGCCGGGGCGTCAGGTAAGAGACCAGGTCACAGCCGGCCCGGCGCTGCACCAGCACGCCTGCCAGATAGGGCCCCACATTGTTGTAAACAAAGCGGCTGCCCGGCTGGTAGGCAAAGGGCAGGGAGAGGGAAAGCTTCACCCAGTCTTTCTCCTGATAGAGAGGCCGCTGGGCGCCCATCAGCTCTCCGTGGTCCTGGCCCAGGCACATGGTCAGCAGGTCCCGCACGGTGGCCTTCTCCAGGTTTTCCCCCACGGTCTCCGGCAGGTCCTGGGGAAAGGCGTCCACCAGCCGCTCCTCCAGGGAGAGCAGCCCCTCCTGGATGGCAAACCCCACCGCACAGGAGGTGACGCTTTTGCTGGCGGAATACACGTTCCGGCGGCACTCCTCATCCCAGACCTTGTGGGCTGTCACAACTCCGTGCTGGCTGACCTTCACGCCCAGGCAGCGCAGCGGCTCTGCTTTCTTGCCGAAATTTTCCAGATCCATACACGATGCTCCTTCCTGTTTTTCAAGAGGTTGTTTTCATTATACTGATCTCCCTTTAAAAAGTCCAGAGGAAATCTTTTTTTGAAAAGCCCCTCATAAAATTCCTGCGCTGGGGAAAGATAAAGCAGGCGGAACGTGAAAGCGTTCTGTGAAATCACAGGGAAAACGAGGTGCCTTGTATGAACCGTTTGGAATGTCAGGTGGAGAGCTGCCAGCACAACCAAAACCACCAGTGCTGCCTGATGGGCATTCAGGTGGACGGCCCTGCTGCCCAGGACTGCAGCCAGACCTGCTGCGCCTCCTTCGAGGAGCGCCGCGCTGGCTCCGCCCAGAACGCCATGGGCCAGAACCCCACTGTGGAGACGGATATCCGCTGCCATGTAAAGAGCTGTTCCTACAACAGCAATCAGCGCTGCGACGCCCAGTGCGTCTGTGTGGGCTGCGGCTGCGGGGATGTGACCTCCAAAAGCGGCACGGAATGCCGCACCTTCCAGAATAAGTAAGAAGGGCGCGGGGAAAGGCGGTCTGGGCTTCCAGGCCGCTTTTTCTATCCGGGGCGCTTGCCAGGGTAGATGGCACCGTGGTATAATAGCGCCAAAAGCAAAAGGAGAGTGGAAGCATGGATGTCCGGCTGATTGCCTTTGACCTGGATGGCACCACCCTGGTCAGGCATCAATTCATTTCAGAAGCCAACCAGCGGGCCCTTCGGGAGGCGGCCCGCCGGGGAATGGTGCTGGTGCCGGCTTCCGGCCGGATGAAGGATTTCCTCCCACAGGAAATCACCTCTTTGCCCGGGGTGCGGTACGCCATCACCGCCAACGGTGCCGGTGTCTACGACTTGGAGACTGGCCAGGCGGTGTGGCAGTGCCTCATCCCCAACGAGAAGGCCCGGCAGGTCCAGGCCCTGCTTTCGGAATATGACATCTTCGTGGAGTATTACGACGGCGGCCGGGCCATCACCCGCCGGGGCGACCCGGAGCGGGCGGTGGCGCACTTCGGCATCCCAGAGAGTAAGCTGCACTTCCTCACCAAGGACTACCGCCTGGAGGAGGAATTGGGGGAGGCGCTGAGGGCAACAGGCCTCCAGCCGGAAAAAATCAACCTGCCCTACATCCCCAGCGAGGCCATGCGCCAGGAGCTGTGGCGGCGGTTGGAGGGCCTGGGAGGGCTGGCGGTCACCTCCTCCATCCCGGACAACTTGGAGATCAACGCCGCCGGCGCGGACAAGGGAGCGGCCTTACAGGCGTTGGCGGGACGCTTGGGCATCCCCCAGGCGGGCGTTATGGCCCTGGGGGACAATGGCAACGACGTAACCATGCTCCGGTATGCCGGGGTGTCTGTCTGCATGGGGGACGGCTCGGAGGAAGCCAAAGCCGCGGCCAAGTATCTCACCGGCCCCCACACGGAGGACGGCTTGGCCCAGGCTATAGAGCGGTTTGCGTTCGCTTAAAATGCCATAGAAGAAATCAAAAGGACCGGGAGTTCTCCCGGTCCTTTTCCTATATCCTTTTTACGCCTTGCTCTGGATGTACTCGTCGATGGCGGTGGCAGCGGTCTTGCCGGCGCCCATGGCCAAAATCACCGTGGCAGCGCCTGTGACGGCGTCGCCGCCAGCGTACACACCTTCCCGGCTGGTGAGGCCCGTCTCCTCATTGACGATGATGCCGCCCCACTTCTGGGTCTCCAAGCCCTGGGTGGTGGACTTGATCAGCGGGTTGGGGGAGGTGCCGATGGCCATGATGACGCAGTCCACGTCCAGGGTGAACTGGCTGCCGGGGACCTCCACAGGCCGCCGCCGGCCCGAGGCGTCGGGCTCGCCCAGCTCCATGCGGATGCACTCCATGCCCTTCACATTGCCGTTTTCGTCCCCTAGAATCTGGGTGGGGTTATTCAGCAGGTGGAACACAATGCCCTCTTCCTTGGCGTGCTCCACTTCCTCAGCCCGGGCGGGCAGCTCCTTTTCCGAGCGGCGGTAGACGATGAACACTTCCTCCGCCCCCAGGCGCTTGGCGCACCGGGCGGCGTCCATGGCCACGTTGCCGCCGCCCACCACCGCCACGCGGCGGGCGTGCTCGATGGGGGTGTCGCTGCCGGGCTGGTAGGCTTTCATCAAGTTGACACGGGTCAGAAACTCGTTGGCGGAGTAGACCCCCTTCAGGTTCTCACCGGGGATGTTCATGAACCGGGGCAGCCCCGCGCCGGAGCCGATGAACACCGCCTCATAGCCCTGCTCCAGCAGCTCGTCAATGGAGAGCACCCGGCCGATGACCATGTTGGTCTGCACGTCCACGCCGAGAGCTTTCAGGCCGTCGATCTCCTTCTGCACAATGTCCTTGGGCAGCCGGAACTCCGGGATGCCGTACACCAGCACGCCGCCCGCGGTGTGCAGAGCCTCGAACACGGTGACGGCGTAGCCCTTCTTGGCCAGGTCCCCGGCGCAGGTCAGCCCCGAGGGGCCGGAGCCGATCACCGCCACCTTGTGGCCGTTAGGGGTGGGCTTGCGGGGCGCCTCGCAGACGTTCTTGTTGTGCCAGTCGGCCACGAACCGCTCCAGGCGGCCAATGCCCACCGGCTCCCCCTTGATGCCCCGTACGCACTTCTGCTCGCACTGGGTCTCCTGGGGGCACACCCGGCCGCACACGGCGGGCAGGGAGCTCTGCTGGGTGATAATCTGATAGGCCCCCTCAAAATCCCCCTCCGCCACCTTGGCGATAAAGTCGGGGATGTGGATGCCCACGGGACATCCGGCCACACAGGGCTTGTTTTTGCAGTGCAGGCAGCGCTGGGCCTCGTCCAGGGCCTGCTCCTCGGTGTAGCCCAGGGCCACCTCTAGAAAGTTCTTGTTGCGCACGTCTGGCGCCTGGGAGGGCATCTCGTTTTTCTTCAAAGACATGTTGGGCATCTCACTTCACCTCCTTCTGGAACAGGTTGCAGGTCTCCTCATAGGCGTGGCGCTCAAAGTCCCGGTACATGGTGCCCCGGGCCATGGCCTCGTCAAAGTCCACCTCAAAGCCGTCGAAGTCCGGGCCGTCCACGCAGGCGAATTTGGTCTTGCCGCCCACGGTCAGGCGGCAGCCGCCGCACATGCCCGTGCCGTCAATCATAATGGGGTTCATGCTCACCACGGTTTTAATGTTGTGCTCCTTGGTCAGCTTCACCACAAACTTCATCATCACCAGGGGCCCAATGGCGATGACCTCATCATAGGTTTCACCCTCGGCGATGAGCTTTTCCAGGGCGTTGGTCACCAGGCCCTTTTCGCCGTAGGAGCCGTCGTCCGTCATCATCACAAACTTGCTGCTGACCGCCCGGAACTCCTCCTCCAGGATGACCAGGTCCTTGTTCCGGAAGCCTACGATGGAGTGAACCTCCGCGCCCTGCTGGTGGAGCTTCTTTGCCACCGGGTAAGCGATGGCGCAGCCCACGCCGCCGCCGATGACGGCTACCTTCTTCAGGCCCTCTGTTTCCGAGGGGCGGCCCAGGGGGCCCACAAAGTCCTGGAGGCAGTCGCCCTCCTCCAGGTGATTCAGCTTTTCCGTGGTGGCGCCCACGATCTGGAAAATAATGGTCGCGGTGCCGCGCTCCCGGTCGAAGTCCGCCACGGTCAGGGGGATGCGTTCGCCCTTTTCGTCCACCCGCAGGATGATGAACTGCCCCGGCTCCGCCTTCTTGGCGATGAGGGGCGCTTCAATTTCCATCCGGGTTACGGTGGGGTTGAGCACCTCTTTTTTTACAATTCGGTACATAGGTCAAAACTCCTTTGCGGCAGGAGACCCACTTCCCGAAAGGCAGCTTGAGAGGGACCTTCCTGCATACTGTTGTCTATTATAGTGGAAAAAGCGGTTGAAATCAACCGCTTTCCGAATTTCCTCTGCTTCCAATTTGCATCCAGATGGTTTCCCCAGGGTTTACAGTAGCCGGCGCGCAGCGGGCTACAGCTTGCTTAAAACCCTGCCCTGGCACTCCAGGCGGTCATAGGGGCCGATGGGGATGGGCGGATATTTGGGATTGAAAGAGAGCAGCTGCCGCTGGCCCAGCTGCTTGATGTATCCCTCGCCGTTTAAGGAGAAGATTCCCACTTCCCCTTCCCGCAGGCGGCCGTTTTCCAGGCGCTGAACGAACACAATGTCCCCATCCTTGTAAGCAGGCTCCATGCTGTCTCCGCTGACCCGCAGGCAGCAGTGGGCGTTTTCCGGCACCTTTTCTGTGGGAAGTTCCACCCGCGTGGTGTAATAAGTGTCTCCCAAAGGTTCACCGGTACCGGCGGAGACGGCCAAATCGTAGAGGTTGATATAGGTGACCCATCCCTTCTGCTCCCGCTGGGCCACGCGGGTCATCCGCTGGTGCTCCGCTTCCAGCACGGCGTCCACAGCCTGCTTGCCGTACACATCCAGCGTCCGGTACTTGCGCACCCGCTCCATTTCGCCAAAGTCCACCTGAAATCCCAGCGCCTTGCCATAGTCCGGGTCGGTTAAATCGTCCCGCAGAAGGAAATCTGTGGTGGTGCCGAAAAATTCCGCCAGCCTTCCGGCAGTGGAAAGGCGCAGCCCCTCATAGCCCCGGTTGTACCAGTTGTCAATGGTGGTGTAAGGAATGCCGGTTTTCTGAGAAAGGCCCCGGCGGTTCAGGTGCTCACGCTGTAAAAAGAAATCCAACTTTTCTAAAAATGTCATAGGGTCACCCGCTTTCCTGCTCTAAGAATATCTTAGAAAAGAGGAAATGTCAAGCAAAAATTACTCATAAGAGTAAAATTCTCTTGACAACCACTCAAAAGAGTAATAAACTGGAAATAGAGGCTCAAAAGAGTATGAAGCCTCCAAGAAAATCGGTTGGGAAGGAGAGGGCGAAAATGAATTATGACCGTATGGCCCAGGAGTACCTGGAGGAGGTGGGGCGCTTGAACAGGCGGTTGGATCAGCTGCGGAAGGAAGCCAGACTCCAGCGGGAATCGGATCTTTGGCAGCGGGTGGGCCAGCTTATGGAGATCCGGGATGACTTGCGTGTAACCGCCCATGTGTTGCAGCGCCGGGCGGCGCGCCTTCCATGACACGGGAAGAGTTTGAGCAGCTTCCCGCCCTGCGGCAGGAGCGGTTCCAGCTGGAGCGCCGGGGAGAGAGGGAAGAGGCCCAACGGCTGTGTGGCCTGCTGCGGGAGGCGGAGGAGCTGGCCCGCCGCCTGCCCGACCCCAAAGCGCGGCTCATCGCCCGTAAAGTGATGGAGTATGGCGCCCCCATCCCTTGGAAGCGGATTGTAGCGGAGCTGGGAAACCACTGGACGGTGGGAAAGGCCCGCTACGCTTACAGCCGGGTATGCGCCCTCTGCTTTGCCCCCCGGAAGAGGAAAGGAGAATGCCATGGATTGTACTGTAAAACAATGCCCCTACCCTGGAACCTGCCCGGACTCCAGGAGAAGGGGGAGTGAGGCGGGCTGCCAGCGGGAGGAATGTCCCTTTCGGATTCACCTGCGGCGGCTTGTGGCGGGAGAGATGCACCGCCTCATCCAGGAGCAGAACCCCACCCCCGGCCAGCAGCGGGAACTTCAGGCGCTAAAGCGGGAGTATGCCCGCCTGCTGGGCACCAGGGGAGGGACGGACAGCCTGCGGAAGGGGGGTGAGGCCCATGGGGAACCAACGCCGCCTCAAAAGCCCGCGAGGGGTAGAACGGATTACAGAGGAATACCTGCGGGGGTGTGAGGGACAGGAGCGCTGCCCCACGTTGACAGGTTTAGCCTTGGCGCTGGGCTTTGCCAGCAGGGAAGCGTTCGAAAAATTCGTCTCCCAGCAGCAGGAAGCCCCCTTGGGGGAGGCTCTGCGCCGGGCCTGCTCCCTGGTGGAGGAGGAGACGCTGCAGGCCGCTTACCGGAAGGAGACGGCCTCGGGAGCCCGGTTTCTGCTGCAAACCGCCTTTGGCTACGGAGAAAAAGCCGGCCGGGATCTGGGGCCCATCACCGTGCGGGTGGAAGGGGAGGAGGTTTGATATGCAAGTGACCATTCCGCGGGGGGCCTTTAACCCCCTGTTCCGCCCCTATTTGACGGACAACACCCACCGCTACCTGATCCTCTACGGCGGGGCGGGCAGTGGAAAGAGCGTGTTCGCGGTGCAGCGGTTTTTGTACCGGCTGCTGACGCTGCCCCTGTGCAACATCCTGGTGGTGCGGGCAGTGGCGGCCACCAACCGGGACTCCACCTACGCCCTGTTCCGCCAGGTGATCTCAAAATGGGGGCTGTCGGAACTGTTCTCCTGCAAGGACTCAGACCTGCGCATCAGCTGTGCCAACGGCAACAGCGTCATCTTCAAGGGACTGGATGACACGGAGAAGCTCAAGTCCATCACCTTCCCCAAAGGGGAGCTGACGGACATCTGGATCGAGGAGGCCTCCGAGATCCTGGAGGAGGACTTCAACCAGCTGGACGTGCGCCTGCGAGGCAAGGGCGCCCACAAGCAGATGGTGCTCACCTTCAACCCGGTGTCGGTGCTCCACTGGTTAAAGCTGCGGTTTTTCGACAGGAAAGATCCCCGGGCGCTGGTGCTGAAATCCACCTATAAGGACAACCAGTTCCTGGACGAGGACTACAAGCGCACCCTGGAGGGCTACAAGGACACGGACCCCTATTACTACTCCGTGTACTGCCTGGGGGAGTGGGGCGTGCTGGGCCAGACCATCTTCGACGCCCAGAAGGTGTCGGAGCGGCTTTCCCAGCTCACCGGACCGGTGAAGCGGGGAGAGTTCACCTTTGCCACCTGGTACAGCCCCGAGGCCAACGAGGTGCTCATCGACGACAGCACCATCCGCTGGGTGGAGATGGACACAGGCCCCATCCAGATTTATCAAGAGCCCGCCCCAGGGGGCGCTTACGTCATTGGGGCGGACACCGCCGGGGAGGGCTCGGACTTCAACGTGGGACAGGTCATCGACCACATCACCGGCCAGCAGGTGTGCACCATCCGGGGGCAGATGGACGAAGACCTCTTCGCCAAGCAGCTCTATTGCCTGGGGAAGCACTACCACACGGCGCTGGTCTCCATTGAGGCCAACTTCTCCAGCTATCCCATCCGGGAGCTGGAGCGGCTGCGCTACCCCCGGCAGTATGTGCGCCAGGCAGAGGACAGCTTCACCCACCGCATCCGCCAGAGCTACGGCTTCAAGACCAGCAGCGTCACCAGGCCCCTGGTGATCGCCGGGCTGGTGGAGGTGGTGCGGGAGCACCCGGAGTGGCTCAACGACCGGGACACCTTGAACGAGATGCTCACCTTTGTACGCAATGAGAACGGCCGCCCAGAGGCCCAGGAGGGCGCTCATGACGACTGTGTGATGAGCTTGGGCATCGCCTACTACACCCGCGGCCGCTCCGCCCCCGCCCAGGGGGATGGGGGTGACTCTCCCTTTGTGTCTGTGGGAAGGGGGGCGGCCCTGTGAACGAGTGGACTGTAGTGACAGCCCTCTCTGTGGTGGCGGGGCTGGTGGCAGCGGTGGCCGGGCCCATCGTCAAGCTCAACGGCACCATTTCCCGGCTCTCCGCCATTTTAGAGCACGTCCTGGTGCGGTTGGACAAACTGGAGCAGGAGGATGAACGGGCCCGCAGCCGGGAGGAAAAGACGGAGAGGCGGCTCTCCCAGCGCATGGACGGCCAGGACCAACGGCTGTGCCGGTGCGAGAACCGCCTCTCCTTATGGGAACAAAGACAAGGAGGAAGGGTATGAAAATCAACTGGAGGGTGCGTTTGAAAAATCCGGTGTTCTGGGCCCAGGCAGCGGCGGCGGTGCTCAGCCCCATTTTGGTGGGCCTGGGCCTGCAGTGGGAGGACATGACCTCCTGGGCCGCACTGGGGGGCGCCCTGTACCGGGCAGTCCTCAACCCGGTTATTGTGGTGTCCATCCTTGTGAGCGTGTGGACCGCCGTAACCGACCCCACCACCGCCGGGCTGGGGGACAGTGGCCAGGCTCTGACCTATGAGGACCCCAAAAGGGGATAAGCCCTAAGGGCGCCAGCGGAAAAGGACATCCAGCCTTGGCTTGGATGTCCTTTTTTGTGCGGTCATTTCAGCACCAGCACCAGGGCGGTGATGTCATCCTCGTGGCCGTCGCTGCGGCGCTTACGGGCTTCGTCGGTGATGCGCTGGGCCAGCAGGTTGGGGTTTTCCTCCTCGTCCCAGTGGAGCACCAGGTCCTCCAGCCATTCCTGGCCGCAGGCGGTCACCCCGTCGGAGAGCAGCACCACCACATCCCCCGGGGCGAGCTCCCGGCTGTAGGCGGCAAATTCCACCTGCGGCATGATGCCCACCGGCACGCTGGAGGCCTCTACCACCTCTACCCGGCGGCCCCGGCGCAGCAGGCTGCAGGCCGCCCCTGCCTTGCGGAACTCTCCTTTGCCGGTGAATAGGTCAATGCAGGCGATGTCCAGGGTGGCCAGGGATTCATCGCCGCTCTTGGCGATCAAGGCGGAATTTACGGTTTGCAGCATGGGGTCGAACCCAATGCCCGCTTTCAGCAGGCTCTCCGCCATAGCGCAGGTCATGGCCCCGTCCACCGCCGCCCGGCCCCCGGTGCCCATGCCGTCGCTGAGCACTGCGACGAGCCGCCCGCAGCCATCCGCAAAAACGCTGGCGCAGTCCCCGCAGAAGGCCCCGTTTTTGGCACTGTACTGAGAGAAGCCCCGGGCCACCTCATAGGCTGGGCGCTGGCACATCTGCAGCCGGCAGGACTCCTCCCCATTGCTGATGCAGGGGGGCGAGAACACCCGGCCGCAGGCGGCGCTGATCTCCCGGGTGAACTGCGCGCGGTTCATCCGCCGCTGGTGCTCCCGGCCCACCTCTGCTTCAATGGTCATCCGGCCGAAACGGTCCAGGCGGCAGCACACTTCCAGTGGCTCGATGCCGTTCTCCCGCAGGATGTCCGCCACCCGGGCAGCGGCCTCCTCGTCAAAGCTCTGGTATTGGGAGAATTCCCCGGCCATCTCCTCCAAAATATCGGCGGTGGTCTGGAAGTGGTCCTCCACCACCTCACGCACCTGGGCGGCCCGCAGCTGGGCGGCCTCCTTCAGCAGATACCTCCCATAGCTTTTGTTGATCTCATCCCGCATTTCGCCCATCCGGCCGCACCGGTCGGAGAACTCCTTGGTAAAGTCCAGGGTGTCAACCCGGCCTTTCTCCTTTAAGCAGGAGGTGAGCTGGGAGAAGTTCTCCAGGGTCTCCTCCCGGTGCTTGCGCCAGCAGGCCCCTCTGGCGCTGCAACCCGCGCACACCGCTTCCACCGCGCGGTCGTAGACGCCCTGCAGGCTGGGGGCACAAACAGCCGAAAGTTTTTGGGAGATCTCCTCCACAGAGGTGTGCACTTGGGAAAGGGCTTCCGCCGTATGGCGCAGCCGCATGACAATGTTCCCCCGCAGGGCCCCGCCGCTGAGGGTGTCCTTCCGCACGCCGAACAGCTGGGAGAGCCGCTGGCTGCGGGGCAGGGCCATGTAGAGAATGGTGGCGGCCCCCACCTCAATGGCTCCTCGCAGGATGGTCTCCTGAGACTCCGCCCCCACCTGCATGGAGGCGATGCCGTGAGAGAGGATGAACGCCACAGCCCCGGCTACCTTCCCCATGGGGGAGAACACCCCGGCCATCAGGCCGCCCAGGCCGTAAGCCCCGGAGAGGTAAGAGAGCCCCGCTGTGGAGAGGCCCTGAATGGCCCCGGCGGTGATGCCGGCCACCGCCCCTCCGCCAATGCCCCCCAAGCGGGCGCAGGTGAGCACCATCAGCACCATTAAAATACGCCCCAGGGACACGCCCCCAAAGGTGACGCTGGAAAAGGAAAGGGCCACCACCCCGGCAGTAACCGTCGCCGCTGCCACATCACCGCTTTCATAAAGGCCGCTGGAACGTCCCCGGCCGTCCCCCGTAAGCCCTAAAAGAAGGTTGCTTGTCCGCCGCAAAAAGTAGGCACATCCCGCTCCTAAAAAGGACTCTGCCACATACAGCGCGGCTGTGTAGGAGAGAGAGCCGTTTAAAAGCACCATTGTCATCCCTGTGAGGAGCAAGGGCAGCAGGGTCACAGCTGGGGCGAACAGAGGGTGGGCGGTTACGCCCTTCAGCTCGGACAGGGCCCAGCGGATGGCAGCTGCAGCCAGCAGCGCTGCCGCGTAGCGTATGGGAATATACGCCGGAGAGGGCATGAGATACCCCAAAAACGCGCCCAGCACCGCGGCCCACATACCGCCCCGGGGAACGCTGGCTGCCGCCGCCACGCCGAAGGGGGCATATTTTCCAAACACCAGCCCACGGGAACAAAGCAGGCTGCCTGCAAAGCTGCCAGCAAGGATCAGGGCCTTGCGGGTATAGGGCGAATCCAGCACCTCCTGGGCCCGCAGCCAAATTTTCCGTACTCTCGTCTCTTCCACCAAAAACACCGCCTCATTGATAAAATTATGGAAACCGACTATGCGGCTTGTGAAAGGATTATACCCTTTCTCAGGAAATTTTCCTGTCGCTTCCAGGAAGGGCGTTTCTGTCACTTTTCTAAAGAGACAGCGGGTTTTCAGAGCTTGCGGGCCCTTGGGGGAGGCTGGTGGCGAAGTTTTGCGCAAAAAAGATTATGGCAACGTCTTATGTAAATTTAATTCCTGTTTCGGCAAAGGGATCTTCCGTTTGACTTTTGCTCCCAAGGGGAGTATAATAGAGAAAATTTGTGGAGAAACCGCAGAGCGGGAGCAAGTAACGCAGGGAACCGCCTTGTTCAGAGAGCCGCGTTTGGTGGAAAGCGGCAGGCGGCCCGGCGCCAATGGACCCCGTGAGGGCGGGCTGGAACGGGCTTTGTGCCCCAGTATGGCCCGACGTGTTCCGCGTTAAGGAAAAGAGTGGGCAAGGGGGGAACCCCCTTTGCCAAATGTGGGTGGCACCGCAGGCAAGTCCTGTCCCAGTCCTTGGAAGCAAGGCGGGAGGGGGCTTTTTTTGTTGCCGCAATCCCAAAAATGAAGAAAGTGAGTGGAGCAAGCATGGAATATCAGTTTTCAGAGCGTGTGAAGAGCCTTAAACCCTCCGCCATCCGGGAGATTTTGAAAAACTCCTCCGACCCCAGCGTCATCCCCCTGTCCGCGGGCAACCCCGCCCCGGACGCCTTCCCCTATGAGGCTGTGCAGAAGATTTCCCAGGAGCTGCTGCAGAACACCCCCATCGACGCCCTGCAGTACGGCGTCACAGAGGGGTATACCCCCCTGCGCCAGCACCTGCTCTCCTATATGGGGCAGAAGCACCATGTGGGCACCCAGAATGACGATATCCTCATCACCAGCGGCGCCCAGCAGGTGATGGACCTGCTGACCAAGACCCTGTTGAACGAAGGGGACACCGTCCTGTGCGAGGCCCCCAGCTTCATCGGTTCTTTGAATACCTTCCGCTCCTACCGGGCCAAGCTGGTGGGCATCCCTATGGAGGAAGACGGCATCGACACCCAGAAGCTGGAAGAGGCCCTGAACAGGGAAAAGAATGTGAAATACCTGTACACCATCCCCAACTTCCAAAACCCCTCCGGCATCACCATGAGCCTGGAAAAGCGCAAGAAAGTCTATGAGCTGTGCCGGGATCACAACGTCATCGTGCTGGAGGACAACCCCTACGGTGACCTGCGCTTTGCCGGGGAGGACGTGCCCGCTATCAAGTCCTTCGATACCGAGGGCGTGGTGGTCTATGCCGGTTCCTTCTCCAAAGTGATCTCCCCCGGCATGCGGGTGGGCTATGCCATCGGCCCCAAGGAGGTCCTGCAAAAGATGGTGGTGTGCAAGCAGGGCGAGGACGTCCACTCCAACATGTGGGCCCAGATTGTCTGCCACCGCATTATGACCGAGTATGACTATGAGGCCCACCTGGAAAACCTGCGGGCTATCTACCGCCGGAAGAGCTCCATCCTGCTGGAGGCCATGGAGCGGTACTTCAAGCCCCTGGGCATCACCTGGAGCCGCTTTGAGGGCGGTCTGTTCGCCTGGTGCACCCTGCCCGATGGGGTGGATATGCTGGAGTTTGTCAAGAAGGCCACAGAGCACAAGGTGTGCGTGGTGCCGGGCACCGCGTTCCTCACCGATGAAAGCGAGCCCTGCCAGTCCTTCCGCGTCAACTTCTCCACCCCCACGGACGAGCAGCTGACAGAGGGGATCCGGCTCTTGGCGGAGACCTATGAGGAAATGACCAAGTAAGGAGAGAATCACAATGGAAACACAGCAGAAAAAACGGGTCCTCAGCCTGATCCAGCCCACGGGCACCTTCACCCTGGGCAACTACCTGGGGGCCCTGAAGAATTTCGTGGGCCTGCAGGATGAGTACGAGTGCGTTTACGGCCTGGCGGACCTGCACGCCATCACCGTCCGGCAGGAGCCCGCCGCCCTGCGGAAAAACGTGCTGGATGGCTACGCCATGCTGCTGGCCATGGGCATCGACCTGGAGAAGAGCATCTTTTTCATCCAGAGCCAGGTGCCGGAGCACTCCCAGCTGGCCTGGATTTTGAACTGCTACACCCAGTTTGGGGAGCTCTCCCGCATGACCCAGTTCAAGGATAAATCCCAAAAACACGCGGACAACATCAACGCAGGCCTGTTCACCTATCCCTGCCTGATGGCCGCGGACATCCTGCTGTACCAGGCGGACTACGTCCCCGTGGGCGCGGACCAGAAGCAGCATCTGGAGCTGACCCGCAACATCGCCGAGCGCTTCAATGGCCTGTACAGCCCCACCTTTACCGTGCCGGAACCCATCATCCCCAAGCACGGCGCCCGCATCATGTCCCTGCAAGACCCCACCAAGAAGATGTCCAAGTCCGATGAGAACGTCAACTCTTTCATCACCGTGCTGGACGACCCAGACACCGTCCTGCGCAAGTTCAAGCGGGCCGTCACCGACTCGGAGGCCCTGGTCCGCTACGACCCGGAGAACAAGCCCGGCGTCAGCAACCTGATGGCCATTTACTCCACCATCACCGGCAAGAGCATGGAGGAGATTGAGGCGGAGTTTTCCGGCAAGGGCTATGGGGATTTCAAGCCCGCCGTGGCCGAGGCCGTCATCGAAGAGCTGCGCCCCATCCAAGAACGGTTCCGCCAGCTGGCGGGGGACAAGGCTTACCTGGAGCAGTGTTACCGGGACAACGCCCCCAAAGCGGAGCGCATCGCCCGCAAGACCCTTCAGAAAGTGATGAAAAAAGTGGGGTATCTGCCGCTGTAACCAGAGGCTCCCCACAGCATAGAAAAGGGAGGCGCCAGCCGGCGTCTCCCTTTTTGTCTCCCGGAAAGGTGCCCTGCAGGGCACCTTTCACTTTTCGATGTATTCCCGCACGAAGAAATCCGCCCCCAGGCGCTCGCACACCTGTTTGCAGGCGTCGATCTCTTCCTTGGGCATGGTGCTCACCACGGTCATGCGCACGTGGGGCACGTTGAACACCGCCCCCGCCGTAAATTTCAAAATGGCGGGGAAAGCATCCAGCCCAAATTGGCTGTGGCAGATGGCCTCATACTTTTCCGCGTCGCTGGCGTTCAGGCTGACGGAGACCGCGTCCACCAGGCCGTCCATCTCCTCGGCCACGTTCCGGCCGGTGATGAGGTTGGCCAGGCCGTTGGTATTGATGCGGATAAAGTGAGAGCCCTTCTCTTTGATCTTCCGGCACAGCCACATCATGTCATCCCACCGGCAGGCGGGTTCGCCATAGCCGCAGAACACCACCTCGTTATAGCGGTTCAGGTCCCGGCGCTCCAGGTCCTCCCACATTTCCTCCTTAGTGGGTTCGCCCCCCTGATACCAGAGGTTGTCCGCGTACAGGCTGCCGGGGCTGTTTTGCCGCAGGCAGAAGTCACAGGCATTGCAGCACTGGTTTGTCACATTGATATACAGGTTCCTGCCGTACTCGTAGGCCACCGGAGCGCCGTACTTGTTCTGTTCCATGTCATTACTTCCTTTCCGGGGAGAAGCCCCGTCCGTTACCCCAGGTTGAACAGCCGCCGGGTGTTTTCCGCGGTGACGTCCAGCACCGCCTGGGCTTCCATGCCCCGCAGCTCCCCAATTTTTTCCGCCACAAAGGCAATGAGGGAGGAGTCGTTCCGCTTGCCCCGATAGGGGACAGGCGCCATGTAAGGGGCGTCGGTCTCCAGCACAAGCCGCTCCAGGGGGATGTTTCTAGCCACTTCCACCGCGTGCCTGGCATTTTTAAAGGTGACCACGCCGCCTAGGCCGATGTACATACCCAGGTCTAAAATCTCCCGGGCGGTCTCCCAGCTGCCAGAGAAGCAGTGCACCACCCCGGCAGGCTTGTACTTTTTGAGGAATTCCAAAGTGTCGGCGTGGGCCTCCCGGTCATGGACGACCACGGGCAAAGCCAGCTCTCGGGCCAGCTCCAGCTGGATGGCGAACACCTCCTGCTGCCGGTCCTTGGGGCAGGCGTCCAGCCAGTGGTAGTCCAGGCCGATTTCGCCCACCGCCACAATCTTGGGCTCTTTCAGCATCTCCTGGATTTGCCCCAGCCAGTCCTCCGGCAGGTCCAGGGCGTCCTCCGGATGGATGCCCACCCCGCCCCAGATATAGTCGTACCGGCGGGTCAGCTCCAGGGTGGCGTAGCAGCTCTCCAAATCCGAGCCCATGTTCACTATGCCCACCACTCCTTTTTCCTGCAGGGTCCAGCCCAGCAGCTGTTCCCGGTCGCTGTCGAACTGGTGGCTGTAATAATGGGCGTGAGAATCGAAAATATTGCGCAAAAAATCACCTCGTTGAAGCCGCCATGCCGCGCGGCGGCTTGTTCCACCCGCCCGTGCCGGAAATGTTTTCCCGCAGAACACGCCGGGCTATATTCCGCGTCCGGAAGCTGACGGCGCCCACCGTTCCCGGACGCCCCAAGCGTCCGTCCCGCGTCCTGTCCCGTCCGGTCACGGACTTGAAGCCGCTATGCCGCGCGGCGGCTCGTTCCACCCGCCCGTGCCGGAAATGTTTTCCCGCAGAACACGCCGGGCTATATTCCGCGTCCGGAAGCTGAC
>OIYW01000062.1_pt1 | contig 92616 bp, 78 predicted proteins | sample 1588351 | NCBI WGS metagenome assembly OIYW01 (sample SAMN03283268) | human gut metagenome | biome: human-associated habitat; material: feces | host: Homo sapiens | place: USA | collected 2013 | reverse complement strand
CGTAGGGATCCACGCCCAGGAAGGTGTCCAGGCCGGTGGCCACCACGTAGTTGCCGATGGACACGGCCTTCTCGCTCATCCACTCGGGGGCGCAGCCCACCACAGGCAGCTGGGAGATGGGGATGCCGGAGTCCTTGCTCAGCTCGGAGGCCAGAATCAGCATCCGGGAGATGTCCACGCAGGAGCCCATGTGCAGAACGGGAGGAATGTTTGCCAGCTCGCAGACCCGCTTCAGGCCCGCGCCGCAATAGTCCTTGGCGGTCTCCGGATCCATGAGACCGGCCTTAGCGGCGGCCTGGGCGGAGCAGCCGGAGACGATGAGAATGATGTCGTTTTCCAGGAGCTTCTTCATCAGCTCGATGTGGGCGTAGTCCGGCCGGACCTTGGGGTTGTTGCAGCCGACCATGGCCACGGCGCCCCGCAGCACGCCGGAGGTGACGCACTCCAGCAGGGGCTTGGTGGTGCCCAGCTGGTCCACCTGGGAGTTGGCCACGCCGTCGAGGACCTTCACAATGGCCTCCACGGAGTAGCCCACCCGGGCCTTGGAGACCTGGTTGGGGATGTTCACCAGATCCTGGTTCCGGTTTTTGAAGTTCTCCACCGCCATCTTCACAATGGCCTTGGCGTTTTCCCCGGCGGTCTCGGCGTTGAAGCGGATGAACTCGGAGTCCGGCATCCGGGCGATGGGGGAGGTGGTGACGAACTTGGTGTGGAAGCACTTGGACAGGGGGCCCAAGGCGGGGAAGATGCACTGCACGTCTACGACGATGGCTTCGCAGGCGCCGGTGAGAACCACGTTCTCCTGGGTCAGGAAGTTGCCGGCCATGGGGATGCCGTGGCGCATGGCCACCTCGTTGGCGGTGCAGCAGACGCCGGCGATGTTGATGCCCTTGGCGCCGACGCTTTTGGCCAGAGCGATCATCTCCGGATCGTTGGCGTAATGTACAATCATCTCCGACAGGGAGGGGTCATGGCCGTGGACGATGATGTTGACCATGTCCTTTTCCATGACGCCGATGTTGGCGGTGGTGTCCACGGGCTTGGGGGTGCCGAACATGACGTCGGAGAACTCGGTGCCCATCATGGAGCCGCCCCAGCCGTCGGACAGGCCGCAGCGCAGGGCCTGGCGGATCAGGGCCTCAGGCAGGGAGGAGCAACCCATGTGGGTCATGTGCAGGGCGGTGGCCACTTCCCGGTCGATGGCCCGGGGCTCGATCTCGGCGTCGCGCCACAGCTGCTGGGTGTGCTCCGGGGCCCGCTTCAGGAAGCGCTGGACGCCGAAGGGCTTGCCGTATTCCAGAAGGCCGATTTCGGCCATTTCGTGGGCCAGGTCGTAGATGTCCTTGCCCTCGGTCTCCACGCCCCACTCCTTGGCGATGCGGATGAGCTTTTCCGGGTCCTTGACCTGGTAGTTGCCGCCCTCTCTGGTCTGGTGCAGGGTGTGCATGATTTCACGGCCGTGGTCGGAGTGGGTGGCGGAGCCGCCGGCGGTGAAGCGCAGGAAGTTCCGGCCCACAATGCCGTGTACGTCGCAGCCGCAGATGCCCCGGGGGCTCTTCGGCGTGATGCGGCAGGGGCCCATGGAGCAGATCCGGCAGCAGGTACCGGCCTCGCCGAAGCCGCAATGGGGGGTCTGGTTCTTGACCCGCTGCTGCCAGGAATCGGCGCCCACCTTTTTGCCGTTCTCCAGCAGAGAGGCGGTGGCCGCTTCCATTTCTTCAACAGTGATTAAGCGATCCCAATCCTTCAAAGTGTTTTCCTCCTAGATGTTGTTGTCTGAAGTGCGGGACGGCCGGAAAGGGGAAGACCCGACCGGCCCGGGAAACCGCAGAGACATACGATTTCACAATACCCGCCTTCATTTTATCCTTAATAGGGAGAAAAGTCAATGTATGTTTTTCCCTGCCGGAATTTTTCACCTCTTCGCTTTTTCCCGGGCGGCTTTGGATTTGCAAAAAATGCTTCCATTTTCAGAAGCTTTCCGGTATAATATTCCAATCGGATTACCCCTGTGGAGTTTGGGGAAAACTGATCCAATGGAGCGGAGTCTTTCCCGCCGAGCCCACGCGCCCGGAGGCGCCGTGGAAGGAGAGGTCTATGAAAAAACGGAAGATCAAAAACCGGCATGTGGCCCGGGTGGTGGACATGGTGACCAGCCTGTATCACCTGGATGTGCCGGTGTATGCGGCCAACGCCGCTTATTTTATCATTCTGGCTGCCTTCCCCACCGTCATGCTACTGCTGAACCTGCTGAGTTATACGTCTTTGGGCGGCGGAGCGCTGCTGGATATTTTGGAAAATGTGATTCCGTCGGCTTTGATGCCCTCGGTCACCCGGCTGCTCACCGGCATGTTCGCCAGCAGCTCCAAAACCCTGGTCTCGGTGTCGGCTCTGGCGGCGCTCTGGTCGGCCTCCCGGGGCATTTTCGGCATGCTGACGGGCCTGAACCGGATTTACGGCGTGCAGGAGGACCGGGGCTATGTGTTCACCCGGCTGCTGAGCCTGGTGTACACCTTTTTGTTCCTCCTGGTGCTGCTGCTGACCCTGGCGCTGCACGTGTTCGGCCAGACCATTCTGGCCCAGCTGCCCCGGAACGACAATCCCATGATCATTCTGCTTTTGGATGTGATTTCCAGCCGGTTTTTGGTGCTGCTGGTGCTGCAGACGGCGCTGTTTGCCGCCATGTTCATGTTCCTGCCCAACCGGCGGAACAAGTTTCTGCCCTCGCTGCCCGGCGCGCTGCTGGCGTCGCTGGGCTGGCAGGTGTTTTCCGACCTGTTCTCCCTGTACGTGGAGCACTTCAGCAATTTCTCCACCGTGTACGGCAGCCTGTCCGCCGTGGCCATCGCCATGCTGTGGCTGTACACCTGCATGGCCATCGTGTTTTACGGCGGAGCCCTCAACAAGTATCTGGCGGACATCGGCTATCAGATCCGCCTGCGCCGCCGGAAGCAGGCGGAGGACAAGCCCTGAAAAAAGATTTCCATTTGGTTGTTAAAAAATTAATTTTCTGTTCACAAATCGCCGGTAACATGGTACAATCATCAAAAGGGGGCCTGCACCATGTTTGGATATGTGATGGCGAATCCCCAGGAGCTGACGCCCCGGCAGCGGGAGCGGTACCTGGGATGCTACTGCGGCATCTGCCGGGCCATCGGGGCGAACGCCTCCTATCCCAGCCGGCTGGTGCTCAATTACGATATGGTATTTCTGGCTCTGCTGCTGTCGTCGCTGTACGAACCGGCGGAGGAGCAGGGACAGGGCCGGTGCCTGGCTCATCCCCTGGCGCCCCGCCCCTGGGTGCGGAGCGAGGCCGTCGCCTACGCGGCGGATATGAACGTGGCCCTGGCCTATTTCAGCGCCGGGGACAACTGGCGCGACGACCGGCGGCCCGACGCGCTGGCCCTGCAAAAGCTTCTGCGGCGGCATTACGAGTCCATCCGGAGCCGCTTTCCCCGGCAGTGCCGGGCCATGGAGACCTGCATCGGGGACCTGAGCCGCCTGGAGGCGGAGCGCTGTCCCAATCCGGACCTGCCTGCCAACTGCTTCGGCCTTCTGATGGCCGAGCTGTTTTGCTGGCGGGAGGACCGGTGGTCCGGGTACCTGCGGCAGATGGCCATGGGGCTGGGCCGGTTTATTTACTTCGTCGACGCGGTGGTGGATTACCGGAAGGACCTGCGGCGAGGCAGGTACAATCCCTTCCGGGCCATGGGCGGGGAGCCGGACCCGGAGAAGTGGGAGGACTATCTGGTCCTGGAGATGGGCCGGACCACCCGGGCCTATGAGATGCTGCCTCTGGTCCAGGACAAGGAGCTGCTGGACAACATCCTATACAGCGGCATCTGGGTGACATACAGAAGGAAAGAGAAAAAAGCGCGGGGTGCCGCGCAGGAGGAGCCAACATGATCGACGATCCCTACAAGGTACTGGGGTTGGAGCGGGGCGCGTCCGACGAGGAGGTCAAAAAGGCCTACCGCCGTTTGGCAAAAAAGTACCACCCCGACGCAAACCCCGGCGACGAAGCTGCTGCCCGGAAGATGCAGGAGATCAACGCCGCCTACGAACAAATCAAGAATCCTCCTCAGGCGGACTCCTCCGGCTACGGCGGCGGGGCCTACGGAAGGGGGACCGGTTACGGCGGCGGGACCGGCTACGGCGGAGATCCCTTTGAGGACATCTTCGGCCGGTGGCGGCAGCAGCAGCGGCAGCAGGAGACCCGGTTTCACTCCACCGAGGCCCAGGCCGCTTACCGGTACATCCAATACGGCCGGTATCAGGAGGCGCTCAACGCCCTGAACGGCGCGCAGACCCGGGACGGCCAGTGGTATTACCTCAGCGCCCTGGCCCACGACGGCGCAGGCAACCGGATCACCGCCCTGGAGCACATCCGCCGGGCCGTGTCCATGGAGCCGGACAACGCCCAGTACCGGCAGGTTCTGACCAACCTGGAGGAGGGCGGCGACGCGTACCGCCGCCATGCGGGCTCGTATCAGGGCTACGGCAGCCTGGGGGAGCTGTGTATGCCGCTGTGCCTGTGCTGGGGGGCGCAGTGGTGCTTCTGCCCCCGATGTTAAAACCGGAACCATCTGCGGGAAGCTGCCTGAGGCGGCTTCCCGTTTTTTACGCCCCTGCGCCGGTCGCCCGGAGCTGCGGGGAAATTAAAAAATCCTTAAAGAAACGGCCTCTTTCATCTTAAACTTCCCTTGGGTATAATGAAGAGGCGAGAGGTGAGGGACATGTACAACATCTTGATTTGCGACGATCAGCCCGATATTGTCAACGCGTTGAAGATCTATCTGTCCATGGGAGACTACCGGCTGTTTGAGGCCTACACCGGCCGGGAGGCGGTGGAGGTGGTGCAGAAGCAGGAGATCCACCTGATTCTCATGGACATCATGATGCCGGAGATGGACGGCATCGCCGCCACCCGGCGCATTCGGGAGTTCTCCAATGCGCCCATCATTCTGCTCACGGCCAAAAGCGAGAACGAGGACAAGGTTCTGGGCCTCAACATGGGGGCCGACGATTACATCACCAAGCCCTTTGTGCCCATGGAGGTGCTGGCCCGGGTCCGGTCCCAGCTGCGGCGGTACACCCTGCTGGGGGGCCAGGCGCCGGAGAAGCCCAACGTCCTGACCATCGGCGGCATCTGCCTGGACGACGAGGCCAAGTCCGTCACCGTGGACGGGGAACCGGCCAACCTGACGCCCATGGAGTTTTCCATTTTGCGGCTGCTCATGTCCAACCCGGGGAAGGTGTACTCCTCCCGGGCCCTGTATGAGGCGGTGTGGAACGAGGCGCCTCTGGGCAGCGAGGGAGCCGTGGCGGTGCACATCCGCCATCTCCGGGAAAAAATTGAGATCAATCCCTCGGAGCCCCGGTACCTGAAGGTGGTCTGGGGCCAGGGGTACAAAATGGAGGGGGGAAAGCCCTGATGTATGACAAGCGCTACAGTCTGGCCCTGAAGACGGGATGCTTTTTGCTGCTGCTGGTGGCCCTGGTGGTGGGCGTGGCCGGCGGGGCGGCCGCCTGCTATCTGGCCGACCAGGGAGCCTACACCATCTCCCGGGAGGATATGCTGGAAATGGGCCTGCAGGAGCGGTGCGGCGCCGTGGCCGACAACGTGGCCCGGGCCTACGCCCAGGAGACCTACGGCGCGGCGGAGGAGGACCTGCCCGGCTACCTGTTTGCCTACGCCTACGACGGCCACTGGCAGCTGTACCCCCAGTATTACATGGGGCAGAGCAATTACCGCTATGAAATCCGGGACGGGGCGGGCAACCTCTTGAAGAGCACCTACAACGGCGAAGGGTGCCTGGCCCGGCTGGAGTCCGTCCAGACCGTAAACGAAATCCTGGTGGACAGCCCGCCCTACGGCGACCGGCTGGAGGAGACGGAGTCCAGCGGCATATATTGGAAAGCCGTGGACCTGACCTATACCGTCACCGGCTACGTGCTGCAGGATCTGGCCTATGACGACCAGTTTTCCCAATATGTGAGCCTGGTGGGCAACATGTACCAGTACCGCTTTGCTCTGGTGGTTTTGGTGTGCGTCTGTCTGGCGGCCCTGCTGTGCCTGGTGGTGTATCTGCTCAGCGCCGCCGGACACCGGCCGGACCGGCAGGGCATCGCCCTCAATCCCTTTGACAAGCTCCCCGGGGATTTGTACCTGGCTGCGGTGATCGGCGGCGTGACGCTGCTGGCGATGCTGTTCCGCCGGTCCTTCTACTGGGAGGGCTGGATCACCCTGGTGACCGGCATCGCCTGCCTGCTGGCGGCGGGGATTCTGGTGACGGCCTTCCTCATGTCCCTGGCCACCCGGGTGAAATACGGGCAGGGCTACTGGTGGCGGCGCTCGGTCATCGGCTTTTGCCTGGTGCTGCTGCTGCGGGCCTGCCGGTTTGTGGTCCGGGGCGCCCGCTCTCTGTTCGGCATGCTGCCCACCATCTGGAAGTGGCTGCTGATCGGCGGCTTGGCCTGGATCTTCACCCTGGCCTGCCTGAATCCCTACACCACGGGGATGGGGGCCCTGGCGACGGCGTGCCTGTGGGCGTTTCTCATCGTCTATCCCGCCTGGTCCTTCGGCCAGCTCCGCAAGGCCGCCCGGCGGATGGCCGAGGGGAAATTTCAGGAGAAGGTGCCCCTGGACCATCTCCACGGCTCCTTCCGCCAGATTGCCCAGGATTTAAACGCCCTGGGCCAGGGGGCCAGCCTGGCCGTGGAGCGGCAGCTGCGGTCGGAGCGGATGAAGACCGAGCTCATCACCAACGTCTCCCACGACATCAAAACGCCCCTGACCTCCATTGTGAACTACGTGGACCTGCTGCAAAAGCCCCATACCCCCCAGGAGGGGGAGCAATACCTGGAGGTGCTGGCCCGGCAGTCCCAGCGGCTGAAGAAGCTCACCGAGGATTTGGTGGAGATGTCCAAGGCCTCCTCCGGCAACATTCCGGTGAATCTGGCCCCGGTGAACGTGGTGGAGCTGGTGAATCAGGCCCTGGCGGAGTATGAGGAGAAGCTCAAAAAAGCGCAGCTGCCGGTGGTCTTCACCGCCCGGCAGTCGGAGATTCTCACCATGGCCGACGGCAGGCTCTTCTGGCGGGTGCTGGACAATCTCCTGGGCAACTGCGTCAAGTACGCCCAGCCGGGGACAAGAGTGTATGTGGATGTTGTAAAATACGAAAAAAAGGTTATGATTTCCATGAAGAACGTCTCCCGGGCGGAGCTGAATCTGCCGGCGGAGGAGCTCATGGAGCGGTTCGTCCGGGGCGACTGCGCCCGGAATACCGAGGGCAGCGGCTTGGGCCTCAACATCGCCAAGACGCTGATGGAGCTGCAAAAGGGAAAGCTGAACCTGGTCATCGACGGGGACCTGTTTAAGGCGGTTCTCCTCTTCGACAACCTGGAGCCCGGGCAGAGCTGAGCGCCCCGGAGGGGATCCGCCGCTGCAATTCCCGGGGATTGGGAGAAAGGAATCGTGAGTTCTGGCTTATGTCTATGTCGGAAAAAAAGAAAAAACGCCTGTTGACGGGCATCATTGTGCTGACGGTTTTGGTGATGGGGCTCATCACCTGGTTTGTGGGAAAGCCCCTGATCCGGTTCATCGAGAACCCCGACGGCTTCCGGGCCTGGGTGGACGGCCACGGAATCTGGGGACGGGTTCTGTATGTGGGCATGGTGATTTTCCAGGTCCTGGTGGCCCTGATTCCCGGCGAGCCCCTGGAAATTGCCGGAGGCTACGCCTTCGGAGCCTGGGAGGGGACGCTGCTGTGCCTGCTGGGGGCGACCCTGGGCAGCACCCTGGTCTTTCTGCTGGTCCGGCGCTGGGGCATCCGGGTTCTGGAGCTGTACTTTCCCCGGGAGAAAATCGAGTCTCTGAAATTCATGCAGAACACGCCCAAGGTGCGGGTGATTGCCTTTCTTCTGATGTTCATCCCCGGCACGCCCAAGGATCTGGTGAGCTATTGCATGGGCCTGACCAAAATCAAGCTGACGCAGTGGATCCTCCTGAGCACCGTCGCCCGGATTCCCTCCATTGTGACCTCCACCGTGGGCGGAGACGCCCTGGGCGGCCGGGATTACCGGTTTGCCGTCCTGGTGTTCGCCGTCACCCTGGCCGTGAGCATTTTGGGGAGCCTTGTGTATACCGTTTACACCAAGCGCCATAAGAGCAAGGCCTGTCTCCGGGAAAAGGGGACGGGAAGCGTATGAGACGGCTCCCGGGCGGGCGGCCGGTTTCCCCGGCGGACGTCTCGTTTCCCGACGTGGTCCGGCGTCTGGCGGAGGCCTCCCGGCTGGGGCAGGAGGCGGCCTATGTGCAGCACGGGGCCACCCGGTGCCTGCTGCACAGCGTGGCCGTGGCCTATTACTGCGACTGCCTGGCCCGCCGCCTGGGCCCCTTGCGGTTCCGCCGCCTGCCGCTGCTGCGGGGCGCTCTGCTCCACGACTACTTTCTCTACGACTGGCACGACCCGGACCCCGCCCACCGGCTGCACGGCTTTCGCCACCCCGCCCGGGCCCTGGCCAACGCCAGGCGGGACCTTGCCCTGGACCCGGTGGAGGCGGAGATCATTCTGCGCCATATGTTCCCCCTGACCCCGGTCCCCCCCAGGTGCCGGGAGGCGGTCCTGGTGTGCCTGGTGGACAAGGTCTGCTCCGTGTACGAGATCTTCTCCCGCCGCCCCTATCCCAACCGCCGGATCCAGTCGGCCTATGCCCTGGCGGCCGGAGAAAAGCCGCCGGACCGACCCGGCGGCTCTGCCCAGCCGGTCTGAGGAAAAGCCCCCTTCCAGCCGCCGGATATGCTGAACGGCTCCCCGTCAAGAAGACAATGGAATCAATAAAACGTTTCTTCACCCGGCGGCTCTCTTCGATTGTCCACGCCGTGTCCGTCTTCGGCCCTCGGCCGTTTGCCGCCGGTGGACTTTCGGCGCACATTCCGGGCAGGATTCGGCCCGGTTGGAGCCGGGGGTGAACCGCGCCCCACATACGCCGCGCTTTCCGGCGTCCAGCCGGTGGAACCGGGCCGTTTTCAGTTCCCTGTCCGGCGGCAGCACCGCCCCTTGGAACCACCGGCACAGCAGGCAGTGGGAAATGGACTGAACGCAGACACATTCCTCCCCATCGTCCGGCGCGATACAGTGGCCGCAGTCATCGTGACAGCACGCATACGCCGGCCGCCGCGCCCGCCGGTTCCGGCTGGAGCAGGGCAAGGGGCAAGCGGATGGTAAGATTGACAGTGACAAGATAATGGAGTGCGGTTATAAGCAATTCCTCCGTAAATTTTTGTGAATTTTGCGGCTATTGAGTTGATTTTGCAATGCAAACGGCGTATCCTATAAGTGCAGTAAACTGGAAGGGGTTGATACAATGGCAGGCACTACGAATTTCAGCGTCCGCATGGACAGCGACCTCAAAAAGCAGTGCGAAACGCTTTACGGCGAATTGGGGATGAACCTCACCACCGCCATCAATGTTTTCCTGCGCCAGTCGCTCCGCGCCGGTGGCTTTCCCTTTGAAGTCAGGCTGGAACAGCCGAACAAAGAAACCATCGCCGCCATGTTGGAGGCGGAACGGATTGCGCGGGATCCCGGCGTGAAGCATTACTCCGATGTGGAGGAAGCACTCCGGGAGCTGAAACGATGAAGCGCGATATTGTCTGGACGACAAGATTCAAAAAGGACTACAAACTGGCAATCAAGCGCCGCATGAACATGGACCTGTTGGACGATGTGATCCGGGCCTTGTCACGGGGCGAAAAGCTGCCGGAGAAAAACAAAGACCATGAATTGACCGGCGATTGGGTGGGGCATCGGGAATGCCACATTCAGCCGGACTGGCTGCTCATCTACCGGATCGAGGATGATGTGCTGGTGCTGACGTTGGCCCGCACCGGGACCCACAGCGACTTGTTCGATCAATGAGGGGAAAGCCGCCGGATATGCTGATATACTCCCCCTTGAGCAGACGGTGAAAAAACACGGTCCAGACAAGGGGGAGCACAATTATGCCACATCAAGGAAAAGCAAATCCAAAAGAAAAGGTTCGGGCAATGAAAGCGATCCGACAGGGAGAGATGGGAATTTGCGAAGCAGGGCGACGGCTCGGAGCAGACGAAGCGTCCATCAGGCGATGGATGGAGAGATACGAGGGGGAAGGGCCGAACGCCTTCCTTCCGGCCAAGCAAAACCGGAGCTACCCACCGGAAATGAAAAGTGTGTTTCGGAGAACCTTCCGGGCTGGAAATTCAAGGCGGCCCGTCCCAAGAAGGGTACAAAAGTGCATAAAGTCTATCTCGGCGCGATGTCTTCTTGACGGGGTGCAGTTCACACCGGGCATATCCGGCGGCTTTTCCGCATAGGGATAAACCATCTCGGGAATAGGAGGGGGAGCCATGGGGACAAGAGTGACGGACCTGCGGTGCAAGGAGGTAATCAATGTCACCGACGGCCTGCGGCTGGGCTTTGTGTCGGATGTGGAAATTCTGCTGCCGGAGGGGAAGGTGCTGGCCCTGGTGGTGCCGGGCCCCTGCCGCTTTTTCGGCCTGTTCGGCCGGAAGGACGACTTTGTCATCCCCTGGAACTGCATCCGGCGCATCGGCTCCGATATCATCCTGGTGGAGCTGGAGCCGGACAAATGCCGCGTGCCCCGGCCCAAGCCGGGCTGGTTCTGAAGGAAGCCGCCGGCGGGGCATGGATGATCAACCGGCCGGGCTTCGGCCGGAGCCCTCCAACGGGGCGCGCAGACCGGGAAAACCCATGGGGCCTATGGAACGAAGGCCGCACCGATGTCAACCAAAATAACCGCAAGCCGTCTGCAGCGGCTTGCGGTTATTTCCTCGCTTTTGTACCGGTCGCGTCCTGGGGGGTCCCGCGAGATAGAGGCGGGGCTTTTTTGCGAAATTCTTACCGGCCGGCTTTTTTTCTGGTTTCCCGGACCTGGCGGGCGATGTGCTCCCAGGTCAGGTCGAAGCGGGTGCGGAGGTAATCCTGGGGGCCCACCTCGCCGAAGGCGTCCTCCACGGCCACGTAGCCCACCCGGGCCTCCCCGTCCAGGCACTCCTTGACGGCGCTGTACAGGCCGCCGATTTTGTTGTGGTTCTCGGCGGTGACCACGACGCCGGTCCGGGCGGCGTAGGTCCGGATCAGAGAGTCGTCCAGAGGCTTGACGGTGAACGGGTCGATGACGGCGGCCTCGATGCCCTCCCGGGCCAGCTGAGCCGCAGCCTGCATGGCCTCGTGGACCATGATGCCGCAGGCGATGATGACGGCGTCGCCGCCCTCCCGCAGGACCTGACCCTTGCCGATCTCAAATTTTGCGCCGTCCTCGTACACCTGGCAGGAGCCCTTCCGGCCCACCCGGACGTATTTCACCCCGGGCAGGTCCTTGGCCATCTCCAAAAAGGCGGTCAGCATGGGCACGTCCGTGGCGTCCACCACCACGGAGCCGGGAATGGTCCGGTAGAGGGCCATGTCCTCAAAGGGCATGTGGGTGCCGCCGTTGAAGGCGGCGGTGATGCCGGGGTCGGAGCCGATGACGGTGATGGGGTTACCGGCGTAGCCGCCGGAGAGAAAGACCTGGTCGAAGCAGCGCCGGGAGGCGAAGGGGCCGAAGGAGTGGACGATGGGCTTGAAGCCCACCGAGGCCGCGCCGCAGGCGATGCCCACCATATTGGCCTCGGCAATGCCGCAGTCGATGGCCCGGGGGGTCTTCCCCGGGAGCTTGGCGGTGCCGATGCAGCTCATCAGGTCCGCGTCCAGGTACAGAACGTCGGGGTCCTCCTCCAGGAGGCGGCCGATGGTCTGGCCCAGGGCTTCTTTAAACAGGCGCTGATCCGCCCGGCCGGTATAGACAATCTTCATGGGAATCCCTCCTTCACTGCAGCCGGGCCAGCTCCGCCCGGAGCCCGTCCAGCCATTTGCCGCAGACGTCGGGGGCAACCGTCATGGAGTGGTTGCCCGGGGCCTGCTCCACTTCCGCAATGCCCTTGCCCTTCACCGTGTCCAGAATGACGGCCCGGGGCTTGTCCCCCAGGGGGGCGGTCAGGGCGCTGTAAACCTGGTCCACGTCGCCGCCGTCCACCCGGCGGGCCTCAAAGCCGAAGGCGGCGAATTTGGCCTCCAGGTCGAACAGGGGCAGCACGTCCCGGGTGTAGCCGTCGAGCTGCTTTTTGTTGTCGTCCACCAGCCAGATGAGGTTGGTGAGCTGCTTACCGGCGGCGAACATGGCCGCCTCCCACACCTGGCCCTCGTCGCTCTCGCCGTCGCCCACCAGGAGGTAGGTCCGGCTGTCCCGGCCCTTGAGCCGGTCGCCCAGGGCCATGCCCACGGCCAGGGAGGTCCCTTGACCCAGAGAGCCGGTGGTCATGTCCACCCCGGGGGTCTTGTTCCGGTCGCAGTGGCTGGGCAGATAGGTGCCGGGCTGGTTCAGGGTTTTCAGGTCCTCGTAGGGGAAGAAGCCCCGCACCGCCAGGGCGGCGTATACGGCGGGACCGGCGTGGCCTTTGGAGCAGACCAGCTTGTCCCGGTCCGGCCACCGGGGATTTTGGGAGTCGTAGCGCATCACGGCGCCGTACAGGACGGCCAGAGCGTCGGCCAGGCTGAGGCTGCCGCCGATGTGGCCGAAGCCCCGGGCCTGAATCTGCTCCACAATGCCGATGCGGATTTCCAGAGCCAGCTTGCGCAGCTCCTTGCTGAGGGTTGCATCCATGGGAAGTTCCTCCTATTACCTTTTTATTTCCAGAGTGATCTTCTGCTGTCGGATCATGCCGGGGGTCACAGCCGGGCGACGCCGGTGTCCCGGGCGGCCTGGGCCACGGCCCGGGCTACGGCGGGGCCGACCCGGGGGTCGAAGGCCTTGGGGATGATGGAGTCGGCGGAGAGCTCCTCGTCGGAGATGAGACCGGCCAGGGCGTGGGCGGCGGCCATGTTCATCTCGTCGTTGATCTCCGAGGCCCGGACGTCGAAGGCGCCCCGGAAGATGCCGGGGAAGGCCAGGACGTTGTTGATCTGGTTGGGATAATCGGACCGGCCGGTGGCCACCACCTTGGCCCCGGCGGCCTTGGCCTCCTCGGGGAAGATCTCCGGGGTGGGGTTGGCGCAGGCGAAGACCACGGCGTCCCGGTTCATGCTCTGCACCATCTGCCGGGTGAGCGCGCCCGGGGCGGAGACGCCGATGAACACATCCGCGCCCCGTATGACCTGGGACAGGGGACCGGCTTCTTTTTGCAGGTTGGTGACCTGGGCCATCTCCTCTTTGATCCAGTTGAGCTTGTCCCGACCGGCGTAGATGGCGCCGTTGCGGTCGGTCATGATGATGTTGCGGTAACCGGCGGACAGGAGCAGCTTCACAATGGACACGGCTGCGGCGCCTGCGCCGGAGGTGACCACCTTCACTTCCTCCTTCCGCTTCCCCACCACCTTCAGGGCGTTGGTGAGCCCGGCCAGGGTGATGACGGCGGTGCCGTGCTGGTCGTCGTGGAAGACGGGGATGTCGCATTTTTCCTTCAGCTTCCGCTCGATTTCAAAGCAGCGGGGCGCGGAGATGTCCTCCAGGTTGATCCCGCCGAAGGAACCGGCAATCAGGGCCACGGCGTTGACAAATTCGTCCACGTCGTGGGTCCGGACGCACAGGGGAAAGGCGTCCACCCCGCCGAAGGCCTTAAACAGCACGCATTTGCCCTCCATCACCGGCATACCGGCCTCGGGCCCGATGTCGCCCAGGCCCAGGACGGCGGAGCCGTCGGTGACGACGGCGCAGAGGTTGTGCCGCCGGGTCAGGTCGTAGGACCGGTTGACGTCCTTTTGGATTTCCAGGCAGGGCTGCGCCACGCCGGGGGTATAGGCCAGGGACAGATCGTCCCGGGTGGCCACGGGGACTCTCGCCGTCACTTCAATTTTCCCGCCCCATGCTTCATGGAGCCGGAGGGATTCTTCTGCATAGTTCATGTGATGTTTCCTCCTTACGGGCCCAAGGCCCGTACAAATTTCATTGTACCATGACCGCCGCCCCAGGTCAAGAGCGCCGCCCGGAACGAGGCGGGGAGGGCGGGGGGAGAATTTCTTTCGGGCGGGGGCGGGAGAAACTGCGGTTTTTCGTTGCAGAAACGTAGAAACTATGGTATGATAATTCTGTCTATGGCCTTGCGGGGCCGTAGCCTGGAAGCAGACCGCTCCGTAGACAAAATAGGAAAGAAGTGGAGTTATCGATATGTATGAGCTGATCACAGGTCAAACCCTGGCCGAGTATGAATCCTTTATTGCCTCCCATCCCAAGGGCCATTTCGCCCAGTCCAGCCTCTGGGGCAAGCAAAAATCCGCCTGGACCTGGCGGGCCGTGGCCGTCCGGGGGCAGGACGGAAGGATTCGGGGCTCCATCGCCTTCCTCATCCGGAGGATGCCGGTTTTCGGCGTGAGCATGCTGTACGCCTGCCGGGGTCCCGTGTGCGATCTGGAGGACCGGGAGACCTTTGCCGCTCTCATGGAGGGGGCCCGGGCCCTGGCCAAGGAGTACCGGGGCTACGTCATCAAAATCGACCCCGACGTGCCCTGCCGGAACACCCAATTCCGGCAGCTGCTGGAGTCCTTCGGCTTCCGCCTGATGCAGGAGGGGAAGAACTTTGAGGGCATCCAGCCGAAATTTGTCTTCCGCCTGAACGTGGAGGGGAAGACCGAGGAGGAGATGCTGGCCTCCTTTGCCCAGAAGCACCGGTACAACATCCGCCTGGCTGTGAAGAAAGGGGTGCAGGTCCGGGTCTGCGGCCAGGAGATGGTCCACGATTTCACCCAGATTATGATCGAGACCGGCATGCGGGACCACTTCGTCACCCGGAACGAGGCCTATTTCTCCAACCTGTTGAAAAACCTGGGCGAGCACGCCCGGCTGTACATGGCCTTCCACGAGGGGACCCCCATTGCCGGAACCCTGGCCATTTGGTTCGGAGACAAGGTGTGGTACCTGTACGGCGCCTCGTCCAACCGGCACCGGAACCTGATGCCCAATTACCTGCTCCAGTGGAACATGATTCAATGGGCCCTGGAGAAGAAGTGCCGGATTTACGACTTCCGGGGGGTCTCGGGCGACCTGTCGGAGGACAACCCCCTGTACGGCCTGTACAAATTTAAAAAGGGCTTCCACGGGGAGTTTACGGAGTTCATCGGGGAGATGGACCTGATTCTCAGTAAGCCCCTGTACGTCATGATCGACAAAGCCACCAAGCTCTACCAGCACCGCAACGTGCTGAAATACCGCCGGGAAAACCGGGACAAAGCGCCGGACGCCGCCAAGCAGGACGGATAAAGAGAGGAAAGGCATATGGAACCGAAATACATTGTGCGAGAAAAGGACCTGGATCAAAACCTGCAGGTGATTCTGGAGAAGGCCAAGGGTAAGATCATCTGGGGCGTCGTCAAGGGCGACGGCTACGGCCTGGGCCTGGCCTACCTGGCCCAAAAGCTGAACAGCTGCGGCATCACCCATTTTGCCGTCACCAGCCTGCCGGAGGCCCGGGGCGTCCGGGACGCCGGGCTCACGGAAAACCCCGTTTTGATGCTCCGAGGCGCCACGGATCCCCAGGAGGCCGAGGAGCTTCTCCGGCTGGACGTCATCTGCTCCGTGGGCAGCCGGGAGGACGCGGAGGTCCTGGAGGCGGCGGCGGAGCGGCTGGGGGTGACCGCCCGGGCCCATGTGGAGATCGACACCGGCATGGGCCGGTACGGCTTCCTCCCTGCGGAGCTCCCCTGGATCCTGCCGCTGTATCGGGGGGAATACGCCCATATCCGGGTCACCGGCACCTACACCCATTTTCACACCGCCGGGCATCCCAAGGTCACCGCGCACCAGTTTGAGCGCTTTCAGCAGGTGCTGCGTTTCCTCCAGTTTATGGACTGCGATCCCGGCATGATCCACTGCTGCAACTCCCTGGCCTTTTGGAAGTACCCCCAGTATCATATGGACGCGGTGCGCCTGGGCTCGGTGTTTCTGGGGCGGGTGTCCTATGCCGAGGAGGCCGGTCTGAGCCGGGTCGGCTGGGTGGAGGCCCCGATCCAGGAGGTGCGGGAGGTGCAGGCCGGCAGCAACGTGGGCTACGGCAGCGCCTGCACGGTGCAGGAGGACACCACCCTGGCCGTGGTGGGCGTGGGCTATTACCACGGCTTTGCCGTGGAGCGGGGCTACGACGTGTACCGGCCCCAGGACTGCCTGCGCAACATGGCCCGGTACCTCAAATACATGCTCACCGGCCGCAAACTGAAGGTATATATCGCAGACACCCTGTGTCCCGTTTTGGGCCATGTGGGGATGCTGAACCTGGTGGCCGACGTCACGGGCCTGGAGTGCCGGCCCGGCGACCCGGTCTACATTCCGGTCAATCCCCTGGACCGGAAGGGAATGGAGATCGAGTACCGCCCGGCGGATCAGGAGGGAAAGCCCTCGTCCCGCTTCCGCCCCTAGGCCGTTGCGCGCAAGCGGGACCCGGAGAGAGATTTGGAAGGAGATCCACATGAAAAAAACGATGTTGTCCCTGCTATTGGCGGCCCTGCTCCTGCTCACCGGCTGCGGGCAGCTGGAGGCCCTGGCCGCCCGGATGGCGCAGGAGCGGGATGCGCAGCTGAACGCCCTGGCCGACCTGGGCAGAAATCAAGACAGCTTTTCCCAAATGATCTATACCCGCCCGGATGCGGACGCTTTTCAGACCCTGGTCCAGGAGAGCTGCCGGCTGGCCCAGAGCAGCGGGGATGTGGACCGGATTCTGGAGCAGACGGTGGAGGTGTACGACGCCTACGACCGGTTTTACACCATGCTGGCCCTGGCGGATATCCGCTACTGCCTGGATCTGTCCGATTCGTATTATCAGGAGGAGTACGCCTACTGCACCGGCCAAAGCGCCCAGGTGGACCAGGGGCTGGAGACGTATTACCGCGCCCTGGCGGACAGCCCGGCGGCGGCGGAGCTGGAGCCCTATTTCGGCGAGGGCTTTTTCGACGGCTATACCGGCGAGAGCCTTTGGGACGAGGAGCTTGTGGACCTGATGAACCGGGAGAGCGAGGTCCTCGCCCGGTACTACGAGGCCATGGACGGCCTGTCCGGCGCCGACTACGAGCAGATGGAGCAGACCCTGGGGCCTATGCTGGTGGAGCTCATCGGCCTGCGCCAGTCCATGGCCGCCAAGGCGGGCTACGACAGCTGCGAGGCGTTCCTCTGGGATTGGTACTACAGCCGGGATTACACCCCTTCGGATTTGGAGGGGTATCTGCAGGAGATTCAGACGGAGCTGGTCCCCCTGTACGGGGAGATCTATGAATCCGGCCTGTACGACCAGGTTTACCGCAACTGGTACCGGGAGAGCCAGTGTCTGGACTATCTGTCCTCCGCCGCCCGGGCCATGGGCGGAGAGATTCTGCAGGCCTATGAGGAGATGACCGCCCGGGACCTGTACGACATTACCCCCAGCCGGAACAAGTACGCCGGTTCCTTTGAGGTGTACCTCACCGACTATCAGGCGCCCTTCGTGTTTCTCAACCCCTACGAGGACCTCTCGGACCTGCTGAGCTTTGCCCATGAGTTCGGCCACTTTACCAACGACTATCTGGTGGGAGGCAGCTATGTCACCACGGATGTGGCCGAGCTTCTGTCCCAGGGGATGGAGTATATGAGCCTGTGCTACGCCGAGGGGCCGGATTCCGGCACCCTGGAGCTGGTCCGGCAGCTGAAGCTGGCCGACGCCCTGAGCGTCTACGTGGAGCAGGCCGCCTTCTACTGCTTCGAGCGGGAGGCCTATCAGCTGACGGGAGAGGCGCTCACCGTGGAAAACCTCAACCGGATCTACAGCCGGGTGGCCCGGGATTTCGGCTTTGACGCCGTGGGCTGGGACGAGGCGGAGTGGACCGGAATTACCCATTATTTCACCAATCCTTTTTACATCGTCAGCTATATCGTCTCCGGCGACGGCGCCCTGCAGCTGTACCAGCTGGAGCAGGAGCAGACCGGCGCGGGGCTGGAGCTGTACCGGGAGCTGGTAAAAACGGAGGAGGACGTGCCCCTTCTGCAGCTGCTGAGCAGCAAGGGCCTGGAGTCCCCCTTCCGGAGAATCAGCCGGGTGGCCGAGACTCTGCGGCAGGACCTGAACCTGTAGCCGGGCCCCGGGGGCGCATCGACGGCCGGAGGCGGCCATATAGTTTGGAGAGGAGGCGTTTTGTCATGGCATTTCCCCCTTCGTTTCTGGACGAGGTCGTCGCCCGGAATCCCATTGAGGACGTGGTGGGGCAGTATGTGACCATGCAGCGGCGGGGCAATAATTGGTTCGGCCTGTGTCCCTTTCACGGGGAAAAGACGGCCTCCTTTTCCGTGGCGCCGGAGAAGGGCATCTATTACTGCTTCGGCTGCCACCGGGGCGGCGGGGTCATTCACTTCATCATGGAGATCGAGAACCTGTCCTACCCCGACGCCGTGCGCTTTCTGGCCAAGCGGGCGGGGCTGGACGTGCCCGAGGACCCGGAGTATCAGAGCCGGTACCGGAGGCAGGAGCGGCTCTGGGCCCTGTGCCGGGAGGCCGCCCGGTTTTTCCACAGCTGCTTATATGAACCGGCCGGGGCGGCGGGACTGGCCTACGCCCAGCGCCGGGGCCTGTCCCAGGGAACCCTCACCCGCTTCGGGGTGGGCTTTGCCCCGGACCGCTGGGACGGCCTGTGCGCCGCCATGGAGAAAAAGGGCTATACCCAAGAGGAGCTCCTGGACGCCGGTCTGGTTTTGCGCAGCGAGAAAAGCGGCAACCTCTACGACCGCTTCCGGAACCGGCTGATGTTCCCCATCATCGACGTGCGGGGCCATGTCATCGGCTTCGGCGGCCGGGTGATGGACGGCGCCACCCCCAAGTACTTAAATTCCCCGGAGACTTTGATTTTTAACAAGCGAAAGAACCTGTTCGCCATGAACCTGGCGAAAAAATCCAAGGCCGGACAGATCATCCTGGTGGAGGGGTACATGGACGCCGTGGCCCTGCACCAATTCGGCTTTGACTGCGCCGTGGCCTCTTTGGGCACGGCCCTGACGGAGGACCACGCCTCCCTCCTGGCCCGGTACACCGACCGGGTAGTCCTCATCTACGACGGGGACCAGGCCGGGCAGAGCGCCACCCAGCGGGCCATTCCCATGCTGGAGAAGACCGGCCTCCGGGTCCGGATTCTGCGGATGCAGGGGGCCAAGGACCCGGACGAATTCCTCCACAAATTCGGCCCGGACCGGTTCCGCCTGCTGCTGGAGGGCGCGGAGAATCAGATGGAGTACCGCCTGCAGAGCCTGCAGCGGCAGTACGACCTGAGTCAGGACGGGCAGAAGGTGGAGTTTTTAAAGGCGGCGGCGGAGCTTTTGGCCTCTGTGGGCAACGCCGTGGAGCGGGAGGTCTACGGCGCCCGGGCCGCCGAGGCCGCCGGGGTCTCCCCGGAGGCCGTGCGCCTGGAGACGGAGAAGGCCTTCCGCCGCCGGACCCGCCGGGACGCCAAGCGGCAGGAGAAGATCGACCTGGCTCCCGCCGTGAAGCTCCGCCCCCGGAGCAAGACCATTCGTTACGACAACATGAAATCCGCCATGGCCGAGGAGGGCCTTCTGGGCCAGATTCTCCGGGAACCGGCGTTGCTGGACCAGGTGGACCTGGAGCCGGAGGAATTTTCCTGCGAGCTGCTGGGCCGGGTGTACGGCCTGCTGCGCAGCCGCTACCGGGCGGGGCTCCAGGTGGGGCTGGCCGGTCTGGAGGGGCTGACCCCGGAGGAATCGGCCCATCTGGCCGGGGTGGTCCAGCGCCAGGAGGGGCCGGTGAGCGAGGCGGCCCTGGCCGACTGCGCCGCCGCCATCCGCCGGGAGCGCCGCCTGTCCCAGACCACGGAGCCGGAGGACCTGCTGGCCCTCCGGGACGCCTTGCGGAATCGGAAATAGAATCGGCGGCCCCCGCCGTTGGGAGACAGAAATGATGACAGAAATGACAAAAGACCCTTTGACCGAGCCCGCCGGAGGGGCGAATCCCGCCTCCGCCGGAGGAGAGGATGATTTGGGGGCGTATTTTCGGGAGCTCCGTCAGTACCCCCGCCTGAGCCCCCAGGAGGAGCGGGAGCTGGCTGTGGCCTGCGCCGCCGGAGACCCGGCGGCCCTCCGGCGCATGGTCCAGTGCAACCTGCGGCTGGTGGTTTCCGTGGCCCGGGAATACGCCGGCCGGGGCGTTCCGCTGATGGACCTGATCCAGGAGGGAAACATCGGCCTCATTGTGGCCGCCCGGAAGTTCGACTACACCCGGGAGCTTCGTTTTTCCACCTACGCCACCAAGTGGATTCGCCAGGGCATCACCCGGTGCCTCATGAACCACGCCGGACTCATCCGGGTGCCCATCCATACGGCCGAGCGGATGCGGGCCATTTTGGCGGCCCGTTCGGCCTATGTGCAGGCCCACGGTCAGGAGCCGGACCTGGACCGGCTGGCCGAGGCGGTTCGCCTGCCCCGGGAGAAGGTGGCTAAGCTGCTGAGCCTGGTGCCGGAGATCTCCTCCCTGGACGCTCCGGCGGGGGACGGGGACGGCACCGTGGGTCAGCTCCTGCCGGACCGCGCCGCCGCCCAGCCCCAGGAGCTCCTGGTGCAGGCCCAGCTGCTGCAGGCCATTACCGACCTGTTGTCCCAGCTCACAGACCGCCAGCAGCAGATTTTGCGCCTGCATTACGGCCTGGACGACGGCGTCTGCCACTCTCTGGAGGACATCGCCGGCCGGTTGGGCATCTCCAAGGAGCGGGTCCGGCAGGTGGAGAAGCAGGCCTTCGACAAGATGAAGGCCCTGGGCGCCAGCATGGGGCTGGAGGAGTACCTGGAGGAATCGTGACCTCCCGGGAGTGCCCGGGCAGCCGGGGCGCGAGAGCCCGTGCCCGGCGGAATTTGGAATTCGACATCTTCAAACAGGAGGAAGCACCATGGCACTGGATTTGGAATTGGAGTGGCAGGAGCCCGGCTGGCAGCGGGTGATGGATGGGCTGCCTCGCGGCAGCGTCATTCCTGCGGAACGGTTTTTCGCCATGCTGGGCGCGGTGGATGAGGCCGAGGCCCTGGAGGCGGCGCTGACGCTGACGGCCCGGGGCGTGGGCCTGGATGTGTCCCGGGTGCCCCGGGGCGGCCATGGAGCGGCGGCGGAGCGGCTGGCCCGGGAGGCGGAGCTGGCCCGGCAGGGGGCGCTGCCCGGAGCGCTGGAGCCGGGGGACCCCCTGCGGCTGCACTGGCAGGACCTGTCCGGGCTGCCGCGGCTGAGCCGGGAGGAGGCCCGGGAGCTGGCCGGGCAGGGAGCCGGTCCCAACCGGCTGACGGAGGGGCTTCTCTGGCTGGTGCTGGAGGAAGCGCCGGACTTTGCCGGGCAGGGGGTTCTGCTGCTGGACCTGATGCAGGAGGCCGCAGTGGGCCTTCTCCAGGCCATGGAGGACCCGGGGCCCGACCCGGTGGAGCGGGGCCGGTGGTCTGTGCGCCAGGCCATGGCCCGGGCCGTCGCCCTGCAGTATTTGGCCACCGGGGAGGCCCAGCGCCTGGTGGCGGCCATGCGGGCCTATCAGCAGGCGGACCGGCGGCTGCTGGAGCGCCTGGGCCGCAACCCGGGGCCGGAGGAGCTGGCCCAGGAGCTGGGCAAGCCGGTGGTGGAAATTTTGGCCCTGGAGAAAATGGTCCGGGACGCCGCCGCCGGGCCGGACCGGGTGACGGAGCCGCCCCAGGAGCAGAAGGTGGAGGACACCGCCTATTTCCAGCTCCGGACCCAGGTGGAGGCGCTGCTGTCCTCCCTGGACGATTTGGACCGGGTGCTGCTCCGGCGCCGTTTTGGGCTGGACGGCCGGACGCCCCAGGGCCTGGAGGAGGCGGCCCGGGCCTTGGGTCTGGACCCGGCCGAAGCCGCCCGCCGGGAGCAGGCGGCCATGGACGCCCTGCGCCGCCAGGGCCTCTGACCGCTCCCCCAACAGCCGGTGGATAAGCCACCCGGCCCTGCTACGTCCAAGGAACCAAAAGGCGAACACAAGCCGAAAAACAGGCGGCATGCCCCAAAATACAATGCTCCCTCTCCAGGCGGCAGGGCTTCTGTTTCCCTGCCGCGCACAGAGGGAGCATCTTGCATCCATACAAAGTCTCGACCCGCCCGCCGGTCCGGCGGGCGGTCTTTCAAGGAGGGGTTATTTCAGCAATTCCTGCTTCAGCCGCTGCTGCACGTTCTCCAAATCCGGGTCGCACAGCAGCGGCAAAAATTCCACCAGCTTTTCTTCGGGAAAATCCCACCATTTGAGCTCCAAAAGAATCTGGATCAATTCGTCGTGGAAACGCTTCTTGATGAATCGAGCGGGATTTCCCCCGACGACGCAGTAGGGCGGGACATCTCGGGTGACGACGGCGTAAGCTCCGATGATGGAGCCGTCGCCGATTTTCACGCCCGGCATAATCACGCTTTCTCTGCCGATCCATACGTCGTTGCCCACCACAATATCCCCTTTGAAGGGAAGCTGAGACAGATGCGGCGGCGTCTGTTCGCTCCATCTCCCGCCGAAGACAGAAAACGGGTATGTGGTGACGCTGGAAATGCGGTGATTGGCCGGGCCCATGATAAACTTTGCCCCGGAAGCAATTTGACAGAATTTCCCGATGATCAGCCGGTCTCCGAACTCCGGATAGTTGAACAAGATGTTATTCTGTTCAAAGCCGGTGGGGTTATCGCGGTCGTCGTAATATGTGTAATCTCCAATGGAGATGTTGGGAGCCTGAACGACATGCTTCACAAAGCAGGACGTTCCATATTGGTTTGGGAAAATCTCGTTGGGATTGGGCACACGTTGCATGTTTCTTACTCCTTTTTGTTGTCGTTTCACATCACTTCCTTCCCGGTTTTTGCCGCCGTAGCCACGGCCCTCTTTTTTCGAATCTCTTTCACACTATCACCTTGCTGATTGTAATAATTTTCGCCGCTTCCTGGGGGCTCTGTGGGAAATGGACGGGGCACCGCCCCGTTTCGGACAGGCGGATGGCGCTCTCCCCATGGCCGGAAGCCCTGCCGGACTGCCCTTTCGGCATTTTCCCATTTTCATTCTACCACGACGCCCCAAAGGCGGCAAGAGCGTCTGGAACCTCCGTGAAACCCTTGAAAAAACGTCCCGGCGCGGAAAGCATACCAAAAGCCGCCGCCATTGCCGGGATCCGGGGCTTTGGGAGAGAGGAAGGGGCGGTTTTTAAGAAATCCGATTTTTTGGCCAAGGAACATCCACAAACAAAGCTCCCCGCGAAAGGGGCGACCGGTCCGGGCCGGTGCCGCTTCTGCGGGGAGCTTGCCCTTGGGGCGGGGCGGCTATTCCAGAATGAGAACGTAGGGATCGAAGGTTCGCTCGCGCAGCTGGTCCAGGGCCCGTTCCGGGTCCTGCTCTTGGCTGAGCCACAGGCTGTAGGCGTACGTGCAGAAGCCGGAGAGGTCCATTTTGAAGTTGGTCTCCCAGGTGTTGTTCATGATCCAGGAGTAGACGGGCCGCCGGTTGTTTTCCTCCTTCCCGTCGCACAGGCGAATGGGATGGTGGGCCATCTGCCCCATGTAAAGCAGGGGGGCGTCGTGGGCGGCGATGAGAGCTCCGCCCTGGGGGGACAGGTAGGCCAGGCCCTGGTCGGACATGTAGTACTCCATGCAGGTGCCGGGAATCTGGTCCACGCCGGGGCGGAAGGCCTCGGCGCCCTTCCGGAGATACAGGCGGCTGTCCGGGAAGGAGAGGCTGAGGGGCAGGAAGACGCTCTCAATGTCCGTGGAGATGGTTTTGCCCAGCTCCAGCTGGAAATCCACCCGGGGCATGGCCTCGTAAAATTTCACAAGGACGTCGGCGTGGATGGCGCCGGGCAGGCGGTAGCGCAGGCGGAGCAGGGTGAATACGGGGCCGCGCTGGGCGCAGGTGATTTCCTCCAGGGTTCCGGGATACAGCCGGGCGTGCCGCCCCCGGATGTTCCGGCCCAAAAGCCGCCGCTCCTGCTCCTCCCGGCAGGGAAATTCCGGGTACTCCAGGGTCAGGGGCGTCCGCTCGTAAATCGGCGTAAAGAAGGGCGCCGCGCCCTGCCCCAGCAGCTCCCGGCCGGTGCGTTTGTCCACAAAGGAGGCGACGCCGGTCTGGGGGCGGTAGGACAGGCGGAACCACTGGTTTTCAAAGCCGTAGGGCAGACGGTAGGTGACGGGGTCGTAATCGTTGACGATGTCCCGGACCCGCTCGGCCCCGACGTAGCACTTCCGGCTGTTGAGGGTCTGAACCGGCGCGGGAAGCTCCCGGTAGGTGTAGGTTTTTTCCTGGAAGGGCGCCAGGGTATCCACAAAGCTGATGTTCCGCCCCTGGGGGTGGGGGGAGACCTGGCAGGGGAGCACCCGACCGGCTTCGTCCCGGATTTCCACTTGGGCCAAGGTGGGGCTTTCGATGTAAAACTCCACCAGCTGGGGACAGTCGGCCCGGCTGACGCTGCAGGCCCGAATGGTGCCGCTGGTGTTGTAGTACCGGAGGATGTCTCCCCGGGCTACGGCAATCCGGTTCAGCATCCGGGAGGCCGCCTCGTGGGCCTTGGAGGCGTAGCTGTTTTTCCGCATGTCCAGATTCAGGACCATGGTGTCGTAGGGGCAGGTGACGGTGGAGGAGTGGCCCCAGGTGTGCTCGGCATAAAGAAGCAGATTGTCCTGGGCGGCGGCGAAGAGCTCCGGATAGTGGGCTTCGGCCTCGGGGTCCAGCCGCCGGCAGAGGTGATAGCGGTGCTGGGCGTCTTTGTAGTGCTTGACCGCGTAAGGCGTGCTGCCGATGCCGTTGGCCCACCAGTCGGTGAGATCGCCCCGGTATACCGGCGCGTCCTGAAGAGACGGGCCGACGGCGGCGTAGAGCTCCTGGAGGCTGACCATGCGCACGGAGACCTCCTGCCCGTAGCGCTGCCGGTAGGCCTGGATGACCTGGAGGATCTCCGGCTCCGGGGGCGCGTTGTCGCTGAACACGCCGGACACGGCGGTGATGATGAAGTCGTAGGGGTATCCGTTTTCCTCGCACAAGGTGAGATACCGCTCCAGATTTTCATGGAGGGCCTCCACCGGATCGGCGGGCGCGGGGGCGCTGCCCAGGTGATTTTGCGTCATGAAGTTGTTGGTTTTGTTGGGCTTGAAGCCCAGGACGTTGCCCAGGTTATAGTGCTCGCCGTTCCAGACCAGCAGCCTCCGCCCGGCGGCGTTTTCCCACCAGAAGGCGGTTTGGTTCCGGTACAGGGGGTACATGCCGTGGTGGCAGTGGATGTTGGCGAACAGGAACTCCACGCCGGCGTCCAGCATGGCGTCCCGGCAGCCCATGGAGATGCCGTTGATGTCGGCGAACATGGCGGTGTTTAGGGCGACGCCCCGGCTGCGGAAAAAGTCCCGCCACTGCTGCAGCCGGTGGGCGTAGACGGAGCAGTCCAGCAGGTCGTTGAAGTTCAGGTAGTTGGCCGACAGGCCGATTTTTCCCTGAGCGGCCAGGGCGCAGAAGGCGTCCTGCTCCTCCCGGGAGGCGGTTTTGAAGAATTCTTCCACACAGAACAGCGTCTCGCAGTTCCAGCGGAAGTCGGCGTAGCCGGGCTGCTTCATGAGAGACAGAACGGCGCCGATGTATTGGGCCTGGGTGTCTATGACCCGCTCCTGCAGGTCGGTGTAGCCGATGTCGGTGTGGGAGTGGTGTACCACGTAGACGGTTCGAATCGAATGGGCCATGGGTCGAATCTCCTTAGGTTTCGGATGAGTGGTTGCGCGCTGCCGCGCAGATTCCCCTCCGGTCCGGAGGGGAAATCGGCCCCATCTTACCCCTTCGGCTTCCAAAAGTAAAGATGAAAATCATGCTTTTTTTGTGCATTTTGCAATTGGCGCCGCCTGAGGCCCCAAGGCGGCGGGGATTGATTTTGGGCGGAAGATCTGGTATGCTAACCCCGGCGGCGATGGCCGCGATTACTTACCACAGCGCAGGCTGCGCGGAATAGAAGGTTGCCATGAACGAAAGAGAAGTCGGCGAACTCCGCCGCCGGTTCCGGCCGGATAAAACCAGCGTGACCCGGATTCGGGGATGCTATGTGAACGAGAAGAAAGAGATTGTCTCGGAATTTTCCCAGGCCCTGGGCTTGATGACGGAAGATGAGCAGGAGAAGATGCTGACCCTGCTGAAAAAGGCGCTGTCGGGCAGCCTGGGGAAGAATTTAATCGACCTGTCCTTTTCCACGGCCCAGGTCCAAGACAGCCCGGAGCACCGGCTTCTGACGGCTCTGCGGGATGGGGAAGAGGAGGCGGTCCATCGCTTTTTCGAGACGGTGAAAGAGGCCCTGACCCTGGAGGGCAGCTATCTGATCCTCCTGGCCCAGGATGCCTACGACGTGCCGTTTCGGGGAAAGGACGGCGCGGAGCTGGACGACGGCTCCGAGACGGTGTTCCGCTATGTGCTGTGCAGCATTTGCCCCGTGCGGCTGGCCAAGCCCGCGCTGACCTATTCCGTGACGGCGGGAGAGCTCCACAACCGGGCCTCGGATTGGCTGGTGAGCCCGCCGGAGACGGGCTTTTTGTTCCCGGCCTTCGACAACCGCGGGACCAATTTATACGGCGCTTTGCTGTATTCCCGGGACGCGGGGAACAGCCGGGAGGACTTGGTGGAGGCGGTGTTTCACACCCGGGTCCCCATGGCGGCTCTGGAGCAGCGGGAGACCTTCCACACCCTGCTGGCCGACGCCCTGGAGGAGGAATGCTCCTTTGATACCGTCCAGGCGGTACAGGGGCAGCTGTGCGCCATGATTCAGGAGCACAAAGAGAGCAAGGTGCCGGAGCCGCTGACGGTGACCAAGGGGACGGTCAAGGGCGTCCTGGCCTCCTGCGGCGTGTCCCCGGAGCATGTGGAGGCCTTCGGCAGCCGGTATGACGAGTCCTTCGGCGCGGACACGGATCTGAGCCCGCGCAATCTGGTGGACCCCAGGCTGCTGGAGGTGAAGACCCCCGACGTGACCGTCCGGGTCAGCCCGGAGCGGAGCGATTTGGTGGAGACCAGGGTGCTGGGAGGCGTGAAATACATCCTGATTCGCGCCGACGAGGGCGTGGAGCTCAACGGCGTGGACATCCGGATTGGGGATTGACCATGGAATCCCCGGCGCAAGAGGCGGCTCCTTCCCTGTAGAGGTTTATGAAAAGCGGCGCAGGACCCGGCGCGATTCCGTCCGGGGTCCCGCGCCGCTTTTTCCCCAGGCTTCCGGCGCCCCGGAGGAGCCGGGGGCAGGCCCGGGAAGTCGAAGCGGGCGGAAGAGACGGGAATTTGGAAGAAAATACCAGGCATCTGGTTTTGACTTGTGACGTTGGGCGTGCTATAATATTTGAGATTATGTGGAAATTTGGATTGCAATGGCATGAGGCCGCCCCATCCCGGCCCGGCTGGGGCGGGCGCGGGTGATGGGCAATGGGCACAAAGGGAGCATTCGGCATCCCGGGCGCCGTTTGGGCGGCAGGGACTGTGACATAGAACCGAGGGGTTGTTGTGTATCAAAGGTACGTAAAACGGGCGATGGATTGGATCATAGGCATGTTGACCCTGGCCTTGCTCTGGCCGGTCCTTTTGCTGGCGGCTCTGGCAATTTGGGTGGAGGACCCCGGTCCGGTGCTGTTCCGGCAGGAGCGGATTGGAAAGGACGGGAAGGTTTACACCATGCTCAAGCTGCGCTCCATGAGGGTGAACGCAGAGCACACGGGCAGCGGCGTGTACAGCCGACCGGGCGACCCCAGGGTCACCCGGGTCGGCAGAGTCCTCCGGGCCACCAGCCTGGACGAGCTGATTCAGGCGGTGCACCTGGTGAGCGGAAAAATGTCCCTGATCGGCCCCCGGCCGCCGCTGACCTATCATCCCTGGCCCATCGAGGCTTACACCGCCGAGCAGCGGCATATGTTCGACGTCCGCCCCGGGATCACCGGATGGGCCCAGGTCCACGGGCGCAAGGGCGTGGAGTGGCACAAGCGGATTGAGATGAATTGCTGGTACGCCCGCCATGTGTCCTTTTCCCTGGACGCCAAGATATTTTTCATGACCATTGGGAAGGTGTTCCGCAACGCGGACAACGTCAATACCGGCGTCACCGTGGCGGCGGAGCCGAAGGAACTGGAAAAGAGGTGACGGGGCATGCTGAAGCTGATGTACATCACCAATGACCCCCAAACGGCGCAGATTGCCCAGCAGGCGGGGGTGGACCGGATTTTTGTGGACCTGGAGACGGTGGGCAAGGAGCAGCGCCAGGGCGGCATGAACACGGTGCAGTCCCACCATACGGTCCGGGATGTGGAGCGGCTGCGGAAAGAGCTGACCCGAGCCGCGCTTTTGGTGCGGGTGAACCCCATTTACCCCGGCTCGGAGGCGGAGATCGAGGCGGTTTTGGCCTCCGGCGCGGATTTTGTCATGCTGCCTTATTTCCAGCGGGTCGGGCAGGTCCGGACCTTTCTGGAGCTTGTGAGGGGGCGGGCCAAGACCGTCCTGCTGTTTGAAACGCCGGAGGCCGTCCGGGCGGCCGACGAGATCCTCCGGCTGGAGGGGATCGACGAGTGCTACATCGGCCTGAATGATTTGCACCTGGGCTATCATCAGAAATTCCTGTTTCAGCCCCTGGCCGACGGCACGGTGGAGATGCTGTGCCGCCGGTTTCAGGCGGCGGGGAAGCCGTACGGCTTCGGCGGCGTCGCCCGAGTCGGCGTCGGCGCCCTGCCCGCCGAGCGAATCCTGGCCGAGCACGTCCGCCTGGGCTCCTCCACGGTGATCCTCTCCCGCAGCTTTTGCAATGCCCGGCAGGTTGGGGATTACGGGCGGATGGAGGAGATTTTTCACACGGAGGTGGCGAGGCTTCGGAGTGCCGAGAGCCTTTTTTTGACTTGGGATCCCCAGGCGCTGGAGCAAAACAGGCGTCGGGTGCAGGCAGCCGTACGGCAGATTGCGGAGGGGATGGAATGAAGACAATTGTGACCGGAGCTTTGCAGCTGCCGGAGGAGGATTTACGTGATTTGCGCGCATTTGGCCTGGAGATTTTCCTCCATCCGGATGAGCGGCAGCCGGTGGCGCATCCGGAACAATATGAGGCGGCGATCTGCAACGGCCTCTTTTTGTACAACCCCATCGAACGGTTTACCAAGCTTCGCGCGGTTCAGCTAACCAGCGCCGGCTATGACCGGATGCCCATGGAGTATGCCGCCGCCCACGGCATTCGGGTGTATAATGCCAAAGGGGTGTACAGCAAGCCCATGGCGGAGTTTGCCATATGCGGAATGCTGCAGCTTTGCAAGCAAAGCAGATTTTTTGCAAAAAATCAAAAGGCGCACCACTGGGAAAAACGCAAGGACCTGCTGGAGCTGAGCGAAAAAACGGTCTGCATTGTGGGAGCCGGTAACGTAGGGACAGAGCTGGCCAAACGGCTCAGAGCCTTCGGCTGCTATATCATCGGGGTAAACCGGACCATGTGGCCCAAAAGCGCCTTTGACGAGCTGCTCCCCTTGGATGCCCTTGCGTCGGCTTGTGCCCAGAGTGACATCGTGATCCTCTCCATTGCGCTGACAGACGAGACGCGCGCCATAGTTCGCAGCTGCATTCCGGAAAAAATGCGCAGCGGTGCGATTCTGGTCAACATCGCCCGGGGGGCGCTGGTGGATACCGGCGCGGTGATCGATGCGCTGCAAACCGGGCACATCTGCGGCGCGGTGTTGGATGTCTTTGAAGAGGAGCCCCTGGGGCAGGATAGTCCCTTGTGGGACATGGAAAACGTCATTCTCACGCCGCACAATAGTTTTGTGGGAGAAAACGGACACTTGTTATTTAAGCTGATAAAGGAAAACTTGGTGAGGGAATACGATGGAGCGCAGCTTGTATAGGGATCATATAGAAAACCGTCTGAGAGACTTTCCGGAGTTGGAGCAGTATCTGTTTATTCGCGGATTTGTTGCCTGCGACACGTATTTAGACCCCAATGGCTACCCCTTCTTTGGGAAATGGAAATACTTCAGAATAGAGGGATTCCACTTTTATATTCATCCCAAGCAAACATGGTACTATGTGGATAGCCCGGTTTCTTGCTTTTTGATCGGCCATGCGTATGATCCGTTTACCATGGAAACGGATGAGACGGCGATTCTGCGGAGAATGGCATTGTGCACCCGAGATGTTGATAGAATCAAAATTCTGAATTCTTTAACCGGTATTTTTACGATGGGGTGGTTTGAGAAGGACCGGATGATTCTGGTTGGCGATTGCGCGGGAATGCAGACGACTTACTATGGGTGTGTAAAGGGAAAAATATACTTCTCGAGCCACATGCAGTTAATTGGAGATATCTGCGACCTGGAGCCGAGCGATTATGTAAAAAAACTCACAAGCTACCGGTTTTATCACTATTACGGGGCATATTTACCGGGAGACTTATCTTCTTATCCCTCCGTGAGGCGGATCGTTCCCAATACGCTGATTGAGCGCAAGGGAACCGATTTTAAAATCAAACGCTTCTACCCGGAAGTGCCGCTGGATTGCTGTTCGGGAGAGGAAAGCTATCGAGAAAAATTGGCGTATATTGCAGATCTATTGCATAAAAATATGATTCTCATCACACAAAAGTGGAATCAGCCGGCAATTTCCATGAGCGGCGGGATGGATAGCAAGTGTTCCTTGGCTGCAGCGAATGGACTGTACGATCGGTTCCAGTACTTTAGCTATATATCTATGGCAGGGGAAAGAATCGATGCAGAAGCGGCCCATACAATTGCCGAAGCGATTCACATTCCCCATCGTATCGATTTTATTTCGTCTTCGGACGAAGATTTTCCCGGAGTGGATGGGTTTAGAGCCATTTTGCAGCACAATTTTGGCAACATCGGCAGGAATAATGACAATGATGTAAGGAAACGTGTTTATTATACGCAATATGGACATTGTACATTTGACGTTGAGGTGAAATCATGGGTTTCTGAAATAGGAAGAGCAAATTATTACAAAAAATTCGGGCTGAAACATATGCCGGAGCGGTTGAGTCCACGTCAAATGTCTACCATGTATAAGCTGTTCCTGCACAATCGCAGCCTTCTGAAGGAAACTGACGCTGTATTTGAAGAGTACATAAACAGGGTGCATTTTAATGATATATTCAATTACGATGCATCGGATATGTTTCTCTGGGAGGTGCGTTATGGGAGCTGGGGCGGCCAAGTGATTACCAGCGAGCAACGCCTCCCCTTTGATATAACGATACCCTATAACAACCGGCTTCTCCTGGAAGCTTTTTTGACCTTGCCTTTGGAGCGACGAATTGCTGATCAAGTACATGCGGATTTAATTCATATGTTAAATGCAGAGATAGACAAGACTGGTGTTTCTGTGACGAATTACAATGAGACTAAATCTAGAATGATAAAAGAAAAGGTATATTACCTGGTCAATTCGGCGTTGCCGTTTTAATTATTAGCTGACTGGTGATTTTTGTGAAAGTTCTACTGATAGCCACGGTTCAAAGCCATATTTGCCAATTTCATAAGCCCTATGTCCGCATGCTGCACCGGCATGGCTGTGAGGTTCATGTGGCGGCGCGGGACAATTTGGCGGTTAAAAACGGTTTGAAGCTGGATTTTGTGGAAAGGGTTTTTGACGTGCCGTTTCACCGGTCGCCCTTCAGTCTCCAGAATATGGGCGCGTATCGGGAGCTGAAGAAAATTGTAGATGCAGGCGGATATGATGTGATCCATTGCAATACCCCGGTAGGGGGAATCGTGGGCAGACTGGCGGCCCGGCAGGCCAGAGCGGCGGGGGCACAGGTGTTCTATACTGCCCATGGCTTCCATTTCTTTCAAGGCGCTCCCGGGATCAATTGGGCCGTTTATTATCCCATTGAAAAGTGGATGTGCCGGTATACGGACAAGCTGATTACTGTAAACGAGGAGGATTTTGAGCTGGCGAAACGCAAGTTTCGAACCGAAATTTGCCGGATTCATGGGGTGGGGGCGGATCAACAAAGGTATCAACCGCCGTCCCCAGAGCAGCGGGAGCAGCTGAGAGGAGACCTTGGTTTTGGCCCGGAGGAGAAGCTGATTCTCTGTACCGGTGAGCTGAATGCAAATAAAAATCAGATTACGGCCATCCGCGCCATGGCGCAAGTCGTCCGGAAGGTTCCGGCGGCCAAGCTTCTGCTGGCGGGCAACGGCGGAACGGAGCGCGCCTTGCGGGATGCGGCCGAGAGTCTGGGCCTATCCGGCTGTGTGCAGTTTCTGGGCTACCGTACGGACCTGGAGCGCTACGTAAAGGCGTCTGATCTCATTCTTTCCTGCAGCAAGCGGGAGGGCTTGCCGCTCAACATTGTGGAGGGGATGCTTTGCGGAAAGGCAGTCGTTGCATCGGAAAATCGGGGGCACAGGGAGCTGGTGGAGGAAGAGGTTACCGGCTATTTGGTGGATCCTCTGGATGCCGATGGGTTTGCAGAGCGGATTTGCCGCCTGCTGGCCGCTCCGGAGCCTGCCCGCCGGCTGGGCCAGGAGGCGATTGCCCGGGCAAGCCGCTATACCGATGAGGCTGTGCAAGATGAACTGGAGAAACTGTACGATTGGAGTACGAGCGTACCATGAGCGAATACTTATTTTTGATTGCGGTTGTGCTGCTGCTGGCGTTTTTGACAGAGCGGGGGTATGTTGGAGATTGGAATTCCAGAGGCACGAGAGCAGCGCGTTCCATATTTGTTTTCGTCATATTTATGGCAATTTCCTTTTTTATTGGCCTTCGGGAATTTTACAACGACACCAGTACATACCGGGGTCATTATGAGGCGCTGCAAAGTTTTCCCGGGTTTTGGGATCATTTTGACGCAACGCTTGGTGAGAACCCGGGTTTCCAGCTTGTGAACGGCGTTTTGAAAACTCTGAATGTTTCTTCCCAAGGTTTTATATTAATATATGCTCTTTTTACTTGCGGACTGTATCTTATTTTTATACGCCGGTATAGCGACCATTTTTTGCTTTCCATGTTTTTGCTTTTTACCACAGGCATGTACATGTTTTCTGCTGCGGCCATGAAACAAACCGCCGCGATTGCGATATGCTTGTTGGCAATTCCGTCGGCTTTGAAAAAAAGATGGATTCCCTTTCTCCTTCTGATTGGGCTGGCGGCTACGTTTCATCCGTATGCCCTCATGTACCTGGCAGTTCCCCTTCTGACCTTTCGTCCCTGGAGCAAATGGACATATGTTTTGCTCATCTTATTTGTTGCCGCCGGCTTTGCGCTGGATTCTATCCTGGGGACGATCGTGGATATCGCGTCGATGCTGGGCGAGGAATATTCCGAGGAGATTTTTCAGGACAGCGGCGTCAATGTATTTCGCGTTTTGGTTTGCAGCGTTCCCACATTTCTCACATTTGTGTACCGGCGGGAGCTGTTTCGAGACAGTAAACCCAGTGAAAACCTGATGGTCAATCTATGTATGATCAACGGCGCAATTATGTTTGTCGGCCTCTTCGGCACTGCCAATTACTTTGGCCGCCTGGCAAATTACTTCACCATTGCCCAGGTAGTCGCGCTGCCGTGGATTTTAGGAAAACTGAGTCCACACGACCGCAGAGTTTTAACTGCATTGATGGTGATATGCTATACGGGGTACAGCCTGTATGGAAATTTAGTAAACGAATCTTTTGACTCGCAATTTAGCCGGATGACGATAAAGGAATATATTACTATTGTATTAAATAAGTAATTGGAAAAGATGGAAAAGTGAGTATATTGACAAGGGCATCGGGAAATATTGCTTGGATGACGTTATGACCGGATGATAGGGACAAGTTATTAGATAAAAGAAAAGACGCGCTGCAGGAAGCGCATAATGCCGGAAAAATTTTGAAATTTTCTGATTTTGTGAGTAAAAATAGAAAATTATTATGTCTGGTAAGGGGCCTAGAAAATGACGCAAAGAGAAGAAATTGAAGCGGTATGGAATACAGAGAGAGAAATATTAGATGTTGTGCATAGAGTTTGTACAGAGAATAATTTGCGATACTCTTTGGCGTATGGAACATTACTTGGAGCTGTTCGGCACGGCGGCTTCATTCCCTGGGATGATGATGTTGATTTGATTATGCCTCGTGAGGACTATGAGGTTCTCTTGAAAATTTGGGATAAGGTCGCACCTACAGGTTATATCTTGCAAAATTCTCGTACAGATCCAGATTTTACCCAAAATTTTACTAAAATTCGGAAGGACCATACTACCTTCTTGCAGTATGAATCGGAGAGATACAAAGGGTACCATAAAGGTATTTTTGTAGACATTTTTCCTGGAGATCGAGTGGCGCCTGGTGGTTTAAAGCGAAAATTGCAATATGTGGCTTGTGCGGTGAATTTGCTGTATACTCGGGGCTTTCCCAGTGGCGCAAAGGGAATCATTGGTGTTGTAGAACGGATTTTACTTCGTACACCTCAGGGGAATTATGTAAAATGGCGCGAACGGGCAGAGTCCTTGATTCGAAATTGGAACGGGAGGATAGACTGTAAGTATTTTTTTCCTAACACGATTGAAAGTGCGAAAAGATATTATAAGCCGGGTTTGTTTCAGCAACAAGAGGAGATTATGTTTTGCGGGAAACAGTACTGTTGCATTTCTGAATCAGATGCGTTTTTGCGAACAAGTTATGGGAACTATATGCAGTTGCCGCCGGAGTCCGAACGTATTTGGAAACACCATCCTATATTGATAGATTTTAAACATAATTATGAGGAGCTAACAGAATGACACACCACAGAAAAGTTTCTGTAATTATGGGAGTTTACAACTGTGCAGAAACGTTGGAAAACGCTGTGGCCTCTATTCAAAGCCAGACGTATTCTAATTGGGAAATGATTATATGCGATGATGGCTCTTTTGACAATACTTATGAAAAAGCTAGAGAAATATGCGAGAAAGATGGGAGAATTAAAGTAATCAGAAATGATAAGAACCTGGGTCTAGGCACAGCATTGAATAGGTGTATATCATTTGCTAATGGGGACTATATTGCACGTATGGATGGGGACGACGACTGTTTACCGGGACGCTTTGAGAAGCAGGTGGCCTTTTTGGAAGCACATCCTGAGTTTGCAATTGTCAGCACACCTATGGTGTTGTTTGATGAAACTGGGGAATGGGGTCGTACGTATGCAAAAGAGTATCCGCAGCCAAAGGATATAGTTTGCGGTAGTCCAATTTGTCATGCACCGGTTATGATGCGGAAGGAGTGCTTGGAGGCAGTAGGGGGATATGCAGAGGAGCCATGGGCTTGCCGTGTGGAAGATGTAAATCTGTGGATTAAGCTTTACGCGGCTGGCTACCGATGCTATAACTTTCCAGATCCGCTTTACCGTATGCGTAATAATAGGGATGCATTTAATAGAAGGAAATATCGATATCGAGTCAATTCTACATATGTACGTCTCAAAGGGTGTAAGGCACTGGGCCTGGGGTTTTCCTGTCGGTTATGGTCCCTACGACCATTACTTCATGGCCTAATACCCTGGAAATTACGACAATGGATACGGAAGAAACAAAAGATGGATGAATAAAGAGAGGCGAAAATGATAAAAGTTTTATTTCTCATCCACGATTTGGGACAAGGGGGGGCGGAAAAGGTCTTGATTAACCTTGTCAATCATATGGACCGGTCTGAATTTGATATATCTGTTGTTGCGCTGTTTGGAGGCGGTGTGAACGAGCCGTTTCTGAAGCCGGATGTTCATTTTCAAAGCGTATGGCCCAGGGAGGTTCCGGGTAACAGCAAGCTGATGAAGCTGCTGACACCGAAACAGCTTCATAAATTGTGCGTAAAGGAGACATACGACATAGAAGTGGCTTATTTGGAGGGGGTTTCTGCGAGGGTGATTGCCGGTGGGGATGCGACATCTACACATTTAATCAATTGGATTCACGCAGAGCAGCATACCCGGAGAGCAGCTTCCCTGAGCTTTCGATCGGAAAAGGAAGCAAGCAGGTGCTACAGTAGATTTGAAAAAACAATCTGTGTCGCAAAGACAGTAAGAAAGGATTTTTCTAGAATATTTCCTGAAGTTTCATCGTGCGAGGTGTTGTATAACACGGTGGAATCTGAACAAATATTATCGATGTCCGCAGAACCGGCGCCGGAGCTTGCAGAGGATGGAAAGCTCCGCTTGTTTGCAGTCGGCTCGTTAAAGAAAGTAAAAGCCTTTGATCGTTTGCTGCGAATTACAAAACGACTGCTGGAAGAAAAATATCAGGTGCACCTATATATTTTGGGAAAAGGCCCCCTTGAAAGTCAGTTCCGTGATTTTATTGCAGAAAACCATCTGTCGGACAGCATAACGCTGCTGGGATATCAGACCAATCCCTATCAATACGTTGCAAAGGCCGATTTGTTTTTGTGTTCCAGCCATCGGGAGGGTTTTTCGACGGCTACAACAGAGGCTTTGATTTTGGGGGTTCCTGTTTGTACCGTGGAGGTGTCTGGGATGAAGGAAATGCTGGGAGAAAATAATGAGTATGGCGTAATCACGGAAAATAGTGAGCAAGCCCTGTATCACGGCATAAAAAAGCTTCTGGATAATCCTCATATGTTAACTTATTATCGGAAAAGAGCAAAAGAGCGGGGAAGATATTTTTGCACAAAGCAGACGGTTGTGGCTGTGGAAGAAATGTTTGAAAGGGTTGTGGGGGAAGGATGAAGTCGATTTTGCAGGTATGTGCGTTTGGCGCTCCAAATCCCGGAAATTTTATTGCCTCGCTGGTTGCCCTGCAGAGAGAAATGAGCCGATGTGGCTATGAAACCATCTATGCTTTTCCGGAAAAAGCCAGGGACAAGGTATGGTGCAGACAGCTGGCGCAATCACAGAGGGTCTATTTTCTACCAGAGGCCAAGGCCCGGATTTTACCCAAAACATATCAGATACTTCGCCGCATATACAAAGAAAATCATGTTCAGATTGTACATAGTCATTTTGAATTATATGATATTCCTGCCACAGTGACAGCGCCTAGGGGGACGAAAGTATTCTGGCATTTGCATGATCCCTTGAATATCAAAAAAGATTTACGAGGGATACTGTGGAGAATCCAATATGGAATGATTGGAAAGAGGGCGCAGCTCTTATCCGCCACAGATTTTTACAAGGATTTGGTCATAGGGCTGGGATTTCCAAAAGCGCAGGCCAGGACAATTATCAATTGTATCGACACAAGCAGAATTCAATGCAACCCGCGCGCTACTCCGGAGTTTGACTTTCTAACATTTGGTTGGGACTTTTACAGAAAAGGTGATGATGTCATCATTCAGGCGTGTGACCGGCTGCATCAGGAGGGATTTCATTTTAAGCTGCTGCTAAATGGCAATGAACAAACATGGCATGTGCTGGATGAATTTTTAGGTGGTCGGGACAGGTCGTATCTCGTAAAAGGGAATCCGGTGGATGATGTAAATGAGCTGTTTGCAAATGCAAGGGTGTTTCTTCAGGCAAGCAGAAGGGAGACTTTTTCATACGCAGTTTGCGAAGCCGTGTATGCGGGGCTCCCGGTCATATGCAGCGACATAGCCGGATTAGAGTGGGCGCATGAAATCCCGCTTGTGGATTTTTTTGAATCGGAAAATGTGGAGATGCTGTATCAGCATATGAAGGAACGGCTAAACAAGGGGGAAGGCCCAGAGGTGATTGCGAAAAGCCGTAGTATGATCGAACAAAAATATTCCTTAAAGACATGGGTCAACAAAGTTGTTCATGCGTATGACGTATACGGGGGGTAGACAGGGAAAATGGAATACATGGATTTGGTTAGTATCATTTGCCCTGTTTATAACGCTAAGGAATATCTAAATTGCTGCCTCGAGAGCTTAACCGGCCAGACATATCGTAACATAGAAATAATCCTGGTAGATGACGGATCCCGGGATGCCTCACCAGATATATGTGATGAATGGGCCTTACGGGATAAAAGAATTAGGGTGTTTCATAAAAAGCAAGGCGGGGTATCCAGTGCACGGAATATCGGGGTCAAGGAAGCAAAAGGGAAATACCTTGTTTTTGTTGACGCCGACGATGTTTTAGAGTTAAATGCATTAGAAATTTTGCTAAGCAATCATGATCGCGAGATAAGCACAATAGTTGCATTGAATTACGACCGCTTTTCTGATACACCTGTAAGACCTGCCGAAAAGACTCAGAGAGGCCCAAGGGTTAAAAACTATGCAAATCCGGATTTTTCGGATCTGGTATCGGTAAGGTCTGGTTGTTATGTTTGGGGAGTCTTGGTTCCTAAAAGGTTGATCGACGCAATCAAGCTGAATTTTAATGAAGAAATGCATAACCTAGAAGATGTGGCTTGGATGGGCATTCTGATGTTCTATATACAGCGGTTGGTGTTTGTAGAAGATATCCTGTATCATTATCGTAGAAATCCGACTTCCATTACAAGTAATTGTACGAATGTTGCGTGGCAGGCAAAATGTTGGCTACGTGCTGAAACAACAATTTATGATTATTTCAGTAAAAAGAGCGGTACGATTGGGCATCGGCGGTATATGTGGAAGATGTCTAGACATTGTAAAAATAATTTTTATGCAGAGTGTTTTGCAGGTGCATGGGCTTGGAAACGGGTTAGGGATATAAAAGAGGGGATGGAAACTCGATGTAGAATATCAATAATTGAGGTTGCCTTATATAATTTGGCGTTTCGGTTCAGAAGGATATTTAGAACCTGTAATAGTATTGGAGAAAAATAAATGAAGCGTGTTATTAGCGTGATTATACCGGTTTATAATTGCGAAAAGTACATAGCAGAATGCCTAGATAGCGTTATTCAACAGACGTACACTGATATTCAGATTATTGCAATAGACGATGGCTCCACGGATAAAAGCGGAGAAATACTGGATCGATATGCCCAGAAGGATGCCCGGATACAGGTGTTGCATAGCCCAAATGGCGGAGCTTCGGCAGCGAGAAACGCGGGGCTTGCCCATGCTGTGGGAGAATTTGTTACATTTGTAGACAGTGACGATATCATAGAGCCGGATATGTATCAATATATGCTGGCGTACTTTTCAGAGGAAGATGTCGATATTGTACACTGCGGTTATACGAAGATAAATAGAGATGGAACCTTGAAACGAGTGCGAGGAGCGTGTGAGCAGTACCGCTTCGGAAGCGCAGAGGGGATGCTTCATTTTATCAAGGGGGACCTATTCACTGGCGCTTTATGGAATAAAATTTATAGGCGCAAAATTTTGGACAGAATTTCATTTGATAATAATATAAAAATAAATGAGGATGTTCTGTTTAACTTTTATGCATTTAGAGAGGCTAGGAGGTCCGTATTTCTCAGCAAAACGTTTTACCATTACTACGAGAGGGAGAATGCCTCCACACAGCGCACGGGAAGCCTCAAGAAGGCTTCGGATTGTAAGGCAGTTGCAGCAACCATTTTTGAAGAAAGTCAGGGAGAACCATATGAAACGGCGGCACGGTCCAAGTACATCATGGCTTTAATGAGCTTATACAGGGCTTTGCTGTACGAAGATATTTCTGGAACGGCGAATGAGAGAAGAGAGCTGCAAAAGCTGTTGGATCAATTGCTGACGGAAGAAAATGATGTTAGAAATAAATACGTAAATAACTACAATGTTATGAGAAGAATTCCGCATATATATTTAATTTTATATAGTATATATAATAAACTGAGAAAACCAAATTGGGACGTTTAGAGGCATAGGCTTTATGACGGAGAAAAAAATTAGCGTGATTATCCCTGTATACGGAATTGAGCCGTATTTGGACAGATGCGTGGAGTCTGTAACGAAGCAGACCTACACGAACCTGGAAATCATATTGGTGGATGATGGCTCTCCGGATCGTTGCACTGCGATCTGTGATGAATGGGCGAGGCGGGATGACCGTGTAAAAGTGATTCATAAGGCGAACGGGGGACTTTCCGATGCCAGAAACGCAGGAATGCGCGTTGCCGCGGGGGAATTGATCGGTTTTGTGGATGGGGACGATTGGATTTCTGCCGAGATGTATCAATGCCTCTACGACAATATGATGGAGAATGACAGCGATATTTCTGCTTGCGGTGTGGAAATGGTATGGGAAGGCGACGTACCCCATCGAGCGCTCACCCCCGGCGGGACGTATCTTTTGAATCAGCGGGAGGCCATGGAGGCGATTGTCCGGGAGTCGGTATTAAAGCAACCGGTTTGGTACAAATTGTATAAAACAAAATTGATACGGAGCATAGCATTCCCGGTCGGTCGGTACCATGAGGACGTGTTTTGGAGCTACCGGGCAATTGCAAATGCGCAAAGCGTATCCATTTTTGATACGCCTTGTTATTACTATTATCAGCGCAATAATAGCATCATGGGGAATCAATATTCATTAAAGAGGCTGGATGCGTTGGATGCAAAGTGGGAACGCCTGGAATACCTAGAAGCAAGGTTCCCGGAGTTGGCGGGGCCGGCTAGGTGGGATTTGTGGTTTTCCGGTATGTACGCCATGCAAATGTCGCTTCAGTTTCTTTCAACCGGGGAACTGGAAGCTGCCCGGCAGAAAATCGAGAGAATGATTCAGGGCGTGAAGCCGGTGCGCGGCTTAGAAGATGCATCGATCCAGAGCAAAATTTGGTTCCTTTTGTCCCAGATTTCCTTTGAAAAAACCTGTAAATTGCGAAATTTGCTTCATATAGGACTGTAAAATGAATGACTTAATTAGTATTGTGTTGCCGGTATACAATGGTGAAAGGTACCTCAGAGAGAGCATCGAAAGCGTGATTGCACAGACCTACACAACGTGGGAATTGCTGATACTGGATGATTGCTCTACGGACCGGTCTGCTGAAATTGCAAAAGAGTATGAAAAGAAAGACAGCAGAATCCATTATTATAGAAATGAGAGGAATCTTCGTCTGCCGCGAAATCTCAACAAAGGTTTTTCTTTGGCCAAGGGGAACTACCTTACCTGGACTTCGGATGACAATCGATTTCGGCCGAATGCGCTTGAGAAAATGTATTTGACATTGGCATCGGACGGCAAGGCGCAGTTTGTCTTTGCCTCTTGCCGTGTCATTGACGGGGACGGAAAAGAAATTGAATACATCATGGTGGATGAATCCAGCAAGAAGAAGATAAAGGGCATGAACCCCGTGGGCGCTTGTTTTATGTATACCCGGAAAGCCTATGAAGAAGTTGGGGAGTACGATCCGGAGCTGACGTTGGTAGAAGATTTTGATTATTGGCAGCGGCTCTATGCAAAATTCGGCGCGGTTCCAATCCGTGATATTTTGTACGAATACCGATGGCATGATGGGGCGTTGACGAGCACGATGTGTAAAGACACGTTTTATCACGCCCTAGAGAAGACCCTGCGCAAGAATCGAGCGGCTTTTGGAAGGCTGGATCATGAAGAAAAGTACTACTATTATAGGGGATTGTATAACTGCAGGGTGGGACTTGGAGATTTGCATAATCCGTATCAGAGAACGTATCGATTCTTTTCTGCGATTTTTGCGATTCAGTACAGATTGCCGAGAAAAATGAAACGGATGCTGCTTGGAAAGTAGGAGAGGCGGATGGTTGCGTTATATTATCACGGCGGCAGCGGGAATCACGGTTGTGAGGCGTTGGTTCGTGCCACGAAAAAAATTTTGAACAGGGAACTGACCTTGTTTTCTTCTGCGCCGCAGGAGGATTTCCAGTATGGTTTGGATTCGGTTGTGAGCATTCGTGGAGATGTGGGCCGGAAGCTACCCAAAAAGTCTCCGGCTTATTTCCTTGCTGCCGTTAGTCATCGGATTCGTCGGGATGATTATTGGTATACCCGTCTGACCCATTCGGAAATTTTGAAAGCGGTGCACAAAGGGGACGTTTGCCTCTCCATAGGCGGAGACAACTACTGCTACGGCCAGGAGGGGAATCGGATTCTCGGTTACTACAACCGTATGCTCCGTAGCAGAGGTGCAAAGACGGTCCTGTGGGGCTGCTCGGTTGAACCGGAAGCGATGACGCCTGCAGTAGTAGAAGATATGCGGCGTTACAGCCTCATTACGGCACGGGAAAGCCTGACCTATGCGGCATTAAAGTCAGCGGGTCTGACCCGGGTATGTTTGGTACCGGATCCGGCTTTTCAGCTGGATCCAGAAGAGACTCCCTTGCCGGGCGCCCTTCGCCGTGGACAGACGGTGGGGATCAATGTCAGCCCGCTGGCTGCCGGATATGGAAGCCTGGTTTTGGACAACTACCGGGCGCTGGTGCGCTATATTTTAAAAGAGACCGACCTGGATGTATTGCTGCTTCCGCATGTTGTGAAAAAAGAAACAGACGATCGGACGGTACTCCGGGATCTTCTAAATGAATTCGGCGCTTCTCCCCGCTTTGCCATGGCGGAGGATCAAAGCTGCATGAAGCTCAAAGGTATGATCTCCCGTTGCCGCTTTTTTGTGGGGGCCCGGACCCACGCCACGATTGCGGCCTATTCCACCTGTGTTCCGACCTTGGCGGCAGGCTATTCCATCAAGGCGCGGGGCATTGCAACGGATCTTTTCGGTACCGAGGGAAACTATGTCGTTCCGGTACAGAGCTTTACTACAGCGTCGGATTTGAAAAATGCCTTTCTATGGTTGACCGAGAATGAACGCACCGTGAAATCCCGCTTAGAAGAAATCATGCCCCGCTATTGCGCCCGGGCGTATGACGGAGCAAAAGCTATTGAGGAACTGATGAACCATGGATAGGTATATTTTTTTGGGCATCCTGTTTGTGTTTACAGTTGCCGCGCTGGTGTTGTTTGCGGTAGACTTTTTCTATTTTTTGTGGCATCGCTATTGCCGCTTTCATATTGGCAGATGGAAGTCAACCGAGGAATGGGAAAAAGCGGTCCGGAAAACAGCCTTGCGTTGGTTGAAACATACGCCTACCGTAAAGATAACGGATAATTCTCGCTATATGCTCCTGGATATTTTAAAAGGGAAATACCGGAGCGGAACCATTCAGTCCTGGCAAAAAGCAGCGCTGATTTTGGGCTTGCTGGAGAGCGGGGATACGCAGGAGGTTTCCGCTGCGAAGGCAGCCGCCGGAAAGCTTCTAAATGAGGATGGGACCTGGAGAAAAAAGCCTGCTGCCGTGGACTGCGGGATGCTTTCCTATGCCGTGATGAAGGCGTGCGGAGCAAAAGAGGTTCGCCCTGCGATGGACCAGACGGTTTCTGTCATGTTGTCCTACCGGCACAAAAGCGGCATGATAGCCTATACCGGGAGGCGTCAGGACCCTGAAATGTATGTGGATACGCTGGGCCTGAGCTGTCCCTTCCTGGCACGGTATGCACGGGAATATCATGTGCCGGAATTGGAGGACCTGGCTGTTTTTCAGCTTAAAACATATCGTGAAATTGGGATGTTCCCAAACTCCTGCTTGCCCAACCATGCGGTGAACATAGAGACCAAGCTACCCTGCGGCGTATACGGCTGGGGACGCGGCACGGCTTGGTATCTGATCGGCCTGCTTGACACCTATCAAGAGCTGTCTGGTGCTGCAAATAAAGAGCTGCTCCGTTCCTATATTACGGAGGCGGCGGAAGGTCTCCTGCAGTACCAGCAGGCAGACGGCGGCTTCGGCGCGACATTGCAACGGATGCAAACTTACGACAGCTCCGCAACGGCGGTTTTGGCCTGGTTTTACGCTTCCGTCGGGAGGCTTTTCGACTGTCGTGTGTACTTGGATGCCGCCAAGCTGTGCTTGGAGAAATTAAAATCGAAAACCCGGATATACGGCGCCCTGGACGACTGTCAAGGCGATACCAAGGGGATCGGCATTTTTGCGCAGACCTATGATATTATGCCCTTTGCGCAAGGGATGATGTTGCGATGTATCATGATGCAGAAACGGGATAACATATGAAAAATAGAAGCAGAACAGACTATTCCATTTTGAATATCATAACTGGACTGGGTGGGTATGCCGTTAATACGCTGTTGGGCTTGGTTTGCCGCATGGTGTTTACGCGCACGCTTGCCGCAGATTACCTGGGTGTAAACGGCCTTTTCTCCAATGTATTGGGCATGCTGTCTCTTGCCGAGCTGGGAATTGGCTCCGCCATTGTATACGCGCTGTACAAACCGCTCGCCACCCGCGATGAGGAGAAAATAGCCACGCTGGTTAAATTTTATGGACAATGCTATCGGGCGATCGGGCTTTTTATTGGCGTTGTTGGCGTGTGCCTGCTCCCGTTTATGAATTTGCTTGTAGACGTACGGGGAACCTCCATTGAGCACCTCCAGGCTATTTATTTGTTATTTTTGTTTAATACCGCAAGTACGTACTTTTTTAGTTACCGCAGTTCTCTTTTGATGGCCGCACAACAAAATTATTTGGTTGTTGGGGTCAATTATATCATTACCATTCTGCAAAGTGTTGTGCAGATGGTACTGTTGTTTGCGACCAGGAATTATATGGTATATTTGCTGGTGCAAACGGTGGGAACGCTGATCTATAATGTGACGATTTCAGAAATTGCCAAAAGACAGTTTCCAGTGATTACAAAGAAAAACATTGCTCCGCTGGAGCCCGGGGAGCGGAAGAGCCTGCTTGCAAATGTACGGGCGCTGACAATATGGAAGCTGTCCGGGTTGTTGGTGAATCAGACCGACAACATCATCATTACTTACTTTAACGGCCTGATTACAGTTGGCGTCACCTCTAACTATACGCTGTTGACCGGCACGTTAAATACACTGCTCAATCAAGTGTTTACCGGCATAACGGCAAGCGTAGGAAATCACAACGCGGTGGAAACAACCGAGCAAAAAATTCATTTATTTAAAGCCATTAATCTGGCGAATTTTTGGCTTTTCGGCTGGGGCGCCATCGGGATTTGCCTGGTGTCCTCCGATTTGGTATCCTTGATGTTTGGCGAGACTTATGTCTTGCACTGGACGATTCCGTTGATTCTTGCCGTAAACTTTTATACGGTTGGGATGCAAAATGCAGTTTGGACATATAACAATACGCTGGGCCTGTTCAGACAAGGGCGATACCTTCTTTTGCTCACAGCTGCAATTAACCTAGGGGCTTCCATTATACTGGGTACAATTTGGGGTTTATTCGGCATCTATGCAGCTACGTTTATATCCAGACTGCTTACGAATATTTGGTACGATCCATATAAATTATTTAAGCATGGATTTCATGTAAGTGTTCTTTCGTATCTACGGATATATTTTTTGGATTTGATTGTTCTTGGTATTTCCGGATGTCTGTGCGCGCTTGCGTGCGGCATGGTTCACGGTACAAGTTTGACTTCAGTTCTTGTAAAATTTCTAATTTGCTCTGTTATTCCCAATGCTATTTTCTTTTTGGTATTTTCTCGAACAAATGAATTTGCCTATTTAAAAAGCATTGCTACACATGTTTTGAAAAAATTACACTTTAAAAATAAGTTTAAATGATAACCATATAACATGTTGGAATTTACGAATATAAAGAACTAGATATGTGTAGCGAAATGATAAAAAACAAAGTTGTGATATGAAGCATTTGGTGGAGGGGGCAAGTGAGGTTTAAACGAGACATTTGCTCAGACGAAGCAAGAGGCAAAGGTCAAACAAAGGTTAGTATGGGACAGTGGGCTGTGTCCAAATTAGAATAAAGTTTAAACTTTCTGAAAAAACCGGGGAAATTTTCCGGCGCGGGTGGGGCGCGGGGAAATTTCCCTCTTTCGTTTTGAAGCGGGGTATGATATAATGGTACGACTGAATTTTTGTTTTCTTGTCATGCAACGGAAATAGACGGCTGGGTTGCCCTGCGGGGCGGCGGGCCGGTTTGGCATAAGGAGGTTTCCCATGGCGAAGAAGAAATTCTTTTGGCAGAAGAAAAAGGATTACTATGAATTCCCCCTGGGTCTGCGGATTCTGGGCGGGGTTTGGAGCGTGCTCTGGACCGGGGTGAAGGTGGCCTTTGGGGCCTGCGTGGTGGCCCTGGCGGTGGTGTTTGTCACAGGCGGCATTTTTGCCTGCCTGCTGGGCAACTACCTGCAGGAGGACGTGATTCCCAACGCCGACTTCGATACGGATAATTTCCAGCTGGATCAAAGCTCCTTCATCTACTTTGTAGACGACAACCAGGAGATTCAGGAGATGCAGCAGATCTATGCGGATGTGGACCGGGTATGGGCCTCCTATGAGGACATTCCCGAGGACCTGGTGCATGCGGCGGTGGCCATAGAGGACAAGCGGTTTTTCCAGCACCAGGGGGTGGACTGGTTCACCACCACCAAGGCCTGCGTGAACATGTTCCTGGGGGGCAGCTCCACCTTCGGCGGCTCCACCATCACCCAGCAGCTGATCAAAAACCTCACCGGCAATGACGATGTCACCGTCCGGCGGAAGGTGCTGGAGATTTTCTGCGCCCTCCAGTTTGAGGAGCAGTATACCAAGGAAGAGGTCATGGAGTGGTATCTCAATACCATCTTCCTGGGCGAGGGCTGCGCCGGCGTCCGGAGCGCGGCCCGGGTCTATTTCGGCAAGGACGTCTCCGACCTCACCACGGCCGAGTGCGCCAGCCTCATCAGCATCACCAACAACCCCTCTCTTTACGATCCCTATATCAACATGGAGAGAAATCGGGAGCGGCAGCTGATTGTTTTGTCCGAGATGCTGGATCAGGGCTACCTCACCCAGGAGGAGTACCGGCAGGCGGTGGATCAGGAGATGATCTTCACCAGCGCCGACCCCGGCGAGGAGCAGTTCACCTGCTCCAACTGCGGCTACCGGAGCACCCGGGGCTCCTTTGAGCATGTCGAAGAGGACAACCTCTACCAGTGTCCCGTCTGCGGCACGGTGGTGGACATCCCGGCCGATGAGGACAACGGGATGTACTCCTATTTCACCGACACCATCATCCGAGATGTGTGCGCAGATCTGCAGAAGAAGACCGGCCTGACGGAGGAGGTCTGCATGAACATGATCAAAACCGGCGGCTATCACATTTACGCCACCATCGACATGGACGTGCAGAGGCTGGTGGACGAGGTGTACCAGGACCTGGACCGGATCCCCACCACCAGCAGCCAGCAGCAGCTCCAGTCCGCCATTGTGGTCATTGATAACGCCACCGGCGACATTGTGGCCATGGCCGGCGGCGTAGGGGAGAAGGAGTCCTACCTGGGCTGGAACCGGGCCACCATGTCCACCCTCCAGCCCGGCTCGGCCATCAAGCCCGTCTCCGTCTACGGCCCCGCCATGGAGGCCGGCGCCGTCAGCCCGGCCACGGTGCTCTTCGACGGCCCTCTTTACGACAGCTATCCCCAGAACTACGACCGGCGCTATACCGGCAACGTCTCGGTGCTCACCGGCGTCAGCGACTCCATGAACACCATCGCCAGCCGGGTGGTGGAGAAGATCGGGACGGATTACAGCTTTGAGTTTGCCAAAAACAAGTTCGGCCTGTCCGACCTCATCTCCAGCGAGACCATCAACGGCTCGGAGAAGACGGATATCGCCCTGGCGCCCATGGCCATGGGCGCCCTCACCTACGGCGTCACCGTCCGGGATCTGACCACGGCCTACGCCACCTACACCAACCACGGCGTCTGGCGGGAGAGCCGGACCTACTCCATCGTCTACGACTCCGACGGCAACGTGGTGCTGGACAACACCCAGCAGACCCGCCAGATTCTCAGCGAGAAGACCGTGGATTATATGAACTATATGCTCTGGTACGCCGTCAATTACGGCACGGCCTCTCCGGCGCGGATCTCCGGCATGTCCGTGGCGGGCAAGACCGGTACCACCTCCGACGACAACGACCGCTGGTTTGCCGGGTATACCCCGTATTACACGGCGGTGGTCTGGTGCGGCTACGACCAGCCGGAGACCATTTACCTCACCAATAACTATACCAACCCCTCGGCCCGGCTGTGGCATGCGGTGATGGAGCCGCTGCACGAGGGCCTGGAGGACCGGGACCTGTTCAATTGGTCCAACCTGGTGGGTGTGACCATCTGCACCGAGTCCGGCAAGCTGGCCACGGATGCCTGCCGGGCCGACCCCCGGGGCAGCTGCGCCCAAACCGTCTACGTCTATCCCGAGGACCGGCCCACCCAGTATTGCGACCTGCATGTGATGGCCCGGTACTGCGAGGGCGGTCAGGCGGCGGCCAACGATTACTGCGCCCAGGTCCGGGGCAACACCGTGACGGAAAAGGGCCTGGTGAAGATGAGCGACAGCCTGCGGGAGCTGTACGCCATGGCGGGCCTGGACTACTCGTCGTTCCAATACACCGAGCGCAGCACCTGTACCCTGCACACCAAGAATACCGTGGACGAGCAGAACAAGCCCACGGAGACCACGCCGCCTGAGACGCAGACGACGCCCACAGAGCCCGCCGGTCCGCCGGAGACCGGCGGCGGAACGGAATAGGAGGCGGACCATGGGGTGGATATCCAACAATTGGAAGGAATATGAGCTTCTGGACGCGACCGAGGGCTTCCGCCTGGAGAGCTGGGCCGGGAAGCTTCTGGTCCGGCCGGACCCCCAGGTGATCTGGGCCACGGAGCGGGCCGACCCCCGCTGGAGCCGGTTCGACGCCAAGTACCACCGCTCCTCCACCGGCGGCGGCCGGTGGGAGATCCGGAACCTGCCGGAGAGCTGGCTGCTGCACTACGCGGACTGGCTCACCTTTCACGTCAAGCCCATGAATTTTAAGCACACCGGAGTTTTTCCGGAGCAGGCGGCCAACTGGGACTACATCCGCCGGAAGGTGGAGGGCGCCGGGCGGCCGGTGCGGGTTTTGAACCTCTTCGCCTATTCCGGCGGGGCCACCCTGGCCGCCGCCGCCGGGGGCGCGGAGGTGTGGCATGTGGACGCGGCCAAGGGCATGGTGGCCATGGCCCGGGAAAACGCGGCGGCCTCCGGCTTGGCCGGCCGGCCCGTTCACTGGATTGTGGACGACTGCGGCAAATTCATCCAGCGGGAAATCCGCCGGGGGCGGAAGTACGACGGCATCGTCATGGACCCGCCCTCCTACGGCCGGGGACCGTCGGGGGAGATCTGGAAGATGGAGCGGGATTTTTATCCCTTCCTGCTCACCGTCCGGGAAATTCTCTCCGACCGGCCGCTCTTTGTGCTCATCAACTCTTACACCACGGGCCTGGCCCCCTCGGTGGTGGCCTATTTGGCGGATTCCGTGTTCGGCCCCCGGTTCGGCGGCCGGACCCAATGCGGCGAGCTGGGCCTGCCTGTGACCGCCTCGGGCCTGACGCTGCCCTGCGGCGCGACGGGCCGGTGGGAGCCGGGGCCCTGAGCCGGTCTCCCGCGCCCCGGCGGGCCGGGAGGACCGGGGTGGAGCATGCCCCGGCGGGGCCGTGATGTGTCCGGCGCGGTCCGGACGGAAATTTTGACCAAGAAAAAAGACCGGCAGGGAGCCGGCAGGAGGCATTATGGCAGAAGCGATCCAGGCAGAGCACCTGGCATATGCATACCCGGAGGCAGAAGGCGGCTCCGGGATTTCTGTGTTTCGGGATTTGAATTTGACGGTGGAGGAGGGGTCCTTTGTGGCGGTGCTGGGCCGGAACGGGTGCGGCAAATCCACCTTGGCCAAGCACTGCAACGCCATCGTCCTGCCCGAGGGGGGGACGATGACCGTGTTCGGCATGGACACCCGGCAGGAGGAGAACCTGATTCCCATCCGCCGCACCGTGGGCATGGTGTTTCAGAACCCGGACAATCAAATTGTGGCAAACGTGGTGGAGGAGGATGTGGCCTTCGCCCCGGAGAATCTGGGCGTCCCCTCCCAGGAGATTCGCCGCCGGGTGGACGAGGCCCTGAAGCAGGTGGGGATGTACGAGTACCGGGAGCACGCCCCCCATCTGCTCTCCGGCGGACAAAAGCAGCGGGTGGCCATCGCCGGAGTCATCGCCATGCGGCCGAAATGCATCGTTCTGGACGAGCCCACCGCCATGCTGGACCCTCGGGGCCGGGAGGAGGTCATGGAGATCGTCTCCGACCTGAACCGGCGTCTGGGCATCACCGTGGTGCTCATCACCCATCACATGGACGAGGCCGCCCGGGCCCAGCGGGTGGTGGTCCTGGACCACGGAGAAATCGCCGCCGACGGGCCGCCCCGGTCCGTCTTTTCCCAGGTGGAGCTGCTCCACCGGCTGGGCCTGTCCGCCCCGGAGACGGTGGAGCTGTGCTGGCGGCTGCGGGAATTGGGGGAGGAAGTGCCCCTGGATACACTCACTGTGGAAGAATGCGCGCAGGCACTTCGCCGCTGGGCGTCGGCCTGACCCGCGGGAGGAATGAAAATTGGCATCCATTCTTGAGGTACGGGACTTGTCCCATATTTACAGCGTCGGAACCCCGTTTCAACGGGCCGCCATTGAGCACGTGAGCTTTTCCGTGGAGCGGGGGGAGTTCATCGGCGTAATCGGACACACAGGGTCCGGAAAATCCACCTTAATCCAGCACCTGAACGGTCTGCTGAAGCCCACCTCCGGCCAAATTCTCTTCGACGGCCGGGACATCTGGAGCGACAAGGCCTTTACCCGCAGCATCCGGTTTCAGGTGGGCCTGGTGTTTCAGTATCCGGAGTATCAGCTTTTTGAAGAGACGGTATACAAGGACATTGCCTTCGGCCCCAAGAACATGGGCCTGGATGCCGGGGAGATCGACCGGCGGGTCCGGGAGGCGGCGTCCTTTGTGGGGGTGCCGGAGGCGCAGCTGACCAAGTCCCCCTTCGACCTGTCCGGCGGGCAGAAGCGCCGGGTGGCCATTGCCGGGGTCATTGCCATGGAGCCGGATGTGTTGATTTTGGATGAACCCACGGCGGGCCTGGACCCCCAGGGCCGGGACAGCATTTTGGATAACATCCGGGCGTATCAAAAGGCCAAGCACGCCACGGTTATGATGGTGAGCCATGCCATGGACGAGGTGGCCCGCATGACCGACCGGCTTCTGGTTATGGACCACGGCGGCCTGCGCATGGACGGCGAGCCCCGGGAGGTGTTCCGCCACGCCTGGGAGCTGCAGCAGATCGGCCTGACGATTCCCCAGGTGACCCGGGTGTTTCTGCGCCTGCGGGAGCTGGGGCTGCCGGTGGATTCCAGCGTATACACCGTGGACCAGGCGGTCCGGGAGCTGCAGCGGCTGAAAGGGGGCAAGGCGTCATGCTGAAGGACATCACCCTGGGCCAGTATTTTCCGGGAAAGACCGTGGTGCACAGGCTGGACCCCCGGACGAAGCTGCTGATGACGATTTTGTATATCGTGGCCCTGTTTGTGGCGGACAGCTGGCTGAGCTACGGCTTGGTGCTGGCCTTCCTGGTTTCCGCCGTGGCCATGTCCCGGATCAAGCCCAAGACCCTGCTGCGGGGTCTGAAGCCCATTGTGATCATTGTGATTCTCACGGCGATCCTCAACCTGTTTTACACAGGCGGAGAGCACGTCCTGGTGCGGTTTTGGGGGCTGACCATCACCTGGGAGGGGGTCCGGACGGCGTTTTTTATGGTGTCCCGGATCGTCATGCTCATCACGGGCACCTTCCTGCTGACCTATACCACCTCGCCCATCGCCCTCACCGACGGCCTGGAGTCTCTGCTGGGCCCTCTGAAGAAGGTGCGCCTGCCGGTGCATGAGCTGTCGATGATGATGTGCATCGCCCTGCGGTTCATTCCCACCCTCATTGAGGAGACGGATAAGATCATGTCCGCTCAGAAGGCCCGGGGCGCGGATTTTGAGTCCGGGAATCTGATGCAGAAGGCCCGGGCCCTGGTGCCGATTCTGGTGCCTCTGTTTATCAGCGCCTTTCGCCGGGCCGACGAGCTGGCCACGGCCATGGAGTGCCGCTGCTACCAGGGCGGCGAGGGCCGGACCAAGCTGAAGGTTCTGAAGTATGCCCGCCGGGACGCCGTGACCTTGCTTCTGGGCGCCGCCCTGGTGGCCGTTGTGGCGGTTTGTAAGAGCTTCGGCCTGTAAGCCGGGCCCCACGGAGCCCGAGGCGGATGCAGAGGCCGACATGGGCCCTTCGGCTCCGGGCCCCGGGCGGGGAATTTTTGCGTGTAGGGGAGAGAGTATGAGAAATATCGCCTTATTTCTGACCTATTTGGGCACGGCGTATCACGGCTGGCAGGTGCAGAAGGACCTGGTCACCGTGGCCGGGACCCTGGAGGCGGCGGCCGAGGCGGTGGTGGGCCACCGGGTTCACATCACCGGCTGCGGCCGGACCGACGCGGGCGTCCATGCCCGGGCCTATGTGGCCAATTTTCGCACCGGCTCCACCATCCCGCCGGAGCGCCTGCCCTACGCCCTGAACACCCACCTGCCCCCGGACATTGTGGTCACCGGGGCCCGGGAGGTCCATGAGGACTTCAACGCCATCGGCTCCTGTGTCCGGAAATCCTATACGTATCTCATTTACAACGACCGGATTCGCAATCCGTTTTATGTCAACCGCGCCTGGTTCTATCCCCGCCGTTTGGATGAGGCGGTGATGCAGGCGGCGGCGGACCAATTTGTGGGAACCCACGATTTTGCGGCGGTCCGGTCTGTGGGGACCGATGTGCGCTCCACGGTGCGCACGGTCTATGCCTACCGGGTCCGGCGTCAGGGCAAGCTCCTGGCGCTCACGGTCAGCGCCAACGGCTTTCTGTACAACATGGCCCGGGCCATGGCCGGGACGGTGGTGTACGCCGCCGAAGGGAAGTTCCCGCCGGAGGCCGTTGGGGAGATCCTGGCCGGAGGCGACCGGACGGCGGCGGGGCCTACGGTGCCGCCGGGAGGCTTATATCTCACCCACCTGTGGTATGACGACGCCGTGGAGCGGTTCCAGGTTCAGGCGGACATGGACATCCTACCCTGAGGAGCAAGGAGGACGCAGTTATGAAGGCAAATATCATCCCCTTCCGCCACCCGGGGCAGGAGCGCCGGCGGCTGTCCATTTTTCTGGCGGCTTTGGCGGTTTTGGCTCTGATCCTGGCTTTTTTTGTGGTGGACGGCGGCCGGAATTGGGACCGGGTGCGCCGGTTCTTCGCTTACGGCACCCAGACGCTTTCCATTTCTCTGGACGCGACCCCCGGCGCTCTGGGGGAGCTGGACGGCAACCTGGTGGTCGCCGGCGCCGAGGGCGTGACCCTGTACGACAAGCAGGGGCAGGTGAGCGCCCTGGTCGCCGCCTCCTTCACCAGCCCGGTGGTGCAGACGGGAGGCGGCTGCGTCCTGGCCTATGACGCCGGGGGAACGACGCTGTTGCTCCTGGACCGGAAGGGACAGATGCGCCTGGAGGCGGACCTGACCGGGACGGTATACGACGCGGACCTCACCGAGGACGGCTACCTGAGCTATGTGACCCAGGCAGACACGGTAAAATCGGAGCTCCAGGTTCTGGACCGGGAGCAGCGGGCCATCTTTACGGTCCATGCCGCCACCCGGTTTTTCACCCGCTGCGCCGCCGCGCCCGGCGGGGAGACGGTCTGCGCCGTGGCGCTGGGGGAGCAAGACGGGGCCTTTGCCGCCACGGCCGTGGTGTACCGGACGGACCGGGAGGAGCCGGTGGCCGAGGTGGATCTGGGCAATCAGGTGATTTATGACCTGCGCTTCTGGGGCAAGAACCGGATTTGCGCCTTGGGGGAGGAGTCCCTTATGGTGTTCAATTCCGACGGAAAGATTTTGGGACAGTATGAGACCGGGGGCCTGACGGACTTCGACCTGGGCGGAGACGGCTTTGCCGTCCTGGTCCTGCCGGAAAGCGGCGGACAGGCCCTGGTGACCGTGAATGCCAAGGGCGAGGAGCTGGGGCGGCTGTCCCTGCCCGGGGGCGTGGCCGATGTGAGCGCCCGGGGCAAGTATGTGGCCTATCTGGCAGGCGGGAGCCTGACCATCTCCGGCAAGAAGCTGGCCGGCTGGTTTACCACCCAGGAGGTGGGGACGGCCGCCCGGGTCCAGGCCTGCGCCGTCGGCATGGCTTACCTGGCGGACAACCGCGCCGCCGCCCGGGTGCTGCCCTGAGCCCGGGGCGCTCCGGCGGGAACCGAGCAAAGGAGGAAAAACACGGGATGCGACAGACGGTTGTGGTCCATATTTATCAATTTGTCCGCATGTCTCATATCGAGCCCAGCCGGTTTATCCGGGACGATTTTGAGACGATTCAAAAGGAGATTACCCTGGTCAAGCAGTACGGCTTTCCCGGGACCTATGCTTTGAAGTACGACGCCCTGATGGATCCCCGGTACCAGGCCCTGTTTCGGGATCACCTGGACGAGTGCGACGAGCTTTCCGTCTGGTGGGAGATCACCGAGCCCCTGTGCCGCCGGGCGGGCGTGCCCTTCCGGGGGAAGGTCTCCCCGGTGTACGACGACCGGGTGGACAGCGCCTATTGTGTCGGCTACGAACCGGAGGAGCGAAAGCGGCTCTTGGACGCGTATATGGCGGATTTTCACCGGGTGTTCGGCCGGTACCCCAAGACCATCGGCGCTTGGGTTCTGGACTCTGTGACCCTGGGCTATGGGGCGGAGCGGTACGGGCTTTTGGGCGGCGCCATTTGCCGGGACCAGCTGGGGACCGACGGCTTCACCCTCTGGGGCGGCTACCCCAACGGCATGTACTATCCCAGCCGGAAGAATGAATTCATCCCCGCCCAGACCCGGCAGGAGCAGCTGCCCACGCCGGTTTTCCGGCTTTTGGGCCCGGACCCCATTTACAATTTTGAGCAGGATCTGCGGCAGGGCCTGCAGGGGGTGTACACCCTGGAGCCCTCCTGGCTCACAGGCCGGGACCCGAAGTGGATTCGTTGGTTCTTCGACTGCCTTTGCCGGGAGGAGGGCCTGGGCGTGGGATACGCCCAGGTGGGACAGGAAAACAACTTCCTCTGGGAGAATATCCGGCCCGGCCTGGGGCCCCAGCTGGAGGTGCTCCGGTCGCTGTCGGATCAGGGGCTGATCCGGGTGGAGACCATGGCGGATACCGCCGCCTGGTTCCGGGGGACCTACGCCCTGACGCCGCCCATGACCTTCACAGCCTCCCGGGACTGGGATGAGAGCCGGAAGCTCTCCGCCCAGTGGTACGCCGGACCCCGGTACCGGGTGGGCTTTTTGGCCGAAGGGGGCCATTTGCGGATTCGGGATTTGTTTTTGTACCGGCAGGATTATCCCTCCCGGTATTACGACCGGGCTCTCACCGGCAGCAAAAGCGTGTTTGACGCCCTGCCGGTGCTGTTCCCCCAGGCCTGGGGCGAGCCCCGGGCCTTCCTCCGGCTCCGCACGCCGTCGGGCGGCGAGCCCACGGGCGCCGTCCGTTACCGGGCGCTGGACCGGCTCACAGCCCGGGCCGAGCTCTGGTCCGGGGAGGACCGGATTGTCGCCTTTACCATGGAGCCCCATGCCGTCGGCTGGGAGGGGACCTGCTCGTTGTGCTTCGACCGGCTGCCGGTGCTGGTGGAGCTCCGGGGCCGGGAGGTGGTTCTGGAGCACGAGGGCTTCCGGTACGGCTTCCGGGTGGACCGGGGGCGGGTCCGGATCAAAGGGCCGGGGCTGGAGATTGAGCCCGAGGACGGGCAGGCGGCGATCACCTTTGGCCCGCCGGTGGAGGGGATTTTCCGGCCCGATCCTCCGGCGCCGCCGGAGCCGCTCCGGAGTCCGGCCCGTTCCGCGCCGCCGATGGCGCCGGAAATGGAGCCGGGCGCTTCGGTATTTGCCTGGGGCGCGCCTGCCCAGGTGCGGCTGAGGGCCCGGGAGCCGGGACAGATCCGGTATACCCTGGACGGAAGCGCGCCGGGTCCGGCCTCGCCGGTGTACCGGGAGCCCCTGACGCTCCGGGATGACACGACGGTCACGGCGCAGCTGTTTCTCCCGGACGGGCGGACCAGCGAGGCGGTCCAGGCGTCCTACCGGTTCGGTCTGGAGGAGTTGGAGCTGGAGAGTCCCACAGTCCTGGATGCCCGGCCGGTGTTTTGCGGCGGCGGCGCGGCGGACCTGCTGCTTCCCCTGCGGGGGAGCCTGGATTACCTGGACGGCCGCTGGCGGGGTACGCTGCAGGATTGGGACCTTCGGGCCAAGCTGCCGGAGCCCCGGAGGGTGGCCTCCATTTCCCTGGGCTTTTTGTCCCATCACCGGTCCGGGATTGTGTATCCCCAGTGGGTGGAGCTTTACACCGGCCCGGACCCGGACCATCTGCGGCTGCACAGCCGCATCACCTTGCCCTGCGTCCCGGCGGCCCGGGAGATTGCCAAGGAGGATGTGACCTTCCAGGTGTTTGAGACCCTGGGCGCCTTCCGCATTTTGGCCCACCGGTATGAAACAATGCCCCAGTGGTGCTGCTACCGGGGGGCGGAGCACGTCTTTCTCATGGCCGACCGTTTGATTGTACGTCCCGACTGATGCGCCGGGACCGACTGGGGAGCTCGGTGTCCCACGCGGCCCTTTGCCCGGTTTTCCACAACCGGAGGGGCCCCGCACCGGGCTTCCCTTTTCTTTTTCCGGCAAATGGGGGAGCGGCACGCCGTTTCGAACCGCGCGGCAACGAATTGCCGCCCTATGCCGACCGGGCCGGACATGGCGCAATGATTTTGAAAAGGACAAAGTACCGGCGGAGGGAGATGTTCATCATGGCAAATATCGTTGCTCGTGAGCTGAGCAAGAGCTTTACATATTATGTAAACCGAGGACTTTTCAAGCGAGAGAAGAAAACCGTGGAGGCGTTAAAGGGCATTTCCTTTCAGATCCAAGGCGGTGAAATTCTGGGGTTGGTTGGCGCCAACGGCGCGGGCAAAACAACCCTGGTGAAAATCGTCGCCGGCGTGATGAAGCCGGACGGCGGGAAGGTCACCGTGAATGGGGAAGACCCGTTTGCGCGGTCGATGACTTATCGGAATCAAGTCGCGATGATATTGGGGCAGAAAGGGAAGCTTCATCCGGATATGTCCATTTTAGAATCCGCTGCGGTCTATGGAGCCATGTATGGATTGCCCAAGAGAATTGGAAATGAGCGGGTGCGGGAGCTGGCGCGTCTTCTCTCTTTGACGCCGGACGATTTGTCCAAACAGGCTCGCGCACTCTCCTTGGGTCAGCGTATGAAGGGTGAGATTTGTCTGTCTTTTCTCAACGAGCCGAAGGTAATCTATCTGGACGAACCGACCCTTGGTCTGGACGTGCGTTCCACCAAAAGCATCCGGCAATTTTTAAAGGAATATTGCCTGCGCCATGACGCTGCGGCGATCCTCACGAGCCATAACTTAGGAGATATTGTAGAAACGAGTTCAAAGCTGCTCATCATCAACCAGGGAAGCTGTGCTTTTTACGGTTTCATCGGGGAATTGCCCAGCTCCTGCGGTCGGAACACATGCATCCGATACCGGATTGACCGTGAGGAAGCGAAACAAAAGATCCTCCAAAGCTATCCGCTTACCGTAGCAAGCGACGGCGGGTGGATGACGCCGTGCAAATGGGAGGAGGTTGACGAGGTTCTAAACCGGCTGTATGCCTTTGGGCATATTTCTGATTTAAAGGTGGAAGAGACCCCAATCGAAACCATAATTGAGGATATGCTGCATGAAGAATAAAAATTTTGTAATTCTTTCCTTCGACTACTGGTTCCGGCTTTACTTTAAGTACAGGTCCCATTTCTTTTTCTCGTTTTTCAGCGAGCTGGCCATACCGGTGATCATCAATATCCTGTTTGTGGTCGGCTTGAGCGGTTCGCGCCTGGAAGCCCGGCAAATCATGGATGTGGTCTCTTATCTGATGATCGCGAATATTACCTATACGATTACAGTCACAGACCTGGAGCGTATCATTTCCTCAGACATCAAAAGCGCAAAGTTGATTTACAAGCTTTTGGAACCGGTTTCGCCTTGCAAAAACTACGTGATCTCAGATGTTGCGGCCAAGACACTGCGCATGCTCCTGTTCTATTTCCCTGCTGCGCTTCTTCTTGCCCTGTTTGGACGGATCCGGTGGATGCAGGTCCTTTGCGCAATTCCCTTTCTGGCGATTGCAAACGTCATGGGATATTGCTTATCTTTTATCATTGGATGCCTTTCTTTTTGGCTCACCGAGACCTGGGGGATTAGCGCTGTGAAAAATCTCCTTTTGGCCGTTTTTGCCGGGACTGTGTTTCCCCTCTCTTATTTATCGGACCAATGGCAGATGATCTTGTTTACGACACCGTTTCCCTATCTGAGCTATATCCCTTCGGCCTTCCTCTTAGGGGAACTGGAGTATTTTCATATCCGCACCTTGTTGCTTCTGGGCGGGATATGGTGTACTGTCTTTATGCTTTTGGCCGGAATCGTTTGGTCGGCCGGTAGGAAAAAGTATGAAAGTGTAGGTGTGTAGATATGAATGTCTTTGCCGGAATCCAATTTGGCATTCGAAAAGGGCTGCGGTATAAGGTCAATACATACAGCTGGTTTTTGGCAGATCTTGCCTTGTACGCATCAGTAATTTTGATGTATTTTCTCATTTCTACCACCTTTACGTCGTTCGGCGCCTACACCAAAACAGAAATGGGCCTGTACATTTCCACATATTTTATCATCAATAATTTATTCGCGGTTTTGTTTTCAGAGGCAGTGTCTGAATATGGCGCAAGTATTCTCAATGGGTCCTTTTCCTATTATCAGTTGACGCCGGTCGGCCCGCTACGCAGTCTCATCCTGCTCAATTTCAATTTCGCCGCTATGCTTTCCACACCGGCTCTTTTGGCCATGAATATTTACTTTGTGGTACAGCTGTTTACCACGCCTGTTCAAGTGATTTTGTACTATCTGGGCGTTCTTTTTGCATGTGGTACCATGCTGTTTGTTTTTCAAACGATTTCTGCGCTTTTGCTTTTCGGCGTGCGGTCGTCGGCCATTGCCTCTGCCATGACCCAGCTCTTTTCCATAGCCGAGAAACCGGATATGGTGTTTCATCCGGCCTTTCGAAAAGTGTTCACATTCGTCATCCCCGCCTTTCTGTTCAGCGCGGTTCCCAGCAAAGTGATGCTGGGGACGGCCGCTGTTTCCGAAATCGCCGCTTTGTTTTTGAGCCCCCTCTTCTTTTACGCCCTGTTCCGAATTTTAGAGGCCGCCGGTTGCCGGAAATATCAGCATGCCGGTTATTGATGCACCTATGAACAGCAGCGGCAAAAGATTGCCGGGCCCACCGCCACCACCGAAGGGCGCGGAAAAAGGGGCTGTCTCAAAACACGATTTTCGCAAATGTCATTTTAGAAAAAGTTGTAAAAACGGAGCAGAAACCGGAAAAATGCGCGCTTTCTATGCTATAGCGCCGGATATTCGAAAGGTGGGAAATCAGCCCGAAAAACTCCTATTTCCACGCTCTCGGAATTGTGGTAGAATGAAAATGGAATTGGAAGAAGCTGTCGGCAGACGATAAGAAATGGCTCCAAAAGATTGCGGAGAAGTCCGACTTGCTGAAAAATCCAAACCCACAGCGGGGGAGGAAGTAAGAAAACGACAAATCGGGATGGGAGAAGGGATGGAATATGAATCAGGAATGGTCTGAATTAAATAAAACAATGCAGGCACAAATAAAAAAGAAAGATACCTATAAGGCGGGCATGGATACTTTGCTTAGTCTACGAAGTCGGTTGATGCAAACCCTCGTATCGTTCAAAGAGGAGTTATGCAGAGAGGATTTTCACGCAATCCCCTTCATAAACGCCGACGGTTACCATAGTAAGACGATTGCTTATTCTATTTGGCACATTTTCCGCATTGAAGATATCGTTGTGCATACTGTGATAAAGGAAGATGAACAAGTATTTTTCGCCGGGAATTATCAAAAACGCATCAATTCGACAATAATCACAACAGGAAACGAACTGATGAAACAGCAGATCGCAGACTTTTCAAGGCAGCTTAATCTGGAAGAGCTATATGCATATATTTTTGAGGTGCGGGAAAGCACTGAGGAAATGCTGAAACGGTTGTCTTATGACGAATTAAAAAGAAGGATACCCGAAGAAAGAAAGGAATACTTAAAATCTTTAAATGTAGTAAACGACAGCGAAAAAGCAATTTGGCTGATTGATTACTGGTGCAGCAAAGATATTCGTGGGCTCATCCAAATGCCGTTTTCAAGGCATTGGATTATGCACACAGAAGCCTGTCTGCGTATAAAGAACAAGATACATTCATAAGAGAAAATCCCGTTTATGGTGGGAGATAGCAAAGCCGGCCGAGCCGGTCAACGGTCAAGAGGAACGGCCCTTTTAATATGCTCCCCCTGAGGTAGAGATGGATCTCCCCAATCTACACCAGGAGGAGCATTTTCATGTCCGGGAAGACCGTTGGCCACAGAACAACAAGGAAGGGCGCTGCCGCCCTTCCTTCTATGGGATTACGCTTTTTGCAACAGCTGTTTCAGATCCTCCTCCGGAGTGGTGATGGGCGCAATCCCGTAGTTCTCTACCAAAATTTTTAACACATTTGGGGAGAGGAACGCGGGAAGCGTCGGACCGAGCCGGATGTTTTGGATGCCGAGGTAGAGCAGAGTCAGTAGAATGCAGACCGCCTTCTGCTCGTACCAGGAGAGCACCATGGAAAGAGGCAGATCATTGACGCTGCAACCGAAAGCGTTTGCTAAGGCGAGAGCCACTTGAATGGCGCTGTAAGCGTCGTTGCACTGTCCCATGTCCATCAGGCGGGGAAGCCCGGCGACGGTTCCCAGCTCCAGGTCGTGAAAGCGGTATTTGCCGCAGGCCAGTGTCAGGATCACCGTGTCCTTGGGCGTTTTTTGAACGAACTGGGTGAAGTAATTGCGTCCGGAGCGCGCGCCGTCGCAGCCCGCGACCAGGAAGAGGTGTCGGATCGCTCCGGTCTGCACCCCATGGATCACCTGGTCCGCAACGCTTAAAACAGCGCCGTGGCCGAAACCGGTGACGACGGTTTTCCCGCCGTGGATGCCGGTCCATTCTTTTCCCTCGGGATAGCCGCCCAGTTCCAGGGCCTTCTCAATCACCGGGGTAAAATCCTTGTCCTTGCCGATATGGGGTATGTTCGGGAATGCTGTCACATTGGAAACAAAACATTTCATTGCGCATGTTGCGATACTCCTTTACTTCGTGTCAAGTTTCATGGGCATGGAGCGCGCCGCGAGGAACCGGCGAGAGACGGCCCGGGAAGCGGAGCCTCCCGGCCTGGGCCGTGCCCCGATTCGGCTAAGCCGCCCACCGGCGTCTTCACGGGGACGGCCGCTGCGGGTGTCCCGGCAGTCGCGGCACAGGCGGCCGGGACGCAGCGCCTTTCCGGCCTGGACGATTTTTTTCCGGGAATCGCCTTCTGCCCTTGCGTTTCCAGCAGCACTATACTATAATATGTTTAAAATTTCCGTTGAATTTTCAACAGGAGGACATGGGGATGGATCCATTTTTTCGGGTGATACGGAATTCTCAGCTTTTTTCCGGCATTACGGAGGAAGAGCTCCGGGAAATGCTGGGCTGTCTGGATGTGAGGCGAAAACGGTTTCAAAAAGGTGATTTTATCTTTCGCACCGGGGATGTGACCGAATCCCTGGGGCTGCTGCTTTCCGGAAGGGCGCTTGTCCTTCAGGATGACTTTTGGGGAAATCGCAATCTCTTTTCCACCGTGACCCAGGGGCATACCTTTGCCGAGACGTTTGCCTGCGCGGCAGGGACCGCGATGACGGTCAGTGTGCTGGCAGATTCGGATTGTGAGGTTCTGTTTTTGAATGTCAAACGGATCCTGACGGTTTGCCCCACGGCCTGCTCCCACCACAGCAGAGTCATCCGTAATCTCCTGGCCGACATGGCGGGGAAAAACCTGGCGTGCAATGAAAAGCTCTTACACATGGCGCAGCGCACGACGCGGGCCAAGCTGTTATCCTATTTTTCCGCCATGGCCCAGAAACAGAACAGCGCCCGGTTCGACATCCCCTTTTCCCGGCAGGAGCTGGCCGATTATCTCTCGGTGGAACGCAGCGGCCTCTCGGTGGAGCTTTCCAAAATGCGCCGGGAGGGACTGATTGACTATCACAAAAATCATGTGACTCTGCTCCGAGAATAGACGTGGGAGGCGCCCTGCAGGAAAAAACGCGCCGCTTCAAGGTAAATAATGCTCAAGAATTGCAGTGAAATTTTTTATCATAATATTAATCGTGGCATTACGACAAATGTAAATGTAAGCAAGACATTTCGCAACTTTAGGTGAAACAAAACGCACACAAGGTTTGCTTCACCTGTTGATTTTTCTCGTCATATGTGTTATAATTGACGAGAATAGTTTCTGGAGGTGACGAGATGCGCCGTTTTGATTATGCAGGTCTGGAAAACCGGAAATGGGGTAATGAGGTCGTCAACTATCTGTCTCTGATTCATGAGTACAAAGGAAAACAGTCCACATATATAAAACAAAAACCTCGGGAGCTCGAGCGGTTGGTTGAGATTGCCAAAGTACAGAGTACCGAGGCATCCAACTCCATTGAGGGCATCCGAACAACTGAAACCCGCCTGCGTCGGCTTATGAATGAACGCACGACACCTCGCAACCGCGATGAGAGAGAAATCGCAGGTTACCGCGATGCGTTGAATATTGTGCATGAAAATTTTGACTATATTCCGCTGACACCGAATTACATTCTGCAGCTCCATAAGATACTGCTTAGCCATACCGATTCTGGCTTCGGCGGCAGCTTCAAGAATGTGCAGAACTATATCAGCGCAACAGACGAAGCAGGAAAACGGTTTACACTGTTCACACCGCCGGCTCCATATGAAACTCCGGAAGCCATGCAGGTGATCTGCGACGAATACAACCGCGCCATCGGTGAAGGAAAAGTTGATCCGCTGCTGATTATCCCCGTGTTTATTCACGACTTCCTTTGCATCCATCCGTTCCTTGACGGCAACGGCAGAATGTCCCGTCTGCTGACAACCCTGTTGCTGTACCGCGCAGGCTATGAGGTCGGTAAGTATATCTCGCTGGAAGCCAAAATCGCAAAGAATAAGGATGCCTACTATGCAGCACTGGAGGATTCACAGGTTGGCTGGCACGAGCAGCAGGACGACCCCACCGCGTTTGTCAAATATCTGCTAAGCACGATCATTGCCGCATACCGCGATTTCGATGACCGCATCCAGATCGTAAGCCCCACATCCCTCGATACCGTAAAAAACGCCATCGAAAATAAATTGGGCAAGTTCACAAAGAAGGAAATTCTGGAGCTATGCCCCAGCCTGAGCGCATCCACAGTAGAGCGCCACTTAAAGAAACTGGTTGCAGATGGCTATATCATCAAACACGGCGCGGGCAAAAATACGCACTACACAAAAAGAGAATCGTGGTAAATCCAGGTCATGGTTTGCCGGATAAGCATTCAAAATGAAAAGGGGGCAATGATATGCCTACTTTAAATGAAATATTTGATAAAAGAAATATCTTTCTGTATCAGAATGAGAGTTTGGATTTGGATCACTATTATCAGGAACCATATCAAGACGAGGACGATGAAATCAAAGAAATGGGAAAGCCGTTTGAAACTGATGAGTCAAAGAAAATTCGTTCCCTTGATCTGAAGAACGAAGATCAGATATACTCCGGGTTTAGCTATTTTATGGACGGTTCTCGCCGTACATATAAAATTGGCGATATGGTTTTGGAAGGGAAGAAAATATATCCGGTTGTTGTGGCTCAAATCAGAGCGGGATGCACAGAACGAGACAGGCAAAAAAAGTTACATACACACGGATCGGTCCAGCGGAAAAACCTGCTCCTTCTAAGTGATAAGATGAATGAGGTGGATTTTCAAGAAATTCGACAGCGCATCCTCAAAACACAGATGGCAAGAGACCTTCACTTGGATGTAGTAAAATACCACTTCGATCCTGCAAAGGATAACGTTCCCGTTAATGCAGCTATCGCAAAGGCCAATTCAATGATGCATGATATGGAAATTGACATTCTGGGACAGATGGTCAATTCCGGAACACTTGAGCCAGATCACATGTTAATTGTCGACGGCCCACTACAGTTTATCAGACAGGATACTGGCAAACCAGAGTTTGCGGATATGTTTTATAACGTCGTCGGCGTTTCAAAAAGCTTTGACCCGATGTTGCCGATTTCCAATAAGAGCAAGCGTGGCGGTACCCAGATCGGGGCAGAATTGCTAAAGCTGGAGTATGGTCAGAGAACGCCAGTTTTCCTAAAAGAAAACAGCAAACATCGCAAATTTGGTTGTTGGTACTTGAGAGTGCGACCTAAAAACAGAGTGGCTGGCCCGCTTGAAGGTATTATTAAGATCGAAAAGATGGCCGTGCTGGAGGAAGAATACGGACTGGATTCATCAGTGGTAGATAACATTTCTCTTTGGCTGTTGAACGAGGGTTCTCCTACTTGCTATGGCCGCGATGAAAGATGGGCAAGCCATCTGTACCCTGTATATTTGACCGAAACATTGATAAAAGCGTCTTTTGAGAGCGATTTGGTGTTTATCAGCAATTTCAAAAGAAATTTCTATTAATAAGGAGATAAAGATATGGGTAACAGAAAGTTAATCGGCAGAGTTTCTGCAACCGAAAGATATCCTTCGTCGTGTGATGAGTTTCAATTTTGGCTTTCTGATGATGCTATTTTGAGTCCTTTTGATATCGTTAGAGTTGAAAATAAGGCTGACGATTCTGTGACATATGGCGTCGTACAGGACGTTCTGCACATTACAGATGGCACAGGGCATCTCAGCAACTATGTTTCTTCTGATTTTGGTAATGTTGATACAACACCTATGACCAGAAGGCTTTCTTTATCATATGCAAAAGTATCGGTGATCCATAATACGAAAGAAAACTTTATGCCTGTTTTCGAAGGATCCCCGGTATATACAGCAGATAATCATGATATAGAGATTGCTCTTGGTTTGGATAATATTGATGAGAAAACAGCTATTCCTGCTGGATTGATGAAAGCCAGTAATAATGTTGCTGTTCCCATCAAGTATAATGGTGACTTTCTAATTGGCCCTGAAGGTGCCCACATAAACATTTCGGGAATTTCCGGTTTGGCAACAAAAACAAGCTATGTAATGTTCCTACTGAAAGCAATTCAGCACAAGTACAAGGATGACGTGGCAATTATTGTCATGAATGTTAAGGGAGACGACCTGCTACATATCCACCAGCCAAACGAGAGAATTACTCCCGAGCAGCGTACAGAATGGGACACTTTGGGTGTTCCCTGTGAGCCGTTTGAGAATGTAAAATACTTGTATCCGTATCGCCGCCAAAAAGACAAGCTATACGCAAACACAGCGCTTCCTGCAGAAGATTTGGCGGAGCAGTTTGCTGCAAAGCAGGCGGCCAATTTTGTGTATACATTCGAGCACGACATTGATAAGGTAGATATGCTTTTTTCCAATGTTGACGACCCGAACTACACCATTGAATCCATTTTGAACTACATTGACTACGGTCAGGAGTTCAAGGGGGATTTGAGTTGGACGGATTTCAAGGACAAACTAAAAGATTTCTGCAGCAAGGGAAGCAGCAAAAACAACAATTCCAGCATTCTTATTCAGTCTTGGCAGCGTTTCAGACGTCTGATCAACAACTCTATCAATGATGACATCTTTGTAAATGCCATTTCATGTGCCAAAGAACAGCATCAAGTTTATCTGTCGGGTGAGGTGTTGAATATAAATGGCGGTGAAATGATGGTTGTGGATATTGCGGGCTTGACTGAGCAACTACAGTGTTTGGTTTTCGGTGATATTATCCGATCTGTCTATTCGTTAAAGCATGGCGATTTTGATCAGGATGATCGTAGTAGCCAGAAACCTGTTCCGAAACGAGTTATCATTTTTGTTGATGAATTAAACAAATATGCGCCGTCTACATCCAGCAAAAATTCCCCTCTGTTGGCTAACTTGTTGGATATTACAGAGCGTGGCCGATCGGAAGGTGTTGTTCTGTTTTCTGCAGAGCAATTTAGAAGTGCAATTCATGAACGTATTAAAGGCAACTGTGGCACAAATGTGTATGGTCGTACCAATGCGATCGAGGTATCGCGTCCAGACTATAAATTTGTCCCTACGGTTTATGCAAATATGATGACCCGACTGAAGAAGGGCGACTTGATTCTTCACCACCCTGTTTTTAAAACACTGCTGAAGATTCAATTCCCGTTCCCATCGTACAATCAGGGAGGTAGTAAATAATGGGCGAGCCCGTAGCAGGTAAGTTCCTTCTTGAAATTCTTACAAAAGGTATGTACTCAAACCCGATGCACGTTTATCGGGAATATATTCAAAACAGCACCGATTCGATAGATAAGGCTGTTTCTGAAGGCTTAATATCCGCATCTGAAGCTGCAATCCATATTCAGATTGATAGTTCTGCACAGAGAATTATTATTCATGACAATGGTTGTGGCATCACAGCCGAAAAAGCCAGAGGGATTCTGCTAAGCATTGGCGACTCCGAAAAGAACGGTGTCGACGAGCGCGGTTTCCGAGGCATCGGTCGGCTTGCGGGTTTGGCGTATGCGAATGAAGTCCAGTTTGTTACATCTGCGTATGGTGAACCCGTAAAGACGATTATGACCTGCGATTGCGTAAAAATGCAGCTGCTGCTTCAAAAGACAAACACAGAAACCTCCGATGTCATGGAGACTTTTAAGGCGATCAGCAAGTTTGATGATTCTCAACCCGAGGATAAAGACGCACATTATTTTGAGGTGCGTATGATGGGTGTCCCTGTGGACTCCGGTCTGCTCGAAGAAAATGATGTTTGGAGCTATCTTTCGGAAACTGCTCCTGTCGACTTTAACAGCCAGCAGTTTTCTCAGGCCCAAAAAATTCGAGATTATTTTGCTGAATTTGGTTGTCCTATAACCTGCTACAAAATACTTCGCGGATCGAGAAAACTTCCGATCTACAAACCTTATTCCCGTACTTTATCTACCGGAAAGCAGGCAAAGACAAAAAACAAAGACTATGTCCGTGACGTCGAGTTTGTCTACGCTGAAGCATCTGATGGGCAGCCTCTATACATTGGATGGTTGGCGCTTACGGATTTTTCTGGTATTATTTCTGATGATGCGGTGCAAGGTATTCGTTTCCGCAAGGGAAATATCCTTGTGGGAAATAATACAACCTTTGTAAAATATTTTCCATCTGAAGGCCATAATGCAAATCGCATGTTTGCCGGCGAAATCCACGTCCTGCATAATGAGTTGATTCCTAACTCTCAGAGAGATGATTTCGAACCCAATGCGATATATAGCGAAATGCGAGAGAAATTGAGTAAATGGGCTGGAGAGATCAACAAGAAATACCGTCGCGGAATGTCTGAGGCGACATCTGCGCTGAGACGCTTGAATCAATTGAATGCCGAGCAGCGGGAACTGGAAGAAAGGATTGATACTGGAGCGATTACTTCTGATGAAAAGAGAGAGCAAATTGCAGATAGGCTCAAATCAATTGCTAAGAAACGCGAAACAGAAGAAAGAACTGTGCGGAAAGCGCAAGAACGCGGTACTTTTGATGCTGATCGTGTAGAAACAGTTGAAAGAGTTCTCTCGCAAACTGAAACGGCAGCCAAAAGGATAACCTCATTGAATAAGAAAATAGTCAATGCAGATTACTCAACAAAGCAAGATTTGCCGTCATCATATAGCCGTGACGAGCGTAAGTTGTATCAGCGTATTATTGCTGTTATTGATACATACTTTACCGATGATCCGCAGACAGCAGAAAAGCTACGCGAAGCCATAAAATCCGAATTGAGTGTGAAAAAGAAATGAGAGTTTTACTAGTTGAACCAAATTATAAGAATAAGTATCCCCCCATGGGGTTAATGAAAATAAGCACCTATCACAAGATGCTGGGGGACGAAGTTTGTTTTGTCAAAGGATTTGATCGTAGCGTGGATGAAAGAGTCTGGGATAGAATATATGTAACAACGCTATTTACTTTTGATTTTGATGTTGCTGTAGAAACTATCAATTATTACAAACTGTTGGTAAATAACATCAATGATCTGTTTGTGGGCGGCATCATGGCATCCCTCATGCCAGATAAAATCGTGGAGGCAACAGGAATTGAACGTTCCCACATTTTGACTGGACTGTTTACTGATACATCTGTTGTTGGCGATGAAAATGACATTAATGTTGACGAATTACCTCTAGATTATGATATTCTGGAACAAATCGAATATAAATATCCTGCTGGTGATAACTATTTTGCGTATACAACCAGAGGATGTCCCAATCACTGCTCTTTCTGCGCGGTTCCTATTTTAGAACCGAATTTCCATGTAACAAACAATATTATAGATCAAATTAAGGTGATCGACGAAAAATATGGCCCCAAACAGCATTTACTGCTCTTAGATAACAATGTTTTGAACACCGCAGATTTAAAGGCTTTGGTTGATGATTTGTGTGCGGCTGGTTTTGGGCGCGGCGCAAAATATTCTGATCCCGGGGCCTACAACATTGTTATGATGCGTTATCGGAATGGTGATCGTGCAGATTTCTTGGACAGGAAAATGGCTGCGTATTTGGAAGGGTTTAAAAAGCGCATTAAATCTGCAGAAATGTTGGAAACTTTCCTTCAGATAGTTATAGGCGCAGAAGACGTTGATGATTACGCACAGTATATGTTGGATCATGAAGAAGAATTGTCTCCCATCATTGAAAAGTACCGCAGCAAAGTCCAAAAAGCTCGCTATCTGGATTTCAATCAAGGCGTTGATGGCCGAAAAATCAACGATGAAAACATGGAGCAGCTTGCCCGTTTGGCGATTCGTCCCTTACGCATTGCGTTTGACGATATTCGCTTAAAAGATGTATATTGTAAAGCTGTGCGCACAGCGCATCGCCACGGTATCAAAGAGATTTCAAATTATATTCTATTTAATTATAAGGATAAACCAGAAGACCTTTATGAACGCCTACGGGTCAATATTGAGCTTAACAAAAAGTTGGGAATTCAGATATTTTCGTTCCCGATGAAATATTCTCCTATAAGTGAGACTGATCGCACCTATATTGGCGCAAACTGGTGCAAAAAGTCAATCCGCGCAATATCCGCTATCTTGCAAGTTACAAAAGGTGTTGTTGCGGCTGGTTCTAGTTTCTTCTATAAAGCTTTTGGGAACAATCTGGATGAGTACTTCGAGTTGTTAGCAATGCCTAGAGAGTTGATCATGTTTAGATCTCATTTTGAAGAAAATGGAATAACTGCAAAGTGGAAATCACTATATCGTAAATTGACTGACAAGCAGAAAAAGCGACTGATGGCACTAGTATCACTTAATGCGACTGAACTTAAAAACACCCCGTGGCCAGATGATTTAAAGGTTATTTTGAAGTATTATTTGATTAAATATACAGGGAAAGCGGAGTTTTCTGACGAGAAATACATTCAGTTAGCGTTAACTGATGATAGTGATGTTGTTGAGGACTAAGGAAAAGTATATGATAGCAGTAGTGCTGGCAGAGGGAGAAATGTAAGCGTCAAACCTACCTTAAGTCGGTGGTAGGTTTGACGCTTACTTTGAGACAGCCACCTTGTAGTTAGAAGGGTGCTCCGGCACACAAAACTACAAGGAGAGATCATCATAAAATCTGAAACAGTGAAGAAAGCGCTGAATAACACGATTCAAGCAATGGCTGATTGCAAATGGCTCTTTTCTGTCAGACTTAGCAAGGACAATGCCAGAAACTGAAAATTCCCTTTTCAGAAGATGCCTTCCGCTACTCTTGCATTTCGGAGAGGAACGCTAAATCGGAAAATTATATATTTATGAATCGAATGGAAAAATGATCAGCCCTATGTCATACCTTCCACGTGCCGAACCGGCACTCCCGCCGGGGATATCTCCATGAGAGCTTCTTCTACGCTCCTTTCCCGGCGGCGATACCGCTCGATGACGGCAGCTTCATATGAACTTCTGAATAGAAAAACAGCTTAAAAACCACGAAAATCAAGGTTTTTGAGCTGTTTTTCTGGCGTTCCCGGTGCGATTCGAACGCACGACCTTTCGCTTAGGAGGCGAATGCTCTATCCTGCTGAGCTACGGAAACATGTAAAAAATATGAAGTTTGTGACGTACACCTCCAACGGGCAGGTGATTGTTGCAACGCGGCTTTGGGAGGCGTGTGCGCTATCCAGCTGAGCTACTGAGACATTTGTGTGGGTCTAAATTGAAATTCCCCCTTGAAATGCGAACCGTCTGCCCCGGCAGGCGGTGGGGGCTTTCCCGGGGAAGGGGAGGGGAAGCTCCGAAGAAAGCCGGTTTGCCGGTTTCGGCGCCGAGGCAGCGGAGGACATTCCGGGAGCCGGTTGGGTGGGAAGGAGGCGCCCGGATTCTGAAACAAAAATATTGTAGCGGAAGCGGGTCCTTCTGTCAAGCATCCGGCAAAAAAACCGGGGCAAATCCTTTATGATAAGGTAGCGTCATAAACGGCGTTCCGGGGCAGGCCGGTTTCCTGCGCCACCTGACGGACGGCGTCTTTTCGGGACCAGCCCTGGTCCATCAGGGCCCGGGCCCGGGCGGCGGCTTCCTCCACAGAGCAGAGGCAGGGGCGCTCCGGCTCGGCGCCCGCCAGAACCAAGACGAATTCTCCCTTGGGAGCCTCCTGCCGGTAATGGGCGGCGGCGCGGCCCAGGGTGGTGCGGAGCACCTCCTCATGGAGCTTGGTCAGCTCCCGGCACAGGGAAATCCGGCGGTCCGGTCCGAAAACAGCGGCCATGTCCTCCAGGGTGGCCAAAAGCTTGTGGGGCGCTTCGTAGAACACCATGGTGCGGGTCTCCGTCCGCAGGGCGTCCAGGTGCTGCTTCCGGCTTTTTTTGGCTGTGGAGAGGAAGCCCTCAAAGGTGAAGCGGCCGGTGGGCAGGCCGGAGATGCTCAAGGCCGTGATGACGGCGCAGGGACCGGGAATGGCGGAGACGGCAATGCCCGCCTCGGCGCACAGCCGGACCAGGTCCTCGCCGGGGTCGGAGATGGCGGGGGAGCCTGCGTCGGAGACCAGGGCGCACACCTCTCCGGCCTGCATCCGCTCCAGGAGCTGCTTGCCCCGGGCCGACTGGTTGTGCTCGTAATAGCTGACCAAGGGCTTTTTGATCTCCAGGAAGTTCAGCAGCCGCAAGGTGACCCGGGTGTCCTCCGCGGCGATGAAGTCGGCCTGCGCCAGGATTTCCCGGCAGCGGGCGGAGATGTCTCCCAGATTGCCGATGGGCGTAGGGACCAGATACAGCATACCGGCCATGGTCAGTCTCCTTCCTCCATGTGATAGATTTCCCGGTACCGGGAGGTGGGCGAGCCGTCGGGGTGGAACAGAATCAAATCCGGCAGGAGCTGCAGGCCGGGCTTTCCGCCCCGGCGGCATTGGAGCAGAATCAGGCAGGCCGGAGCTGCGGGCTGATGACGGACCAGCTGCAGTCGTTTGGGCTCCAGCCCGGCGGCGCGGCCCAGGACCGTCAGATCCACCAGGCGCTCCGGCCGGTGGACCAGATAAAAATCTCTGCCGAAGGCCAGAAGCCGGGCGGCGGCCCGGAATACGTCCTCCAGGCTGCAGGCGATTTCCCGCCGCGCCTGGGGCCCTGCCGCCGCGCCGGAGGGGGGCCCCCCGGGAAAATACGGCGGATTGGACACGGCGCAGGTGAAAGAGCCGGCGGGCGGCAGCTCCGTCGCCCGGCGCAGATCTCCCCGGATGCTGGAGAGCCGGGTCAAGCGGTTCCGGCTGATGTTGTCCAGGGCGGCCCGGTGGGCCTGCTCCTCCAGCTCAATGCCGGTGACCCGGCAATCCGGATACCGGCCGCACAGCAAAAGCCCCAGACAGCCGCTGCCGGAGCCCAGGTCCACCACCCGGGCCGCCCGGGGCAGACGGACAAAGTCCGCCAGCAGCATGGAGTCGGTGCTGAGGGGGAAGCCGGAGCCGGGAGAAAAGGTCAGGCCGCCCCAAAGTGTTTCATACGACATAGAACAAAGAATGTGCCTGTGCCGGCTGGCGGCACAGGCACGGCGGAAGGGGGCTCAGCCCTCTTCGATGGCTTCGTTGGGGCAGGCGTCGGCACAGGTGCCGCAATCCACGCACTGGTCGGCGTCGATGACATACTTGTCTTCGCCTTCGGTGATGATGCCCATGGGGCAGGCGTCGGCGCAAGCGCCGCACTTGATGCAGGCGTCGGTGATCTTGTAAGCCATAATCATTTCCTCCAAATGTGAATTTATGTACGGCCAAAGGCGTACACAGATGGGTGCAATGCTATTCTAGCATGTTTTTCACAAAAAGCAAATGAAATTTCCTCTAGATGAGAAAAAAGATGGGATTGCCCGTCCGTATATTCCCCAATGGCCTTGGATAGAATCCATGGGGTGAGGTGAGAAATTTGGCAGCAATTTCCTATGAGCGGAAAACCCGGCAGCTTTTGACCCGGGCGGCGGCGGAGGCCAGAGATTTGGGACATAGCTACGTGGGCAGCGCGCATCTGCTGCTGGGCCTGCTGGGGCAGCCGGACACCCTGGCCGGACGGATTTTGCGCAGCGCCGGGCTGCAGGCGGAGACCCTGCGGCTGATGGCGGCGGCCCTGTGGGGCAGGGGCGCGCCGGGCCTGCGGCTGCCCCAGGGGCTGACGCCCGGCGCCCGAAGCATCCTGCGGCAGGCCGCCGGGGAGGCCCGCCACGCCGGAAGCCGCCGCATCCGGCCGGAGCATGTGCTGCTGGCCCTGGCCCGGCAGGAGCGGGCCTCCGGGCGGCAGCTTCTGGAGCTGTCCGGCGTCTGCGTGGACGGGGTGTTTACCCAGACCATCGACCGGGTCAACCGACGCCGGGAGGAAAAACGGAAAGGGAAGGTGGAGACTACGAAACTTCTGGAACAATTTAGCGAGGACCTGTTGGAGAAGGCCTCCTCCATGGAGCCGGTCATCGGCCGGGAGCAGGAGCTGGAGGCGGTGATCAGCATCCTGAGCCGGAAAAACAAGAACAATCCCGCCCTCATCGGGGAACCCGGCGTGGGGAAGACGGCCATTGCCGAGGCGCTGGCCCAGCGCATGGTGGCGGGCCGGGTCCCGGTGCAGCTCCGGGATAAGCGGCTGCTGAGTCTGAACATGGCGAACCTGGTGGCGGGGACCAAGTACCGGGGGGAGTTTGAAGAACGGGTCCGGGACTTGCTCCAGGAGATCCGCCGTGCGGGGAACATCATTTTGTTTGTGGACGAGATGCATACCATCGTGGGCGCCGGTGCGGCGGAGGGGGCCATTGACGCGGCCAACATTTTAAAACCGGCCCTGGGCCGGGGAGAGCTGCAGATGCTGGGGGCCACCACGTTGGCGGAGTACCGGAAATATATCGAAAAGGACCCGGCGCTGGAGCGCCGCTTCCGGCCGGTTCTGGTGGAGGAGCCCGGCCCGGAGGAGGCCTTGGCCATTTTAAAGGGAGTCCGGAGCGGCCTGGAGCGGCACCATCATATGAAGATCACCGACGAGGCCCTGCAGGCGGCGGTGGAGATGTCCCGGCGGTATTTGCCGGAGCTGTTTTTGCCGGACAAGGCCATCGATCTGCTGGACGAGGGCGCGGCCCGGGCGCACCTGGAGGAGATGCGGGCGACCAAGGGCTCCTATGAGCAGGAGAAGGCCTCTCTGGAGCTGGAGCTCAGCGACGCGGTGCGGGACAGCCGGTTTGAAAAGGCGGCGGAGCTGCGGGACCGGATGCACTGGATGCTGAGCCGCGGGGGAGAAAAACGGGGCCGGGCGGTGACGGCGGCGGATGTGGCCGGGGCGGTATCCGCCCGGACGGGAATTCCGGTGGGCAATTTGGCCATGGAGGAGAGGCAGAAGCTCCTGGGCTTGGCCGACGCCCTGAACCAACGGGTCATCGGGCAGCCGGAGGCTGTGGAGGCGGCCGCAGCCGCCGTCCGCCGGGGACGCAGCGGCCTGGCGGATCAAAACAGGCCGATTGCCTGCCTGCTGTTTACCGGCCCCACAGGCGTGGGAAAGACGGAGCTCTGCCGGGCCCTGGCCCAGGAGCTCTACGGCGATTCCAACGCCATGATCCGTCTGGATATGACGGAGTATATGGAAAAGCAGTCCGTCTCCCGGCTCATCGGCGCGCCTCCCGGCTACGTGGGCTACGAGGAGGGCGGGGCCCTGACGGAAAAGGTCCGGCGGCGGCCGTACAGCTTGGTTCTGTTCGACGAATTGGAAAAGGCGCACCCGGATGTGACGGGCATTCTCCTGCAGGTCATGGAGGACGGCGTCCTCACCGACAGCTTGGGCCGACAGGTGAGCTTCAAAAATACCCTGGTGGTGATGACCTCCAACCTAGGCGGCGAACGGCGGGAGAGCGAGGGCCTCGGTTTTCTGCCCCAATCCCGGGAGGAGGGGGTCCTGGAGTGCCTGAAGGGGCATTTTACCCCGGAGTTTCTGGGCCGCATCGACAAGGTCGCGGTCTTCCGCCCCTTGAGCCGGCAGACTCTGGAGAAAATCGCCGCCGGTCAGCTGGCCCGGCTCCAGGCCAGAGCCGGGAAAAACGGCCTGCGCCTGCGGTTTGGGCCGGAGCTGGAGGGGGTGCTGGCGGGGCAGTGCGGCAAGTCCGGCGCCAGAGAAATCCGCCGGAACCTGCAAAATCAGATTGAGAATCCCTTGTCCCAGTTTTTGCTGCTCAATCCGCCGGGCAACCGGGTGGTGCAGATTCATTGGAACGCAGAGCAAAATCAGGCGGAATTCCGCATCGACCGGAGATAACGCGCCCCTTCGGAGGCCGCCCAAATGGACGCAGACAGCCGGACCGGTGGATTTTCTCCCATGGAGGAAGGGGAGGGGCTGCTTGCCTCTGGCTCGCGCCTGCAGGCGCGAGACTCCCCGACGGCTTGGACAGGCTGAGCCGGACGCACCCGGTGCGTCCGGCAAATTTTGCGCCGCCCGGGGCCGTTGCGGCGAAATCGGCCGGGTTGCGTGTGATATGTTTGTTTTTCGATTATCCTACTTTTGGACGCTGCTAAAAATGTCACAATTTGGCAAACAAACGTTTCAAAACTTGGGAGTTTGCAGGAAAAGACTGGAAAAACAGTTAAAAAAACTATCCGGTTCTTTGAAAAAGAGATTGATTTTTTTCCGGCGTGGGGTTATACTACAACTACGTGGAGCGCGAGGGTAAAAATGTGGAGTGCAGTGGAGCGGAGGTGAGAACGATGATCGGCAAGTACACGGCGAAGGTGGACGAGAAGGGCAGATTGTTCGTTCCCGCCAAGCTCCGGAGCGAGCTGGGGGAGACCTTCTTTGTGACCATCGGTACCAATGCCGGCCGCCGCTGCCTCACCGTATACCCCCAAGCCGGGTGGGAGAGTCTCTGCGCCCGGTACGATGCGCTTCCCCTGTCTCAGAAATCCGGCACCACCAGCTTCTTGTTTTCCAATGCGGTGGAGTGCTGCCCGGACAAGCAGTTTCGGTTTCTATTGTCTTCCAATCTGTACCAATATGCCGGGATTGACCGGGATGTGGTGATTGTGGGCCGGGCGGGTCAGGCGGAGATCTGGGACGCGAAGACTTACGCGGAGTTTGAGCAGGCCATGCTGACGCCGGAAAACCTGCTGGCGTCTCTGGAGGCGATCGGACTATAATGGAGTTTGTACACAAGCCGGTTCTCCTGCGGGAATGCATGGAGGCCCTGCACATCCGGCCGGACGGAACGTATCTGGACGGCACCTTGGGCGGCGCCGGCCATGCCGAACAAATTGTCCGGCGTCTGACTACCGGCCGGCTCATCGGCGTGGATCAGGACGAGACGGCGCTTTGCGCCGCCGGGGAGCGGCTGGCGCCGTACATAGGGCGCGTGACCCTGGTCCGGGACAATTTCCGGAACCTAAAACGAATTTTACAGGACCTGCAGATTCCTCAGCTGGATGGAATCCTGCTGGATTTGGGGGTGTCGTCCCCCCAGTTGGACGACGGTGGGCGGGGCTTTTCCTATTTGGAGGACGCGCCGCTGGATATGCGAATGGACCGCCGCGCCGGGCTCACGGCCTACGAGGTGGTCAATACCTGGCCCCGGGAGGAGCTGCGCCGGATTCTCTATCAGTACGGGGAGGAGCGGTACGCGCCGCAGATTGCCGCCGCCATTGACCGCCGCCGTCGGCAGCGGCCGGTGGCCACCACCCTGGAGCTGGCGGAGCTGATCCGTTCGGCCATGCCGCCTCAGGCCCTGCGGGAGAAGCAGCATCCGGCCAAGCGCAGCTTCCAGGCCATCCGCATCGCGGTAAACGACGAGCTGGCGGCGGTGGAGCAGGTCATGGGCGATGCCGTGCCCTGTCTGGCCCCCGGCGGGCGGCTGGCGGTGATTACCTTCCACTCGCTGGAGGATCGGATTGTAAAAAATGCGATGCAGGAAGCGGCCAAGGGCTGTACCTGCCCGCCGGAGTTTCCCGTGTGTGTCTGCGGGAAGAAGCCCCAGGTGAAATGGATGACACGAAAACCGGTGACCGCCGGAGCGGCGGAGCTGCAGGACAACCCCAGAGCCCGCAGCGCCAAGCTCCGCGTCTGTGAAAAGCTTGCATGAGGTCGAAAGAGGGGGACATCATGGCGCAGGACAAACGTAAAATTGAATTTCGCACCCAGGGTTCTGTGGCCTATGACCCGTCGTTTTATGTGGGCGAGGAGCAGGCGGCCCGTCCCGCTCCTGCCAAGAAGCCCCGGCCCCGCACCAGGCCCCAAAAGCAGCCTGTGGTCCGCCAGCGGATGGCGGTGTCGCCCTTTGCCGTTGTGGGGGTGGCGGGGGCGCTGCTGATGCTGGTGCTGGTGATCTTTGGGTATGCCCAGGTCTATGAATCCGCCAGCCGGTTGGGCGAGATGCGGGACACCGTAGCCCAGCTGCAGGAGGAGAACCAGAAGCTCCAGAACCAATACGACAGCAGCATCAACCTGGAGCAAATCGAGGAAAGAGCCAGGGAGCTGGGCATGCAGCAGCCCACGGCCAATCAGATTGTGACGTTGCATATTCCGGCGGAGGATACGGCCGTCGTGGTTCCCAAGACGGCGTCCAACCCGTTCCAGGCGGCCTGGGAGGCCATTGTGGAGACGGCCCGGGGCCTGTGGGAATATTTGCATTAGCTCGGACATACAGTTTCACATAGGTTTGTACGCGGTGGGCAGTGAGGCATGTCTCGCTGCCCACCGGCTGCACCGGCCTAAATCCAGAAAGTACCAGGTGGCGTTATGAGAAAATCCAATTCAGAGCAGGAGAAGAGAAAAAAGCAGAGGCGGCAGGAGCGCATCCGGGCCGACCGTGGCATGCTGAGCCGCACCGGGGTGATTTTAATCCTGTGCGGCATTGTCGCATTTTTGCCTGTGGTGGGAATGCTCACCAATCTGATGGTATTCCGCCACGACGAGTATTCGGAAAAAGCGCTGAACAACCAGACCAGAACCACCACCGTCACCGCCTCCCGGGGCAATATTTACGACCGGAACATGAACATTATGGCCATGTCCACCAGCGTGGAAAATGTATTTCTGGATCCGAAGGAGCTGCATGACAACGAGGTGGACCTGGATCTGGTGTCTCAAACGCTGGGCCGGATCCTGGACCTGGACCCGGCGTGGATTCGGGAGCAGGCCGCAGATATCAACATGCGCTATAAAATGCTGGCCACCAAGCAGCCGGACGAGGTCACGTCGCAAATCCGGGATTTCATTGTGGAAAACGATATCATTGGGATTCACATGGAGCCGGATTCCAAGCGGACGTATCCCTACTCGACCCTGGCGGCCCAGGTCATCGGCTTCACCAACTCCAGCAACGTGGGAGCCGAGGGCATCGAGGCCTATTACAACAGCGTGTTGGAGGGCACGGCCGGTAAGGTCATCACCACCAAGGGCAACTATGAGACGGAGATGCCCTATTCCTTTGAGAAGTACTATGAGGCCTCCGACGGCGACAGCGTGGTTTTGACCATAGACACCACGGTCCAGTACTATCTGGAGAAAAATATGGAAGACGCCATGGAGAAATACGACGTGCAAAACGGCGCCTTCGGCCTGGTGATGAACGTCAAAACCGGAGAGATTCTGGCCATGGCCACCCTGGGCAGCTATGACCCCAACAACTACCTGGACATCGGCGACCCGTCTGTCCAGCAGGAGCTGGACCAGCTGAAGCAGGTCTATACCACCCTGCCCGAGGGAACGGAGGCCTACGACCAGGCCCTGAATACCTACCAGGAGGCTTTGGTATCCGCCCGCCTGGCCCAGTGGCGGAACCGGGTGATTTCCGACGGCTATGAGCCGGGCTCCACCTTTAAGACCATCACCATGGCCGCCGCCATCGAAGAGGGCACCACCACGTTAAACGATTCGTTCTATTGCAGCGGCTCGGAGATGTTTGCCGAGCGGGGCAACACGCCCCTGCACTGCTGGCAGCATGCCGGACACGGCTCGGAGACGACCTTCCAGGCGCTGCAGAACTCCTGCAACATCGCCTTCGCCCACATCGGCCTGAAGCTGGGCGGCGAGAAGTTCTACGAGTACGCCAAGGCCTTCGGCCTGCTGGAGGCCACCGGCGTGGGCATGTCCGGCGAGTCCGACGGCATTTTCTTCCCCAAGTCCACCATCACCGACCCCAACGCCAACGGCTACGGCGCCGCCGTCATAGCGGGCTCCTTCGGACAGACCTTTAAGGTCACTCCCATTCAGCTGGTCCGCGCCATTTCCGCCGTGGTCAACGGCGGCTACGTGATGCAGCCCTATATCGTCAGCGAGGTGCTGGACGGAGACGGCAACGTGGTGCAGAAAAATGAGCCCACCGTCATCCGTCAGGCGATCAGCGAGGAGACCAGCGAGATCATGCGGCAGATGATTCTCTCCGTGGTGACCGAGGGAACGGCGAAAAACGCCCAGGTCGCCGGCTACTCCATCGGCGGAAAAACGGGTACTTCCGAGAAAACTGGCGTATATGATGAGAACGGCCGGGAAGTGGATGATAAAATTGTGTCATTTGTGGGGATTGCGCCCATGGATGATCCGCAGTATATTGTATTGGTGGCTCTGGACACCCCCTCCAACCAGTCCGGCTATTATGTCTCCGGCGGCGTCATGGCCGCGCCCACGGTGCGGGGCGTTTTGGAGGATATCCTTCCTTACCTGGGCGTGGCCCGGGACTACACCGGCGTGGATATGAGCAGCGTGGAAGTGGATATGCCGGCGGTGGATGGGATGACCGAACAGGAGGCCAAGGCGGCCCTGGAGGAAAAGAGCCTGACCTACGAGGTAATCGGCAGCGGCGATACGGTCACGGGGCAGATCCCTGCGGCAGGCGCCAAGCTGCCGGGCAATTCCGAAGTGATTTTGTACATGGGCGAGGAGGTCCCGGAAGACCTGGTTGCCGTGCCGGACTTTACGGGCATGACCATCGGCGAAGCGAACCAGGCGGCCACCAACGCCGGGCTGTATATCCTGGTGAAGGGCGCCACGGACCAAAGCGGCTACGTCACTGCCACGGAGCAGGATGTGGAGGCGGGAACCTCGGTGGTCCGGGGGACCACCGTCCAGGTGGATTTTGTGGATCACACCGCCCAAGATTAAAGCAAGCAAAGGAGCCGACGACTTTGAAGCTGTCTGACCTGTTGCAGGGGGTGGAGGTACTGGCCTCCACCGCCCCGGCCGACCGGGAGATCACCGGTGTGGCCTATGATTCCCGGCGGGTGAAGCCGGGAGACGCCTTTGTGGCCATTTCCGGCTTTGCCACCGACGGCAACCGCTATATTCCCAAGGCGGTGGAGCGGGGCGCCGGTCTGATTGTGACGGAGCGGGTACCGGATACCCCGGCGCCCTATGTCCAGGTGGCCTCGGCCCGCCTGGCTCTGGCGCAGATGGGAGCCAACTGGTTCGGCCGGCCGGCCGAGCGGATGACGATGGTGGGCGTCACGGGCACCAACGGCAAGACCTCCGTGACCCTCCTGCTGAAATCCGTGCTGGAGCAGGTCACCGGCAGCGCCGTGGGGCTCATCGGCACCATTCAAAATATGATTGGTCCGGAGATCCTTCCCACAGAGCGTACCACCCCGGAGAGCTTCGACCTGCAGGAGCTGCTGGCCCGAATGGCGTCGGCGGGCTGCCGGTATGTGGTGATGGAGGTGTCCTCCCATGCCCTGGCTCTGGACCGGGTGGGGGGCATCCGGTTCCAGGCTGCGGCGTTTACGAATCTGACGGAGGACCATCTGGACTTCCATGGAACCATGGAGGCCTATGCCCAAACCAAGGCGATGCTGTTTCGCCGGTGCCGGACGGGGGTGTGGAACGCGGACGATCCCTACTGTGGGCAGATGATGTCCGGGACCTCCTGCCGCCGGATTTTGGTCTCCCGGCGGGACCCGAAGGCGGACCTGCTGGCCCGGAATTTGCGCCTGGAGCCGGACAGCGTGGCCTTCGACCTCCAGGCGGGAGACCGGATTTTGCCCGTCCGGGTGGGCATTCCCGGCCTGTTTACCGCGTATAATGCACTGACCGTTCTGGGCTTGGCCCAGGCGCTGGACCTGCCGCTGGAGCGGTCTGTGGAGGCCCTGGGCAGGGCGCCGGGGGTGAAGGGCCGGATTGAGGTGACGCCTACGCCGGGGACCGGCCTCACGGTGCTCATCGACTATGCCCACACCCCAGACGGCCTGGAGAACATCCTCCGCTCCGCCCGGCGCTTTGCCAGGGGCCGGGTGATCGCGGTTTTCGGCTGCGGCGGAGACCGGGACCGGCTCAAGCGGCCGGTGATGGGGCGCATCGGCGTGGATTTGGCGGATTTTGTGGTGTTCACGTCCGACAATCCCAGGTCGGAGCCGCCCATGTCCATCATCTTAGAGGTGCTTTCCGGCGCGGCGGACAGCCGGACGCCGTGGGTGGCGGTGGAGGACCGCCGGGCGGCCGTCCGGTACGCCCTGGACCACGGGAGGCCGGGCGACGTCATAGTGCTGGCCGGTAAGGGACATGAGACATATCAGGAAATACATGGCGTCAAGCGCCATTTGGACGAACGGGAAGAGGTGGCCGCCTGGCTGGCCGCCCGCCGTGGAAGAAATGAGGGAAAGGTAACATGAGCAGGATCACCCTGGAACAGGCCGCCCGGTGGTGCGGCGGTACGGTAGCGCCCCAATATGCCCAGGTCGAATTCCTGGGGGCGACCAACGACTCCCGGCAGGTTCAGCCGGGGCAGCTGTTCGTGGCGCTGCAGGGGGCGCGGGACGGCCATGCCTATATTCCCGACGCCCTGTCGGCCGGCGCCGCCGCCGTGTTGTGCAGCCGCTGCGACGGAGATTATCCGGCCGTTGTGACGCCGGATCCCCGCAAGGCCCTGGGCGACATAGCCCGACAGGAGCGTCTGCGCCTGGGCCTGAAGGTGGTGGGCGTGACCGGCTCCGTGGGCAAGAGCACCACCAAGGAGATGATCGCCGGGATTCTCTCCGCCAAGTACCGCACCGGCAAGACCCCGGTCAACCACAACAATGACATCGGGATGCCCATGGCCATTTTGGCCCTGCCGGAGGACGCGGAGGTGGCGGTCCTGGAGATGGGGATGAATCACTTTGGAGAAATGGCCTACCTCACCTCCATTGCCCAGCCGGACATCGCCGTCATCACCAACATCGGCACCATGCACATCGAGCATTTGGGCTCCCGGGAGGGCATTTTACACGCAAAGCTGGAAATTTTACAGGGCCTGCGTCCCGGCGGACGGCTGGTTTACAACGGAGATGAGATGCTCCTGTGGAACCTGCGGGGGACCGGGACGGTTGCGCCGGTTTATTTTGGATTGGAAAACGGCGCCTGTCAGGTGACCGGCTCTCAGGTGCGGGAGTCGGAAGGGCGCATCGACTTCACCGTGACGGCGGAAGGGGAGCGCTTCCCGGTCTTTCTGCCGGTGGAGGGACGGCACTTTGCCTATGACGCGCTGGCCGCCGCAGCGGTGGCCCGGCTGCTGGAGGTGCCGGTGGAGGAGATCCAGCGGGGTCTGTCCCAATTCCACAGCATGGAGGGCCGGCAGGAAATCTATGAGGCCGGAGGCTATACCATCATTCAGGATTGCTATAACGCCGGGCCGGAGTCCATGGCGGCTTCCCTGGCGGTGCTGGGAAAGCGCAGGGGGCGGCGGATTGCGGTGCTGGGCGATATGCTGGAGCTGGGCGTCTGCACCCAGGCGGAGCATTACCGGGTGGGCCGTCTGGCGGCTGGAAAGTGCGATTTGCTCCTGGCCCTGGGTAAAAACGCCGCCCGCGTGGTCAACGGGGCGGTGACCGGCGGAATGGAGCCGGAACGGACCCTGGCCTGCAGCTCCATGGAGGAGCTGGTGTCGGTTCTGCGCAGCTGGGCAAAGCCCGGCGATACGCTGCTGTTTAAGGGGAGCCGAGGTATGAAGATGGAGCGGGCTCTGGACCTGTTCCTAAAGGAGAAATAAAACGGAGGCTGTGTATGCTGGATCAGAATTTCATCCAAATCATTTTGACGATTCTCTGCGGCTTTGCCCTGAGCCTGTTTTTGGGCTGGCTCATCATTCCCGTGCTGCGCCGCCTGAAGGCCGGACAGGAGATCCGGGAGGTGGGACCCAATTGGCACGCCACAAAGGCCGGAACGCCCACCATGGGCGGCCTCACCTTCATCGGCGCCAGCCTGCTGTGTCTGGTGTTCGGCATCCGGCATATGAAGCAGGGAGATTTTTCCGCCCTGTATGTGCTGGTCTTGTCCCTGTGCTTCGGACTCATCGGCTTTCTGGACGACCTGTTCAAGGTCCGTTTTCACCGGAATCTGGGCCTGACTGCCATTCAGAAGGCCATGCTGCAGCTGGCGGTTTCCGCGCTGTTTCTGTATATTCTGTTTCGGGCGGGGCTTTTGACCTGTGATTTGTATATTCCCTTTGTGAATGTGACGCTGTACATTCATCCGGTGGTGTATATGGTGTTTGCCATGTTTGTCATGGTGGGCTGCGTCAACGCCGTAAACCTCACAGACGGCATCGACGGCCTGGCCACCGGCGTGACGATTCCGGTGATGGCCTTTTTTACCCTGGTTTCCATCGCAGCCGGACAGATGAATCTGGCGCTGTTCCCGGCGGCGCTGCTGGGCGGCCTGGGCGCGTTTCTCACATACAATTTCCATCCGGCCAAGGCCTTTATGGGGGACACGGGCTCCCTGTTTTTAGGCGGCGCCGTGTGCGGCCTGGCCTTTGCCCTGGACATTCCCCTGGTCCTCATCCTGGTGGGCCTGGTGTATCTCGTGGAGACGCTGTCCGACATCATCCAGGTGGTGTATTTTAAGCTGACCCACGGAAAGCGGATTTTCAAAATGGCGCCCATCCACCACCATTTTGAGATGTGCGGATGGAGCGAGGAAAAGATTTTTACCGTTTTTGTCGGGATTACCTGCCTGATGTGCGTGGCGGCCTGGTTCGGCGTTCAGGGAAGATACGCGCCCTGATCCATGGCGCGACGCGGGAGAAGCCCGGAAAGGAGTGAGACCATGTCTTCTGAATCGTTGACCCGGGAGGCCGACCTGCAGCAAAGGACGGACGACCGGGGCATGATGGACGTGCCGTTTTTGGTGTTGGTGCTGCTGCTGGTGGCCATTGGACTTCTGATGATGTTTTCCGCCAGCTATGTCCGGGCGAACTATGAGACGGGAAATTCCCTGCACTATTTTATCCGCCAGGCGGGATTTGCGGCGGTGGGCCTGGTTGCCATGTTCGGAGCCAGCCGGTTCAGCTGCCACATCTGGCAGAAGCTGGCCAAGATCCTTTACGCCGTGAGCATTTTCCTGCTGATTGCGGTTCTGTTTGTGGGCGTCTCCGCCGGCGGAGCCAAGCGGTGGATCAATCTGGCCGGGCAGCAGTTTCAGCCCTCTGAGGTGGCCAAATTCTCCCTGATTTGTATGATGGCGGCTATGATAGCCCAATACAAAGAAAAAATGGCGCAGTTCCGCTACGGCGTCGTCCGCATGGGCGCGGTGGTCCTTTTGATTCTGGCTCTGGTGGCCCTGGAGAAGCACCTGTCCGCCATTATGATCATCGGCATAGTCTCCGTGGTCATGATGTACGTAGGCGGCACCAGAAAGCGCTGGATTTTTCTGGCAATGGGTGTGGCCGTGGTGTTCGTGGTGCTGTACGTCTCCGTCATGGGTTACGCCGGAGACCGGATTACCGCCTGGCTGAACCCGGAGGCCGACGCCCGGGACAAGGGCTATCAGGTGCTGCAGTCTCAATATGCCATCGGCTCCGGGGGCCTGTTCGGCCTGGGCTTCGGCATGGGGCGGCAGAAGCATCTGTACCTGCCGGAGGAACATAACGACTATATTTTTGCCATTGTTTGCGAGGAGCTGGGCCTCATCGGCGCCGTGGGCATCATCATCCTATTTGCGCTTTTGATTATCCGGGGCTACTGGATTGCCCTGCATGCGGCCGACCGCTTCTCCACCATGCTGGCGGTGGGAATCACCACCCTGCTGGCGGTGCAGGTGGTGCTGAATATGGGCGTGGTCAGCAATCTGCTGCCGTCCACCGGCGTGGGCCTGCCCTTTTTCTCCTACGGCGGCACCAACCTGATGATGAATCTGGGTGAGATGGGGATTATGCTCAGCATTTCCCGCTGGAGCTCCAGCACCAGAGGTTAGGAGGGAACTGCTTGAAAGTGATGTTTACCTGCGGCGGAACGGGAGGACACATCAACCCCGCCGTTGCAGTGGCAAATCTGCTCCGGGAGCGAAGGCCGGATTGTCAGATTCTCTTTGTAGGCGGAGCCGGAGGAATGGAGTGCTCCCTGGTGCCCAAGGCGGGCTACCGGCTGGAGACCCTGGACCCCCGGAGCTTCCGGCGGGGCTTCGGCCCGAAGGCCATTTGGCACAACCTGACGGGGGCTTACCATACGGCCCGCTCTCTGGGAAAGGCCCGCCGCCTGATCCGTTCCTTTCAACCGGATGTGATTGTGGGAACGGGAGGCTACGCCAGCTTTCCTCTGTTAAAAGAGGGGGCGAAGCTGGGGGTGCCGACCTGCGTCCATGAGAGCAACGCCGTACCGGGCCTCACCACAAGGATGGTGGCCGACCGGGTGAATCAGATTTTGGTCTCCTTTTCCGAGAGCCGGTCTCAGTACCGTCACCCCGAGCGGGTGGAGGTTGTGGGGATGCCGGTGCGGCAGGAATTTCTGTATACCAAAAAGGAGGATGCCCGGCAGACGCTGGGCTTGGATGAGCGGCCCTTGATTGTCTCGGCCTGGGGCAGCCTGGGGGCGCGGGAGATGAATAAGGTCATAGCCGATGTGTTCCGGCTGGAGCAGCAGGCGGGATGTCCGTACCAGCATATCCATGCCACAGGCTCTTACGGCTGGAGGTGGATGCCGGACTATGTGAAGCAGCGGGGCGTGGACCTGGCCGGTTGCCCCGGGCTGGAGATGGTGGAGTATATTTATGATATGCCCACCTGGATGGCGGCGGCGGACCTGGTCATCGGCCGCGCGGGGGCGTCCACCCTCAATGAAATTGCCGCCTCCGGCACGCCCTGCATCATCGTGCCCTCGCCCAACGTGACGGATCATCACCAGGAGAAGAACGCCCGGGTCCTGGCCGACCGGGGAGCGGCCCGGGTGATCCGGGAATCCGACTGTACGGGCCAGGCGCTGTTCGACGAGATTCAGGCTTTGCTGGACGCCCCCGCCCGGCGCCGGGCCATGCGCCGGGCGCTGCTGGACCTGGCGGTGGTGGATTCGGCAGAGCGGATTTACCGCATCATATTACAGCTGGCGGAGCAGAACTGACACACCCGGGCCGAACCTTCTGCATAGGATGGGCAAAACCAATTCTAAGGCGGAAGGAGCAGGCCAATGGAATCGATTGTTGTGGAGGGGGGCCGGCCTCTGGAGGGGAGAATCGCCGTCTCCGGAGCCAAGAACAGCGTGCTGCCCCTGTTGGCGGCGGCCATTTTGTTCCAAAACGGCTGCCTGTTACATAATTGTCCCCGGCTTTCCGATGTGGAAGCGTCGGTGGAAATCCTGGAGCATTTGGGCTGCAGGGTGGACCGCGGGGGGCACAGCATCTGGGTGGATGCCCGGGGCCTGTGCCGGGAGGAGATTCCCAAGGCCCTGATGGAGCGGATGCGCTCTTCCATCTTATTCCTCGGTCCCCTGCTGGCCCGCACAGGCCGGTGTACGCTGTACGAGCCCGGCGGCTGCTGCCTGGGCGTCCGGCCCATTGATCTGCATTTAAAGGGGCTCGAGGCCCTGGGCGCGCAGTTTACCTGGGACCGGGACCGGCTGATTTGCCGGGGGAAGCTCCGCGGGGCGGCGGTGACGCTGCCCTTCCCCAGCGTAGGCGCCACGGAGAACCTGATCCTGGCGGCGCTGGGCGCGGAGGGAACCACCACCATTTATCACGCGGCCCGGGAGCCGGAAATCGGCGACCTCATCGGCCTGCTCACAGCGGGCGGGGCGCGGATCTACGGGGCCGGGACCTCCATGCTCCAGATTGAAGGGGGCTTCCCGGACGCTGCGGCTTACACCGTTTTGCCGGACCGGATGGAGGCGGCCACCTTTCTGTCGGCTGCCGCCGCAGCCGGGGGAGACATCTGCCTGGACCGGATGCGTCCGGAGGATATCCGCCCGGTGACGCAGGTGTTCCGCGCCGCCGGTTGCCGGATCACGGAGGGGAAGACCGAGCTGCGGATTGCCTCGGCGCACCCGCTGCAAAGCGTGCCGCCCATTCGCACCGCGCCGTATCCCGGCTTTCCCACCGACGCCCAGGCGCCGGTGATGGCGGCGCTGCTCCGGGCCAAGGGCGTTACCGTGTTTGAAGAGACGGTATTTGCCGACCGGTACCGGCATGTGCCGGCGCTCCGCGCCCTGGGGGGGAACATCCAGGTCTCCGGCGCCATTGCGGCCCTCACCGGCGTGGCGGAACTCCACGGCGCGCAGGTGGAGGCCACGGATCTCCGGGGCGGCGCGGCCATGGTGGTGGCGGCGCTGAGCGCCCGGGGGAGGAGTCGGATTGGAAATGTCCGGCACATTTTGCGGGGCTATGAGGATTTCGCCCAACGGCTGGCATCCTTGGGCGCAGAAATACGGATGGAGAACGAGACGGCCCAGAGCCGTTATGGAGGATGGTACTATGGATTGGGACGAACAGGAAGGCCGGCGCAGGAGGGCGCCGTCTGAGGCGGACCGGCGCCGCAGCCGGGAGAACGAGGCCGGACGGCGCCGGGAGAACCCGGACCGGCCCCGGCAGCCCACCGGCGACCGCCGCCCGCAGCCGGAGACCCGGAGCAGCCGCCCCAGACAACAGAATGCGCCCCGCCGCCGGAGCGATGCGCAGCCCCAAAGCCGGGAGAAGAAGCCTCGGGAGACGGCCCGGGCGCCGTCTCAAACTTCCCGGCAGGCCCCTGCGGCCGAGGAGGAAGCGCGCAGAATCCGGCAGGCCCGCCGCCGCCAGGCGGAGCAGCGAAAGCGGGCCGAGGAGAAAAAACGCCGGGCCGAGAACCGGCGGACGCCGCCGAAGGCGCTGCCCCGGCGGAAGCTGCTGTGGAAGCTGCTGACCACGGCGGCTGTGGTAGCGGCGTTGGTGTTGGGACTGACCATCTTTTTTAAGGTGCAGAATGTAAACGTCACGGGCAATGAAAAATATACGGCGGAGACCATTTTTGCTGCCTCTGGAATCGAAAAAGGGGAGAATCTGTTGACATTTGGAAAGTCCCGGGCGGCCGGAAGAATTTTGGCGGAGCTTCCTTATGTCAGTCAGGTTCAGATTGGTATAAAACTTCCGAATACGGTTAATATTGACATTGTGGAGCTGGAGGTGTCCTATGCCGTCCGAGCTTCCGACGGCGCCTGGTGGCTGATGGACTACAGCGGAAAGCTGCTGGAGCCGGTGGACGAGGCCGAGGCGGCCAAGCATACCCAGGTCTTGGGCGTCCGGGCGTCCGGGCCGGTGGAGGGCGCGATCTTCACCCCGGGCGATGCCGACGATTCCCAGCAGGCCTCCTCCGGACAGACGGAGCAGACCGATGGGGTGACGGATTCTCCTGCGGACCGGGCCCAGGCGGCCCTGGAAATTCTCAAGGCCCTGGAAGAGACGGACCATATGGGAGATGTCACCACGGTGGACGTGTCCTCCCTGTATGATATTCAGCTTTGGTACGGCCAGCAGTACCAGATTCTGCTGGGCGGCCCCACGGAGCTGTCTTACAAGATCCGCTATATGACCCAGGCCGTCGCCTCCCTGCCGGATTACCAGAGCGGCGTCTTGGATCTGACCTTCCAGGAGGACCGCAAGGCCGTGTTCACGCCCTGGTGAATTGGAAGATCCTGGGAGAAATGAAAAACTTTGGCGAAAAAATGGGAATTTCTATTGACCAAATGGGAGTTTCACGATAGAATAAACGGGTATAAGTGTGCTCGGTTTCTGCCCCACACGGGGCGTGAATACAAAAGATTACATAGGAGGAGAGCAAAATATGTCTAGTTCTGCCATTGAGTCTTATCCGGATAAGGTTGTAAATATTAAGGTCATCGGCGTAGGCGGCGCGGGCAACAATGTTGTCAACCGCATGATTGAGTCCGGTGTGAGCGGCGTGGAATTTGTCGTCGTCAACACGGACAAGCAGGATCTCAACAAGTCCAAATGCCCCAATAAGCTCCAGATCGGCGAGAAGCTGACCGGCGGTATGGGCGCCGGCTCCAAGCCGGAGATCGGCAAGAAGTCCGCCGAAGAGAGCCGGGCCGGGATCTCCAAGATTTTGGAGGGAACCGATATGGTTTTCATCACCGCCGGTATGGGCGGCGGCACCGGCACCGGCGCGGCCCCCATTGTGGCGGACCTGGCCCACGAGGCCGGGATCCTCACCGTGGGCGTGGTCACCAAGCCCTTCAAGTTTGAGGGCGCCAACCGGATGCGCCAGGCCGAGGCGGGCATTGCCTCCCTGTCGGAGAAGGTGGACTCTCTGATCATCATCCCCAATGACCGCCTGAAATACGTGACGGAGCAGAAGATCACCTTTGCCAACGCCTTCGGCATTGCCGACGACGTGCTGAAGCAGGCGGTGACCTCCATCTCCGAGCTGGTGGGCTATTCCGAGCGGGTGGTCATCAACCTGGACTTCGCCGACGTGTCCGCCGTCATGAAGGACGCCGGTCGGGCCCATATGGGCGTGGGCATCGCCTCCGGCCGGGAGAAGGCCGAGCAGGCCGCCATGACGGCTGTGGCCAGCCCCCTGCTGGAGACCTCCATCAACGGCGCGACGGGCGTTCTGGTCAATGTCACCGGCTCTCCGGAGCTGACCCTGGACGATGTGGAGACGGCGGCCAGCATTGTGCAGGAGGCGGCCAACCCCGACGCCAACATCATCTTCGGCGCCACGTATTCCGATGAATTTGAAGATGAGATGCGGGTGACCGTCATCGCCACCGGCTTCGAGAGCAAGAAGGCGGAGACCAATACCCCCTCCGGCCGGTCGGCGGCCAGGCCGGGTCCCTTCACCGCTGCCGGTGAGCGCGCCAAGCCCGCTCCCGTGGCCACGGAGGATGTGGACGACATCGACGAGATCTTCAAGATCTTCAACCGGTAAGCGTTCTGTGTGCATCCGGGGCGCACCGCAGGCAGTCCTGCGGTGCGCCCTTCCCATGCCGCGTCGTCTGTTTTGCGCGATGGCACCGTACTGCGGGGAAAAATCCAAAAAAAAATTTCAAGTATTTGCAAAAAATTAACATTTCCCTCTTTACTTTTGCTCTGTCGTGCATTAAAATGGAACCGTGGTAGCCACAGATTCCCATTTAAAATACACAATTACGGAGGATATCATATGAATAGCAGAAATAGAAAGGCAAATCCCAACAGCCCCCTGTATCAGGCGATTCTGACCCTGAAGACCCCGGAGGAGTGCTATAACTTCTTCATGGACCTGTGCACCGTTCCGGAGCTCAACGCCATGGAGCAGCGCTTTGAGGTCGCCCAGCTGCTGAACCAGGGCATGATCTACAACAAGATTCTGGAGCTCACCGGCGCCAGCAGCGCCACCATCAGCCGGGTAAACCGCTCTTTGAACTACGGCACGGACGGCTACCGGCTGGTCATTGACCGCATGGGCAACGAGGAAGAGGCATGAGCGCCTACGGCCCCTTAGCCGCCTCCTATGACCGGCTGACGCGGGATGTTCCATATGGGGAAATTTTGGCATTTGCACAAATGCTTCTCACAGAACGGGGTTTGAAGCCCCGTTCTGTGTTGGATTTGGCCTGCGGCACGGGCGCCATGTCCCTGCTGCTGGCAAAAGCCGGGTATCAGGTGACCGGGGTGGATTTGTCCGAGGAGATGCTGACTGTGGCCTATGACAAGGCAGTGGCTCTGGAGGACAACCGCCCTTTCTTTGTGCGGCAGAGTATGCAGCGGCTGCGGCTGCCGGAGCCGGTGGATTGGGTTCTGTGCTGCCTGGACAGCATCAATTACCTGACGGACCCGGCGGCGTGCCGCGAGACCTTTCGCCGCGTCTATCGGGCCCTCAAGCCCGGCGGGGTGTTTCTGTTCGATGTCAACACGCCGGAGAAGCTCCGGGAGATGGACGGGCAGGTCTTTCTGGACGAAGACGACGATGTGTTTTGCGTCTGGCGGGGCAGCTATGAGGAAACGGAGCGGATTTGTACCTATGGGATGGATCTGTTCCAGCGTCAGGGGGGCCTCTGGCGCAGAAGCCAGGAGGAGCACAGGCAGTACGCCTATTCCCTGGATGAGCTGCGGGAATTCCTGCAGGAGGCGGGATTCGCCTCGATCCGGATGTTTGCAGACCGCCGCCCGGAGCCTCCCGTCCCGGGAGAGCAGCGGGTCTATTGGATGGCGATTCGGGAGGAAACGACGCATGCATGATTATATTGTACGGGCCGTCTCGGCAGACGGCTTTGTGAAGGCGGCGGCCATCCGCTCTACGGAGCTGGTCCGCCGGGGCGCGGAGATTCAGGGCACCACGGCCACGGCCACAGCGGCCTTAGGACGGGCGCTGACGGCGGCTTCCCTCATGGGCAATATGCAAAAGGTGGATGACGGTTCGGTGACGCTGCAGTTCAAGGGTGACGGTCCCTTGGGGACGATTCTCTGCGTTTCAGACGCCGTGGGAAACGTCCGGGGCTATGTGCAGAATCCGGCCGTCCCGCTTTTGGAGCAATACCCGGGAAAGCTGGATGTGGGCGCCGCCGTGGGTCGGAAGGGGATGCTCACCGTGATTCGGGATCTGCAGATGAAGGAGCCCTATGTGGGAAGCGTGCAGCTGGCCACCGGCGAAATTGCGGAGGACATCACGGCGTACTTTGCCCAGAGCGAGCAGACGCCCACCGCCTGCGCCTTGGGCGTCTTTTTGGAACGGGACCAGTCGGTCCAGGTGGCGGGCGGCTATCTGCTGCAGCTGCTGCCCGGCGCGCCGGAGGCGGTGATTGCGGCGCTGGAGACGGGGATTCAAAGCGCCGGGGCCGTCACGGACATGCTCCGGTGCGGAAAGAAGCCGGAGGAGATCCTGACGGCGGTGTGCCCCGGGATGCAGCTGGAATTTTTGGAGACGACGGAGGTTGCCTACCGCTGCTACTGCAGCCGGGAGCGGGTCGTGGGCGCCTTGATCAGCCTGGGCCGGAAGGAACTGGAGGAGATCGCCCAGGCGGGTCAGACGGTTCATATCGGCTGCCAGTTCTGCGACGCGGACTATCGGTTCCAGCCGGAGGAAATTCGGGAACTGCTCTCTAAAATTTAGAATTTCACCGGAAATTAAGGGAAATCCCTGGTTTTTTCCAGAAGAAAATATCTTGGAAAAATTAGAAAAAAGTGCTTGACAAAATGGCGGTCGCTGTGTATAATGATACCCGTCGCTGAGATGTGCTGAGCTCCGAAAGAAAGCGGGCGCCTCGAAGGACACCCCTTCGGGAGCATAGCTCAGCTGGGAGAGCACATGCCTTACAAGCATGGGGTCACAGGTTCGAGCCCTGTTGTTCCCACCACGATTTTGGCCCGGTGGTGCAGTCGGTTAGCACGCCAGCCTGTCACGCTGGAGGTCGACGGTTCGAGTCCGTTCCGGGTCGCCATTTTGTTCACGCTGAGCAGAGCGCTTGCTCTGCTCAACATGCCTCTGTAGCTCAGTCGGTAGAGCAGGGGACTGAAAATCCCCGTGTCGTTGGTTCGATTCCGACCGGAGGCACCATGAATGCGGGTGTAGCTCATCCGGTAGAGCGCCACCTTGCCAAGGTGGAGGTAGCGAGTTCGAGCCTCGTCACCCGCTCCAAACAAATAAGGAACGCCGCCGCGTTCCTTATTTTATATGGTACCGTGGCCAAGTGGTAAGGCAAGGGTCTGCAAAACCCTCATTCCCCAGTTCAAATCTGGGCGGTACCTCCAAGAAATCAGCCGGCAGGTTTTTCTAAAACCTGCCGGCTTTTGCGTTGCATCTATACGCCGGATGCTTTGCCGCTTGGAGCGTCTGCCGGGAGACTTCGGAGAAGGGACCGGGCTTTGCCCCGCCTTGGCGGCGGCTTCTGCAGCGCGGAACAGCCTAAATTCCCACAGAATTAGCACATACACAATTTTATAGGACTCAAAACGTCGGGATATTTCAGATTTTCCGCAAAATCCGAAAGAAAGCCCTTGATTTTTTCTGCAATGTATAGTAT
>OIYW01000050.1_pt1 | contig 97896 bp, 114 predicted proteins | sample 1588351 | NCBI WGS metagenome assembly OIYW01 (sample SAMN03283268) | human gut metagenome | biome: human-associated habitat; material: feces | host: Homo sapiens | place: USA | collected 2013 | reverse complement strand
CGTGTTATTGACCGTCCTATGCGTCCTCTGTTTCCAAAGGATTACAGAAATGACGTAACCTTAAATAACATGGTTATGGCTGTGGACACAGAATGCAATCCGGAAGTCGTAGCTATGCTGGGGTCTTCTATTGCGACCTGTATTTCGGACATTCCTTTTGACGGACCATGTGCGGCTACACAGATGGGTATGGTAAACGGGGAACTGGTGGTAAATCCGTCTCTGGCTCAGAAAGAAATCTCTGATTTACAGCTTACGGTTGCGTCTACCAGAGAAAAAGTTATCATGATAGAAGCCGGTGCAAATGAAATTCCGGAAGCAAAAATGATTGAGGCAATTTTCAAAGCCCACGAAGTAAATCAGGAAATCATTGCATTTATTGATAAAATTGTTGCAGAATGCGGAAAAGAAAAACACACTTATGAAAGCTGTGCAGTTCCGGAAGAACTGTTTGCAGCTATAAAAGAGATTGTAACTCCGGAAGAAATGGAAAAAGCAGTCTTTACAGATGAAAAGCAGGTGAGAGAAGAAAACATCCGCGCGATTACAGAAAAACTGGAAGAGGCTTTTGCAGACAACGAAGAATGGCTGGCTGTACTGAGCGAAGCTGTTTACCAGTACCAGAAGAAAACCGTCCGCAAAATGATTTTAAAAGACCACAAACGTCCGGATGGAAGAGCTATTACACAGATTCGTCCTTTGGCAGCAGAAGTGGATTTGATTCCGAGAGTACATGGCTCCGCGATGTTTACCAGAGGCCAGACTCAGATTTGTACCGTTACCACGCTGGCTCCATTGTCAGAAGCACAGAGACTGGATGGCTTAGATGAATTTGAAGTAAGCAAACGCTATATGCACCACTATAATTTCCCGTCCTACTCTGTAGGTGAGACAAAGCCGTCCAGAGGACCGGGACGCCGTGAAATCGGACACGGAGCTTTGGCAGAAAGAGCATTGGTGCCGGTGATTCCAAGCGTAGAAGAATTCCCGTATGCAATCCGTACAGTATCTGAAACTTTTGAATCCAACGGTTCTACTTCTCAGGCAAGTATCTGTGCATCTACCATGTCCTTAATGGCAGCAGGTGTGCCGATTAAGAAACCGGTGGCAGGTATTTCCTGTGGTCTGGTAACAGGGGAAACCGATGACGACTATCTGGTACTGACAGATATTCAGGGACTGGAAGACTTTTTCGGAGATATGGACTTTAAGGTAGCCGGTACGCATGACGGTATCACAGCCATTCAGATGGATATTAAGATTCATGGTCTGACAAGGCAGATTATTGAAGAAGCCATTGCCAGAACAAAAGAGGCCAGAGAATACATTCTGACAGAAGTTATGGAAAAATGTATTGCAGAGCCGAGAAACGCCGTAAGCAAATATGCACCTAAGATTGTGCAGATTCAGATTGACCCGGAAAAAATCGGTGATGTGGTAGGTCAGAGAGGCAAGACTATCAATGCGATTATCGACGAGACAGGTGTGAAAATTGACATTGATGACAGCGGTGCAGTATCTGTATGTGGTACGGACCAGGCTATGATGGATAAAGCTGTAAAATATATCCAGACCATTACCACAGATTTTGAAGAAGGTCAGATTTTCACAGGAAAGGTTATCAGCATTAAAGAATTCGGTGCGTTCCTGGAATTTGCACCAGGCAAAGAGGGTATGGTTCACATTTCCAAAATTGCAAAAGAAAGAATCAACAAGGTAGAAGATGTGCTTTCTCTGGGTGATGTTGTGAAAGTAGTATGCCTTGGAAAAGATAAAATGGGACGTATCAGCTTCAGCATGAAAGATGTTCCGGAAGAGGCATAAAAACTGTGAAAACAGGTGGATACAGAAATGAACAGAAGGGGCGGCACGAAGAGAGTGCGCCCCTTTTTGGACTTCACGGGAAGTATTGCGGCATTCTGTATGGGAGGTGAAAATATGGGCAGAAAACGAATGGGGATTTTTATGCTGCTTCTGTTATTGGGAGCGTCAGGCTGCGGCCAGAAGGAAGAGGCACATCTTTCGGAAGCGGAAGAAGAGAAAACGGCTCAGGAACATCCGGCGGGATGGAAAAAACGTATTGACAGAGAGGGGACAGAAAGCGGAGTAAAAGCAGAGGATAAAGGGGTTTATCTGTGCAAAGACTCTGATAAACAAATGTTAGAAGACACAGAACTCACCTCTCCTTCTGTCTATAGGAAGGACTTCCTGGAGGACAAGGTAGACGGATATAATCCCAACTGGTATAATCTTGCTGTCAATGAAATATATGCCCGCCATGGATATGCTTTTCAGACGGAAAGTATCCGACAGTATTTTGAAGCGCAGCCCTGGTACGAGGCGAGCACAGAGCCGGAGGATTTTCAGGAAAGTAATCTCAATGACTTTGAGAAGGAAAATATACAAAAGCTTTTAAAAGGGAAAGAAACGCACAAAAGAGATGAGATTTCAGCGGAAGGGAATACTTATACGATTACCAGTAACACAACCTACGAGCCTGTTTTCCGAGATTATACTTTTACTTTCCAGGTGCCCCAGGAATGGCTGGCAGAGGGATACAGCATTACAGCCTGTGATACTTCCAGTGATTCCACTTATTGGGTGATTGCAAAGGATTGGAAAAAAGAAGCTGCAATCCTTAACATCATACCCATGGAGCATTTCGAGGGGAATCTTTCGGGACAGGAAATTCTGTGGAAAGACCATGTCTGCATGCTATCTGTAGATGCAGATAGTGCAGATGAGAAATTGACAGCCGGGATTGAGAAAATAAAAGAAACCATCAACAGAGTACAGAGGTGAAGATTCATGCGTTATCACAATATTACAAAAGATGATATGTTAAACGGGGACGGCCTTCGGGTGGTACTGTGGGTGGCAGGCTGCGACCACGGCTGTAAAGGCTGCCAGAACCCGGTGACCTGGGATCCCAACGGCGGCCTGGTTTTTGATGAGGCTGCAAAGCAGGAAATTTTTGAGCAAATGGAGAAGAGCTACATTGCGGGGATTACTTTTTCCGGCGGAGACCCTCTGCATTGGAGAAATGTGGAAGAAGTTACGGCTTTTGCAAAGGAATTGAAAGAAAAATATCCCCAAAAGACCATATGGCTGTATACCGGATTTTTGTGGGAAGAAATACAGGATTTAGAAGTTCTGAACAATCTGGATGTTTTGGTAGACGGAGAGTTTATTGAGGCTCAGAAAGATATTTCCCTGAAATGGAAGGGCAGTGCAAATCAGAGAGTGATTGATGTGCCCCGGACCTTAGAGGCGGGTAAGATTGTATTGCATGCATAGGAGGACAACATGAAGAGAATTGCAAAATTTCATAAAGTAAGCGAAAAACAGTTTGCAGAAGGATGGAGAGATTCTTTTGGCGCGGCGAGCGAAGAAGAGATTCAGAAGATTTATGAGAACATCCGGCTGCCCAAAAGAGCTACAGCGGGAAGCGCTGGCTATGACTTTTTCAGTCCCCTGGACTTTGAACTGAAGCCAGGAGAAACTATAAAAATTCCTACTGGAATCCGGGCTGAAATGGAGTGCGGCTGGGTGCTGAAGATTTATCCCAGAAGCGGTCTGGGCTTTAAGTACCGCCTGCAGTTAAACAACACTGTGGGAATTATTGACAGCGATTATTTCTATTCGGATAATGAAGGCCATATTTTTATTAAAATTACCAATGATTCCAATGAAGAAAAAACGGTGCAGGTAGCGGCAGGAACGGGATTTGCACAGGGGATTTTTCTGGAGTACGGCATTACGGAGGACGATGACACAGAAGCAGTGCGAAACGGCGGCTTTGGCAGCACTACAGGGAAACGCTGAGAAAGCAGAGATAATATGCAGGAGAGGAAAACTCTTGCATATTATTTTTTTTTGTGCTAAAATACTTTGAAATACAAAATAATTGAAAATCATAGCAGTTTTAAAGAAACAATACGCTGCTTGCAGGAGGATAAGATGAAGGTTGAACCGAAAATTCGAGAATTTATCTGTACCACAGCTCACCCAGAGGGCTGCAGGGAGTATGTGAGAAGACAGATTGCTTATGTAAGAAGCCAGGAAAGAAAGAAAGGCAGAAAACAGGAGCCAAAAAAGGTGCTGGTAATAGGCGCTTCCACAGGATACGGTCTGGCCAGCCGGATTACAGCCGGGTTTGGCTGTGGGGCGGCAACCATAGGTATTATGTTTGAAAAGCCGTCAAACGGCAAAAGAACAGCTACACCGGGCTGGTACAATACGGCTGCTTATGAAGAGGAAGCGCAAAAAGCGGGACTTTATGCGAAATCCATTAATGGCGATGCTTTTTCAAAAGCTGTAAAGGAGGAGACGATTGCCCTGATTAAAAGAGACTGGGGAAAAGCAGATATGGTGATTTACAGTCTGGCGGCGCCCAGAAGAACCGATACACAGGGGAAGACTTGGGTATCGGCTCTAAAGACAACAGGGAAGCCTTTTACAGAAAAAAGTATGGATTTGCGGAATCATACCATTGTCACAAAAACGGTAGAACCTGCTGCAGAGGAAGAAGTGGAAGGCACGAAAAAGGTTATGGGGGGAGAGGACTGGCTGGATTGGATAAAGGCTTTAAAAGTAGCAGATGTATTGGAAGACAATGCCCTGACTGTAGCTTATTCCTACATTGGACCAAGGCTCACATATCCCATTTATTATGACGGAACCATTGGACAGGCCAAGCGTCATCTGGAAAAAACGGCCCGTGTGATTCGGGAGGAATTTCCGGACGTAAGGGCGCTTATTTCCGTAAACAAAGCCTTGGTGACTCAGGCAAGCGCAGCGATTCCCATTGTACCGCTGTATTTTGCTGTTCTTTATGGTGTGATGAAGGAAGCACATACCCATGAGGGATGTATCGAACAGATGGTGAGGCTGTTTAGGGAAAAGTTACTGGAGGAAAATCCGCCCACAGATGAGGCGGGCAGAATTCGTATGGATGACTGGGAACTGGAAGAACATATCCAGAGCCGGGTGTGGGAAATATGGGAACAGGTTACCACGGAAAATGTAGAAAACCTTGCCGATATTCAAGGATACTGGGAGGATTTTTATCATATGTTTGGGTTTGGATTTGAGAATGTGGACTATGAAAAAGATGTGGAAATCGAGATTGGCATTCCCAGCATAAATTTTGCTGAATAAAGAGAGAAGAGGCTGTCAATATGCACGAAGTGCGACAGCCTCGGTTTTGTATGAAAAAGATTATTCTTCTGTTTCTGCGGCCAACTCTTCTTCACTTTTCAGGTTTGCAATGAAGTCATGGAAGGCTTCTGCTGCAGCCATATATTCATCTTCTCTTTCAATATTGCTTACAACAGGAGTATTGCCTTCTTCTGCATAACGGAAGAGGTAAGTTTCTCCGTCTGTATTTTTGCCGTCTTTGTTCAGAGGAACAAGGGCAATGTATTCGCCAAAGCCTTCTACCGGAAAGGTTGTCAGCACGGCACATTCCAGGACAGAATCGTCATCCAGGGTCAGTTTGATAGTAGGATTCGGAACCTTCGGAATGCTGCCCTGGCTGCTGCCGCCTGCGCTGGAGCAGTTGGCGGTACAGGATGCACAGTCGCTGGGATTGCAGGAATCCAGATTGGTTGTATAAGTTTCTTCGCTCATAATTAGCCTCCTCGTATGTGATATCTGCTCATATTTTAACAGATGGACCGAGGGAATGCAACCACAGAAAGGATTTGCAATTTTGCCATAGGACAAGTATAATGAAAATGTCTATGTTAAGAAAAGAGGGGAAAGAACGTTGAAAAAAGGTACATCACATCTGCTGAAACGGGCGGAACATTTTAAAACTATTCTCACGGCAGAAGGATTTCTGGTGGGTATCGTTGCCGGACTGGTTGTGCTTTTGTACCGGGTGCTTCTGGAGTACGCGGGCAGGGGAATGAATCTTGTTCTGGAATATGCCCGGAAATATCCCGCTCTTTTAGGAGGCTGGTTTCTGGCACTGTTTGTTCTGGCCTGTATTGTAGGCAAACTGGTGAAGTTTGAACCCATGATTTCCGGCAGCGGTATTCCTCAGGTAGAGGGAGAAATGATGGGAAAACTGGACCAGGTATGGTGGAAGGTACTTCCGGCCAAGTTTCTGGGCGGTTTTCTGTCCCTGTTTTCCGGTCTTTCTCTGGGAAGAGAAGGTCCGTCTATTCAGATTGGAGCCATGGCGGGAAAGGCAGTTTCCAAAGCGTTAAAAAGAGAAAAGACGGAGGAGCGGTACCTGCTGACCTGCGGCGCCAGCGCCGGACTTGCGGCAGCCTTTCACGCTCCGCTTGCAGGGGTTCTGTTTTCTCTGGAAGAAATACATAAAAATTTTTCTGTATCTGTACTGGTATCTGTTATGACAGCTTCCATTACTGCAGACTACATATCCGGCGAATTTCTGGGATTTACTTCTGTGTTTCAGTTTGATATCGGACAGGAAGTGGCACCCCGGTATTACTGGCATATTGTGATTCTGGGAGTCTTGCTGGGCGTTATGGGGGCTTTTTATAATAAGATGACCATATGGGTGCAGGGGCTGTATTTTAAGGCAAAAGGGCTGAATGAAACCACAAGACTTCTGATTCCTTTTTTGCTGGCAGGCGTTCTGGGGCTTTTGCTGCCGGAGGTATTGGGCAGCGGTCATGGACTTATTGATATGGCGGCACGGGGGAATATGGTATTGCAATCCCTTGCAGTGCTGTTTGCAGTAAAATTTTTGTTTTCCCTTATCTGCTTTGGTTCCGGGGCGCCGGGCGGTATTTTCTTTCCGCTTCTGGTACTGGGGGCTTTGCTCGGAGGCATGTACAGCACCTTTGCCGTGAAATATATGGGACTGGAGGCTTCTTATATCAGCAATTTTGTGCTTTTGGCTATGGCCGGGTATTTTACAGCCATTGTAAGAGCGCCGATTACAGGAATTATCCTGATTTTTGAGATGACGGGGCAGGTTAGCCAAATGTTATCCATGTCACTGGTATCTATTGTAGCTTATCTGGTAGCTTCCGGACTGAAATCGGAACCTATTTACGAAAGCCTTCTGGATTCTCTTTTAAGAAGAAGAGGCCAGCAGGTGCCGGAAAAGACAGGAGGCAAAATTCTCCAGGAATTTATTATCTGCCATGGAAGTCCGCTGCATAAGCAGCAGATACAGCAGATTAACTGGGCGGGCGACTGCCTGCTTGTGGCCGTAAAGCGAAACGGTACAGAATTGATTCCCAAAGGAAAAACCATGCTGCAGGCCGGCGATGTTTTGGTGACGTTGACAGATGAAGCCCATGCAGCGCCAGTTTATGATTATATGAAAAAAATGTGTGCAGAAAAGGAATCTTTGCATTCATGAGGCAGAGAAATGAGGTGACGGCATGAACAGCAAAAGGATAGAGACAGAAGAAAAAATACAGGCAGTACCGGGAATCCCATGCCGCCCGGGTATAGAAAGAAAAGGGAGAACTTACGTATTTACGGCAGAGGTATTCCCGGAAAGCAAGGCAGAACTGTTGCTGTATGAGCGAAAAGACGGAGAAAAAATCCTTACTGTATTTCCTTTTCCGGAGGAAAGCAGACAGGGTAATCTGCTTTCACTTCAAGTTACAGGACTGACGGGCACAGAAGTCTGGTATAATTTCCGTATAGACGGAGTTGTGCGGCAAGACCCTTACGCACAGAGCCTCTGTCATATGCCGGACTTTGGAAAAGCGGGAGAAGAAGAACCTTGCTGCAGATATAAAGAAGATAAATTTGTATGGACAGACAGGGAATTTCGGCCAAAAACTCTGTCAGATACTATTTTATATAAGGTACAGGTGCGCAGTTTTACCATGCACAGAAGTTCCAAAGTGAAGAAAAAAGGCACATTCGCAGGTCTGGAGGAAAAGATTCCCTATCTGCAGGAACTGGGAGTTACCAGTGTGCTTTTAATGCCTGCTTATGAGTATCGGGAGCGTATGGGATTACAGACCAGAAGCAAAAAATATTCCTGCGCGCCGAAGCAGGAGAAGGAGGATGTCTGGCGGGTAAACTGTTGGGGCTATACGGGGGAGGCCTGTTACTTTGCTCCAAAGGCGGCATTTTCCGCCACGGCCAGCCCGGTGAAAGAATTTAAACATCTGGTAAATGCCCTTCACAGCGCCAATCTGGAATGCCTCATGGAATTTTATTTTGAAAAGGAGACAGCGCCCTCCACGATACTGGATATTCTGCGCTACTGGAAAACCGAGTACCATGTGGATGGATTTCACCTTATGGGAGAAGACATTCCCCAGGCCTTGTTTATGAAAGACGCGCTTCTGGCGGGAAGCAAACTGTTTTTTCACGATGTGGATGGAGAGACCATTCTGAACCGGGAAAAGCCTTTTTATAAAGGGGCGGCAGAATACAATGAAGGATTTCTCTACTGTATGCGCCGTCTTCTGAAGGGAGAAGAGGGCATGATGGAGGAGTTCATGTTCCGCAGCAAAAGAAATCCCCTTTGCAGCGGCGTCATTAATTATGTGGCAGACCAGGACGGGTTCACCATGATGGATATGGTATCTTATGAGGAGCGGCACAATGAGGCAAACAAAGAAAACAATCAGGACGGTATCGAATACAACTGTACCTGGAACTGCGGAGCGGAAGGCCCTACCAGGAAACAAAGTATTCGGAAGCTGCGGCTGCAGCAGCTGAAAAATGCCTTTGCACTTCTTTTGTCTGCCCAGGGGACGCCGCTGATTTATCAGGGAGATGAATGGGGCAATACCCAGAAGGGAAACAACAATGTCTGGTGTCAGGACAATGAATTGGGCTGGATAGACTGGAGCGGCATACAGCGCAGCGAGCCGATTTTTACCTTTGTGAAAAAAGCCATTGCCATTAGGAAAGAAAACAGCGTTTTTCATATGGACGAAGAGCCAAGAGGTATAGATTACCAGGCGCTTGGGTATCCTGATATTTCTTATCACGGCAATCAGGCCTGGTATGTTCCTAAGGAAAAAAGCCTTCGCTGTCTGGGTGTGATGTACTGCGGAGATTACTGCGGGCAGGAACGGGAGTTTTTGTTTTTGGCGGTAAATTTCCACTGGGTGGCTCATGAAATTGCACTTCCGGGCATACCGGGAGAAATTATCTGGAACATGGTTATGCGGACAGACCAGGAAGAGAACGGAGGGGTCCATAAAGCAGAGGATAAGACCCTGCTGGTTCCTCCCAGGACAATTATGATTTTAAAAGGAAAGCAGGACGAAAAGACATGCGGAGCTGGGAACATTTTAAGACGATTACAAGGCACAAGCTTTTAGTGATGAAATATTGCTTTAAAATAGGACTTTACAAACAGGGGCTTCTTCACGATTTGTCCAAGTATTCCTGGACAGAGTTTTCCGTGGGTTGTAAATATTATCAGGGCAATCGGAGTCCCAACAATGCAGAGCGGGAAGCAACCGGGCTCTCCACCTCCTGGATACACCATTATGGGAGGAACAAGCATCATTTTGAACACTGGGTAGATTATGGCATTGACTGCAATACCGTTATCCGGGGCGTGCCCATGCCGCGGAAATACATTGCAGAAATGGTTATGGACCGCATTAGCGCCTCCCGGAATTATCATCCGGATACGTATACAGACGAGGCGCCTTTGCAGTATTTTCTGGCCAGCAAGGAAAAACTGTGGTTTGTCCATGAGGACACCAACCGGGATTTGGAACAGCTGCTTCGCATGCTGGCGGAAAAAGGCGAAAAGGAAACACTGAAATATATTAAGCATGTATATCTGAAAGGAATGTAAGGATTTATGAATATACAGATATCACAGGTACTGGAACGTATGAAGGAGTATTGGGATACAATTCCACAGCAGTATATGGTGGTGATTTATCTTGCGGGGGCAGTTTTTGCACTTTTGAACTGTTTCATGGGCTATCGGCTTCGCAAAGTCTGGGGCTGTATCCTGGGAATTCTGGCAGGAGCCGGAGGCGGCGGAGCTGCAGGATACTATTTCCTGCAGGACAAAGTGATGGCTCTGGTCTGCGGTGCGGCAGGAGCTTTGATTTTTGGGCTTCTGGCCTGGCTGCTTTATAAGTTCGGCGTTTTTTTCATGTGTACCGGGCTGGTTTACGCTCTGATACTCACCTTCTTTGAGGATGCATCTCTGACCCAGCATATCATTGCACTGGTGGCAGGCGTTTTTGCAGGAACGCTGGCTCTGGGATATGAAAAGCAGATGGTTATCGGAATTACGGCAGTCTGCGGCGGTATTGGAGGGATTCATCTGCTCTTTGCCATGATGGCAAAAAATACAGGCGGGGAGTTGGTGCTGGGCATCATACTGGCTGTTATCGGAGCTGCAGTACAGGCAGCGCCGCTGATGAAAGGAGAGGACTGGGAAGCAAAAGTATTTCACCTTCCTTCCGGCAGCAGGAAGAAGAGAGGCGGACTTCCCACAGGAAGGAAGAAGAAAGTTGTAAAGAAAACGAAAGTAGTTCAGAAAGGTTCCGCAAAGAAAACGGCAAAGGACAAGGCGCTTGAAAAACGGAGAAGTATTTTTACGGATGATGATTATGATGACGGAGATTATGACAGCGATTATCAGCCGCCGGAAGAAGAAGCTACAGACAGAGGTGACAGGGAAGACCTTGACAGAACTCAGGAGTACCAGGTGGGACAGCGGCAGTACGAGCCAAGGGAAAAGCAGCAGATACCTTATATGGGAAGCGGAATCGGTATTGATTTGGATGATTTGAACCGGGAGTTATCTCAGGAAATTAAAAAGATATACAAGGACGACAGCCAGTGAGGGGGTCGTCCTTTTTTTAACATTTTTCAGAGAAGATAAGAGAGGAACGTAAGAAGGGGAAAAGAATTGACAAAAGACAGAAAGAAAGGTATACTGAATACAATAGTTTGAAATACAAAATATTTGAAATAGAAATAAAATAACAGAAAGAAAGGAAAAAACATGGCAGAACAGAGAACAGGAAGAATTACAGGAACAGGAAGCTGTGTTCCGGATTTATGTATCACAAATGAAAGGCTTTCGGAACTGGTGGATACCAGCGATGCATGGATTTACAGCCGTACCGGGATACACAGGCGCAGGATTGCAGTAGATGAAACCGTAGCAGATTTGGCGGCAGAAGCAGCCCAAAAAGCCATGGAAAATGCGAAAATTTTGCCGGAGGAGATTGACCTTCTGCTGGTAGCTACCTGCTCTGGAGAAATGCTCTTTCCGGGAACTGCGTGTCAGGTGCAGGCACGTATCGGAGCTGTCCGTGCGGCAGCCTTTGATATGAATGCGGCATGCTCAGGGTTTCTCTTTGCCCTGGGCACAGCCTGGGCCTATTTAAAAAGCGGGCTTTATGAAAAGATTCTTGTGATTGGGGCAGAGAAGCTGTCCAGGCTGCTGGACTGGGAGGACCGCAGCACCTGTGTGCTCTTTGGAGATGGGGCAGGGGCTGTAGTGTTGGAAGCAGACGGGAAAGGTATTGTGGGAATGGTACAGCATGCAGACGGCAGCAGAGGACAAGTGCTGACCTGCCCGGAAGGCCATAAAGCAGCTGAGAACAGCAGCAGTCTGGAAATGGAAGGGCAGGAGGTCTTTAAATTTGCCGTGAAAAAGGTGCCCCAGTGTATCGAAGAAGTATTGGCACAGAACGGCACGGCAAAAGAAGACATCCGGTATTATATTCTCCATCAGGCGAACAGCCGGATTCTTTCTGGTGCGGCAAAGCGGCTGCAGGAGCCGGAGGAAAAGTTTCCCATGAACATGGAGGAGTATGGAAATACCTCTGCGGCCAGTATTCCTCTTTTGCTGGATGAACTGAACCGGGAGGGAAAACTGCAGAGAGGGGATAAGCTGGTGCTTTCCGGATTTGGAGCAGGGCTTACCTGGGGAGCCCTGTTACTGGAGTGGTAATAGTAAAAGGCCGCTGCACAAAACCGGATGGATTTCGTGCGGCAGCCTTTTTGCAGCTTGCATATGGTTTAGTTCAGGCAGTTTTTCATTTCTTCGTATGTTCCGTGTGCTTCAATGTTTTCTACAATGGCAGCAACTTCTGCTTCAAATCCCGGGATTTCGGTTAAATCCTTGCCCCAGAATTCTGTGTTGGTGCAGACTGCATGTACCAGGTCTTTTGCGCTGTCTTCTTTGTGTGCGTAGTAGAATTCCAGTACGGCCCGGTCATCGGAAATCGTGTAAGTATCCCCGTTTGGACGCTTTGCTACAAGTCCTGCGTCGGTCAGTTCGGTTCCGCGGTAGAAGGAGATGTAGAATGCAAAGGAAGCTGTAATGCATTTCGGCAGCTTGTTAAATTTGCTTACATAACCTTCTAAGGACGGCATAACGCGGGCTCTCCACTTGGAAGTAGAGTTCAGGGAAATGGACATCAGCGCGTGGTCAATGAACGGGTTTTTGAAACGCTCTGTGACAGCAGCAGCGAAGTCCTTGCAGTCTTCCTCAGAAAGAGACAGGGTTGGAATGATTTCATCGTAAATGGTCTTGTTCATGAAGTTTAAGATTGTTTCATCATGCATACAGTCTCTTACAATATCCTGTCCTGCCAGGTAAGCGCCTAAAACCATGGAAGTGTGAGCGCCGTTTAAGATACGGACTTTTCTCTGTTTGTATGGTTTGTGGTCGTCTGTAATCAGTACAGGAAGTCCTGCTTCGGCAAATGGAAGTTCTTTTTTCAGAGATTCCGGCCCTTCGATAACCCAGAAGCCGAAAACCTCTCCGGTGTCGATGATGTTGTCTTCGTAGCCGTTTGCTTCGTTGATGGCAGCAGCTTCATTTCTTGGGAATCCGGTTACAATACGGTCTACTAAAGTAGAGCAGAAGATGTTTTCGGTTTTAATCCAGCGAATGAAATCTTCGCCCAGGTTCCACTGCTGTGCATAGGTGAGCACACATTTTTCCAGCTCTTTTCCGTTGTTGTCAATGAGTTCGCAGGCCAGAATCACAAAGCCTTTTCCGGCTTCTTTTCCGAATTTTTCAAATCTGTGGTATAAGAACTGAGTCAGCTTTGCAGGATAGCTGGCCGGCGGTGTGTCTGTAAACTGGCAGGAGGGGTCATAGGAAATACCTGCTTCTGTGGTGTTGCAGGTGATGTAGCGCAGTTCCGGATTTTCTGCACAGGCCATAACTGCTTCGTAGTCACTGTAAACATTTAAGCAGCGGCTGACACAGGAAATGACGCGCTTGTCATTTACTTTCTGTCCGTTTTCAAAACCTCTTAAATACAAGGTATACAGACCTTCCTGTTCATTGATGACATCAGCCAGGTTAAAACCGCCATGGTTGGCGATTGGCTGTACCAGAACGACCTTGCTGTTAAAACCTGCTTTTTCGTTCATCATGTCAATAAAGTAGTCCACAAAAGCACGAAGAAAGTTGCCTTCTCCGAACTGCAGTACCCGTTCCGGTGCGTCTTTTAACAGGTATCCGTTGTAACCCTGTTCTTCCAGTGTCTGATAGTTTAATTTTTTCATGGTGTTTTCCTCCTGAATTAAAATTTTTATTAAAGAGTGACTCCCTGCTTAAAAATAGCCATATCGTGGAAGCCTGCTTTTTCTGATTTTACTTCTTCTCCGGAAGCAACGGCTGTGACATAATCGAAAAGCTGATTGCTCAGTTCGGCCAGAGAAGTTCCTTCTACCATGGTGCCGCAGTTGAAATCAATCCAGTTATTTTTATGACCGTAGAGGTTGGAATTGCTGGAGATTTTTACAGTAGGTACCGGAGATGCAAAAGGGGTTCCCCTTCCTGTGGTAAAGAGGACAATGTGTGCGCCGGAAGCAGCCAGTGCGGTAGAAGCTACCAAATCATTGCCCGGTGCGCTTAACAGGTTCAAGCCTTTTTCTTTTACCGGCTCCCCGTAGGAAAGGACGCCTCTTACAGGGGCAGAGCCGGATTTCTGGGTACAGCCCATGGACTTGTCCTCTAAAGTAGAGATACCGCCCTTTTTATTCCCCGGAGAGGGATTTTCGTAAATGGTCTGCTTGTGGCTGGTGAAATAGTTCTTAAAGTCATTAATCAGATGTACGGTTTTGTCAAAGAGTTCTTCGTTTTCACAGCGGTTCATGAGAAGCGTTTCTGCGCCGAACATTTCCGGAACCTCTGTGAGAATGGTGGTGCCTCCTTTGGATATCAGCAAGTCGGAGAAAGCGCCCACGACCGGGTTGGCCGTGATACCGGACAGTCCGTCTGAGCCGCCGCACTTCATGCCGATAATCAGTTCGCTGCAGCTAATAGGTTCTCTTTGCGCCTTTCCTGCGTAGGCAGCCAGTTCCTCCATCAACTTTAAGGCTTCGGCGATTTCGTCTTCACATTCCTGAGCCACCAGAAATTTTACCCGGTTTTCATCGTAAGGACCGATGAATTTTTTCAGTTCATCAATGTTGCTGTTTTCACAGCCAAGTCCCAGCACCAGCACACCGCCTGCATTGGGGTGGTTGATAAGGTCTGCCAGAATCTGGCGGGTGTTGTCCTGGTCATCCCCCATCTGGGAACAGCCGTAAGGATGAGGGAAGGCAGCAATGGCCTCAATGCTTCCCTGCACAAGGCTCTGGGCTTTTCTTTCAATGGCAGTAGCCACATTGTTGACACAGCCTACAGTAGGGATAATCCAGAGTTCGTTGCGTACGCCTGCCTTGCCGTCTGCACGGCGGTATCCCTGGAAGAACCGTTCTTCGGTAGGAGTAAGGACTGCGTCCTGTTTCTCATATTTATAAGTAAGCAAATCTCCCAGTCCCGTCTTCATATTGTGCACATGAATCCAGGAGCCGGCTTTTACCGCCTCTTTGGTAATCCCAATAGGATAGCCGTATTTGATAACCGGCTGATTTTCAGACAAATCTTCCAGAGCAAATTTGTGTCCCTGAGGAATATCCTCTGTGAGAATCAGTGTCTGATTTTCAATAGTAACTTCTGTTCCTGCCGCTAACGGACAAAGGGCAACTGCAACCTTGTCGGCAGGATGAATTTTGATATATTTCTGCATTTATATTCCTCCTAAAAATATACAAAGCCAGAAATGTAAGGGCTTACATTTAATGTACTGCCGAATCTCGAAAACGTCAATATGAATCTTATAAAAAAACAAAAAATATTAAAATTGCATAAAAAAACGCGTGTAAAATTGTAAAAAATTACAATGATAAAGGTTTTGCATTTTCTATAAAGGTTCGGTATAATAAAAAACAAGATGTAAGGGCTTACATCAAAATCCCGCAAAAAGCGGGAAAAAGAAAGTAGGAATTGTATGAACATCTATGATATTGCCAGGCTTGCAGATGTTTCTATCGCAACGGTTTCCAGGGTCGTCAATGACAGCCCAAAAGTCAGCGAAAAAACAAAGCAGAAAGTGCGGGCAGTCATGGAGGAACAGAATTACACACCTAATGTATTTGCCCGGGGACTTGGACTGAATTCCATGAAAACAGTGGGCATTGTCTGCCCCGATGTGTCAGATGCCTATATGGCAGAATCGGTGGCTTACTTGGAGAAAAGCTTCCGAAACTATGGGTATGACTGTATTCTTTATTGCAGCGGTTATGAATATGAAAGCAAAGTAAAGTCTGTGCAGATGATACTCCGGAAAAAAATTGACGCGCTGGTACTGGTGGGCTCCCACTATGCAGGAGACGGAGGCGAAGAAGACATACGTTATTTAAGCGAAGCTGCAGAGAAAGCTCCGGTTTTTTTAATTAATGGGTATATCCGCTGCCCGGGTGTGTACTGTGTACTGTCTGAAAATTATCAGATTATGTATGACACTGTCTGCGCACTGACAGAGGCGGGCAGACAGCGGATATTGTTTCTCTATGATTCCCATTCTTACAGTGCTACACAGAAACTTTCAGGATATGAAGACGCACTGAGGGACAATGGTCTTCCCGTTGTGGAGGAACTGAAAATTTTTACGGAAAATAAAATAGCCACGGTCAGGGAAAACTTATTATCAAAAGAGGGACTTTCTTTTGATGCAGTGGTAGCTACGGATGACGGGCTTGCGGTGGGTGCATTGAAATATGCAAACAAAAAGCAGCTTCGGGTGCCGGAAGATGTGAATATCGTTGGGTTCAACAATTCAGAACTTGCCGTGTGCTGCGAGCCGGAATTGACTTCTGTAGACAGCCGCAGCGATGCGCTGTGCAAAACAGCCGCAGATTCGCTCATGCAGCTTCTGGAAGGCAAATCCATACGGCATAAGCGTTCTATCAGATGTCATCTGATAAAACGGGGAACAACAAATTTCTAAAACAGAAACAAAAGGAAGGGACAAGGAAGAATGAAAGGTTTAAAAAGAATTTTAGCAGCAGCTCTTTGTGTTACCGTAATTGCGGGCATGTCCGGCTGTGCTTCTTCCGTGACAGGAGGAAAGAGAATTATCCGTATTTCTCATGCACAGTCTGAAACCCACCCGGAACATCTGGGTCTTTTGAAATTTAAAGAGTATGTAGAAGAAAATCTGGGTGATAAGTATGAAGTACAGATTTTCCCAAATGAACTTCTGGGTTCTGCGCAGAAAGCCATTGAACTGACACAGACAGGCGCCATTGACTTCGTAGTGGCAGGTACTGCAAACCTGGAAACCTTTGCAGATGTATATGAGGTTTTCAGTATGCCATATCTGTTTACTTCAGAGGATGCCTATCATGAAGTTATGAATGATACAGATTATATGAACCAGGTGTATGCTTCTACAGACGAAGCCGGATTCCGCGTACTGACCTGGTACAATGCAGGAACCCGTAACTTCTATGCAACAAAGCCAATCCATACACCGGATGACCTGAAAGGCCTGAAAATCCGTGTACAGCAGTCACCAGCCAGTGTAAATATGGCCAAAGCCTTTGGTGCTGCCGCTTCTCCAATGAGTTTTGGTGAAGTTTATACAGCCATTCAGCAGGGTGTTATTGACGGCGCGGAGAACAACGAACTGGCTCTGACTAACAACAAACACGGAGAAGTTGCCAAATACTTCTCTTACAATAAGCATCAGATGGTGCCGGATATGTTAATCGGAAACCTGAAATTCTTAAACAGCTTAAGCGACGAAGAAAGAGAAGTTTTTGAGGAAGCTGCCAGACTGTCTACAGAAGTAGAACTGGAGGAATGGGATGTACAGGTAGAAGAGGCAAAGAAAATTGCCCAGGACGACATGGGTGTGGAATTTATTGATGTGGACATTCAGCAGTTTAAAGACAAAGTAGCCGGTGTGCAGGACGAGATGCTTAAGGAAAATCCGGACATTCAGGATTTGTATGACCACATTCAGGAAATCAACGCGAAATACACAGATAAGGAGGCAGAGTAATGAACGTATTGCATAAAATCCGTAAAGGAATCGACCTGGTATTAAGCTGGGTCTGTGCAGCTCTGTTTGCACTGATGGTAATTGTGGGAACGTATCAGATTGTAGTTCGCTATTTTTTCAATAGCCCAAGTACTGTGTCAGAGGAACTTCTGACTTACAGCTTTACCTGGATGGCGCTTCTGGCTTCCGCTTACGTATTCGGGAAAAGAGACCATATGCGTATGGGATTTATTGCAGACAAATTAACAGGAACACCGAGAAAAGTGCTGGAAATCATAATTGAGATTCTGGTTATGTTTTTGGCAGGCAGTGTTATGGTGTACGGCGGCTGGAATATTATGGGGCTGACCATGACACAGGTGACTGCTTCTTTAGGGGTTCCTATGGGTGTTATCTATACGGTCGTTCCTCTTTCCGGTATTCTGATTGTCATCTACTCTATACTGAATATTGTAGATTTGGCTGCAGGATATGAAAGAGAACAGAGAGAAGTAAAGGAATAAGAGGGAGGAGAAGTATATGAATACAGCAATTATTTCAGGTCTGATTATTTTGGTCTTGCTGGTTATCATGCTGGTTGCCGGTGTGCCCATCGCCGTTGCGTTGGGAATTTCTTCCGTGTGTGCAATTCTTCCGGTTATGGATACCAGTGTTGCAGTTTTAACAGGAGCCCAGAGAATTTTTTCCGGTATCTCCGTATTCAGTTTGCTGGCCATTCCGTTTTTTATTCTGGCCGGAAACATTATGAACAAGGGCGGTATTGCAGTCCGTCTGATTAATCTTGCAAAACTGGTGACAGGACGTACACCAGGTGCTCTGGCACAGACAAACGTTCTGGCTAACATGTTGTTCGGTGCGATTTCCGGTTCCGGTACAGCGGCTGCTTCTGCTATGGGTTCTATTATCGGACCGATTGAAAAAGATGAGGGGTATGACCCGAACTTTTCCACAGCAGCCAACATTGCAACAGCGCCTACAGGACTTCTGATTCCTCCAAGTAACGTTATGATTACCTTTTCTTTGGTGAGTGGAGGAACTTCGGTGGCAGCCCTTTTCATGGCAGGCTATATTCCCGGTATTCTTTGGGGCCTGGCTTGTATGATTGTTATTTATTTTATTGCCAAGAAGAGAAATTACAGAAGCAAACAGAAGTTTACATTTAAAGAAGCCATGAACATTATTTTTCAGGCACTTCCATGTCTGCTGTTGATTATTATTGTAATCGGTGGTATTATTGCTGGTGTATTTACAGCGACAGAAGGTTCTGTGGTTGCGGTTGTATACAGCTTATTGTTATCCTTGTTTGGATACAAATCCATTAAATTAAAAGATATTCCGGCTCTGTTAAAAGACAGTGCGGAGATGACAGGTATCATTATTTTCCTGATTGGTGTGTCCAGCATTATGTCCTGGGTTATGGCCTTTACCAATATCCCGACTCTGGTTTCCAACGGACTTTTAGCTATCAGTGACAGCAAGATTGTGATTCTTCTGATGATTAATATTATCCTGCTGATTGTAGGTACTTTTATGGATATGACACCGGCGTGTCTGATTTTCACACCGATTTTCCTTCCGGTTTGTACCGCACTGGGCATGAATACCATTCACTTTGGTATTATGCTGATTTTCAACCTGTGTATCGGAACCATTACACCTCCGGTTGGAACAACTTTGTTTGTAGGTGTAAAGGTAGGTAACGTTAAGATTGAAACCGTATTCAAACAGCTTCTGGTATACTTTGCCGCAATCTTTGTGGTACTGATGCTGGTAACTTATATCCCTCAGCTGAGTCTGTGGCTGCCTGGCCTTATGGGATATGTCTAAAATAAATTTATAAGGAGGCTGTTCATATGAAAGCATTTATGGACAAAGATTTTTTACTCAGTACAGAGACAGCACAGGAATTGTATCATAATTTCGCAGCGCAGGTTCCTGTACTGGACTATCACTGCCATATCAATCCTCAGGAAATCGCTGAGGACAGAAAGTTTGAGAACATTACACAGGTATGGCTTGGAGGCGACCATTACAAATGGCGTCAGATGCGTTCCAATGGTGTGGACGAATACTATATCACCGGAGACGCACCGGACAGAGAAAAATTTCAGAAATGGGCGGAAACTTTGGAAAAAGCTATCGGAAATCCGCTGTTTCACTGGAGTCACCTGGAACTGCAGAGATACTTTGGCTACACCGGTGTATTAAACGGAGAAACCGCAGAAGAAGTGTGGAACCTGTGCAATGCCAAATTGCAGGACGATTCCATGAGTGTAAGAAACCTGATTAAACAGTCAAATGTAACATTGCTTTGCACTACAGATGACCCCATTGATGATTTGAAATGGCACAAGGTTATCAAAGAAGATGAAACTTTTGATGTACAGGTGCTGCCTGCATGGAGACCGGACAAGGCTACCAATGTGGAAAAACCGGATTTCGTAGAATACCTTGGCAAACTGTCCCAGGTTTCCGGTGTGGAAATCAAAACGTTTGCAGACTTAAAAGAAGCCATTGCAAAGAGAATGGAATACTTTGACAGCATGGGCTGTTCTATTTCTGACCATGGTCTGGACTATGTCATGTATGCACCGGCCAGTGACGAAGAAGTAGAAAGAATTTTTGCAGACCGTCTGGCAGGAAAAGAAATCACAAAAGAAGATGCAGCAAAATACAAAACTGCATTTATGCTGTTCCTGGCAGGAAAATATGAAGAAATGAACTGGGTAATGCAGTTACACTATGGCTGTAAGAGAGATAACAACAAAGCTATGTACGCAAAACTCGGCCCGGATACGGGATTCGACTGTATCAGCAACTTTGCACCGGGCGAACAGCTTGCAGACTTCTTAAACGCAGTCAATGAAGCAAAAAACCTGCCAAAAACGATTTTATACAGCTTAAATCCGGGAGATGACGAATTAATCGGAACGATTCTGGGCTGCTTCCAGAACAGCGATGCTATCGGAAAAATTCAGCAGGGTTCTGCATGGTGGTTCAACGACAACAAAACAGGTATGATGAAGCAGATGACTTCTTTAGCAAATCTGGGTCTTCTGGGCAACTTCATCGGTATGCTGACTGATTCCAGAAGTTTCCTGTCTTACCCAAGACATGAGTACTTCAGAAGAATTATGTGCGAGCTTATCGGCGGCTGGGTAGAAAACGGAGAATATCCAAAGGATATGAAGAATCTGGAGAAAATTGTCAAAGGAATTTCCTATAATAATGCAGTGCGTTACTTCGGATTTGATTTGGAAACAAAATAAAAGACCTCAAAAGGGAAACTGTTTTGCGGCAGTTTCCCTTTTTTGTCGAAAGGGAAAGCATTTTTTTCTGGTATTTTGGAACAATGTATGCTAATATAAGACGAATATTAAAAAGTAAGGGAGAAAAACTGTGGAAAATCGTAAAATTATCCAAGTGGAAGAGAAAGTACCGCCAAAACTTTTGATTCCATTGAGCATTCAGCATATGTTTGCCATGTTTGGTGCGTCTGTGCTGGTTCCGTTTATTTTTGGCATTAATCCAGCCATTGTATTGTTTATGAATGGTGTGGGAACTCTGCTTTTCATTTTGATTACAAAAGGAAAAGCACCGGCCTACCTGGGCTCCAGCTTTGCTTTTATCGCTCCGGCCAGCATTGTTATCAGCAAGTTTGGTTACGAATATGCCCTGGGCGGTTTCGTGGCTGTGGGATTCTGCGGCTGTATCCTGGCACTGGTTATTTACAAATTCGGTTCGGACTGGATTGATGTGGTATTGCCTCCTGCGGCTATGGGGCCGGTGGTTGCCCTGATTGGTCTGGAGTTGTCCTCTACGGCAGCCAGCAATGCAGGGATGTTGGACGAGAAACTGAAAAGCGGCAATGTCATTGTCTTTCTGGTAACGCTGGGTGTAGCCGTGTTTGGCTCTGTGGTATTTCGGAAATTCCTTTCTGTTATTCCTATCCTCATTGCTATTATTGCCGGTTATGTTGCAGCCATTGCCTGCGGTATCGTAGACTTTACTGCAGTGTCAGAGGCTTCTCTTTTTGCATTGCCGAATTTCAGCACACCGAAGTTTGACATGCAGGCCATTGTCATTATCCTTCCGGTGATTCTGGTTGTAACTTCCGAGCATATCGGACACCAGATTGTAACAGGAAAAATCGTGGGAAGAGATTTGCTGAAAAATCCAGGTCTGCACCGCTCGCTGTTTGCAGATAACTTTTCTACCATGATATCCGGTTTTATCGGCTCTGTGCCCACAACCACCTATGGGGAGAATATCGGTGTTATGGCCATGACCCGTGTGTACAGCGTGTATGTTATCGGCGGAGCAGCCGTGCTTTCCATTATCTGCTCCTTTATCGGAAAGCTGACAGCGCTCATCAATACCATTCCGGGTCCGGTTATCGGAGGAATTTCCTTCCTTCTGTATGGTATGATTGGTACTTCCGGTATTCGTATTCTGGTAGACGGAAGAGTGGATTACGGCCGTTCCAGAAACCTGGCGCTTACCTCTGTAATTTTTGTCACAGGACTTTCCGGAATTACGGTGAGCATCGGAGAAATCGAATTAAGAGGCATGGTACTGGCCTGTATCGTGGGTATGGCACTGAGCCTTATCTTCTATGTACTGGATAAGCTGAAGCTGACCAATGACAGGGAAGAAGCATAAAGGTTTACTATTTATATGGAGGAAACAGAAAAGACACTTCGCGATGAGGTGTCTTTTTTCTGTGATTTTTTTGCTATTTGTCTAATTCACCCAGTTCCTTTGCTGCTGTTTCCAGATTCTCGCGAATGGAGAGAGCCTGAGGACAGACCGTTTCGCATTTGCCGCATTTTTTACACTGGTCGGCTCTTGCGGATTCTTTCATGTCTGTAAAATAAGCATGCTTTGTTTTGGCATCGTTTCCGTACATGGACCATTCGTTCCAGATACGGAAGTTCCCCGGGATATCTACGCCAAAGGGGCAGGGCATGCAGTAGGCACAGCCGGTACAGCCGTTTTTCGTTCTCTGGCGGATGGCAGCCGCCACATCAGCAACCACTTCTTTTTCCTGAAGAGAGAGAGGTGTAAAGTCTGTAAAGGTGTCCAGATTGTCTTTTACCTGCTCCATGGTGGACATACCGCTCAAAACAACCTTTACGTTTGGTTTGCTGGCCACCCAGCGAAGAGCCCAGGATGCAAGGCTGCAAAGAGGATCAAAGTCTGTAAACCGGACAGAAATTTCCTGTGGAAGAGAAGCTAAAGCGCCGCCTTTTACCGGTTCCATAATGACCAGAGGAATTCCCAGCTCTTCTGTCAGTTCATAGCCCCGGTCACCAGCCTGGATTTCTGTGTCAATGTAATTGTACTGAATCTGACAGAAATCCCAGTCTCTGTAGGTGAGAATCTTTTTAAAGGTATCAAAATCGTCATGGAAGGAGAAACCAAGAAAGCGGATTTTCCCCTGCTGTTTCATGTCCTCCAGAAATGGAATCACACCTAAATCCAGCACCTGCTGCCATTTTTCCTTGTCCAGACAGTGAATCAGATAAAAATCCACATAGTCGGTCTGGAGACGTTCTAATTGTTTGTAAAAAATTTTTTTCACGTCTTCCGATGTTTTTATATCCCACATGGGAAGTTTGGTAGCCAGATAAAAGGATTCCCTGGGGTATTTTTTCAAGGTACGTCCCAGAAAGGGTTCGCTTTCCCCGTTGTGATAGGGGTAGGCTGTGTCTATGTAGTTCACTCCGGCTTTTATAGCGGTGTCCAGAAGTTTTTGGGCTTCTTTTTCGTTAATGGTGCCATCTGTATTCTGGGGAAAGCGCATACAGCCAAATCCCAGAAGAGAGGGAGAGACTCCCAGTTTTTCAAATTTGCGATATTCCATATGTTACCTCCTCATGTGTTGTAGGTTATCGTTCTCTTTATTTTATCATTGTATGAGAAAAAAGGACAGATAGAAAAGAAAAATTGTACAGGAAAAAATAAGAAACAGGCAGATATAGGAAAAGGATATACCCGCCTGTTTTTGAAATATTTTTTAATTATTTGCTGCAGTTACAGGTATTGTCTTTGCAGGATGCCTTACAGGGCATATCAAACGCCGGATTAAAGGCATAGAAGTTGTTGGAATCCAGGTCTTCCTGAACGCTTCTTAAAACTTCACCGAAACGCTGAAAATGAACGATTTCTCTGGCGCGGAGGAATTTGATGGGGGCAATGACATCAGGGTCATCAATCAGGCGCAGAATGTTGTCGTAAGTGGTTCGAGCCTTTTGTTCTGCTGCCATATCCTCAAATAAATCCGTGATAGGGTCGCCCTTGGACTGAAATTCACAGGCGTTGAAAGGAATTCCCCCTGCCGCCTGTGGCCAGATACCTACTGTATGGTCCACATAATAGGGGGCAAAACCGGATTTTTCAATTTCTTCCATAGAGAGGTTGCGGGTAAGCTGGTGAACAATGGTGGCTACCATTTCCAAATGCCCCAATTCTTCGGTTCCGATATCCGTCAATGTTCCCATAGCTATCCGGTTGGTCATGGCGAATCGCTGGGACAGATATCGCATGGAGGCGCCCATTTCTCCGTCAGGGCCCCCTTATCCCTGTAACCTAGAAGTCCCTCAAAGCCGCTGTTTATGCGGCTTTTCTGGGAGTGTAGAGGTGGAAGATTAGTGTATCATTCTCTTTGTCGTAGATAATTTCCTCTACAATAGAGCGAATAAACACACCTTTTGTTTCGTTACTGATTTCATCATTTTTTAAAATATCAAAGACGGTTTGGACTTTATCAAGAAACTGCTCTTTGGTACCAGGTGCAGCAGCAGTCTTGATAAGGTTTACTTTTTTAGCTTCCAGTTCTTCACGCTCTTTTTTTAAACGCTCTTTATTTTCCTTGTATTCCTCTAAGGAATCCACACCCGTTTCGTAGGCAGTCCGGATTCTCTTTTCTCTAACAGATAAGTTCTCTAAATCCTTTTCCCATTGTTCTTGTTCTGTAAGTTCTGGGGTGTCTTTTTCTACATAAGAAATAGAAAAATCCATACCATCCAAAATCTGTTCAAGGTATTCTATGACTGCTTTTATCAGGCGATTTTCGGAAATGGAAGAGCTGCCTTTGTGGAAACCTTTTGCGTATCGCCAGCACACAAAGTAAGGGTATTTTCCAGTATTGTAAGATAAAGATGCACCACATATAGAACATTTCACTAATCCAGACAGCCAGTGCTTACAAGTAGACACACTTCTTCTTTTTTTAGGCTTATATGTAGCAGCGGTAATTTGCTGGGCTTTTTCAAAAAGCTCAGGAGAAATAAAGGTTTCATGCTGCCCTTTGGTCGAAATACCGTTCCATTCCAAATCCCCTATATAAAATTTATTTTGTAGAATATAGGAAATAGTGCGATTTTCAAATAAACCGCCCCGTTTTGTGTGAATGCCCATGTCGTTTATTTGCCTTGCGATAGCAGTAGGTTCCCTGTGATATTGACAATATTGTTGGAAAATGTAAGTCACCAGTTTTGCTTCTTCTGGAACTACAACAAAAGGTTTACCTTCTCCAATAGCTTTATATCCCAAAGGCGGTGTGGATTGGTAGCCTCCACGCAAAGCCTTTTCTGTCATACCACGGATAACCTCTCCGGAAAGGTTAATAGAGTAGTATTCGTCCATCCATTCAATAATCCTTTCAATCAGGGAGCCAAAAGGACCATCAATGAGAGGTTCTGAGGTGCTGATTACATCAATACCGCACTGTTTCTTGAGCATGGATTTATACACTATGGATTCTTCCTGGTTCCTAGCAAACCTACTGAATTTCCAAACAAGAATAACTTGGAACGGTGAAGGGGTGGACTTTGCTAAAGAAATCATTTTTTGAAATTCTGGCCGCTTCTGAGCTTTACGTCCGGAGATACCATTCTCTATAAAAATGTAATCTGGATTTACCAGAATCTTATTTTTCTTTGCATAGTCCAGCAGCAACCTTTTCTGAGCATCTGGAGAGAGCTCTTCTTGTTTATCTGTGCTTACACGAATATAAAGGGCGCCGTCTCGATAATTTTCTGGCATAATATCATCTCCTTTGTTGATTTTATGTATAAAAAGGTACAAAAATAACAGCCAGCATAGAACATTAGTTCCGCTTGCGAGCTGTTTCCGAAGATGATACAATATTTTATGAACGTACTATTGTATTCTTCGGAGCAGTAGTCTTATTGAGAGACCCATACTGATTATGGGTGCAAGATTCGTTGGTAGCGAGTCTTGCGATTTGCCGTCCTTGTGCTGGTAACACAGGGGCGGTTTTCACATTTGACAAATAATCCAGCCTGACATATAATATACTTAACAAGGGAGCCGGAAGGTGACTGCACTTCACCCGTCCCGGCGAATAAGTTTTAAACTATTAAGGAATAGCCGTCTACTTTTCTCAGGAGCAGGACGGCTATTTCTTATGTGTAAGATTCAGAATTGCAACAATCAGTAGAGCAACGCTTACGATTAGGCTTAATTCCTCGTATGTACTCATAATAATCACCGCCTTCCGTAAGGTCTCAGAATAGGTGAGAGCACGTCCCCCAGCTCCCTGGGTAAGTATATTATATTGTCAAGGTGGATTAATTAGTTTTTTGAGTTAAAGATAAAATTTCTTCTTCCACTGGAAGTCCGGATTTTTTAATAAGTCGTGCCAACCTTCCGTACATTTTTCCTTTATTTCCATCGTTAATTGCACCTGCCCGAATTGCTTGCACACATATATCAATAGCTTTTTGATATTCTTGTTGTTTTTCATACAACATGGCTAAACGGACATATGCAGGGACATGGGGTGGAATAGAATTGTCATATCCATATTTTTCATTAACCACAAGCATATCGTGTAAGTCTGACAGGTTTGTATAACACTTTTCTATAAATGTATCGGCTTGTTCTCCAGACGTTATTCCAAGGTTATACATAACAGACCACATAGATTCAATCTCATCTAAACCAGAAAAATATTTGTGAGAAATAGTGTTCATTTCTTCGTACTCTTCAAACCGATTTTTGTATGATTCCGATTGTATAGATGAGGTGGGCTCGATACTAAGAGTAGGTTCCTCAATATTAAGAGTGGTTTCTTTAAAGGAAATAGATTTCAAAACGTCTATCACCCATCCAATACCAAACAAACCACAAGTAAAAGTATATAAAATACCCATTCCAATATGCTTATCTAAATATTTATGAAGTCCAAACCATCCCCCGAATATAGTTGCTAATATCCTTGTTCTTTTTGACATAAAATTCCTCCCCCATTTGTAAAATTATTAAAACGTTGATACCGAATTAACCATGTGCGTGATATTCAATATGCTGAACATCTTCCTTTTTAAAGTCGTCTCCTGTAATATGCTTCATAGCATGGAGATATGCTTTCATTTGCTTTTCATAATTCAGTCTGGAATTAATAAAAATTGTATAACTTCCATCTTCATTTTCTGTCACAACCTCATTTACGGTCATGTCCATTAAAATAACTTGGTAGCTAATCGACATTATTACCACGTTCCTTCTTTTTTAATGCCATAAGCATATTATAAGTTGTTTTTAAATCTTCTGGTGTAGCATCTTTGGCAGCATCAAATAAAACACGAAGAGGTTTGTTTTTAAACAAAGCCTGTGCCATTTCTGCTGTTTCTTCGTTTATGTAATATTTTTCTTCACCTTCTTTTTCTTCTCCAGTCATCAAGTATTCTAACGTTACTCCGAAATAATCGGCAATCTTTTGAAGTTTGTCTTGTTTAGGTGTGTAACGTCCAGCTTTCCAGTTGCTTATTGTTGCAGTAGTTAGACCAGTTTCCTTACATACTCGATAAGGGGTTACATTATTTTTATTACATAAATTCTCAAAAATTTCGTACATATAATACCTCTCAAAAAAAATAAGTTTGAAAAAGAAGCTAAAAATATTGACAAGCTTCGATATCAATGCTATTATATGTATATAGCTTTGAAAAAGAAGTTATAAATTATTTTAGCTAAGGTTCCGATATGACTTTGATTGACACCTTAATTATATTTGAAATCTTAGCTATTGTCAAATATTTTTGAAGATAGTGGAGGTGAAAAAGTGTACGAAAAATTCCAAGTATTATTAGAGAAAAGCAACAAAACAGCATATGGCGTAGCAAAAGATACAGGGATTTCAACGTCAACATTTTCTAATTGGAAAAATGGAAGATATACTCCGAAAACGGACAAGCTCAAAATCCTTGCTGATTACTTCGGTGTAAGTATTGAGTATTTCCTAGAGTAGAAAATGGTATGAGAAAAAAGAAATGAGGCCCTTACCTCAAAATCACGCACAAGGTAAAGGCCAAAATCATGTATCAAGAAAAGCTTTTCTTTGAATTTATTGTAGCAGAAGAAAAGAAGAAGAACAAGGGGTGTAAAATGTAAGGTTTTGACGAAAAAAGGAGGTGTTCCATATGCCAGTAGTATGTTTCACCAAAGAAATCTGTCATACATATCATAAACTAGAGGTGAGCTTATGAAGATTATCAGTCAAATTAAAATTGATGGAAAATGGGTAAATCAAGAATTAATTCCGAAAGAAAAGGCGTTGGAAATCATTGCGGAAACTATCTGTATGGCAGTGAGTAACGCAGGATTTGCAATAAATAAGAAAACCGCCTAGTGCGGGAAAGGAGGGACAAGCTAATGCACATAGGAGATTGGATTACAGGATTTGGATTTATTGCAATGCTAACTTTTGCCCTGGGACTGGATAGTGAGCACTGGGTATTATTCCTTGCTTTAGTCATGCTATCCTGCTCCGTTATGGTGCTTGGACAGGCAATAAAAAAAGTCCGCTGGGCGGCAACCCGATTGCGGACAAAGAAAAATAAATACCTCGTCATTATTGTAAGGCGAGGATAGGGAAAAGTCAAGAAGCTTTTAGGGAGTGAAACAATATGACGAAAATAGAGCGTTTACAATGGGAAAACAAGAAAATGAAGGAAACGTTGGAGAAAATACATGCCATGTGCAATATGACCAGCGAAGAACGGGAAGAGTATCTGAAAACATTTAAGTATGAGGGTGCACAGTTTTATCCAATTGCAGTGGGAAGCATTAGCTATATGGCACAAGAGGCTCTTACAGCAGTAAAAATCGGAAAAGAAATGAGGCATACATAATGGGAGAATTTGCCAGTCTGGAAGAGGACATGATACATGTATTTGAAGAAGTACAGCATGTAAAAGAGAAATACGGGATAAGCTCCCTTACCTTAGAGAGCAACAAGTACACGGAACGTTTCCACGGGAGCCATGGAGGAAAAGGGAATTTTGTGGGAGAACGGGAACACCGATACGCAAGAAATCACAAGAAACATTTTATACAGATAAAGTAAAAGTCCAGAGGAAAAAACCTCTGGACAAGTCATATGTAGCTTGAAAACGTTAAATAAAGTATAGCATGTATGACTTAGAAATGCAAGGAAACAAGCGGATTTTCCACCGCTTTACAACTTGTTAAAAGTATTAAGGATAGGACATACATATGGCATACAAGAAAAAAACATGGGAGTTCCGGCGGGCTACCGAGGTAATGGAATATCATACTGCCAGATATGGAGCGCCAGGACAGAAAAGAGTAAAAAAGGAAAAACCTACCAGAGAAGATATGGAGAAGGTGAACCAGTACACAAAGGAGCGGAAGGCCAGACACAGGCTAAGGAAGTACTTTTATAAAAATGATTATTTCTCCTGTCTAACTTACAAGGTAGAAGAAAGACCGCCAGATATGCAGACAGCAAAAAAAGATTGGAGTGCTGCCTTGAAAATAATCAGGAGGGAATACAAAAAACGTGGAGAACCGCTTTTATGGATGCGGAACATAGAAGTTGGGACAAAAGGAGCCTGGCACATCCATCTGGTTATCAATCGCATACCGGATACCGACGTAATTCTGAAAAAAGCATGGGCAAAAGGAAAAGTAGTCAATCAGCTCCTTTATGAGCAGGGAGAATATAAAGAGCTGGCCGCATACATAACCAAAACCCCGCGCACAGATAACCGTCTAAGAGAATCCAATTATGACGCATCCAGGAACATGCCGCTTCCAGAACCAAAGGAAAAAATATATCTGCACTGGAAAACCTGGAACAAAATCAAAATCCCAGAAGGATATTATCTGGATCCGGACAGCATCCATGAGGGAGAGAACCCAAAGACGGGATATCCATACCGCACCTATACACTTTTGAAATTGGGAGAGGACACAGAAGAAAGAAGTTCAGAAAAACAAAGGAAAACACAAAGGAGGGCAAAGAAGCATGAAAAATGTAAGCATATATCTGGAAAGTGACAGTACTGCCTTCCAAAAACGGAAACGAATTTGCGGCTATGTTCTGGAATACATAAAAAAGAATGGAGAAACTAAGACAATAGAAGAGTTCCAGGAAGTAGGTGGAACCTACCACCAGGAGATTCTACGTGCTCTGGCAGAGGCATTAGGACGTATTCGTGAGCCTTGTGCTATAAGCATTTACAGCCAGGATGCCTTTGTTTGTAATATGCTCACAAATAAGTTACAGGAATGGGCGGACAACGATTTTATCTCAAACGGGAAGCCGGTTGCAAATCAGGAAGAATGGCGTGCCGTCTGGGAGAAGATAAAGATACATAAGACTAGCACCTGTATAGGGGAACATTCTTATACAGACTGGATGCTGGCAGAAATGGAGGAACGATTTGAAAAAAAGAGAAAAGAAACAAAAGAGCATCCTGCAAAACCAGGAAAATAAACAGTGTTATCTCTGTATGCTGCAGGAAGGAAACTATGCCTATCAGACCGTAGAGGACCATCATATTTTCTTTGGCCCGAACAGAAGAAACAGCGAATTATACGGATTTAAGGTAAATCTCTGCATACGACATCACAGAACAGGAAAAGAAGCAGTGCATTTGAATCGGGAGAATGACCTTATCCTAAAGAAAATGTGCCAGAGAGAGTACGAAAGAACCCATACACGCCAAGAATTTGTCCAGATTATCGGGAAATCCTATCTTGGTGGGGGATTCGAGAGAGCTTGATTTTACTATACGGAACGGCATTTTGAAAGCTGATTTTTTAAAAACAGGAAGAAAAAATGGGATAGAATCCCCACTTTCCACATTTTTTTGTGTGGATAGAAACCGTAGAAAGATTGTAATTACAATACGTGAAGGGGTGGGGGACTTTTTCCAAAAGGAGGGAAATCATGAATAAAGTAGTTTTAATGGGACGATTAACCAGAGACCCAGAGGTACGTTACACCCAGGGAGATAACCCTATGGCGATAGCCAGGTACACCCTGGCCGTAGACCGCCGTTTCAAAAGAGAGGGAGAAGCCACAGCAGACTTTATAAGTTGTATAACCTTCGGAAAGCAGGCAGAATTTGCCGAGAAATACTTCCGGCAGGGCTTAAAAATAATCGTCTGCGGCCGGATCCAGACCGGGAGCTACACAAACCGGGAAGGGAAGAAAGTTTACACCACAGATGTTGTGATAGAAGAACAGGACTTTGCTGAGGGTAAAGGTGCGGCAAAAGAATCAAATCAGGGAAATAATTCGGCAGCAGGACGGCCAATAGAGGATGCAGACGGATTTATGAATATACCAGACGGAATAGATGAGGAGCTGCCATTTAGTTAAGGAGGAACTATGAAAGATAGAAGAAACCGCTGGGAGAGCTGCCTGCACATGATCCTTCCAGGGGAATTGAGGACAAAGAAATCCTGCCCACATGCAAGAAAAAAAGCAGGGAAATATTACGTGGAGAAAGGAAAATGCGAAGGCTGCACATACTGGGAAGCATGGGAGTGTGTTCCGGAAAGGACTGTGCAGGAGATCATAACAAAGGACTGCAAGAAATGCCAGTATGGCAGCAGGAACTCAGACGGGGCAAGGATGACCTGCGACTACATAGGAGATATGGGGCACAGAAGGCCATGCAAACCGGGAGACTGCCGGGAAGCAGGAGTTTTTAAGCCCAGGGAGAGTGTCAGGAGAAAACAGTTAAGAGCATAAAGGAGGGAACATGTTGCAGCAATTATATTCGATACAGGAGATAGGCATTCTCCTGTTGCAGATAAGCGGTTTTCTCTTCGCATTGCTGGCGATATGGTTCATCATCCTGGCCGGGGCAGAATTGTTCCGGGACAGGATAAATGCCAGGATAGAAGAGAAACGAAAAGAAATGAAAATTTTGAAAGAAAAAATCCGGGAAGAAGAAAACAGGGGAAAACATCTGGATAAAGAAGTAGCGATCTACGATATGGCTCTAAGGAACCTAAGATTCATAGACGAGCATCTGAAAGCAAAGGAAAATAATTACAGGAAGTTACATGGACTTCCGCTGATCAGGAGGAGAAAAAAGTGAATCGTAAGGAAGAAAAATGGAGAAATGAGGGTGCTGCATATGCCCTCAGAGTAGCAAAAGAAAAAGGCGTAGAACACCTGGAACAGGATTTACGAAGACGGGGGGCAGTAGGAATCCCTATGAACATCCCAGAGAAAGCGATTGAAGCTACATACGATATGCTGGCTAAAAGAATCATGAACACTATGAAAACGGTAGCCATGTGGGTCTTATATGAAGAACATGGATGGCGTTCTGTCCGTTTACAGAGATTTGAGCAGCAGATGGACAAACACAGTGAAGCGTGTATGAGTTATGACCGCTATGGCCAGAGTTACGTAAAACTTTCCGATATGGCGAAAACCATGCAGGAAACATGTGGAATCCACCCAGATATGGAGACCTTGGAAACAATCGAAAAGGAAAACGAGAAAGCAAATGGGAAATTTGTTTCTCTGGATGCAGTAGTAGAAGTCTTAGAGGAAACAGGCCATGGAGATATTGCAGAGGCCCTGAAAAGAAAAATAGAAAATGCATAGGAGGACACTATGGGAAGAAATAATTTTACCGCTTTTATCTACGGAAAACAAAGCGGAAGATGTATAGGCAGCAGGAAACCAAGGAAACAAAGAGTAAGGAATGCAAAGAAGCGGAGGTAGAAGATATGTTTTTGAAGATAAATTGTTTTAAGGCACTGATAAAAAAAGCGTGGAGCGGAGTCGGATTAACAGTAGGAAATGACGGGACAGGAATTTATCTGCTGGGAGGATATTGGAGCATCTACCTGGACAGTGTATGGATGACAAAGAAAGCGAAAGCAGCAATCATTGAACTCACAGGGTTTATCCCGGCAGCAGGACAGGCCGTGACCTTCTGGAAAAGCGAAGATAACCAGACAGAAGAAAGGGAACTACTCCCGGAAAGATACTATAAACCAGATACCTGTTATTTTAAAACGAAATATAAAGATACAGGCATCCGTATCCGGGATTATGGAAGAGGAGTGGCAGTCCTTCAGAACACAAACACCATGGGAAATATCATGCTTGCAGAGAACATTGTAGACATGGTGGACAATAGCAGCAGGGAGAAAGGGGAAGACCCGGTGAGTCCTCCACTAAGTGAAAGCGGACAGGAAGGAATCTACTGGCAGAACGAAACCTGCACATTAAAATGCATGCCGGTGCTTGTGCAGGAAGAGACAAAGGAAGAATTCCTGTTAAAGAAACTGGAAGAATATGATTTTGAGGAAAAGAGAAAAAGACCATGAAGAAAGAGAATTTAATCCCAGGGAAAACATATCTCCGCAAGCACAAAGCAACTATGCACAGCAGATATGGAAGCAAAGAAGCCGAAGCAGAGGGTTATATCGAATGTATGCAGGTGACACCGGCAGGGGCTGTGTTCTTCCAGTCGGGGAATTTGCTTAAACTGACGGATGAGGAGATAGAAAGAGAGGTAAGGGAAGATCAGTGAAATTTATTGATTTTTTTGCCGGAGTCGGAGGGTTCCGCAGGGGAATGGAACTGGCAGGACATGAGTGCGTAGGCTTTTGTGAGTTTGACAAGTTTGCAACTGCAAGCTATACGTCCATGCACTTGCTTACACCAGAACAGAGAGATTCCATGGGCAAGATGTCACTGAAACAACGACAAAAAGAAATACTAAAGGAGGAATACAGAAATGGAGAATGGTATGCAAATGACATTAGAAGAGTGTATGCCGGAGACATTCCAAAAGCAGATTGCTGGTGCTTCGGATTCCCTTGTCAGGATATCTCAGTTGCCGGAAAACAACTTGGATTTCAAGGAAACCGTTCAAGTTTGTTTTTTAGAGTTATGTACCTTATCGGACAACTCGAAGAAGAAGATAAACCCACTTACCTTTTCGTTGAGAACGTTAAGAATCTGCTTAGCGTTAATGGAGGATGGGATTTCGCCAGGCTGCTCATTGAAATGGAGCAGGGGGGGTACGATGCAGAATGGCAAGTGCTCAACTCTAAAGACTTCGGAGTGCCTCAAAATAGAGAAAGGGTGTTCATTATCGGACATCTTAGAGGACGAAGTACCTCAGAAGTATTTCCTGCCGAAGGAGCAAACGGAAAAAATAGTGTTCACTTAATTTTAGATGGATGTATTAAAGGAAGGAATTCTCAAAGGGGCAGAATATACAATGGTAACGGATTGAGTCCAACAATATCAACAGTTCCAGGAGGGAATACTGAGCCAAAGGTTTCTGTGATGTTTAACGTTAACACATCAGGAAATGGAATGAACGGAAATGTATATGACGTTGACGGATTAAGCCCTACGCTCACAACAAACAAAGGCGAAGGTAATAAAGTAGGAATCAAGATTGTAGGCAGAATAAATTCATTTCAAGATGGGCAAGTTCATTCAGTTAATGGAATTTCACAATGTTGTTCGGCTAGTTATGGAAATAGCCCCCAAATAGCAATCCAGGTCCTTACACCAGACAGAGCAGAGAAACGACAGAATGGAAGGCGGTTCAAGGAAGATGGTGAGCCGATGTTCACTCTGGCAGGACAGGACCGGCACGGTGTCGCTATTGAAGTTAAAGAGGCAACGAAACAGGGATATACTGAATGCAGAGTAGGAATTGACAGTGTAAATTTTGCAGTTCCAAACAGTAAAACGAGAAGAGGAAGAGTAGGACGTGAAATTGCAAATACACTTGATACAGGATGCAATCAGGGAATATTTGTTCAGGTATCAGAAGAATTAACTGTATATGCAGTTTGGTACGAAAAATATCAATGTTACATAGCAATCAGGAAATTAACACCGAGGGAATGCTTCAGACTGCAAGGATGGACAGATGATTATTTTGAGAAAGCAGCATTTGTTAGTTCGGATAGCCAGTTGTACAAGCAGGCAGGAAATGGAGTTACAGTGACGGTTATTGAAGCAATAGCGAAAAAACTGGGGAGAGTGCATAAAATATAGGAATAGAGGTACGGGAAGATGGACGAAAAGAAAGTTAGAGAAGCAATCAAAGCATTAAAAATTACAATTGATATAGGCAAACAAAAGATTGAGCATAACAAAACTTTTGAACCTAAAAATGATAATGAACCGATAGAGAAAAGTGTTGAACATGCAAAAACTGCAATCAAAGCACTGGAAAAGCAGTTGCCGAAAGAAATTAAGGCTATTAATCCTGAGCGTAGTGAAGAATCTGGAGATGTTGAATTTTGTTGTCCGAATTGCAACAGTCATTATTTATATGACATAACAGACGTACCGAACTATTGCCCCGAGTGTGGAATTAGATTTGACACATAAAAGGAGAGTGAAATAAGTGAGAGAAATCCTTTTTAAAGCAAAGAGAAAAGATAATGGCGAATGGGTGAAAGGATATTATAGAGCAGACCCAGACTTAGATACACATTATATATGTGGTTGGAATTATTATGCATCTGAAAACGGGCTTGAAAGAGAACCGTTTGAAGAAGAAATCGACCCCGACACCCTCTGCCAGTTCACAGGACTTACCGACAAGAATGGTCGGAAGATTTGGGAGAATGATATTTGTGATACTTTTGAAAATGTTTCAAAAGAGATGCTGAGAAATGTAGTTAAATTCGAAGATGGCTGCTTTAAAGTTTTCAAGAAACACTATTTGTCTATGCATTTGGACTGTTACGAAGAATCCGACTTAAAAGTAGTCGGCAATGTGTTTGATAATCCAAAGTTATTGGAGGTGGAGTGATGCACATTACAGTAAAACAAGGAATAGATAATTGCTATCTAGCACACAAATATGAACATCCAGGATATGAAGAAGACAGATGTGCCGGATTAAGAGGTGAAGGAGAACCAATTGAAGAATGTCAAGAGTGTGCCCTGTACTATGGTAATAGATTTGGAAAGGAAGAATGAAAGATGAAAGTAAATCAAGAAGAGAAAGCAGAAATTGAAGAAGGAGAAGATATAGAAATGTGCCGGGAGCAGTGTTGTAAGGGATGTACTAAGACTTGCGGATACCGATGCATGGCAATACAAGGAGGATGAGATTATGACAGAACAAACAAGAATCTGTGCCACTTGCACAGAAAATGACGGAGGCCTGTGTGATTTAAAAGGGCTTTTAGTAGAAGATGATGATACATGTGAAAGATGGAGCAATAAACAAGCAGACTGGCGGGAACATATGCTGCATACGTTTCTGGCCGGGCATTAATGCAAATAAATTTATCGGAGGTAAAAGAACATGAAGAAAAAATTATTTATAGCAGCAGTTATCGGAGTAACAGCATTAGCAGGATGTGATACAGAAGTAAACAGAGTATCTTACAATCTTTCTCAGGAAGCGGATAATTTTAATGATATCCGGCAGATTACGGTAATTAATTGTTTACAGGGAGATGTTCTCTTCCAAATGACCGGAAAGATGTCTATTACAGCAGATACATCAGATAACCAGTTAGAAATCATTGTAGAGGATGAAAACGGGGAATACAAGAAGCATTTCATAGGCCTGAGTGATAATGTGACCTATGTGGTAGAGGATGTGACAGCAGGAGATGTAGAGAAATATAAATACACATTAAACTTTAATCCTGAAATGTGGCTGCCTTATGAAGTTGAAACGATAGATTAAAAGGAAGAGACAAAACCAATATTTAGTGGAGGTAACAATATATGAAGGATTTACAATTAAAAGATATATATCGCATTATTTAACAACAAGACAACCGATCAGGCTTAATTATCCAACGGGCGAAAGCATGATAGCGAGAATATCGGATTTTGATAGTTATGGAGAATATTATGTGACAGAGATATATGTACATAACAATGAGCTGATGCTGGAGCTGAGACTTGAGATTTAAAGAAGGTGACTAAATGGAAGATAGATGCATATGTTGCGGGGAAATAATCCCAGAAGGGCGGCAGGTATGTAAGGAGTGCCAGGAAGGAGGCCAGATGAATAAAGAAGGATACAAAGACCCAACGGCAGAAATAGCAGTACATAGAGCTAGCCGGATACCAAAACACATACGGAATGTATTTAATAAGCTAAATCTGGCAGCAGGAAAATCCGGTATGGAAGTAACAGAAATAAGGGACAAGGAGACAGGGAAGAGATACAGGAGGTGATTCCATTGGAGAAAAGACTAAGAGACATGACCTGGGAAGATTATGGGATATCCAAGAACCGCTACAAGGAGCTAAAAGCCTTCTGCCTGCAATATGACGAAAAGAAAAGCAAGATAAAGTATGGGATATCGGCTATGCAGTATGATGGTCAGCCAAAAGCACATAACACAGGAAGCCAGGTAGAGAACCAGGCAATAGAAAATGACATCTATAAAAGAGATTGTGCTATGATAGAAGAAGCTGCTATAAGGGCAAACCCTGAGATATGGAGGTACATACTGAAATCAGTGACATTGGGACTTTCGTATGAATTTGTAGAGTATGATGATGAACAGGGGAGGATTCCTATATGCAGACACGATTTCTATGGAACCAAGAGGAAATTCTATGCAATTTTAAATTCATTGAAATTGGGACACAAATTGAACGACATTCCATGATATTATGATATCAGGTAAAGTTGCAACAGAGGTAGTAACTTGCCACATTTGACTATCAGCCTCCTTTATATGTATGGCATGGCAGCAGGGTGTCACAGCCCTGTTGTTGTATCAGGCTCAGACGGTAACGCCTTTGCAGGAAAAAGTATAGAGACCGTCATTCCCAAAAAATACTTTTTTCAAACACCTTGTAGAAATATGGGGTGTTTTGTTGTATGATAAAGAAAATATATTTGGGGGTATTGTAATGAAACCAGTTTATTGTTCAGATGATTTTTTATTTCGATATAGAAAATTGGAGGGAGAACAGGCAGAAAAAAATATTGATGCCTTAAAAGCAAATAGATTATATTTTTCAAGGCCTCAGTATTTTAATGACCCTTATGATAATCTAATGTATATTAATTCAGAACAAATGTTGCAAACTATGCACACAAATTGGGATAAGGGCATGGACTCATACTTAAAAGACCTAAAAAAAAGAAATCCACTTATGGGACTTTTTGGAGAGGCTATGTGGAATTCAGATCAGCGAGAAGAGTATACGAGAAATTATGATGCTGCTGTTAAAAAAGCAATCAAAGAAATAAGAAAAAAAACAAAATCAAATATGAAAATAATATGTTTTTCAAAAGATTGCAAGTCAATGTTGATGTGGGCTCATTATGCTGATGATTATAAGGGATTCGTACTTGTTTATAATAAAACTGATATTAATAATGCAAAAAAATTTGATAAAAAAGAAAAAATCCTTCAAGATAGAACAATGTTAGCTTCAGTCGAATATAAGAATAAACGTATTGATATGACAGAATATATACATCAATATATTCTTAAATATATTTACCCTGGAGAACTGGATGTCAGAGGTATTTCGGATTTGCCTCAGAATGTATTGCGTGAGTTTGTTCTTAGAAAGTCTTTGGAATGGAAGTATGAGAGAGAATTCAGATTGATACCTGAATACATAGATTTAAATAATGAGAGTCCATTGCATTACATTGAATGCAAGCCAAAGGCTATAATTTTAGGGAGTCGCTGTCAAGAAGTATACAAACAGAAAATAACTGAAATAGCTAAAAAGAAGAGCGTATCTGTCTTCCAGATTATTATTAAAGATTCAAACAGTAAATATGAACTAGACATTCATAAAATATGGGGGCCAACCGATTGATTATAGATTACGTCCAAAACAAACGAAGAGAGGTGGTAATGTTTGGATGGAGAAGTAAAAGCAACAAATGCAGAACTTGCCTATCAGGATTACCTAAAAGGCATGAAGTACAAAGAAATAGCCGAGAAATATGGCGTGACCATAAATACAGTAAAATCCTGGAAGACCAGATACAAATGGTCAAAGGATAGTAAAAAAAGTGTGCACACAAAAACAGGAAAGGTGTGCACACAAAAAAACAATAAAAACAATGTAAAAAAAGAAGCCATTGCAGAAGCGGTTGATCAGGTGATAGAAAATGCTGAATTAACCGATAAGCAAAGGCTTTTTTGTGTTTTGTATGTCAAGTGTTTTAATGCTACAAAGGCGTATCAGAAAGCATATGAAGTAGATTACAATACTGCAGCATCTATAGGGTATAGATCGTTGGAGAATGATGGAGTAAAAAAAGAAATACAAAGATTAAAGAAAAACCGCCTAAACCGGGAAATGCTAGACGAATCCGATATCTTTCAGAAGTACATGGATATAGCCTTTTCAGATGTGACAGATTTTGTAGAATTTGGCCAGGAGGATGTACCAGCGATGGCAGTTTATGGACCGGTACAGGTAAAAGATGAGGAAACAGGAGAAAAGAAAACCCTCACGAAAAGAGTGAATGTTGTTCGTTTTAAAGATTCCTCAGAAGTAGATGGAACCCTAATTGCAGAAGTAAAACAGGGAAAAGATGGTGCAAGCATTAAACTGCCGGACAGAATGAAAGCTCTGGAATGGCTTGCAGAGCATATGGATATGGCAACAAAAGAACAGCAAATCAGAATAAGACGTGCAGAATTTGCCATGAATCAGGAACTTGGAAATCATGATGAGGATAACGAAAACATTGCTTCCTTCCTGAAAGCTATGAGCCCAGATCAAGAAGATATAAATAAATTGTTCCAGAAAGAGGAAGAGGATGCCGAAGAAAAAGAAGAGACCAGCGAGATTTGATTTTAAGCCTTTCTCAGACCAGCAAAGGCGGCTGATACACTGGTGGCGTCCAATGGCATTATCCAGCCAAAATGATATTGTTATCGCAGATGGGGCAATCCGTTCAGGAAAAACCATTGCCATGATTATTGGTTTTCTTACATGGTCCCAGGAAATGTTTTCTGGACAATCTTTCATCTTAGCTGGAAAAACTATGGGAGCCTTAAAAAAGAATGTGGTTCGCCCTATGTTGCAGATGTTAGAAGCATGGGGATGGCCTTATGAATATGTCCGTTCTGGCACAGATGCAAGGATTGAGATAGGGACAAACACCTATTACCTGTATGGGGCAAGTACAGAAGCCAGCCAGGATGCCTTGCAGGGACTTACAGCAGCAGGAGCTTACGCAGATGAGGCGGCATTGTTCCCACAGAATTTCATAGACCAGATGATGGGGCGCTGCTCTGTAGAAGGTTCCAAAGTATGGATGAACTGCAACCCAGAGAATCCACACAACTATATCAATGAAGAGTTCATCAGAAAGGCAAAGGAAAAAAGAGTTTACCATCTGCATTTCATGATGGAGGATAACCTTACATTGTCTCAGAAGAAAATCGAAGAGTATAAGCGGAAGTGGCCACACAGCAGTGTGTTCTACAAACGCTTTATTTTAGGCTTGTGGGTGGCAGCAGAAGGTTTGATTTATCAGCAGTTTGCAGATAATGTGAAAGATTATCTGATAACCAGTGAATGGCTTGAGGATAATCCGATTTTATATGCAGTTATCGGGGTCGATTTCGGAGGAACGAAGTCGGCTCATTCTTTTACTCTGACAGGATTCACAAGAGGCTATAAACAGGTGATTGTCCTGGATGAGTATTATTGTAAAAAACGTATTAATCCAAAACAGCTTCAGGATGATTTCATAGATTTTGTTAAGCGTGCTAAGAGTAAATTTAAAGTTTATGAGGCTTACTGTGATAGTGCAGAGCAGACTTTGATTGCTGGGCTGGAGATAGCCTGCATGGAAGCTCATGTGGCAATTGATATTAAGAATGCAATCAAAGGTCCCATCAATGACAGGATAGCCTTTTACAACAGCCTGATTGCCCAGCATCGCTGGAAGGTTATGAAACACTGTAAAAATATCAGAGAGGCCTTTGAAAACGCAGTATATGACGATACAAAGAAAAACGAAGATGTCCGGCTGGATGATGGGTTAATGAACGTGGATTCCCTGGACTCCACAGAATACAGCACAGAAAGCGTCCAGGAGGATATTTTGTATGTAACAGCATAGGAGGAGCACATGGACAGAAAAGGACCCATTATACGCCAGTATCTGGCGGAAAATCATTTTAGAACCATTTCAGATAATACTTATGAACATATAGAGGAATGGCTGGAATGGTATCAAAACGAAGTAGCAAAGTTTCACCATTACAACATATGGAATGGAATTGTGACAACAAAACATGAGCGTTACCGCCTTGGAATGGCAAAAACCATATGCGAAGACTGGGCAAATCTCCTGTTAAATGAAAAAGTAGCAATCAAGGCAGGAAGCTACAGCAACCGGCTGAATGATATCCTTCTGTACAATAAGTTTCGGGTCAATGGAAACAAACTGGTAGAGAGGGCGTTTGCTCTTGGTACAGGTGCTTTTGTGGAATACAAAGGAGCAGACGGGGAAGTTCTCATTGACTATGTGGATGCAGACATGATTTATCCGCTGTCCTGGGATAATGGGGAGATTACCGAGTGTGCTTTTGGTTCTGTTAGGGTAGTAGATGGGAAAGAGACGGTGTATTTGCAAATGCACTTACTGGGAGAACCAGAAATAGGAGAACAGCCGGATATCTATTATCTGTACAACAAATACCTGGATGCAGAATCAGGGAAGGAACTGGAACCGCCAGAAACGATTGTGCCGGTAGTAAACACAGGAAGCAGGGAACCACTCTTCCAGATTCTGACACCGAACATCTGCAACAATGTGGACATGGACAGTCCTCTTGGTATTTCTGTATTTGCAAATGCCATAAGCCAGCTAAAAGGATGCGATATTGTATATGACAGCTATATAAATGAGTTTATCCTTGGCCGGAAACGTGTATTAATTCCCATATCTGCCGCTAAAATGGAGATGGAGAAGGAAGGGTTGAAACCTCCTGCCTTTGACCCAAAAGAGACAGTGTATTTCATGATGCCAGGAGACCGACAGGAGGATATGAAACTGACGGAAATCGACATGAATATACGGGCAAATGAGCACGAACTTGGAATACAGCGTTCCCTTGATATCCTGAGTTTAAAAGTTGGTATGGGAGCTGGAAGATATAAATTTGAAAGCGGCGGCGTAAAAACAGCTACCGAGGTCATATCGGATAAGTCGGATTTGTACCAGAACAGACAGAAACACTGCCTTATGGTAGAGGATGCCATTTTAAATATGGTTCGTGCAGTTTCTTTTCTGGACACAGGGGCAGCAGCAGAAGCTACCATAGATTTTGATGATTCCATCATAGAGGACAGTAACGCTACCATAGACAAGAATATCAAGCTGGTAAACGCAGGGCTTCGTTCCAAGGTCACAGCCATTATGGAAATTAATAAGTGCGAACCGGAAGAGGCGGAAGAGGAGTTACAGAGGATTGCAGAGGATAATCAGATTGATACAGACAATGTCAACTGGACAGATATGGAGGGTGAGGATGAACCGGAACAGGAACCTGATAAAAAGGATAAGGAGACCAAAGAAGAGGAGAAAGACAGGGAAAGTAAGAAGCCTGGTAAGAAATCTTCTAAGGAAAATAAAGAGTAGGTGGTTTTAAATGGGATTGCTGGAAAATCAGGAAGAGGCTGACAGAGTTTCAACGCTATATCGAAATTTAGAAGATAGGCTCATGGCAAATATTATACGTCATTGCAGAACCTATAAGCAGCCGATTGATTCTGATAACTGGCTGCTTCAAAGGATGGCTGAGATTGGAAAATTAAACAGGGAACATATAAAAATAATTGCCCAAAGCACGGGGATTTCCATGACAGCCATGGAACGCCTTTTAAAAGAAGCGGCTGATAATGCAATTTCAAAAGTAGAGCCAGGATTGCAGGAGCTGCTCAGGCAGGGGCTGGTGGAAGAAGCTGTGGAAGTAGACAAGAGCAAAGGTATAAAAAGAGTTATGAAAGCCTTCCATGACCAGGCAAAAGACACTTTAAATATGTGCAATACCACAATGCTATACAAAGCCAGAGATGCATATAAGAGATTGGTGCAAGATATCGCTGGAAGGGCGAAAGAGGTGGAAAACAAACCTTCTTTCTTGGCAACCATGAATAAACATGCTACCTCTGCTGTATTTGGAGCAGAATCTAGGCAGCAGGTGGTAAAAAACTGCATACAGGATTTTAACAGAAAGGGAATTCCAGCTTTTGTAGATAAAAAAGGCAGGGAATGGACACCAGAAGCGTATGTGAATATGGCAATGAGGAACACGGTAAAAAGTGTTGCGGAACAGGTTCAGGATGAACGCTTTAAGGACTATGGGCAGGATTTAATAGAAATTGACAGCCATCCAGGTTCCAGACCCAAATGTGCAAAAGACCAGGGAAAGATTTACAGTCTTTCCAATAAGCGTGGGAAAACAACAGATGCCCGTGGAAGAGAGATTGAGTATATTCCATGGAAAGATAGTAGCTATGGAGAACCAGATGGAATCCTTGGCATTAATTGCAGCCATCATAAATGGCTGTTCTTTCCTGGGAAAAGTATTAGAAGATACTTCCCTACAGAGGACATGGAAGAAAACAACCGTCTCTACAAACAGACACAAGTACAAAGAGCCTATGAACGTGCGGTAAGGCGGCAGAAACGGTTATGCATGGAGCTGGACAGTATAGGAGATGAAGAAGGTTTCAAAGAAGCATCTGTAAAATTAAAGCAGAAAGAAGCCAAACTAAAAGAATATGTAGACAAGCATGAATTTCTACATAGAAGAAAAGACCGAGAGCAGGTTATAGGATTTGACCGAAGCAACAGTGCCAAAGCAGTAGCTGCAAAGAAAGCCTATACAAAAGCAATGGAAACTGATACAATACCAGTAAAGGATATTAAGATTCCAAAGAGTGTTGGAGCAAAATTCAAAAATTATAAGGTTGTGGATAAAACAACAGGGGTAGAATATGAATTTGCTCCGGGAACCAGAATACAAAACGGAGAAGTTTTTGCTGGAAAGGGTACCAGGCATCCGCTTCACGAAGGAGTTGCAGAAGGTTTATCGAAGGAATTTGGCGGAACACCATCAAAATGGCAGCATGCAAAAGGTTTTGGGGTATTGCAGGATGAAGAAACAGGAGAGGAATTACAGGCAGAAGTACACTGGTTCCAGGAAGAAACCGTTGGGAAGGTTAAGTTTAAGGTGAAGAGGTGGCTGGATGATGAAGGTTAAATTTATTGGAAAGACCGAGTTTTTGGTTTTAACAAATGGGAAAATATATGATGTGTTGTCTGTAGAGAAAGGTTTTTACAGAATTGTAGATGATTCAGGAGAGGATTATTTATATCCTCCAAAATATTTTGAAGTTGTAGAAGAATAACCACCAGTCATAATTGGCCGGTGGTATTTTTGTACCCATTTTTAGGAGGGAGTGATACAAGATTGATTGTAGTAAACATTACACCTACAGGCCTTACCATAGATGGCCATGCAGGATATGCAAAAACAGGAAATGATATCATTTGTGCAGCAGTTTCAGCCTTGGCACAAAACCTGGTAAGTTCCATAGAGGCACTTACCAGGGATAAAATTCTTTGCCAGGTAAAAGACGGGCACATGGATATAAAATGGGAGAATCTTTCAGAACAGGGAAAGCTGCTGGTGGATTCTTTTTTTCTTGGCATTTGCGGAATCTCCAACACATACGGGGAGAACTACGTAAAAGCTACGTCCAGAATGTGCGTATGACGTAAAACTATGCATGAGAAAGTCGGCGGACATAAAACGGGAGGTAAAAGATGCCTAAATTTAGGAACAACAGATATGGAGTAAGTATGAACCTGCAGCTTTTTGCTGAGGGAGGAGACACCGGGGCAGATGCCGGGGATGGTGACGACCAGGACGATACCGAAGGTGGTGCGGACGAAGGCGGGGAAGACGAACCAAAATACACACAGGCAGACATTGACAAGGCAGTGGCCAGAACCATTGCAAAGGAAAGGGCAAAGGCTGAGAGGGCTGCTAAGCGGAAGACAGAAAAAGAAAATTCTGGTGGTTCGGACGGGAAGGAAACCAATGAAGAGCTGGAAGAAGCAAGAAATAAGGCATCCAAAGCAGAGACAAAGGTTGCCTGCTATGAAGCTGGGGTAGCGAAAGATGCGGTGGATGATGTGGCAGCCCTGGCACATTCTTATATGCAGGCAGATGATTCCCTTGACCTGGAAGATGCCATTGAAAAAGTGGTAAAGAAATATCCTCACTTCAAAGGAAAACCGGAAAAAGAAGAGGAGGAAGAGGAAAACAAAGCATGGGGAGAACGGCAGCGCAGGGGAGGCAGCAAAATCTCAGGCGTGGAAGCTGCCTTCTTAAAGAAAAACCCAGGACTTAAAATCTAGGAGGAAAGCAGAGTATGAAATTTAAATTCTTTTTATTACAGTTATTTGCACATGAGCACCAGGAAAGATGGTCTAAACTGGTGCTTGCAAAGTTAAGAAACGAACTGGTACTGAAGGATGGCGTGGTATTTAACAATGACTACGAAGGTTCTCCGGCAGCAGGAATTGTAAAAATCCCAGTTCGTGATGAAGAGGTAGTAGTAAGTGACTACGATAAGGCAAACGGTATCCAGGGAACGCATGGTTCCACAAAATATGAGAACATGCCTATCACAAAAGATAAAGCAATCAACGAAATCATTGACGGGTATGATTCCAAAGCGGTACCGGATAACCTGGTTGCAGATCGTCTGGACTCTGCCTCTTACATGATGGCAAAACAGATTGATACAGATGGCGGCACAACACTTCTGGCAGCAGCTACCGTAGACAATGAAACGGAACTTACAAAGGACAACATCTACGGGAAAATCGTAGATATCCGAACCAGAATGAATAAAGCCAATATTCCAAATGATGGAAAGCGTTATATCTTGGCTGTACCGGATGCCATGGCATTGATTTTAAAATCCCCGGAATTTATTTCCGCATCTTCCCTTGGGGATGAAGTGAAAGTAACTGGTGCGGTAGGTAAGATTGCCGGATTCCTGGTAATTGAATGGAATGATACCACTGCCAACTTAATGATGTTAGCAGGACATCCAAGATTTGCCACACGTGCCATGGACTTTTCCGTTCCAATCCACCTGCAGGATTTATCCGGATCCGGAAAATATATTGGTGCTTCTGCAGTACAGGGGCGTAAAGTGTATGACCATAAGGTTCTCCGAAGTGTTGCAATCCGTGCAATTTACTCTCCTGGTTCTCTGGTGCTTTCTGCAGCAGCTGGGGCAGCGGCAGGAACTACCAAAGTAACAGTAAATGCTGGAAATTCCGGTACTACTTACACTTACAAGAAGAACCCTGCAACAAGAGCCATCTACGATATGACCACAGCGAAATATGCAGGTACAGCGCTTACCAGCGGAACCACAGAGATTGCAGTAACAGAAGGGGATATTATTGAGGTAGTAAACCTTGTGGCTGGAAAAGTGGCAAATGTAGGTTACTTAACCGTAAAAGCAGGACAGATTAAAACATCCTAAGGAGTAGAATATGGCATATGTAACACAGGATTACTACTTAAAAGATTTTCATGGGGAAGCAGTCCAGGAGGCTGACTTTCCCTCCCTTGAGGAACGTGCAGCAGAAATCATAGAAGAACTGTGCATGTACCGTATAAAGGAAAGCAATATGGAAAGTTACAGCCCAGATATCCAGGAACGTATCAAAAAGGGCATATGTGCCCAGATAGAGTACCTGGATGCCAATGGAGGCAGTGAGATGGACAATGGGGTAGATATTCAGAGTGCAGGCCTTGGAAAGTTTAACTATACCAAGGTGTCTGGAACAGCTGGAAATCAGGGACAATCCATCTATTCCCCCAGGGCAAGGCGGATTCTTGCCCCTACAGGACTTTTATACAGAGGAGGCGGATGTTTATGAGGGCAATTCCAAAAGCTCTTCTAATCCATACGATAACGCTGCACAAGAAAGAAAATGAAGACAGATGGGGAAATGGAAATCTGGATACAGGAATTACCATACAATATGTACGTATGGAACCGTCAAGCAAAATCATCAGGGACAAAAATAATGCAGAAATACAGCTTTCCGCCACGTTGTTTTATGACTGTAGAAATAGTTTACCTAGAGATATAAAGTTTGTGAAAGATGATATTGTTTCGTTTAATGGAGAAAAGTACAGGATAGAAACAATAGAGTCTTTATATGACAGGGAACGCTTACATCATTATGAAATGGGGTTGGTAAAGGGTGGCTAATATAAAGGCGAAGGTTACATTTGACAAAGCTGCAGCATTGGCCAGATTACATGCGGCCAGCGATAAAGCATTAACCATCATGGGGCAGCAGGCATTAGGAGATATCACACAACATGTACCGGTAGACCAAGGAGGTTTACAGAATAGTGGTATTTCGAGTAGTGATAACGTAGCGGAAAACGGAGAATATGTTTTGCGTTGGGATGAACCTTATGCACAATATCTTTTCCATGGAGAAGTTATGTACGGAAATCCAACAAACCGTACCTATGGTCCTAAAAAGATATCCTTCACAAGTGCCATGGCCAAAATGGAATGGACAAAATATGCAGAACAGGTATATGGAGAAGACTGGCAGGCAGTATATCAGGCAGCCTTTAGGGAGGAATTGAGATAATGTTAAAAGAATTTATGAACACCCTTGTGGAGACTGCAGAACAGCATTGCAGCCTTAGCGGCTCAATATCTTTAAAAGAACTTCCGGCAGAGGGTGGTCTATATGCAGAGCCAGGGCAAGGGTTTGAAGTGGCCAAGTATTATGATAAAACAGGAATCCATACTCTTCCAGTGTTGTTTCTTTGTAGAAATAAAGACCAGATAAAGTGTATAGACCAGTTGGAGAGCATCTGTAATTATTTTACCCGTTTGAAGGAATACCCAAAAGGAGAACAATTTGCCTGGCTGAATACCGAGGTGGCAAAAGGGGTAAGTAGGGTAGGACGGGATGCGGATGGAGTGTATCACTATTCTTGTATTTTGAACTGTAAACTATATTTTTAAGAAAGGAACATTGCAATGAAAAAGTGGGATTTACAGCAGTTTGCTGAAGTATTACCTAAAAATACAATTACACCAGAACTGAACTATGAAACAGAAGCATTTATTAATACCAGTCCAGAAGCTGGCGCAGCCACATGGGAAAGCCTCGCTGCCTTGACTAAGAATATGGCGGAATCTTTAAATGAAGTCCTTTATCAGACTGCTTATTATGCAGATAAGGGATGGGGAAGTACAGAAGTTACAGGGGCACAGCTTACGCTTACCTTAACAGGAGATTGCAAGCCTACAGACAAGGCATATGAATATATTACCAGTGAAAAGGTAATGTATGGATTTGGGGAAGCAAGAAAAACCCATATGAAATTGACAAAAGGTGATAAATATGTGATCTGGCCTATCACATTGGCAAATATCACAAAAGGAAGAGGAGATTCTTCTGCCACAAATGCCTTGACAGTAACGATCCACGGAAACGGAAAACCGGTTCTTGGTACCGTGGAAGAGCCTTGATTTTGGAGGTGACAAATTATGGCTTATCAAGCGAAAAAGAGAAAAACATTTGCAGAAGATTTGGAGTTAGTAGACGAACATGGAAGTGTAGTACATACACTCCATGTTAGCCTGGATGCGGACGATATGGTAGCAAAGCTCAACAGGAAATATGCAGAACTGACTAAGAGCTTGGCGGAAGTATCCGAAATCCAAAGGAATGTAGAAAACAATGAAAAGATGAATGAAGCGTTTGAAAAACTGGGAAGTGCAGTGACAAATCTTTTTGAGGCTGTCTTCGGAAAGGAAGATACAGAGCTTATCATATCGTTTTATGAGGGAAGATACATTGAAATGACAAAGGAGATTACTCCTTTTATTACTCAGTGCGTGATTCCCAGGTGCATTGAGATTAAAAAGGAAAACCAGAAGAGTATTTTAAACTCTTATAACAGAAAGCAGAGAATGGCACTTTTCAGAAGGTGAGTAAATGGGATTCCTAACAGAAGCAATTGAGGAGAAGGTCGTTTACCAAAAAAGAAAATACTGGGTTAATGCATCTTTTGACACAGTCTTGCAGATACAGAGCCTGTTCAGGGAAGAGGAACTTCCAGAGAGTTTAAAGCTGCAGCAGGCTCTTAAAATGCTTCTGGTACATGATAGAACTTTTATGAGACTGCCTACAGAGAGTAAAAAAGAACTTCTCCATTTAATTTTTGAATGCTGCATTAATACACAGAAAAGACCAGAAACAAGAACAAAAGAGCAGAAAACCTTTGATTTTGAGTATGATGGAGAGTATATTTATGCTTCCTTTATGTTGGACTATGGGATTGACTTGGTAGATATGCAGGGGAAGCTACATTGGAAAAAGTTCATTTCTTTGTTCCAGGGACTGTCTGAGCGGACTAAAATAAGAGAGGTTATGCGGATACGCACCATGGATATTCCAAAGTTTACAGGAAAAAACAGTAAACAGATACAGGAAATCCAGGAACTGAAATCTTATTATGCTCTTCCTGTGAAGGGAGGGGGAGGACAACAGGGGTTAGATGCTCTGTTTTCAACGCTGGAAAGAATGGCGGTGAAAAATGGATAGAACAGACACAAAAACTATGAAAAAGGCAGTGTGCCCGTATTGTGGCACACCAATCAATGCTTTTTATCGTAAAGACGCCAAGTGTGAGGGCGTCTTTTTTCGGTGCAAAAATAAGAAAAACTGTGGGAAACAATTTGAATTAAGAATTTAAAAGACGCTGTGCCTTTGTGCCTGTCTTACTAAATAAAGGCAGGTGATATAGCATGGCAAAGAAAGATAGCGAGATTACCTACGTCATAAGTGCAGACGATAGTAATTTAGAAACGGATCTGGATAAAGCAGAAGAAAAGGTAAAGAAATCTACAAAGAAAGTGGAACAGGCAGCAGAACAGTCGGGAAAGAAAGTAGAACAAGAGACAAAAAGAAGCGTATCTAAGACAACCAGAACCCACGAACAGGGAAATGAGGATATAGAAAAATCTCATAAAAAATCCGGTGAAGAGAGAAAAAAGACGGAACGGGACATTGGAGAAGCCATGTCTCAGATTGCAGAATCTGCCTGTGGAGAGATTGGAGTTTCTTTTGAAAAAATAGTTTCCATTGCAAAAAGCCCTGTGGCAGCAGGAGCAGCTGGGGCAGCGGCTATAGCTGGTGTTGGTGTGGCTGCTGTCAATACTGCTGTGGACATAGACTCTGCTATGAATCAGCTACAGGCAAGCACAGGTCTTGCGGCGGAAGAAACCGAGAATTATCGGCAGGTAATGGAAGGGGTTTATAAAAACAATTACGGTGAAAGTTTTGGAGAGATTGCAGATGTAATTGGAAAAATACGGCAGCAGGTAGGCGGGGTTGTAGATTCATGGGAACCAGAGGCACTACAAGGAATGGTAGAATCTGCTTTTGCTTTACAGGATATTTCAGGAGGAGCACTAGACGTTGAAAATTCTGTAAGGGCTGCAAGTACAATGATGGAGCAGTTTGGCATTGGCGGAGACGAAGCCTTAAGCATGATTGCAGCTGGATATCAAAATGGGCTGGACTACTCAGGAGAACTTCTGGACAGCATATCAGAATATTCCGTTCAATTTGAAAAAGTAGGTTTAGGTGCAGATGATATGTTTGCCATCTTTGAAAAAGGTGCAAAATCAGGTGCATTTAATCTGGACAAAGTCGGTGATGCTGTAAAAGAAATGGCCATTCGTGTTGTGGATGGTTCCGATACTACGAAGCAAGGATTTGAATTAATCGGTCTTAATGCAGATGAAATGGCTGCAAAATTTGCGGCTGGAGGAGACTCTGCAAAAGAAGCCTTTAAGCAAACAATTTCTGCACTTGCAGGATTAGAAGACCCATTGGCTCAAAACACTGCAGGGGTAGATTTGTTTGGAACTATGTGGGAAGACCTAGGACCGGAGGCAGTAACTGCCCTTGCAGATATAGAGGATGGAGCGTATGACACTGCAAATGCAATGGAAGGCATCAAAGACGTAAAGTATGATGATCTCGGTTCCCAATTGGAAACACTGAAACGCAATGTAGAGATGCTTCTGGTGCCGCTAGGGGAATCTTTAATTCCTATTTTAAGTGATATGATGGAGGAAATCCTGCCACCACTTATGGAAATTTTAGAACCTCTTTTAGGGCTTATAGAAGCCTTGTTGGAGCCATTGTTGGCTATGGCAGGGGAAATCTTAGAGCCACTGGTAGAAATTCTTTCAGAATTATTAGAACCTCTGATACAGATAATTGAAGAATGTCTGACGCCGCTGTTTGATTTAATAGAACAGTTGCTAGAACCGTTATTGGAACTGATTGATACCTGTGTACGTCCGTTGTTGGAACTGGTGATGGAACTCATTGAACCGTTACTGCAGGTAATAACAGAATGTCTGGAACCCTTGATAGAAGTTTTTACAGAACTTTTCGACCCTATTTTTAACTTGATAGAAAGTGCGCTGAAACCGCTGCTGGAACTGTTAGAACCATTGGTAGAGTTTATTTCTACAGTATTGACACCTATTTTGGAGATTTTAATGCAGGTGTTCCAGGCTGTTTTTGAAACAATAGCAAATTATGTTCTGGAAAAAGTCGAAATTGTGCAAGGCGTACTAGACAATTTTGTAGGATTTATCAAAAATGTCTTTACTGGAAATTGGAAAGGTGCATGGGAAAATGTAAAAAACATTTTTACAGGAATCATGGACCTTTTGCCTGGATATGTCCAGGGAATCATAGGAAACATAGGCGGAATATTAGATAGTCTGATAGATTTCATTAAAAATGTTTTCTCAGGAAACTGGTCTGGCGCATGGCAAAATATTCTTGATATTTTAAAAGGAATCTGGGATGGCATAGTTGGTGTTTTTAAAGCACCGCTAAACGCCATTGTAGACGCATGGAATAGACTGGTGAGTAGTATTGGAAGTATAGAAGTTCCAGATTGGGTTCCAGGAATAGGCGGTGGAACCTTTTCGCTGCCGAAACTTCCAAGATTAAAAATTGGTATGGATTATGTACCAAGTGATTTTTATCCGGCTTTTCTGGATGAAGGAGAGGCTGTTTTGACAAAGGAGGAAAACCGTCTTTATAGAGATTTAGGGGGACTGCAAGGTATGTATAATCTGACGGGAATAAAAGATATACCACAGGAGCCTACATCCTTTCCAGATTTTGACTATAAACGGATGGGGGAAGAAACTGCAAAGTCTCTGGAAGGTATGGGAATATACCTAAATGAAGAAAAAGTAGGGGAAGTCATTACCCCGTCTGTCAACAATAACATGGGTATCATAGAGAGGAGGCGGCGTTAATGGGGCAAAGATAAACGGGAAACATATTGAGAAAGACTACGGATGCAGGCTGTTTGAAATTGAAATTGGAATCCCGGAAACCATCTCGAAAAGAGAACAGCTTCCTGGCAGCAACCAATACATAAATACAGGAAATCAAGGTATTTATGAGCAGCGCCCTATCCGTCTGGCCGGAGATTGTACCGGTGATTATGAGCAGTGGCTCAAACAGATTTCGGAGATTGCAGATGATATCAACGGAAAAGAAGTAACCCTGGAGCTGGATGCAGAACCGGGGTTTTATTATTACGGGATTGCTTCGGTATCTACAAAGAAGGAAAACGGCGTGATATCCACCTTTGAAATGAACATCCAGGCCGACCCATTTAAATATCAAAATTACCAGGCAGTCACGATTAGCCAGGCGACTAGTACAAAGATGGTTGTTCAGGGGGATTTTGAAACACCCTGTATCATAGAACTCACCCCCATAAACGATACCATATCCTTCACTATCAAGGGAGCAGCAAGAAATCCTGTTACCGGACAACCGGAGGATATTACCATTAAGAATCTAAAGCAAGGGAAAAAGGTCATCATAGACGGGGAAGCCTGCACCGTGCTGCAGGGCGTAACGAATAAGTTTGCAGATGCAGACATGTGGGAATTTCCTTCCCTGTTGCCAGGGAATAACACCCTTACCTTTTCCAGCGCTTTATGTGAAGTCACTATAAAATATAAACCACGTTATTTTTAAGGAGGAAAACAGTATGTTAAAAGGCAGTAAAAGTGTATCTTTAAGTTTTCAAAGCATGGTAGGGGACCAGGTAGCCATCTACATGAGTGCCCAGATTCTGGAAAACGGAAAAAGCAACTCGAACATGACCATTCAGGACCTGGAACTCTACGAAGCAAATAAGACAGAGTGCAGAAAAGATATGAATGAATTTAATAACATGCTCTGGGAGCTGGAAGACCAGAATGCGAAGGCAGAGGAACCAGGAACGGAGGAAATGGTATGAGAGTGAGCAATTTACAGATTTTGACCTTATCCAAAGCCATGCCGGACATCCGGAAGAAGATGCTGCCTATTAAATTGGGCTTTGCCATCAACAAGAATATCCAGGCAGTCAAAGGCATCTCGGAAGCCTACAACGAGGAGCAGGGAAAAATCCTGGATAAATACTGTAATAAGGACGAACAGGGGAATTACCTTGCAAAAGAGGACCGGTATGATATCACAGACTGGGACGGCTACAACAAGGAAATGAAAGAGCTTTTAAAAATCGAAAATGAGGTAGCTGTCCACACCATTCCATTGGAAGAAGTGGAAAAGTGCGGTACCGGAAAATTTGACACCTTAACACCAGAAGAGTTGGAACTTCTGGAATTTATGATTGAGGAATAAGCGAAAGGAGGGGCTTACATGCTTCGTATCCTGGACAAGAACAAAGCCCCTGTAAAAGGCTTACGGGTATATAAAGATTTGTGCATAGAGAGGGTCTTGGAACTGGATGATAAGACACTCTCTTTTTCTGTCCCATACCGCAACATCAGGGACAGCCTGGAGTTGGAAGGCTACATAGAGACCAAAACAGACCGGTTTGTGGTAAGGGAAATGAAAAAGTCCACAGACGGTTATGTAAATGTAGTGGCACAGCTGGATATGGAGGACCTGGAAGGGAAAGCCTTCCGGGTTTTTAAAACCACAGAGCAGACCATCCAGGCAGCCTTGCAGCTTGCCTTTGCCGGAACGGGATGGACGATAAAAGAAAGCTGCATCACAAAAAAGCGTACTCTGTCCATGTCCAACGTGTCTGCTATGGAGATTCTAAAGCAGGCATTAAAAACCTATCGGGCAGAGATTACCGTAGATTCTAAAGCACGTACAATCTCCATTTTTGAGTCGGTTGGACAGGACAAAGGAGCCTATTTTGCCAGCAAATTAAATTTAAAGAAGCTGACCGTGCAAAGCACCAGTTACGATTTCTACACAGAAATAGAACCTTACGGCAAAGACGGCCTCACAATCGAATCCGTAAACGGCGGTAAGAATTATGTGAGCAATTACCAGTACAGCAGCAAGAGCAAACGCCTGATCTGGAAGGATGAACGTTACACGGTACCGGAATCTTTAAAAGCAGATGCACAGGCAAAGCTCTTGGACATGAGCAAACCTTACAGCTCCTACAGCGCCGATATCATAGACCTGGCGAAACAGTCTGAGAAATACTCTATCTTAGAATACGGAATTGGGGACACCGTAACCATCCTGGATGGTATTACAGAGACCAGGGAGAAGCAGCGGATTGTTGGCATCAAAGAATATCCGGAGGAACCAAGCCGGAACACCTGCACCCTGGCAAATAAAGTCCTGACCTTTGATGAGCTGGCGCAAAAGTATGAGGATGCAGCCAATACGGTAGATAACATTACAAACGATAACGGGCAGATAGACGGGGACACCATAGACGGCATCCACAGCAGGCAGATTGTAGACCTGGAAAATGCCATTGTCCAGTCTGCAACGATTATAGACCTGACAACAAAATACTTGCAGGTAACCGGCAAATTAACCGCTGTAGAAGGTGAGTTCGGAAAGCTGACTGCCAATGTGGCCGAGTTTGAGCAGGCCACAATTCAGAAACTGGATGCCTTTGAAGCCACTATCCAGGACTTGAAGGTAACGGATTTAAGTGCCATGAATGCCAAAATCCAGGTGCTGGAAGCTACCAGTGCAAATATTAAGTCTCTGTTGTCTGGCAATGCAGGAATCGGGGACTTGCAGAACATCCACCTGACCTCTGCCAATGCGGTGATTGACAGCGCATTGATAAGAAATGCGGTTATGCAGACCGTAACCATTGGGGATTTGCTTGCCGGAACCATTAGTACAAATAAGTTCCGCATCCAGTCGGATGATGGCGGTATTTCCATTTCAGGGGCAACCCAGCAGTGGAGAGATGCCAAAGGCACAGTAAGGATGCAGGCCGGAAGAGATGCAAAAGGAGACTTTACCTTTTCCCTCTTTGACGCAACGGGCAAAGGCGTTTTGATAGATGCCACCGGAATTAAACCAGGAGCCATTGCAGATGGATTGATTGTTAATGACATGGTAGCCGACAACGCTGCCATTTCAGGGGACAAGCTGGATATTACCAGTGTGATTCAATCCATTAACGGAAGCAAGGAGACTATCAACAGCAGCCGTATCTGGTTCGATTCTAAAAGCCAGAATCTGAATCAAATATACAGCCAGATGTCCAATGACATTATCGTAGCCGGAAACGCTGCTGATGCCGCCCAGGATGCCGCGCAAAAAGCTCTGGACGCCATAGACGGGATAGATACCTTAGATGCCATTAGTGCAGTCCTAGACAACGAAGCTCATGTGGTGCACACCAATCCAGATGGTTCCGGTGGGGATTATTCTGGTGCTGTGACAAAAATAACGGTGTATTCTGGGGATGCAGACGTTTCCGGTCAGGCAACCTATGAGGTCTATAAGTCTGCTGGAATAACAGGGACATGGGATGCTAAGACACGCACCTACAGAGTAACCGGCATGACTACAGATAACGGATATGTAGATTTAGATGCTCTGTATGGCACAGGCGGAAAATACGCTGTTACCAGGACGGGTGCAAAGTTAAAAACAAGAACAGGGAAATACCTGGTGGTCCGTACCGGCGGTTCCCATATCCGAAAGAGATTTTCTGTAAGCAAAGCCAAGGATGGAAAGATAGGGGTATCTTATACCTTGCAGTGCAGCACTTTAGTTCTTCGGAAACAGCAAAATGGCACCTTACAGCCAGCATCCGTAACCTTTAGCGCCAAATACAATGACGGAACTTTCTTAACCGCCTACTCCGGCAGATACAAGATTGAGGAGAGTGTAGACGGAACCACTTATGTACAGAAATATCTCTCTGCAAAAGATGAAGCACAGAAAACCTATACCCCTTCCAGTTCGGGGCTGAAATCCATCCGCTGTACCCTCTACGCATCCGGCGGAGGTGGGGAACTGGACAGCCAGTCGGTGATTGTTCTGACAGATGCGGAAGGTCTAGCCGAGGATATCCAGGAAGTCCGTGAGGGGATGCAGGTGATTAAATCGGATGTGACAAATATCCAGACCGGCATGGAGGGAATACGGGCAAATATCTCCAGCATGAGCACAGAACTGACAGGGCTTACCGACAACACACTGCTGTACAACATCCAGTACAACGATAATGAAAATAACACCGTAACTCTAACCGCAAAGGTCTACAAAGATGGGAAAGACGTAACAAAGACCTTCCCAAGCCGGTGGTTTACCTGGTACGCAAAGAGTGAATCTGGGAACAAATATATCGGATATGGGTACGGGATAACGGTAAACAAGAACAACGTAGGCTTTGGAAGCACCTACATAGGGCGCTTTACTACCTACGAGACACGCCGCCTTACCACACGGAAAGGGGCATACTTAACCACCAGGACAAAGAAGTATCTCACAACCTGGGTGGAAAATTGAAAGGAGAAATGATATGGCAGACCAGATGATTAACGGATTACCAGTAAAGACAGCACCACAGGCAGGGGACAAGCTCTTAGTGATAGGGGCAGCGGAAGAACAATTGATTGATTATGATAAGCTGGCAGATGCTATCCTGAATAAACTGACAAGTAAATCATTTACTTTAGATCAGGGAACTATGACATTACTTGCTGCACTGAATGCACTAAATAGTAAAATAGAAAGAAGCGGTGGCGTATATGTTGATTTGGGCAGTTGCCTAAAAACAATTGGTTTAGAAATAAAAGAATATACCTGTGAAACATTATTAAAGGCAATGCCACGTAACACCTATCTTCGCTTTACATACAACAAAGAAAGAGATTTGAAGCATATTAGTAATTTACCTATCGAATACGGTCTTGTAAGTATCTTTGCTGGTAATACAGAGAACTACAATATCATTTTTGCTGTTAGCAACAGACAGTTAGGCGATATCTATTTATATGAACAAGATGCAAATATTAACGGAGATGATGGCTGGGTGAGGTTTGCAACCACACAAGTCATCAATGAATGATATTTAAGTTTCTTTTTCTCCATTTATCATAGTAATGTTTTTATATCCAAAAAGCCTGTATGAATAATAAGCATTTCAGAACTTTGTATAAAATTTGCACGAACTTCCCCGGTTTCCTGGTCTACAGACCACTCTTTCGTACCGGAGGTTCTGGCGACAAAGCCTCTGCCTGGGTCATAATGTGCTGCAACTACCTCATGAATCACTCCGGACGTATTGTCACATCCAACTATTATAGCGGAACGTTTCGCCCATGATACTTTTGGAATTTTTAAGGCAAGCCCTTTTCCAGAAGTGCCTAGGCTAATGTGTTTACAGCTCATACCAGAAGTTTTACTATTTAGTGCACGAGACACCTCCTGATTTTGGTATCATAAAAATATCAAAAAAACAGGAGGTGCCTTATGAAAACAGAGGTAATAACGGCTATCTTACAGCAGATGGCTCCGCATCTAAAGGAAAGCCAGATGGCAGAGTTAAAAGGGGCGTTGTATATTTGCCTACAGGATTATGAAATCAGGAAGAAACAGACAGACCTTGCAGTGTATGAGGATAATGCAAGTGTTTATTTAAGGAGATTCTTACTGGAAAGAGGGGCGGCTGGACTGTCTCAGGAAACTTTGGACAATTACAAGCTAACCTTGGAGATGTTTCTCCAGGCTACGAATAAGCCGGTGACGCAATACACAGATGAGGATATTATCTGTTATCTGGAAGTGTACAGGCGTGTAAGAAAGGTATCTTTTGCACGCATTAAAAACATGCAGAGCGCTATGAGCAGTTTCTTCGGCTGGCTTTGCCGGAGAAAGTATATACAGGCCAACCCAGTGGCACAGATGGACAGTATCAAAGTGCCAAAGAAAATAAAGCATCCCTTTACTGCAGAGGATATGGAAATCTTGCGTATAAACTGCCAGCAGCTAAGAGACATGGCTATTTTAGAGACTTTGTACAGCACAGCGGTAAGAGTTTCCGAACTGGCAGCCATGGACAGGACGGACATATCCTTTGTAAACAGGGATGTAACGGTAACAGGAAAAGGAAATAAACAAAGGGAAACTTATATCAATGCATCTATGGGGGTGTATTTAAAAATGTATCTAGAGAGTAGGACAGACAACAATCCGGCTTTATTCGTAAGTCTGAAAGCACCGCACAAAAGACTAAGCAAGAGGGGGATAGAAGCGCTAATAAAAAGAATTGGCATAGCTGCAGGGGTAGAAAACGTGCATCCGCACCGATTCCGGCGCACAGCGGCAACAGATTTATTAAGAAGAGGGATGCCGATAGAGCAGGTTAGTAAGTTATTAGGACATGTAAAACTGGATACTACACAGATTTATTGTACGGTAGACCAGGAATCGGTAAGAATGTCGCACAGAAAGTATTGTGCATAAATTTAAGGAGATAAGAAGGATATTACAAAAGTCCGGCCAGAGGTGGGGCTTTTTTACTATGCACAGAAGAAAAAAGAGAAGATAAAAAAGGGAAATGCGCTAAATAGTAATACTTACAATAAAAAACCAGCAACATTAAAAGGCTTAGAAACTTTTGCAGCAGATGTAAAACCAGGGCACTATATCATTACAGACGGATTAAGCATAGCCAAAGACTGGCCAATGAACGATACAAATACGCTGGCCGCAACATTACTGGTCATTGGAAACTTAAATAATCCATCCACCATGCAGGGCTACCGTGTTTATTTGCTTTTCACAAACAAAAAACAGTTCTTTGTCCTTACGCAATGGTGGAGCAAAGAAGATGTAAAAGCAGACAACTGGAGAAAGATAGATTTAAATGTTATTAATTAAGTATTTCCACTTTTTCTCCTGCACCAAGATTGCAATTTTTATAGGAGAAGGTATTTTTGCTTATTTCTAACCGTCCAATAATCAAATTTCCATATGGGCCACAGGCAGCAACAATATCACACATATCCGTGCTTTGCTTGCAAATGAACCCTCTGGAACTAGAAGAAATCTTACCTCCTGTTAAATCAGAAATTACATCATTGGAGCGACCATGAAAAAACCACACATCACTGTCTTTGTGCTTTTTAAAATTATCTAGTAATTCTTTTAACGTGTACACACAAATCGGAGAATTACTATTTAGTTCACAAAAGAAGAGTTTATACCAAAGGACATCTGCAAAGATGCCTTTTGTTATAGATTTTTCGGAAAGGAGGAAAAGAATTGCGGTTTGAAAAAGAAGTAAACATATACGGAGATGAAGCCGTGCTGAAACGCTTCAAGGCAGCGGAAACCAGCATAGCAGTTGTGCAGGGGAATATATCCGCTATCATCTCCGAATCAGAGTTAGTAGAATTGGTAAACAGCAAGGCAACTATGTACAGCAAACTTGCATCCGCAGTCATGGATATCAAAAGCCTTACCATCAATTTCTCCGACTTGACCACGAAATACAATACTGTTTCTGGCCAGTACACCGCCCTGGACAGCAAAGTGGCACAGTATAAGCTAAGTGTAGATGGATTGTCGGCAGATATTGCGGCAGTGCAGCAGGACTTAAATAAAAATTACAGTACCACAACTGAAATGAATGCTGCTATTAAAGCGAATGTATCAGAGATATCTGCAGAATTGTACGCTGTTAAAACGAACCTGAGCAACAACTATTCCACCACCAGCGCCATGAATGCAGCCATTAAAGCTAAAGTAGATGCCTTGTCCTTGTCGGTGTCCTCTACCTACTCTAAAAAAACAGACCTGACAGCGGCTACCAGCAGGATAAGCACACTAGAGACATGGAGAAAGGAAGCCAGCTTACAGATAACAGACAGCGCGATTGTAAGCACAGTCATATCCTCTTCCTCATACAAAAACAGTGTAAAATCTATGATCACTCAGACAGCGGATGAAATCCGTATGAAGGCAGCAAGGATATCCTGGAGCAGCACTTACTCCAGCATGACATCAGACGGAAAATTAACCTGTACCAGTGGGAAAATCGGAGGATGGACCATAGGAAGTAATGCTCTATACAGCGGAATGACCTCTTACGGAGACACTGCACACAACGGAGTGTGGCTTGGAACCAACGGCATAGCCTGTGGAAAAGGCAGATTTAAAGTAAATACAGCTGGAGATGTCTATTGCAATGATATCAACGCCGATAGAATCAACTGTACTGGATTTTATGCGGATGGAAGTGTAACTTTTTACGTTCAGGATGTTTGGAACCAGGGGCTTTACACTAATGGAAAATTGACTTGCCAGACAGGTTTTTATTGCGGGCATGATATTTATGCAGAAGGAAGAATTGCAACACCTAACTGGGCTTCCCCTTCGGATGCAAGATTAAAAGCAAATGTAGAGGATGTTTCGGAGGCAATGGCAAGGGCATTGCTTCGGGATATGCAGCCGAAAACATATTATCTAAGAAAAGAATATGGAACAAGGCGTATTGGATTTATTGCACAGGACGTCCAGGCAGTATTGCAGAGAAATGGTCTGGATAACACACTTTTTGTAAAAAACATCACGAATCCTGAGACGGGAGAGCAGTTCTTAGGATTGGACTATATCGACATGATAGCGGTATTGTGGAAAGGCATACAGATGCTGGATCAGGAAATACAGAAACTAAAGGCGTGTAAGTAAAGGAGGTATATATGGAAATCAGAGCAAGACCTTAACGGGTCTTATTTTATTGCAGAAAAAAGAAAGGAAAGTGAGGATATGAAGAAAATGAATTATGCAGATGCGATTATTGACGGCTACAATGCGGCAGTTGGTGCAATTGTAGCAGTGTTATCTTACATTTTAGGAGAACACTGGGTATTGTTTGTAGCCTTCCTCCTGCTCAATGTAGCAGATTGGCTCACAGGATGGATGAAAAGCCGCATGGCGGGGAAAGAAAATTCTATGAAGGGCTGGAAAGGTGTTTTGAAGAAGCTGGGATACTGGCTCATGATTATGGTAGCGTTTGGAGCAGGTGCTGTATTTATTGAAATAGGAAAGACTATAGGAATTGACCTGGGGATTACAACACTCCTGGGATGGTTTGTTCTGGCCAGTTTGTTAATAAATGAAATCAGGTCCATCTTAGAGAATTTTGTAGAAGCTGGATTTAATGTACCTAGGATATTAATTAAAGGCTTAGAAGTAGCAGATAAAGTTGTGAATAAGGATAACCAGGAGGGCGAATAAAGCCCTCCATTTTGTTGCGCCGGCGTAACCGGCAGAAAGGAGAACATTATGGGTTATACAGAAACAGACATGGAAATGATTAAAAGCTTTGCGTATGGTTACACGCCAGAACAGGTAGCAGAAAGCTATGGTATTTCGGTGGAGGATGCCAGAAACATGCAGAAAAACAATGCAAAGGAAATTGAAGAGAGAAAAGCAGAGCTTACAAAAGGAGGGTATATGTAATGGCATTAAAAGGAATTGATGTAAGCCAGTGGCAGGGAAACATTGATTGGCAGAAGGTAAAAGGTGCAGGCGTACAATTTGCCATGCTCCGTGCCGGATATGGCCGGAATAACTTAGATACAAAATTCCATAGAAATGCCCAGGGAGCGGCAGCGGCAGGAATCCCAGTTGGATTGTACTGGTTTTCCTATGCCTTAAATGTGGAGATAGCAAGAAAGGAAGCTCAGTATGCTGTAGAGCTGGCAAAGAAATATAAAATCACCTGGCCAATTGCTTATGACCTGGAATATGATACCGTATCCTACGCAGTCAAGAATGGCGTGACCATTACAAAATCCCTGGCTACACAGATGGCTATTGCATTTTGTGAAGAGATTAAACGTCTGGGATATATCCCTATGGTTTATACAAATCTTGATTATCTGAACCGATATTTTGATAGAAGCAAGCTCCCATATGATCTGTGGTATGCACAATATGCATCCACGGCCTCTGTAGCAGATAAGGAAATCTGGCAGTACAGCAGTAAGGGAAGTGTGCCTGGGATTGCAGGGAATGTGGATATGAACCATGGGTATAAAGATTATGGAAATGGCGGAGATTCTAAGCCGGATCCAGCACCAACACCAAGCCCTGCTCCATCCGGCACAACATTAAATCTGGCAGTTGCAGTTATGCAGGGTAAATATGGTGCAGGACAGGATAGAAAGAACGCCCTTGGTACCAGATATCAGGAAGTGCAGGACTTTATTAATCATATTGCAAGTGCCTCCACAGACACTTTGGTAGCAGAAGTGATGCAGGGTAAATATGGAAACGGAGAAACCAGAAAAACTGTACTGGGAGGCAGATACAAAGCTGTGCAAGATAAGATTGACGGAAAAGGCAGCGGAGCTGTGTATTATACAGTACGAACAGGAGATACCTTATCTGGTATTGCTGCTAAGTATGGAACTACTTACCGGAAAATCGCACAGATGAACGGTATTGCAAATCCAAATAAGATTTATGCTGGGCAGAAAATTAGGGTAAAATAAAAGAAAAATCCTCCCAGACTGGCAATCTGGGAGGGAATATTGTATCATCTTATTATATAGATAAAAACACACATCTAGGTTACTGATGTAAGGACCGCCATATTGGCTGATAATCACCTGCGCTGCTCTGGCATCAGGTTTTTTGATATTGATAGGAAACTGCAGTCGTTTTTCATAATTCCACATCTTTTAACACACTCCTTCCCAAGGCCAGGGCTGCATGACCCAATCCCAGCACTGTCTGCAGTTTTCGCTGTCGCTGTCCAGTGTGAGAGGACCGAAGCGGGCTGCATATTCTTTCAGAAGCTCTTTCCGGAGCGCTGTATTTTCACAAAAATAAGCCATAGCATCGTCGTCGTCCGGGTGGGTATCCAGATAAAGAGTCATGTCGTTCACTGCGAAACTGACCTGGTTAATCATAGAGAAAAGTTCCGCCTGAGAACAGGAACGGGGATTTTTCATCGTCTGACACCTCGCTTTCCGCAAAATGGTTTGCAAAGTTCCGGAAAAATAGTACCCATGGGAAATGCTTTGCATAAATCAAAAACAGTAGAGAACTGCTGGCAGGGAACATAGGCCATAGTAAGAGGCAAATGGTCCGCATGTGTGTAAATTCCTGTATTGTCTACCCGGTCTGAGCAGCCGCAGCCTGAAGAAACCGGAGCGCTTTTCCGGACAGCCTCACGGGGCATAACCCGGCAGGAACGGCAGGCATTATAATGCATTCGATAATTATCCATGATTCAAACCTTTCTGTCTATGTTTTCACAGAACAAAGAGAGAGTTCTGTTACATTCTTATTTTATGGCAATCTGGTAAAAAAGTGAGAAAAAGTATTGACTTTTTGGATAACATCCATTATAGTACAAATATAGATTAAACAAATGTTTAATTGTTAAAGAAATATTGAATGAGAAAGGAGTACTTATCATGAAAAAAACTTATAAAATCGAAGTAGACTGCGCAAACTGTGCAAATCTGATGGAGGAAGCTGCAAAGAAAACAGCCGGTGTTGCAAATGCAACGGTAAACTTCATGGCACTGAAAATGATTGTGGAGTTTGAAGAAGGCCAGGAACCGAAAAAGGTTATGAAAGAAGTTTTAAAGGCATGTAGAAAAGTAGAGCCTGACTGTGAAATTGAGTTTTAAACAAAGATGATAAGGGTGTGGGGATGCTGCGGTAAGTGCATCCCCTTCAAAATTTAAAAAAGATAAGAAATTCCTATACAAAAAAAGTAGATATGGGATATAATAAAGCGAAAGGAGAAAATTATGAGTAAAAAGCAGAAAAAAATGCTGATACGAATTGTGATTACGGCTGTGATGGTTCTTATTCTGCAGTTTATATCTGTGTCGGGTCTGCTGCAGCTGGCTTTGTATCTGGCTGCTTACCTGATAATCGGATATGATATTTTAAGAAAAGCGGGGAAGGGAATTTTAAACCGCCGGGTATTTGATGAGAACTTTCTTATGGCCATTGCCACAGTAGGAGCTTTTGCTCTGGCAATTTATTCCGGAAGCGGAGATTATAACGAAGCCATTGCGGTTATGCTGTTTTACCAGATTGGTGAATTGTTCCAGAGTTATGCAGTAGGCAAAAGCCGGAGAAATATCAGTGCACTTATGGATATCCGGCCGGATTATGCCAACATAGAGCGGGACGGGAAATTGGAAAAAACAGACCCGGACGAGGTGGCTGTAGACAGTATTATTGTGGTGCAGCCGGGAGAAAAAGTACCTCTGGACGGCATTGTTTTAGAGGGAACTTCCAGCTTAAATACCAGCGCTCTGACGGGAGAAAGTCTTCCAAGGGATGTAAAAGCGGGCGACGAGATTATCAGCGGCTGCATTAATATGACGGGCGTGCTGCGAATCAGAACCACAAAGGAATTTGAGGAATCTACAGTTTCTAAAATTCTGGAACTGGTGGAAAACTCCAGTTCACGGAAATCCAAATCCGAGAACTTTATTACCAAATTTGCCAGAGTTTATACGCCGGCTGTCTGCTATGGAGCCCTGGCTCTTGCCGTGCTTCCGCCGCTGATTCAGCTGCTGTTTCTGGGGCAGGAGGCTGCTTGGAGCATGTGGATTTACCGTGCGCTGACTTTCCTGGTTATCAGCTGTCCCTGTGCACTGGTTATCAGTATTCCGCTCAGTTTTTTTGCCGGTATCGGCGGAGCCAGTAAAGCGGGTGTACTGATTAAAGGTTCGAATTACATGGAAACACTGTCTCAGGCGAAATATGTGGTTTTTGATAAAACAGGAACTCTGACCCAGGGAGTCTTTGAGGTCACGGGAATTCATCACAATAAGATGGAAGAGGCCAAGCTTTTAGAATATGCCGCTTTGGCAGAATGTGCGTCTTCTCATCCTATCAGTAAGAGTCTTCAGAAGGCTTATGGAAAAGAAATTGACAGAAGCCGGGTAGAGGACATTCAGGAAATCAGCGGAGAAGGAATCCTGGCAAAAGTAGACAAAAGAGAAGTGGCAGCCGGAAACAGTAAGTTAATGAAACGTCTGGGAATTGCATATCGTGACTGTCACAAAGTGGGAACCATTATTCATATGGCTGTGGACGGGGCTTATGCGGGACACATTGTAATTTCCGATGTTATAAAGCCAAATGCGGAAAAAGCAGTCAAAAGGCTGAAAAAATCAGGCGTGGAAAAAACCGTTATGCTCACCGGAGATGCGAAAGCAGTAGCCGAACAGGTTGCGGAAACACTTGGGATTGATGAAGTTTACAGCGAACTTCTGCCTGCAGGAAAAGTGGAAAAGGTAGAAGAACTGTTGGCGAAGAAAGGGACAAAAGCGAAGCTGGCCTTTGTGGGAGATGGTATCAATGACGCTCCGGTGCTGACACGGGCAGATATCGGAATTGCCATGGGCGCCATGGGCTCTGATGCAGCCATTGAAGCTGCAGACGTGGTATTGATGGATGATGACCCGATGAAGATTTCAAAGGCCATCCGGATTTCCAGAAAATGTCTGGGTATTGTATACCAGAATATTGTGTTTGCCCTGGTGATTAAATTTGCCTGTCTGGGACTGGGGGCCCTGGGAATTGCCAATATGTGGTTTGCCATATTTGCTGACGTAGGCGTTATGGTGATTGCGGTACTGAATGCCATCCGGGCTCTGCGCGTGCAGAATCTTTAGTACAAAAGAGGGAGATTGAAATGAAACTAAGTGAATTACAAATCGGAAGTACGGCCACCATACTTGCCGTAGGAGGAACCGGGGCTTTGCGCCAGCACTTCCTCGATATGGGGCTGATACAGGGAACCGAGGTCACGGTTGTAAAGTATGCGCCTATGGGAGACCCCATAGAACTGCGCATACACGGCTACGAACTGACCATACGTCTGGAAGATGCCGGGAATATTGAGATTAGCAAAGCTCATGAGCCCAAAGCGGCAACGGTGAAAAAGCCGGGACCGGAAAAACATCATCCCGGATACGGAGAAGGGGGAAAATATCACGACAGAAAGCAGGAAAATCCTTTGCCGGAGAGTGAAACCCTGACCTTTGCCCTGGTGGGAAACCAGAACTGCGGAAAAACTACGCTGTTTAATCAGTTGACTGGTGCCAAGCAGCATGTGGGAAATTTTCCGGGTGTGACTGTGGACCGCAAGGACGGCATTATCCGGGGGCATGCCAACACACTGATTACGGATTTGCCGGGAATTTATTCCATGTCACCTTACAGCAGTGAGGAAATAGTTACCCGTGAATTTGTTATCGGAGAAAAGCCAAAAGGCATTATCAATATTGTGGATGCTACCAATATTGAGCGAAATCTCTATCTGACCATGCAGCTTTTGGAATTGGGATTTCCCATGGTTGTGGCATTGAATATGATGGATGAGCTGAGAGAAAACGGCGGTTCTGTCATGGTGAACGAAATGGAGGCAGCCCTTGGCGTGCCGGTGATTCCCATTTCTGCGGCAAAGGGAGAAGGCATTGAAGAATTAATCCGCCATGCCATTCATGTGGCGAAATACCAGGAAAAGCCTTTGAAGATGGATTTTTGCAGCAAAGAAGAAGGGATTCACCGGGGAATTCATGCCGTCATGCACCTGATTGAGGACCATGCCGGACAGGCAGGTATTCCCGTCCGGTTTGCGGCCAGTAAGGTAATGGAGGGAGACGGTAAGCTGTTGGAACAGCTGCATCTTACCGAGCAGGAGAAAAATCTTCTGGAAGATATTGCCAGACAGACGGAAGTAGAAACAGGTATGGATCGCGCGGCTGCTGTGGCGCAAATGCGGTTTAGCTACATTGAGGATGTGTGCAGCGGAACCATCATCAAGCCCAAGGAAAGCAAGGAGCGTATCCGAAGCCGGAAAATGGACCATTTCCTCACCGGAAAATATACAGGAATCCCTGCTTTTATTGGCATTATGGGAATTGTGTTCTGGCTTACTTTTAATGTCATTGGTGCATTTTTGCAGGGCCTTTTGGAAAATGGAATCACAGCCCTGACTGAGCTGGCGGATAAGGCTATGACAGCAGCTCATGTGAACAGTGTGATACATTCCCTTATAATTGACGGTATTTTCAACGGTGTGGGCAGTGTGCTCAGCTTCCTGCCTATTATTGTGACCTTGTTTTTCTTTCTGTCTATTCTGGAGGACAGCGGTTATATGGCAAGGGTGGCCTTTATTATGGATAAACTGCTGCGTAAGCTGGGGCTTTCCGGCAGAAGTATTGTTCCCATGCTCATTGGATTCGGATGTACTGTACCGGGCGTTATGGCCAGCCGGACTCTTCCTTCCGAGAGGGACAGAAAGATGACCATTTTGCTGACACCGTTTATGAGTTGTACGGCAAAACTTCCCATTTATGCTTTTTTCACGGCTGCCTTCTTTCCAAAGTATGAAGCGCTGGTTATGATTTGCCTGTATGTGTTTGGGATTGTTATGGGAATTGTCATGGCGCTGGTATTCAAGAAAACAGCATTTAAGGGAGAAGCTGTGCCCTTTGTTATGGAGCTTCCCAATTACCGTATGCCGGGAGCGAAAAATGTGGGACATCTTCTGTGGGATAAGGCCAAGGATTTCCTGCAGAGGGCCTTTACCGTTATTTTTGTCGCTACCATTGTCATTTGGTTTTTGCAGAATTTCGATACCGGACTGAATATGGTATCAGATTCTCAGGACAGTATTCTGGCACTGGCAGCCGGCTGGCTGGCGCCTTTGTTTGCACCGGTGGGATTTGGAGACTGGAGAGTTGTGACTGCCTTAATTTCCGGTTTCCTGGCAAAAGAAAGCGTGGTTTCCTCGCTTACTGTATTGTTCGGAAGTACCGCCGTTTTACAGAGCAGCCTGAGCATTGCCGGAGCGGCAGCCCTTCTGGTGTTCTGCCTGTTGTACACTCCCTGCGTAGCAGCCATTGCTTCGGTGAGACGCGAGCTGGGCGGCAAATGGGCAACAGCCATGGTACTGGGCCAGTGTGTGATTGCCTGGATAGCAGCCTTTGTGATTTACCAAATTGCGCTGTTGTTTTAGGGATTTTTAGAAAAAGATACTTACATAGAGAAGTGAATACAGGAGAAGCTGCCGCGTGCAAGAACTGCTATGGGACAGCTTCTTCGCTTTTATCCGAACAAATGCTCAATCAGAATTTTAAGACCAATGAGAATCAGAATGACACCTCCGGCAATTTCAGCGTATTTTCCTAATTTTCCGCCTATCCGGTTCCCCAGAAATACAGCAGCGAAGCTGATGACAAAGGTAGTGGCGGCAATAAGACAGACGGCAGGCAGAATGCTTACCTGCAGGAAGGCAAAGCTGATACCTACAGCCAGGGCGTCAATGCTGGTAGCAATGGCAAGGAGCAGCACCTCTTTTCCGGAAATGCTGTCCACGCAGGCTTCGCATTCGGCCCCGGCTTCTTTGGATTCCCGAATCATGTTAAGACCGATAAATCCCAGTAAAAAAAAGGCAATCCAGTGATCCACAGAGGTAATCAGGGCCTCAAAATGGGTGCCCACCCACCAGCCCAATAAGGGCATAAGTCCCTGAAAGAGACCGAAAGCCAGAGCCAGTAAAAAGGCATATTTTTTTACGTTTTTTTTCAGGGAGATTCCCTTGGCAAAGGAGACGGCACAGGCATCCATGGCAAGTCCCACTCCTACAAAAAATACGGCTGTTAAACTCATAATGGTTCCTCCTTTTTTCATTTCAGGTATATGGATAAGGCAGTGCGCCTGCTTCGGGCAAATAAAAAGAGACTTGTCCACACAAAATCTGCGTGGATAAGTCTCGTTATTACCCATAATTGAAAATATGAGATGTATTTCCAACTATCTGCATATAAAAGACCGGGAATAAATCCTCTGGTTTTATATACAGACCGACAAAACACAGCCAGTAAATTTTGCCGGTTACACTGCACCAGATGAAAGGTTCATCAATATGTTGATACAGTGACTTCTGACGAAGCTAACTACTCCCTTATACAACTTTAGTATCATAACGGATAAAAACATAATTGTCAATAGAAACAGCAGGAAGTTTATAATTGTATGCAGGAAATCTCCATCATTTCTTCAATCATTTTATGAAGGGTTTGTGCCTTTCTGGAAAGACTGGCGCGATAGTAAGTTTCCTTGCCGTCTCTTCGGGATTCAATCAGTCCGCTGCTGCGCAGAAGGCGAAGGTGATGAGCTACAGCAGGACTGCTCATTTCCATCATGGCAGAAATATTAATTACACATTCTTCACAATGACATAAAATCCAAAAAATGCGGATACGCGTAGGATCGCTTAACTGTTTGAAAATGGAAGATACAAGTTCAAAATTTTCTGTGGCAGGCATGTGATTTAAAAGCTGCTCTTTTGACTGTCCATGCTGATGTGGTAGTGTCGTGTGTTCCATAGTAAAATCCTCCTTACATTCTGTTATATAGTGTAACATAGATTTCCCGTTTGGAAAACACCCTTGCATAAAGCAGCCTGTTTTTGTTAAAATAAAATCAGGCAATACAAAAAGGTGATGATTTGATATTTATGAAACGCATTTTAAAGAAGACATGGGCAGTACTCAGATATAATTTAGGAAGTCTGCTTTTATTTGAAACCGGGTACAGAATTGCTTCTTTTTTTCTGGTTATGCAGCTGACCCACAGAGCAGTGAATTTTTCTTTGAAAAAACAGGAATTCAGTTATCTGACGGCGGAAAATTTTGTGCGTTTTCTCTCTTCTCCGCTGTCGATTCTGCTTTTGCTGTTTTTACTGCTGCTTATTCTTCTGCTTTTTCTGATTGAAGTTTCCAGTCTGTTGTCCGGTTTCCTCTGTTCTTATCAGAAGCAGAAAATTTATGCCAGTGATATGCTGCTTTTAGGCATTAAGAGAACTTTTGCTTTTTTGAGACACAGCCGGATATCCTGGATTTTTGGGGCGGCTCTTAGCGCACCGTTTTTCAATGCTTATTTTGTGGCCAGAGAAATTTCTTATATTCGGGTGCTGGAATTTACGGCCATTCAGATTTACAAGGCGGTAAAGCCTTCGTTTCTCCTGTATCTGGCTGTGGGCATTTTGCTTTTGATTTCTTTTCTCTGTGTTTTCACTCTGCCCTATGCCGTTCTGGAAAAGGAAAAGAACAGGCGGGCCATGCAAAGAGGCCTGGAACTGCTGCAAACACAGTGGAAAAAGACACTGTCCGGCTTTCTTGTACTCCATGTGCTGATGGCAGTCTTTATTGCGGCAGTCTATCTTGCCGCTATGGCGGTTATGACAGTCTGGGTGTTTCTCGGCGTGACCGGAGGAGAGAAGGTGACCCGGGTACTGATTTACAGCGGAGACGTGAATATGGCGCTGGGGGTCTTTGCAGGGGCTGTGCAGCTTACCGTAAGCCTGGCTTTTGTGTATGTGCTTTACGCCAGGTTTCATGTGCAGTCTAAAGAAGAAGTGGCGCTTTACCGGCTGATGGAGCACTATGCCTGGTTTTCCAAAGTGGGAAGGAGAAAGGCGGCGGCCATACTGACCGCAGTATTTGTACTGTGTGAGGGAGGATATCTGGGACTCTTGGCAGCGGGGCATGATGTTTCTCTGGATACGCTCACTGCGGATATGGGGATTACGGCTCACAGAGGCGGGGCCAGAATGGCCCCGGAAAATACCATAAGCGCCCTGGCTTATGCCATAGATGCAGGCGCAGACTGGGCGGAAATTGATGTGCAGGAGACAAAAGACGGAAAGCTGATACTCCTGCATGACGATTCCCTGAAACGGACGGCAGGGGTCAATAAAAAGGTCTGGGAGATGACACTGGCCCAGATCGAAAAGCTGGACGCAGGCTCCAGTTTTCACCAGAAATTCCGGGGAGAAAAAATCCCGACTCTGGAGGAGGTCTTAAAATTTTGCAAAGGAAGACTGGACTTAAATATAGAGATTAAGTATAATGGTAAAAACAGAGGAATTGTTCATAAGGTTGTCCGCGCAATTCGGGAAAATGGTTTTGAGGATTATTGTGTGGTGACTTCTATGAATTATGGATTCCTGGAGCAGATAAAGGAGACGGCTCCGGAAATCCGTACGGGATACATTATGACAATGACATACGGCAGCACAGCCAACATTACGGCCGCTGATTTTTTCAGCGTGAAGCACACTTATGTGACAGAGTCGTTTGTAAAAGAAGCTCATGGAATGGGGAAAGAGATTCATGCGTGGACAGTGAATTACAGGGGAGATGTCCGGCGCATGATAGATATGGGAGTGGACAATATCATTACAGACGACCCGGTTATGGTGCGGAAGGTGCAGGGCCGGGAAAGCGGCAGTCAGACCGGGTACCGGGAACTGCTGGGCTATGCCCTTGGAATTTAGCGGGAGGAAGTAAATGCCAAAAAAAGAAAAAAAGGGGAAAGTGTTCAAGGCAGAGTATTATGATTTCAATCTGGTGGCAGTCGTTATTCTGCTGATTTGCTTTGGACTGGTTATGCTTTATAGTACCAGCGCTTATACGGCGTTGGTGAAAGATAATAATGACATGGCGTATTTTGCCAAGCAGGCTATTATCAGTGCCTGCAGTATCGTAGGCGCGCTGGCAGTCTCAAAGCTGGATTACCATTTGCTGTACTATGTCAGCGGAATGATTTACTGGGTTTCTATGGGACTGATGGCTTTGGTAAAATTCAGCCCTATGGGAGTCGAGGTAAACGGCGCCAAAAGATGGCTGAATTTCGGTATCGATGCGCTGCAGTTTCAGCCTGCAGAGGTGGCAAAGATTGCGGCCATTACGTTTATTCCCTGTCTGATTATGAAGATGGGAAAAGAGGTGGCTACAAGAAAAGGCTTCTGGAAGCTCATGGCTTACGGAGGCGGCCTGGCGGCGGCAGCGTTGATTTTTACCGATAACCTGAGTACCGCCATCATCATCGGCGCTATTACCGGATTTATGATTTTCATTGCCCACCCCAATCAGAAAATGTTTCTGCGTATCATTCTGGTTCTGGCAGTGCTGCTGCTAGTGGGAAGAATTGTTCTGCAGATGACACTGGGAGATATGCAGCTGGATATGACCAATGTGGACAGCTTCCGTCTGAAGCGTGTGCTGGTATGGCTGAATCCGGAGCAGTATTCTTCTGCCGGAGGTTATCAGATTATGCAGGCCTTGTATGCCATTGGAAGCGGGGGCTTTTTTGGCAAGGGACTGGGGAACAGTGTACAGAAGCTGGGGCCTGTACCAGAGGCGCAGAATGATATGATTTTCTCCATCGTGTGCGAGGAACTGGGTGTATTCGGCGGTCTGGTTATTATTGTGCTGTTTGGCTATCTGTTGTACCGCCTGTTCTTTATTGCCCAGAATGCCAGGGATTTTTACGGTTCTTTGATGGTCAGCGGAATTATGGTGCACATTGCTTTGCAGGTTATTTTAAATATCTGCGTTGTGTTAAACTGGATACCCACCACCGGAATCACCCTTCCTTTTGTCAGTTACGGCGGTACGTCCATTGTGTTTTTGATGGCAGAGATGGGCATTGCCCTCAGCGTTTCCAGACAGATTTATTTTGGAAAATAAAAGGGTTGACAAACAGGGGCAAAGAGGATATACTTTGAACATCAAAATAATAAAGCAAACAATTCCATGGCAATGGAAAAAAATAAGTAATTTAAAGGAGACAGAAAACGATGTTAGAAAAAATGAGAGAAATTATTGCAGAACAGTTAAATTGTGATGGAGACAGCATTACCCCGGAAACTTCCTTTAAAGAAGATTTGGGAGCAGATTCTCTGGATTTATTTGAACTGGTTATGGCGCTGGAAGATGAATATTCCATTGAAATTCCTTCTGAGGAGCTGCAGGAACTGACTACCGTAGGTTCTGTAATCGAATATCTGAAAACAAAAGGTGTAGAAGAATAAAAAAAGAGGCTGCTGCATGAAGTGCAGAAGAAAATCCGGCACTTCATGGAACAGCCCATATTTTTAGGTTAATATTTTGAATAACAAAATATTTTATATACAAAGGAGTGTGCAATGGGAAAGACAGCGTTTCTATTTCCGGGACAAGGCGCCCAGTATGTAGGCATGGGCAGAGATTTTTATGAAAATATGGCGGTGTGCAGACAGGTGATGGACCTGGCCGGACAAATGGCAGGACTGGATGTGAAGAAAATCTGCTTTGAAGAAAAGGAGAAAATTCATATTACCGAATACACCCAGATTGCTATGGTGGCCGTAGAGGCAGCCATTTTGAAAGCTTTGGAAGAAGAGGGGATATTTCCGGAGGCAGCCGGAGGATTGAGCCTGGGAGAATATGGAGCTGTGCTTGCAGCCGGGGTGATGTCTCTGGAGGATGTTTTTTCTCTGGTGCGCAAGCGGGGCATTTATATGCAGGAAGCCGTTCCTTTTGGCGGGGCTATGGCAGCGGTGCTGGGACTTTCCGGGAAGCAGGTGGAAGACATCTGTGAGGCAGAGCCGGGTATGGTGTCTGTAGCCAATTACAACTGTCCGGGACAGGTGGTGATTACCGGAGCCTCTCAGGCTGTGGAAGAAGTTGCCGAAAAGCTGAAAAAAGCAGGAGCCAGAAGAGTGCTTCCCCTACAGGTATCCGGGCCTTTTCATTCTCCCATGCTTGCGGAAGCAGAAGAAAAGTTAAGAAGCGCTTTGCAGGAAATCAAGGTGCAGAAGCCGGGGATTCCTTATACCGCCAATGTGACGGCGCAGTATGTAAGAGAGGCCGGTGAGGTGAAAGAACTTCTGGCTCGTCAGGTCTCTGCTCCGGTACGGTGGCAGCAGTGTGTGGACACCCTTCTGTCTGATGGTGTAGAGACTTTTGTAGAAGTAGGACCGGGAAAAACCCTCACCGGATTTGTGCGGAAAATAGACAAAAATGCCAGGGTACTGCAAGTGCAGACCATAGAAGATTTTCAAAATCTGGTAAATATCTGGAAAGAAAGGTAGGAAATTGGAGTGATGTTAGAAGGAAAAGTGGCATTGGTAACCGGAGGCGGCAGAGGCATTGGACGCGCCATTGCCCTAAAGCTGGCTGCATACGGGGCGGCTGTGGCGGTAAATTACTGCGGCTCTAAGGAAAAAGCGGAAGAGGTGGCAGACTTGATTTTAAAAAACGGAGGAAAAGCCAAAGTCTATGCCTGTAATGTAGCAGATTTTCAGGCTAGTAAAGAGATGACAGAGCAGGTGATAAAGGATTTTGGGGGGCTGGATATTCTGGTCAACAATGCAGGCATTACCAGGGATAATCTGCTGATGAAGATGTCAGAAGAAGAGTTCGACATGGTTCTCAATACCAATTTAAAGGGAACCTTTCACACCATGCGCCATGTGTCCCGGTATATGTTAAAGCAGAGAAAAGGAAAGATTATCAATATTTCTTCTGTGTCCGGGATTCTGGGAAATGCAGGACAGGCCAATTATGCAGCCAGCAAAGCCGGGGTTCTGGGTCTTACAAAGACAGCGGCAAGGGAGCTGGCCTCCCGGGGTATTACAGTAAATGCCATTGCGCCGGGATTTGTGGAAACCGACATGACAAAGGTGCTGAAAAAGGAAGTTCAGGAGGCAGCCTGCAGCCAGATTCCCCTGGGACATTTTGGAAAAGCAGAGGACGTGGCGGAAATGGCTGCATTTCTGGCTTCGGATAAGGCAGCTTATATTACGGGACAGGTATTTTGTGTAGACGGCGGCATGAGCATGTAGGAGGAAAAAATGAGAAGAGTAGTTATAACCGGAATGGGAGCCATTACACCTCTTGGGTTAAATGTGGAGGAATACTGGCAGGGATTAAAAGAAGGGCACACAGCCTTTGGTGAAATCACAAAGTTTGACAGCAGTGCATATAAAGTACATTTGGCAGCCGAAGTGAAAGGCTTTCAAGGAAAAGAATATATGGATTTTAAGGCGGCAAAGCGTATGGAACTTTTCTGCCAATATGCGGTGGCAGCAGCAAAAGAAGCGTTGGAACAATCGGGGCTTGATATGGAACAGGAAGATGCTTACCGGGTGGGCTGTTCCATTGGGTCCGGCATTGGAAGTCTGCAGACAGTAGAACGGGAACACCAGAAGCTTTTGGAAAAAGGGCCCAATCGTGTGAATCCCCTTATGGTGCCCATGATGATTTCCAACATGGCGGCAGGTAATGTGTCCATTCAGTTCGGACTGAAAGGCAAAAGTCTGAATGTGGTGACAGCCTGTGCATCCGGCACCCACTGTATCGGCGAAGCGTATCGGAGTATACAGGCCGGAGACGCGGAAGTAATGGTAGCAGGCGGCGCAGAATCCTGCATTACCCCGGTGGGTGTGGCAGGTTTTTCCGCCCTGACCGCCTTGTCTGTATCTGCAGACCCCAAACGCTGTTCCATTCCTTTTGACAGGGAAAGAGACGGATTTGTCATGGGCGAAGGAGCCGGAGTTCTGGTACTGGAGGAGTTGGAGCATGCCAAAAAGAGAGGGGCAACGATTCTGGCAGAAGTGTTGGGGTACGGCGCTACCAGCGATGCTTATCACATTACCTCACCCAGAGAAGACGGCGAAGGGGCAGCTAAGTGCATGGAATACGCCTTGAAAGAGGCGGGTATTCCTTTGGAAAAGATTTCTTATATCAATGCCCACGGAACTGGAACACACCACAATGATTTGTTTGAGACAAGAGCCATTAAGAAACTCTTTGGTGAGCATGCTTATGAAATGAAAGTCAATTCCACAAAATCCATGATTGGGCATCTTCTGGGTGCAGCAGGAGCTGTGGAAGCCATTGCCTGTGTAAAGGAAATACAGGAAAATTATATACATGAGACCGCAGGATGGCAGGTGCCGGATGAGGACTGTGATTTGGATTATGTAACCGGACAGGGCGTGGAAACGGAAGTGAACTATGCACTGAGTAATTCTCTGGGATTTGGCGGACACAATGCCAGCCTGCTTCTGGGCGAATATGGAAAGGACTGAAAACATGGAATTGGAGAAAATAAAAGAGCTGATTCAGGCGGTGAGCCAGTCAGATTTAACCCGCTTTTACATGGAAGATGGGAACCTGAAAATTTCCATGAAGGCAGGAAAAAAGACCGTGGTAAAAGGGGTAAAAGACCCCATACAGGAGGAAAAAGAGACAGAAGAAATTCCCTCTTTTAAGGAACAGAGAACCGTTAAGGCCCCTCTGGTGGGAACCTTTTACAATGCCCCTTCTCCCGGTGCAAAGGTCTTTGTACAGGAGGGGGACAGCGTGAAGAAAGGCCAGGTATTGGGAATCATTGAAGCCATGAAGCTGATGAATGAGATTGAGGCAGAAGAAGACGGTGTGATTGAGAGAATTCTGGTCTCCAATGCGTCCATGGTGGAGTATGGACAGCCGTTATTTGTTATGAAATAGGAGGACGTGATGAAGCTGACAACAAAGGAATTAATGGAAATGATTCCCCACAGACATCCCTTTCTTCTGGTGGATACCATAGAAGAACTGGAACCCGGTGTGCGGGCTGTGGGACGCAAATGTGTGACTTATGACGAACCCTTTTTTGCCGGACATTTCCCACAGGAACCGGTCATGCCGGGGGTGCTGCAGATAGAAGCCCTGGCCCAGACCGGAGCGGCGGCTATTTTAAGCAAGCCGGAAAATAAGGGAAAAACCGCTTATTTCGGAGGTATCCGCCAGGCAAAGTTCCGGCAGAAGGTAGTGCCGGGGGATGTGCTGACTTTAGAGGTAGAGCTTGTGAAGGTAAAAGGCCCGGTAGGCGTGGGAAAAGCCGTAGCCAGAAACCAGGAGGGCAAAATCACAGCAGCCGGAGAATTGACATTTATGATTGGATAGAGGAGTGGCAGGTATGTTTCAGAAAATCTTAATTGCAAACCGGGGAGAAATTGCAGTGCGGATTATCCGCACCTGCAGAGAAATGGGCATTTGCACGGTGGCTGTTTATTCGGAGGCTGACCGGGACGCACTTCATGCCCAGCTGGCAGATGAGGCCGTGTGTATCGGTCCGGCATCTCCTATGGAAAGTTATCTGAATATGGGAAGGATATTAAGCGCAGCCATCGCCACAAAGGCGGAAGCTATTCACCCGGGCTTTGGTTTTCTTTCGGAGAACAGCCGCTTTGCCGCCATGTGCGAGGAGTGTCACCTTGCTTTTATCGGCCCTTCTGCCCAGGTGATAGAAAAAATGGGGAATAAAGCAGAGGCCAGAAAAACCATGGTGCAGGCAGGCGTTCCGGTGGTTCCGGGGAGCAAAGAGCCGGTTTATGAAGCTGAAGAGGCTCTTTTGCAGGCAGAAAAAATCGGTTTTCCCATTATGATAAAAGCGGCTCTTGGCGGCGGCGGCAAGGGCATGCGTGTGTCTGTCTGCCGGGAAGATTTTCTGGAAAATTTCCGCATGGCACAGACGGAAACCCTGCACGCTTTTGCAGATAATGCCATGTATCTGGAGCGTTATATTGAAAAGCCCCGACATATAGAAGTACAGATTCTGGCAGATAAACAGGGACAGGTCATACAGCTTGGGGAAAGGGATTGCTCCATTCAGAGGCGGCATCAGAAACTGATTGAAGAATCTCCTTCCTGCGCTGTATCACCCAAAGTCAGAGAACAGTTGGGGGAAACGGCCTGCCGGGCAGCTCTGGCTGTGGGATATGAAAGTGCCGGAACCATCGAGTTTCTTCTGGACAAATCCGGGGAATTTTTCTTCATGGAAATGAATACCAGAATCCAGGTGGAGCACCCGGTTACAGAGTTTGTTTCCGGAGTGGATTTGATAAAAGAACAGATTCGTATTGCAGCAGGACTTCCTTTATCTGTAAAGCAGGAAGAGGTTCTTTTGCAGGGGCATGCCATAGAATGCAGAATCAATGCGGAGAATCCTGAAAATAACTTTCTGCCCTGTCCGGGAACCATTCAAAATCTTCATATTCCCGGCGGGAAAGGGGTGCGGGTGGACACGGCGGTGTATTATGGATACCGGATTCCTCCCAATTATGATTCTATGATTATGAAGGTCATTGTCCATGATAAAGACCGGGCTTCTGCCATTGCCAAAATGCGCAGTGTACTGGGAGAAGTGATTATTGAAGGGGTGGAAACCAATCTGGATTTTCAGTACGATATTCTGAATCAGAGAGACTTTGAAGAGGGAAACGTGACAACCCATTTTATAGAAGAACATTACGGAGAGAGGGGTGAAAGAACATGTCTCGACTAAAAGAATTGTTTAAGAAAACAGCCGGAATACAGGCAGAAAAAGCACAGGAAAAGAGAGAAACAGAAAGCCCCTCTGTGCCGGAAGGCCTGTGGGTTAAGTGCCCCAAATGCGGGGAACTCTTATGCCAGGAAGAGGTAGTACGGCATGCATATACCTGTCCGAAATGCGGTGGATATTTCCGCATGAAAGCCAAAACCAGGATGAAACTGGCTGCAGATGAGGGGAGTTTTACGCCCTGGTTCACAGAGATAAACGGGAAAAATCCATTGGACTATCCAGGCTATGAGGAGAAACTGGAGGAATTGAGAAACAAGACAAATCTGGATGAAGCTGTGTACATCGGGAAGGGAAAAATTGACGGCAGTCCAGTGGTTTTAGGTGCCTGTGACACACGTTTTCTTATGGGGAGTATGGGATATGCCGTGGGAGAAAAAATCGCCCTGGCCTTTGAGCGGGCTGTGCAGGAAAAGCTGCCGGTGATTCTTTTCTGCTGTTCCGGCGGCGCCCGTATGCAGGAAGGCATTGTGTCTTTGATGCAGATGGCAAAGACGGCTGCGGCCATCAAAAAGCACAGCCAGGCGGGACTTCTGTATGTTTCTGTACTGACAGACCCTACCATGGGCGGAGTGACCGCCAGTTTTGCCATGCTGGGGGACGTGATTCTGGCAGAACCCCAGGCTTTAATCGGTTTTGCAGGACCCAGAGTCATAGCCCAGACCATTGGAGAGAAGCTGCCGGAAGGTTTTCAGAGGGCAGAATTTCTTTTAGAGCATGGTATGATTGACCGGATTGTAAAGAGAGAGGAACTGCGGCAGGCCTTGTCTGCTCTGGTGAAAATTCATGAGCGCAGACAGGGATATTGTCAGTTTTTCGGTATTTCTATTCCAAAAGAAGAGAAAAGTCAGCAGGAAAACTCCGGAAAACAGGTTCAGACAGAGAACGAAAAGAGAACAGCCTGGGACAGAGTGGAAACGGCCAGAAGCAAAAAGCGGCTGACGGCTTTGGACTATATGGAAACCGTATTTGACGGCTTCTGGGAACTTCACGGAGACCGTCTTTTCGGAGATGACCCTGCCATTATGGGCGGGCTGGCTCTTTTAGACGGGCAGCCGGTGACCGTTATCGGGATTCAGAAAGGACGGACAACCAAGGAAAATCTGGCGAGAAATTTCGGTATGCCTTCTCCGGAAGGATACCGCAAAGCTCTGCGCCTTATGAAACAGGCAGAAAAATTCCAAAGGCCGGTGATTACCTTTATTGACACCCCCGGCGCCTTCTGCGGTATGGAGGCAGAAGAACGTGGACAGGGAGAGGCCATTGCCAGAAATCTGCTGGAAATGGCAGATTTGCAGGTGCCGGTGCTGTCTGTGGTAACCGGAGAGGGAGGCAGCGGCGGCGCCCTGGCTTTAGGCGTAGGAAATGAGGTTTGGATGATGGAAAATGCCACGTATTCCATCTTGTCGCCGGAAGGCTTCGCCTCTATTCTCTGGAAAGACAGTAAGCGGGCGAAAGAGGCGGCAGAGGTCATGAAGGTAACTGCCAAAGACTTGCAGGAACTGGGGATAATTGAGCAGGTGATTTCCGAAGAAATTCCCGCCTGCCCGGAAAATCTCCGGGAAATAGCAGGAGAAATGAAGAAAAGAATGAAACAATTTCTGGAAAAATACAATGCCATGACACCAGAGGAACTGGCGCAGCAGCGATACGAAAGATTTCGCAGAATGTAAAGGAGAGGCTATGGAAAAAACACTGAAAATCGGATTGCTGGAAGCAAAAATTCCGGTGATACAGGGGGGGATGGGTGTGGGAATCAGCCTCTCCACCCTTGCAGGAACTGTGGCAAAAGAAGGCGGTATCGGCATGATTTCCACGGCTCAGATAGGCTGGAGAGAGCCGGATTTTAAGAAAAATCCCTTTGCTGCAAACTACCGGGCCATAAAAAAAGAAGTGCAAAAGGCGAGAGCCATAGCCCCCGGCGGGATTCTGGGTGTCAACATTATGACAGTTACCAGAAACTATGCCCAGTATGTAAGAACAGCAGTGGAGGCAGGCGTTGACCTGATAGTTTCCGGGGCCGGACTTCCTGTGGATTTGCCTGCTTATACAGAGGGAAGTCCGGTAAAAATTGCACCTGTGGTATCATCCCTGAAATCCTTTTTGGTGCTGTGCAGGCTGTGGGAGAGGAAGTATCAAAAAGTCCCGGATTTTGTAGTGGTAGAAGGACCAAAAGCGGGGGGACATCTGGGTTTTTCACAAGAAGAACTGGAAAGATTTCAGAGAGATTCCTATGATGAGGTGCTGCTTTCTATTATAGAAAAAGCCAGAGAATATGGGGAAAAAGTCGGAAGAAAAATCCCGGTTCTTGCAGCCGGAGGGATTTTTGACAAAGAAGATATGTGCCATGCGCTTGCCCTTGGGGCAGACGGAGTGCAGGTGGGAACCCGCTTTGTTGCCACAGAGGAATGTGATGCGCCCAAAGCTTATAAAGAGGCTTATATACAGGCCCAAAAAGAAGATATCTGTATCATAAAAAGTCCGGTGGGAATGCCGGCAAGAGCCATCAGAAATCCGTTTTTGGAACAGGTAGGGAAGAATACCATGAAAATTCAGCATTGCTACCAGTGTATTTCCACCTGTAAGCAGAAAGAAATTCCTTATTGTATTACAGAAGCGTTGGTACATGCTGCAGAAGGGGATATCGAGCATGCTCTTTTATTTTGTGGGGAGAATGCGTGGAAATGTGAAAAAATAGAAAAAGTGAAGGATATTATGAAGGAATTTGCAGAGGCGGCACGAATGTAAAGGTGCCGCCTCTTTTTAAATGATAGAAAATCTGATTTTGCAAACTGGTAGATACTAAATGTAGTCTTTTGGAAACTATTGGAAAATTTTGGTATTTCGTATACTAAGAGCAGAAAATAATAACTGCAAGTTTACAAAGGAGAAATGACTGTGCAAAAGAGTTTTGGCAGAAGAATTAACAAAATCAGAAAGGAACAGGGGATTACTTCAGAAGCCCTGGCGGTTATCTGCGGCGTGAATCCAGTTTTCATCCGACAGATTGAAGGCGGTACCCGGACACCCAGTCTTCCTGTTTTTGTCCGCATTTGCAACGCACTGGAAATGTCACCGGAATATTTTTTACAGGATGAATTGAAAGAGAACCCCCATTCCTGCGACAGAGAAGAAATCATAGAATACATTTCAAAATTTACCCCTGCAGAACTGAAAATGGCAAAAAATATTATTCAGGCCATGGAAATTTCTTTTTCAGATAAGGAAGATTAGAACTTGCTATTTTTCCCGATTTTTTGTATGCTTAGTACAGACGCAATATCACAGACATGAAGGAGGAAATGAATATGAGCAAATTGGAAGAACTGGGATTTGAACTGCGCCATGTAGGTATAAACTGTGAAAACGAAGGAGAAGCCTGCAGCGTAGCAGAGCGTTTTGAAACAATTTTCGGATTTACAAAGAAAGTGGGCAACAGCTCTGTATTCGCAGGAACCGCGGTAGAGGCTATGAAAACACCGTATCTTGGAAAGAACGGACACATTGCCATCGGCACTACAGACGTAGCAGAAGCAGTGAAGTATCTGGAGAGCCAGGGCGTGGAGTTTGATATGGAAACTGCCAAATATAAGAATGAAAAAATGATTGCCGTTTATATGAAAGAGGAAATCGGCGGTTTTGCCGTACATCTAGTACAGAAATAGGAAAGAAACGGGAATTACTACTTGAAAATAGAAAGAGGTTTGAGTATAATTTTCATGGTGACGGGGTATAGGGTGAAAGCCACATACCCCTTGCTTTTTGCTATAGAGAAAGAACATGTAAAAAAGTAAAGGAGATATAGAAGATGAGTACAGTAAGAACAAGATTTGCCCCCAGTCCTACAGGAAGAATGCATGTGGGAAATTTAAGAACGGCTCTTTACGCTTACCTGATTGCAAAACACGAAGGCGGAAGTTTCATGCTGCGTATTGAGGATACAGACCAGGAACGTTTCGTAGAGGGTGCGCTGGATATTATTTACCGCACACTGGCGAAAACCGGACTGGTGCATGACGAAGGTCCGGACAAGGACGGCGGTTACGGTCCTTATGTGCAGAGTGAGAGAAATGCCCAGGGCATTTATTTAAAATATGCAAAACAGCTGATTGAGCAGGGAGATGCGTACTACTGCTTCTGTACAAAGGAGCGTCTGGAATCCCTGAAATCCCAGGTGGGTGACAAGGAAATTGCCATGTATGATAAGCACTGTCTGCATTTGAGCAAAGAGGAGGTAGAGGCAAAGCTGGCGGCAGGGGAGCCTTACGTTATCCGCTTCAACATGCCTACAGAGGGAACTACTACGTTCAGTGATGACATTTACGGAGATATTACGGTGCCGAATAATGAACTGGACGATTTGATTCTTATTAAATCAGACGGTTATCCGACTTACAACTTTGCCAATGTGATTGACGACCATTTAATGGGCATTACCCATGTGGTAAGAGGAAATGAGTACCTGTCCTCCTCCCCGAAATACAACCGTATTTATGAGGCGTTTGGCTGGGAAATCCCTACTTATGTGCACTGCCCTCTGATTACCAATGAAGAGCACAAAAAACTCAGCAAGCGTTCCGGTCATTCTTCTTACGAAGATTTGCTGGAACAGGGATTTTTGACAGAAGCGATTGTGAACTATGTAGCGCTTCTGGGTTGGTGTCCGGAAGATAACCAGGAAATCTTCTCTTTAGAGGAACTGGTGAAAGTCTTTGACTATCATCACATGAGTAAATCTCCGGCTGTTTTTGACATTCAGAAACTGAAATGGATGAACGGCGAGTACATGAAAGCCATGGATGATGAAAAATTCTATGAAATGGCTCTGCCTTATCTGAAACAGGCCATTACCAGAGAAATCGATTTGAAAAAGGTAGCGTCCATGGTGAAGACCAGAATCGAAGTTTTCCCGGATATCCCGGAATTAGTAGATTTCTTTGAGGCAGTACCGGAGTATGATAATGCCATGTACACCCATAAAAAGATGAAGACCAATCCGGAAATTTCTCTGGAGGTGCTCGCGAAGGTTCTTCCGGTTCTGGAAGCACAGGAAGACTACAGCAACGATGCTCTTTACGAACTGCTCTGCGGTTTTGCAAAGGAAAACGGATACAAAAACGGACAGATTCTCTGGCCAATCCGTACGGCACTTTCCGGCAAACAGATGACTCCGGCAGGCGCTACGGAAATCCTGGAAGTGCTTGGAAAAGAAGAAAGTCTGAAACGGATTCAGGCAGCCATTGAAAAATTAAGCTGAGATGGAGAGAAACGCAGCACAGGAAAAAGCCATTCACCACAGCAGCGGCCCTATGATGCTTCTGGCCGGGCCGGGTTCCGGTAAAACGACTACGATGATAAGGAGAATCCGGGCCCTGTTAAGTGAACAGCATATCAATCCTGCAAACATTCTGGTAGTCACCTTTACCAAGGCGGCTGCCAGAGAAATGAAAGAGCGGTTTGAAAAACTCTGTGAAAAAGAAGGAGAGCAGCAGAATTACAGGCAGGTTACCTTCGGCACCTTTCACGGGATTTTCTACGGGATTTTAAGACATGCTTACGGCCTTTCCAGAAACAATATTATCAGTGAAGAGCGCAGGTACGATATGCTCAAAGAGATTGTCTATGCTCTGCGGATAGAGACAGAGGACGAGAAGGAACTGTTTGAGGGATTGGCAGGGGAAATCAGCGAGGTGAAAAACAGCCGGATTCCTTTGGAACATTATTATTCTAAAAACTGTCCTGACGAGGTGTTCCGCCGGATTTATACAGAATATGTATCCGGCTGCAGAAAGGCAAGACTTCTGGATTTTGACGATATGCTTTTGTACTGCTATGATTTGCTGACCCAGAGACCGGACATTTTGGCAGGATGGCAGAAAAAATTTCGCTACATTCTGGTGGATGAATTTCAGGATATCAATAAACTGCAGTATGACATTGTGAAAATGCTGGCTGCCCCGGACAATAATCTGTTTATTGTAGGGGATGATGACCAGTCTATTTATGCTTTCCGCGGGGCAAAGCCGGAAATTATGATGCATTTTCCAAAGGATTTTCCCACCGTGCAGACGGAACTTCTGGCCTGTAATTACCGTTCCACAAAGCGGATTGTGGAAGCCGCAGGAAAGGTTATCGGACACAATAAAAGACGGTTTAAGAAGAAAATCCATACGGAAAATGAGGAAGGCAGGAAACCGCTTATCAAAGGCTTCGGCACGGGAAGAGAAGAGGAGCTGTACGTAAAGGACTGCATTTTAAAAGCCAGGGAGGAGGGCTGCCCTCTGGAAGAGATAGCTGTGCTTTACCGCACCAATTCCGGCGCCGGCTCCCTGGTGGAACTTCTGATGGAATACCAGATTCCCTTTCAGATGAGAGATACACTGCCGAATCTGTATGAACACTGGATTTCCGGGAATTTTATCTCTTATATGAGACTGGCTATGGGAGAGCGGAGCCGTCAGGAATTCCTCCAGGTAATGAACCGCCCCAACCGTTATATCTCCCGCAATGCACTGGAAGATTCCCAGGTGTCCTTTGAAGCTCTCCGGTGGTTCTATGAGGACAAGGAGTGGATGTGCGACCGCATCGACAAGTTTGAGGAAGACTTGAAGAAACTGAAAAATATGACCCCTTACGGAGCTGTCAATTATATCCGCCATGGTGTCGGGTATGAGGAATACTTAAAAGGCTACGCCGCATACCGGAAGCTGAAGATGGAAGACCTGTATGAAGTGATGGATGAACTGGCAGAAAGCGCCAGAGGCTACAAAACTTACGAGGACTGGTTTGCGCATATGGCAGAATACACCAGAAAATTAAAAGAACAGGCTAAAACCCAGATTTCCGGCAAAAGCGGTGTGCTGATTTCCACGCTTCACAGCATTAAGGGACTGGAATTTGACCGTGTGTTTATCATGGATGTGAATGAGGGAATCATACCTTATCACAAGGCAGTTTCTGAAAATGATATTGAGGAAGAGCGGAGGCTGTTTTATGTGGGCATGACACGGGCCAGAAAAGAACTGAGCATGCTCTATGCAAAGGAACGTCATGAAAAGAGAACAGAACCTTCCCGGTTTCTGACGGAAAGCGGGATTACAGAGCAGGAGGAGAGTGCATGAGCAGACATACATCTTCGCCCAGGGAAAGAATAAACATTTACATAGGGAATATTCGGAAACTGACCGGGGACTGTGCAGATAAGAAGCATGCGCAGAGTATCTGCGGCAGGCGCCTTCTGGCCTATGGTCTGCTGGATACAGGCTGTAGGGAAATTTTTCGGGAAAGAGCGCCTTGGGAGGAAGTTTCTGAATATTTAGAACGTATTATGCAGAGAGGAGAGCAGGGAAAACCATATTTTCCCGCTTTCCCTTCTGTATTTTTTAATATCAGCCATACCGGAGCTTATGCGGCCTGCGCGGTGGCAAAGGTGGCCTGCGGACTGGATATCCAGGAGGTTCGGGCAGTAAAGAGTGAACGGCTTTTGCAGCGGACACTTTCAGAAGAAGAATATGCCCTCGTTAAGGCTTCCGGAGAGCGCAATAGAGAATTTTGCAGACTTTGGGCCAAAAAAGAGAGCTTTTTGAAGCTGAGCGGGGAGGGGATTACCAGGGATTTGAAACATATTCCTGTGCCTGCATGGTATGAGCAGTTTGCGCCTTATGAAAATGTGGAGGGATGTATCAGCGCACAGAAAGTTTGCGGCTGTATGTACAGGGAAGTGACGGCGGAAGAATATTTAGAAAAAATTTCGTTTTTTTAATTCTGTTTCTTAGGAAAAATCTTTTATTCTTTGAAGTATGAAAAAAGATATCGAAAGGAACAGGAGAAAAAATGAAAGAAAAAACATGGAAGCATATCTGGTATGCCAGTATATTGCTGTATGCAGTTACCTTATTCTATAGTTTTGTACATAATATTCGGGCCGGGGACTGGGAGCATGTGGGCATGGCTTTTGTGGCAGTGTTGACGCCTTGTATTGTTCCGGCGGTGTTTCGGGTGTTTCGCTGGAAACCAGTGTACGAAATTTATATTCTTTCCAATGCATTTACCTACTTTGCCAGCATTTGGGGCGGTTCTTTAGAGGCATACCGCTTTTGGGGATACGACAAGCTGCTTCATTTTTCCAGCGGCTGGCTGCTTTCTGCTGCTGTGGCTATGCTTTATTTTGCCATAAAGCAGACCAATGAATTTGCGGATAAGAAAGACTGCCTGATTTTTCTGATTTTTCTGAATACGGGAAATATGGCAGTAGCAGAACTGTGGGAATTTTTTGAATATGCCATGCTGGTGTTCTTTCAGAATGACTGTATTAATCACTATACCCAGGGAGTGCGGGACAGTATGAATGATATGCTCTGCGCTGCGGTAGCAGGGATTTTGCTGACTTTGTGTTTTGTGCGGTATTATAAGACCGGGAAGAAAACTTTTCTCATCTGTACTTGTGAAAAGTTTTATGAAAGGAATGTCAAAAAGCAGGAATACAAAATCTAATCCGCTCAAACCAGTCATAAATAAAGATTGTCCTCATATATTATCTTAAAGAGGTGAGGAAAGATGAATCAGACAGAGATTACACGGCTGTTTCCCCTGCGTATCCGGCAGGCGCTTCATAAGGCCTGCCCGGATATGCACCAGGTCTATGAAATCCGTCTTCGTGTTCATGGGCCGCTGATTTTGATTTATCAGGGAAAGGAATTTTTTCTGACAGAGGACGGCAGGCTTTCCCACAGGGAGGCAGAGGCTTGTATGGTCAGTCCGGGAGATATAAAGGAGACCATGGAATATATCAGCAATTATTCCATGTATGCCTTTGAAGAAGAAATCCGCCAGGGCTTTCTGACCATTCAGGGAGGACACCGGGTGGGAATTGCAGGAAAAACCATTCTGGAAGGGAACAAAATCAAAAGTGTAAAATACATATCTTATATCAATCTTCGATTATCACATCAGATAAAGGGGTGTGCAGCGCCCATACTTCCCTATGTTATAAAAAACAAAAAAATATGCCACACACTGATTATTTCACCGCCCAGATGTGGGAAAACCACTCTTTTGCGGGATTTGATCCGTCAGGTCAGCAATGGCAGCAGCTATCTGGACGGCGTCTGTGTGGGCGTGGTGGACGAACGCTCGGAAATCGGGGGCTCTTATCAGGGAATTCCACAGAATGACCTGGGAATCCGCACCGATATTCTGGACTGCTGTCCCAAGGCAGAGGGCATGATGATGCTCATACGTTCCATGTCGCCGGAGGTGGTGGCCGTAGACGAGCTGGGAGATTACGAGGATATTCATGCCATTGAATCCGTGATTCACTGCGGCTGCAGACTGTTTGCCACAGTACACGGCAGTTCTATTGAAGACATTAAGAGAAAACCATTGCTGCAGCGCCTGATGCAGGAGAAAATCTTTGAACGCTATATTATTCTGCATTATGAGAAACGGGCAGGTGAAGTGAAAGCTATTTTTGATGAAAGGGGAACCAGTCTGTACGACTGCAAGAGAAGGCAGGGTATTCTATGCTGAAAATCGCAGGGGCTGTTCTGGTAATTTTTTCCTGTTCGGCTCTGGGGTACAGCAAAAGTATCCACATGACGAGAAGGCTGCAGCAGTTAAGAGAAATCGAAAAGATGGTGTTTCTGATTCTGGGAGAAATTACTTACAGAAGGGAAGCGCTACCGGAGGCATTAGGTACGGTGGCTTACAGGCTGCCAGAGCCTTTGGCCGGCTTTTTAAAGGAGGTGTCTGAGGCTGCGGGGCAGTATCAGGGGGCGTGCTTTCAGGAAATTTTCAGAGAAAAGGCAAAAACATATCTGAGCGGCACAGCGCTGTGTCCAAAGGACCTGGAAGAATTTTTGCAGTTGGGAGCATATCTGGGATATCTGGATATTACCATGCAGAAAAATACCATTACTTTGTACCTGGAACAGTTAAAAAGGGAGATGGAAAACCTGCAGCGGGAAATGCCTGCAAAGCAGAAGCTGTACCGGAGCATGGGAACATTGGGAGGAATTTTTCTGGCAATTATGCTGCTTTGAAAATTATGCAGGGGGAGAGATGCCATGGAAGTGAGTTTATTATTCAAAATCGGTGCAGTAGGCATTCTGGTGTCTGTCCTGTGTCAGATACTAAAGCACAGCCAGAGGGAGGAGCTGGCCTTTCTCACCAGTCTGACCGGTCTTTTGCTGGTGTTGTTCTGGGTGCTGCCCTATATTTATGACCTTTTTCGCACCATAGAAGACTTATTTGCGCTGTAGGGAGGGAAATGCATGGAAGTTTTGAAGGTTGTTATGCTGGGGATGACAGGCATGCTTCTGGGAATTCTTTTAAAAGGCACAAGACCGGAGTATTCCGTGTATTTAAGCCTGGCTGCGGGAATCTGCATTTTTTCTTATATGACAGGGAAGCTGTCCTATCTGTTTTCTTCTGTACTGAAAATTCAGGAATATCTGCCGGTGGACGCACAATATCTGGAAACACTGCTGAAAATGATAGGAATTACCTATGTCAGTGAATTTGCAGCCGGAATCTGCAAAGATGCGGGATATGGAGCCATTGCCTCTCAGATAGATATTTTCGCAAGGCTGTATATTATGGTATTGTCCATGCCGGTGCTGCTGGCGCTGATGGAAACCATTCACAGCTTTCTGGCATGAACCGGGCCGGGAAAAAACCAAAGATAAAGAGAGGGACATGCTCCGTGTGGAGAAAAAAACTGCTTCTGGCGGGAATCTGCCTGTGCGTAGGTTGGAACCTTTCCGGAAAAGAAGTTTTTGCAGCAGCGGAACAGGAGGAGCAGAAAGGGGAAGAAGAACTTTCTGAGAAACAGCAGGAAGCCCAGGAAAAACTTTTGGAAGGGCTGGAATTGGGACAAATGCAGGAGGCGGTCAATGAACTTCTGGGAGAGGAAACCTTCAACATTAGGGAAAGTCTGGCTTTCGTTCTGAAAGAAGGGCGGCTGTTTAGCAAAGAGGGAGTGAAAGAAATCGGGAAAGCTTTTTTGAAAAGTCATTTGTCTGTACAGAAGCAGACGGTAGTGCAGATTTTACTTCTGGTGCTTGCGGCCTCTTTGTTTTCTAATTTTGCCAATGCCTTTGGGAAGGGACAGACCGGGGAAGTCAGCTTTTATGTGGTGTATCTGCTGCTTTTGGTGCTTCTTATTCATACCTTTGGCAGTATGGGAGAGGAACTTTCAAAAAGCCTGCAAGGGTTTGTCCTTTTTATGAAAGCACTGATTCCATCCTATTTTCTGGCAGTCACTGCCGCTGCAGGTTCTGCCAGCGCCATGGTGTTTTACGAAACCGTGCTGCTGGTCATTTATCTGGTACAGGCCGTGCTGCTGAAGCTGATTCTTCCGGGAATCCATGCCTATGTACTCATATCCATGATTAATTTCATCCACAAAGAGGAACTGCTTTCCCGCATGGCAGAACTCTTCAAAACTTTGTTGGAATGGGGGCTGAATGGCTGTACGGCTTTTGTTATCGGCATGCAGGTGATACAAAATATGATAAGCCCGGCAGTGGATTCCCTGAAAAGGGATATGCTGGGGAAAGCGGCAGCAGCTATTCCCGGTGTGGGAAATGCCATAGATGGTGTGACAGAGGTGGCCCTTGGCACAGCCGTGTTAATCCGAAATTCTCTGGGGGTTCTGGGCATGGCCGTGCTGCTGCTGTTGGGGCTGGTTCCTCTGGTGAGACTTGGCATTTCCACCCTGTTATATAAACTTTTGGCAGCCTTGGTGCAGCCGGTGTCCGATAAGAGGATGACCGGCTGCCTGCAGGCTATGGGGGATGGCTGCAGACTGCTTTTGCGGATGCTGTTTACAGCGGAACTGATGCTGTTGATTACCATAGCTGTTTTGACGGTTTCTTTTGCAAATCATTAGCAGGGCAAAAGCCCGGAGAGAGGGTGAAACATGGAAGCGCTGTATGCCTGGCTGGAAAGTCTGATTTGTTATTTTATTCTGCTTTTTGCAGTGATGAATTGTCTGCCTGACAACAGCTATAGAAAATACATTCAGTACTACATGGGGCTGCTGCTCATTCTGGTGGTGTTATCGCCCCTTTTGCATTTATCTGGTATGGAAGGGCAGATAGCTGCTTATACAAAAGAATTCCAGGAGGAAGCACAGGAATGGGAAGAAAAAGCAGAAACCTGGGAAAGGGAGTGGCAGGAGGAGGCAGGGATTATCGAGGGGCAGGAGGTAGTGCCATGAAAGCATGGAAAGATATGATGAAGAAAGAAAATCTGGTGGTGCTTCTTATCCTGGGACTGCTTTTGCTGGTACTGGCCCTTCCCACGGAAAAGACAGACCGGCAAAATGCCAAAAAGGAGGTGGAAACCGCACAGACAGGTACGGCAGAAAACTGGCAGCAGGAAATGGAAAGACAGCTGCAGGAGATACTGGAACAAGTGGAAGGTGTGGGAGAAACCAGGGTCTTTCTCACTTGCCAAAGCAGCAGCAGGAAAATCGTAGAAAAGGACGAAACGGAAACGGTGTATGAAAAGGATGCAAAGGGCACGCAACAGCCTTATGTGGCTTCTGAGGAATACCCCCGGGTAACCGGTGTCCTCATTGTGGCAAAGGGTGGGGGAAATCCTGTGGTTGTGGGGAATATTCAGGCGGCAGTCGAGGCATTATTTCAGGTAGAACCCCATAAAATTAAAGTAATGAAAATGAATTAGAGGAGAATGTGCATGAAAAAAATCTTCAGGAAAAATCAGGTTATCATTACAGCCCTGGCAATCATGATTGCTGTGGCAGGGTACATCAATTATTCAGATAATCATCTGGGTATTGATAAGACGCTGAAGAAGAGTGACGCAGACACTGCCGAGACCTCCGCTGCGGATACAGACGGAATCGTAGAGGAAATCGAAAGTCTGGATTATGATATCACAGACGAGAGCGCCCTTTTAGAGGAAAACAGCAAAGCAGCAGAAGGGGAAGAGGTGCAGCCAAAGGAAGGGGAAGAAAAAGAAACGGCCAGTGCGGAAGGAGAGACAGACGTGCAGACAGAAACTCCGGGAGAAGCTGTGCTGACAGGGGCTTCCGGCTTTGTGGCAGAGGCCAAGGTCAGCAGAGAGCAGGTGCGCTCGGCCAATAAGGAAACCCTTCTGGAAATCATTAATAATGAGAACCTGGGAGAAGAACAGAAGCAGGAGGCTGTAAATTCTATGGTGAACATGACCAATCTGGCAGAGCAGGAATCCGCAGCAGAACTTCTTTTAGATGCCCAGGGCTTTGCAGATGTGGTGGTAAATCTGACGGGAGACAGTGCGGATGTCATTGTGCCTCAGGAATATATGGAGGATGCCAAAAGAGCCCAGATAGAGGATATTGTGAAGCGCAAAACCAGCGTGGCGGCAGAAAATATTGTTATCACACCATTGGATGGGGGAACACAGGAAAATGAATAGTTGTGCATAAAGCCCCTTGACACACATTTCAACGTATACTAAAATAGCGTCAGTGTGCTATATGAGAGAAGGAGGGCCAAACGTGGCTGACTATACCAAAGAAATTACAAAAAGACGTACATTTGCAATTATTTCCCATCCGGATGCCGGTAAAACAACCCTTACCGAGAAGTTTCTTCTTTACGGAGGGGCTATTAATCTTGCGGGAAGTGTAAAGGGCAAGGCAACGGCCCGCCATGCGGTTTCTGACTGGATGGAAATAGAAAAGGAAAGAGGTATTTCCGTAACCTCTTCTGTATTGCAGTTTAATTATGATGGCTATTGCATCAACATATTGGATACTCCCGGACACCAGGACTTCTCAGAGGATACCTATCGTACTCTGATGGCGGCGGATTCAGCGGTTATGGTAATTGATGCTTCCAAAGGTGTGGAGGCCCAGACCAGAAAGCTGTTTAAAGTCTGCGCAATGCGCCATATTCCTATTTTTACGTTTATCAACAAACTGGACAGAGATGCAAACGACACCTTTGACCTTTTAGATGACATTGAGAAGGAACTTGGAATCCCTACCTGTCCGGTGAACTGGCCTATTGGTTCCGGCAAGAAGTTCCGCGGCGTATACGACAGGGAGACCGGGAAAGTCCTTACTTTTTCCGATACCATGAAGGGAACAAAAGAGGGCATTGAGGAGGAAATCGGCATTGACGAGGCCCGCCTTGACGAGGTCTTAGACCCGGAGCAGAAAGAGCAGCTTTTAGAGGAAATCGAACTTTTAGACGGTGCCAGTGCGGAGTTTGACCAGAAACTGGTGGATGAAGGAAAACTTTCTCCGGTATGCTTTGGTTCTGCGCTTACCAATTTTGGTGTGGAAACCTTTTTGAAGCATTTCCTGAAAATGACTTCCAGTCCCCTGCCGAGAAAAGCAGACATCGGAGAAATCGACCCCATGAAGGAGGATTTTTCTGCGTTTGTCTTTAAAATTCAGGCCAACATGAATAAAAACCACAGGGACAGAATTGCGTTTATGCGCATCTGCTCCGGTAAGTTTGAGGCTTCCAAAGAAGTGTTCCATGTCCAGGGCAATAAGAAAATGCGCCTTTCCCAGCCGCAGCAGATGATGGCGCAGGACCGTCATGTGGTGGAAGAGGCTTATGCAGGAGATATTATCGGTGTCTTTGACCCTGGTATTTTCTCTATTGGAGATACGGTATGCTCACCGGGGAAAAAATTCCAGTACGAGGGTATTCCTACCTTTGCGCCTGAGCATTTTGCCAGAGTCCGTTTGCTGGACAGCATGAAGAGAAAGCAGTTTGTAAAGGGAATCAACCAGATTGCCCAGGAAGGTGCCATTCAGATTTTCCAGGAAATCATGGGCGGTATGGAAGAAATCATTGTAGGCGTAGTAGGCGTCCTGCAGTTTGACGTTTTGAAATACCGTCTGGAAAACGAGTACAATGTAGACATTCGTCTGGAAAACCTGCCTTACGAGCATATCCGCTGGATTGAGAACAAGGAAGAGGTGGACGTAAAAGCCCTCACCGGAACTTCGGACATGAAGAAGGTGATGGATATGAAGGGAAATCCGCTTCTGCTGTTTATCAACAGCTGGAGTATCGGCATGACCCTGGACAGAAACGAAGGCCTTGTGCTGGCGGAATTTTCCAGAAATTAAGAAAAGAAGTGAGAAAAAGCGGTTTTTTACGGGAAAAGTAAAAAACCGCTTTTCATTTTTGCAGGGATTTGGTATAATAAAAAGCAGGATATTTCCTATAGGAGGTTTGAAAAATGGCGGAAGACAGAAACAGATATAAAATACATGACAATGGTTCTCTTGGGGAAGTACAGATTGCAGATGAGGTAGTAGCGATTATTGCAGGACTGGCAGCGACAGAAGTGGAAGGTGTCGGTTCCATGGCTGGAAATATTACAAACGAACTGGTTGGAAAACTGGGTATGAAAAACCTTTCCAGAGGTGTGAAGGTAGATGTTCTGGAAGATGTAGTCTGTGTGGATTTGGCCCTGAATATTGAGTATGGATACAATATTTTAGAGACCAGCAAGAAGGTACAGGAGAGAGTAAAAACTGCCATTGAAAACATGACAGGACTGACTGTTTCCGATGTCAACGTGCGGATTGCAAGCGTTGAAATTGACAAGACTAAATAGTTCATTGACAAGTGAAAAAGCAAAAAGCGGGAGATAAGGTGTCTTTTTCAGAGGCACCTTATTTTAAACTACAGCAGAAAAAGACAATACGGAGGAATATATGGGAAGACGAGAAATGCGGGAGCATATTTTTAAGCTGCTTTTTTTAAACGAATTTAACGGAACAGAGGAAATGCCGCAGCAGATACAGCTGTATTTTGACGGCTTAGAGGACTTAAATCCGGTAGAGCAGGCTTATATGGAAAATAAGTATGCCAAAATTACAGAGCGCCTGGAAGAACTGGACAGTATTCTCAATGAAAAGAGTGCAGGCTGGAAGACCAAACGAATGAGCAAGGTGGATTTGAATATTCTGCGTCTGGCAGTATATGAGATGAAATATGACGAGGATGTTCCTGTAAAGGTTGCGATTAATGAAGCAATAGAAATCAGCAAAAGCTTCGGCGGGGAGGATTCTGCTTCTTTTGTAAACGGAGTTTTAGGAAAAATTGCAAGGGAAAGTTTATGAACAGTATTTATTCCGTAGGACAGGTAAATAATTATATCAGAACCATGTTTGACCAGGATTTTATGCTGAATAAAATCTACATCAAAGGCGAGGTTTCCAACTGTAAGTACCATACCTCCGGACATATTTATTTTTCCCTGAAAGATGAAAGCGGCACAATTTCCTGCGTCATGTTTGCGGGCCAGCGGAAAGGTCTGGGCTTTGCCATGAAAAACGGGGATAAGGTGGTGGCCGGCGGCAGCGTCAGCGTTTACGAAAGAGACGGTAAGTACCAGCTCTATGCCAGAGAAATCACCCTGGAGGGCGCCGGACTTTTGTACGAGCGGTTTCTGGCAATGAAAAAGGAACTGGAAGAAATGGGAATGTTTGCGCCGGAATACAAACAGCCCATTCCTGTCTGGGCAAAAAAAGTAGGCATAGTGACTGCGCCCACAGGGGCGGCAGTGCAGGATATCCGCACCGTGGCAGGCAGGAGAAATCCCTATGTGCAGCTGATTCTCTACCCGGCTCTGGTGCAGGGCGAGGGCGCAAAGGAAAGCATTGTAAGAGGTATCGAAGTCCTGGATGATTACGGTGTAGACGTGATTATTGTGGGAAGAGGCGGCGGTTCTATTGAAGATTTGTGGGCTTTTAATGAGGAAGAAGTGGCAAGGGCCATTTTCAACTGCCGAACCCCTATTATCTCTGCGGTAGGACATGAAACGGATACCACCATTGCGGACTTCGCAGCAGATTTGCGGGCTCCTACGCCTTCCGCGGCGGCGGAGCTGGCTGTGGCAGATGTGCGCGTGCTTTTCAACCAGCTTTTAAGTGCAAAACAGAAACTGATGCAGACCATGGACAACCAGATGTTTTGGATGCGCCAGAGAGTGGAGAAGTACGGGACAAAGCTGGAATATTTAAGTCCGGCAAGACAGATACAGGAAAAACGCACCCGGCTTTTGCAGGCAGAAGACCGGATGTACAGCGCTATGGAAAATCAGATTTTCCGCGCCCGTCAGAATCTGGGAATTTATATTGAACGCATGAAGGGCTTATCGCCCCTGGATAAACTGAAGCAGGGATTTTCTTATGTGGAAAATGGAAAAGGTCATGCAGTTACCCACGTTTCACAGGTAACAGGAGGCGAAGTGCTGCAGATTCAGGTGACAGACGGAAGAATTCAGGCCAAAGTGCTTGGTACGAAACAGGAGGAGAGAGGAGTTTGAAATGGCAGAGACAGAGAACAGAAACCAGGAAATGACCATGGAAGAAGCTCTGAAGGAATTAGACGGGATTGTAGAACGTCTGGAGAGCAGAGAGATTTCCCTGGAGGACTCCTTTGCTTTATATCAGAAAGGGATGGAACTGCTGCGGCAGTGCGGCAGCAAAATTGACACTGTTGAGAAAAAAATGCTCAAACTGAATGAAGATGGTGAGTTAAGTGAATTTTAAAGAAGAACTGAAACAGAAAACAGCCCGGGCAGAACAGGTGATTGCTTCTTTTCTGCCAAAAGAAGAGGGCTTTGCAAAGCATATGGCAGAAGCAATGAACTACAGCATGCGGGCAGGCGGAAAGCGGCTGCGGCCTGTGTTTATGGCAGAAATGTATGAGCTTCTGGGGGGAACGGGAGAAGTTATCCGTCCCTTTATGGCGGCTATGGAGATGATTCACACCCATTCTCTGATTCATGATGACCTTCCGGCTCTTGACAATGATGAATACAGGAGAGGGAAGAAAACCACCCATGTGGTGTTCGGTGAGTCGGCGGCTATTCTGGCAGGAGACGCTCTTTTAAACTATGCTTATGAGACCGCTTTTCGCGCCTTTGACCTGGCAAAAGGAGAGAAGGAACTTCGCCGGACAGCCAGGGCTTTGGAGATTCTGGGAGAAAAAACGGGAATCAAGGGCATGTTGGGAGGACAGGGAGCAGACGTGGAAAATGACGGTAAGCCGCTCTCAAAGGATATGCTGGATTTTATTTATGAAAATAAGACTTCTGCGCTGATTGAGGCTTCGCTTATGATTGGAGCGGTGCTGGCCGGAACAGAGGATATGGTAAAAATAGAGAAAATCGGCAGCTGCATTGGTCTGGCTTTTCAGATTCAGGACGATATTCTGGATGTGACAAGCAGCCGGGAAGAACTGGGAAAACCAGTGGGCAGTGACGCCAAAAACAACAAGACCACATATGTGACCTTAGAAGGAATTGAAAAAGCGGGAGAGGAAGTAAAGCGTCGGACAGAAATGGCTATAGAGCTTCTCGATGACCTTCCGGGAGAAAAGGAATTTTTGAAGGAGCTGTTTCTTTCTCTTTGCACCCGCAGAAAATAGAGGTGCACGATACATGTTATTAGAAACCATAAAAAAGGCAAATGATATTAAGAAAATACCGCCGGATAAATTTCCGCAGTTAGCGGAGGAAATCCGGGCTTTTCTGTTGGATCATGTCAGCCGTACAGGGGGACATTTAGCTTCCAATCTGGGGGCTGTGGAGCTTACCATGGCGCTGCATTATGTGTTTTGTCTGCCGGCGGATAAGATTATATGGGATGTGGGACACCAGTCCTATACCCATAAAATTCTTACGGGCAGACAGGAAGGGTTTGACAGTCTTCGGACTTTGGGCGGTATGAGCGGCTTTCCAAAACGCAGCGAAAGCCCCTGTGATGCTTATGACACGGGGCATAGTTCCACGTCCATTTCTGCAGGCGTGGGATATGTCTGTGCCAGAGATTTAAAGGGAGAGGACTACCATGTGATTTCCGTCATCGGAGACGGCGCGCTCACGGGAGGTATGGCCTATGAAGCAATCAATAATGCTTCTGCGCTGAAGAAGAACTTCATTATTGTTTTAAATGACAACGAAATGTCTATTTCCGAAAATGTAGGGGGCATTTCCAGTTATTTGAGCAATATGAGAACCACAGAGGGATATTTTGAATTGAAAGCAGGCGTAAAGAACAGCCTGAATAAAATTCCGGGACTTGGCCCTGCGGCTATTAAACAGATTCATAAGACGAAGGACAGCCTTAAGAGACTGATGATTCCGGGTATGTTTTTCGAAGACATGGGGCTGACCTATCTGGGTCCCATCAATGGTCATGACTGTAACCGGATGATTCAGGTGTTCCAGGAGGCAAAAAGAGTCTCCGGGCCGGTGCTGGTACATGTGAAAACAGAAAAAGGAAGAGGCTATGAGCCTGCTATGCGCCACCCTGCCAGATTCCACGGCACGGCGGCTTTTGACCTGGAGCATGGAATTCCCTTAAACAATAATGGGAAAGCCAATTATACAGATATTTTTTCCACGGTTATGCGGAAATTCGGCGACAGAGAAGAAAAGGTGGTGGCCGTAACGGCCGCCATGCCCGACGGAACAGGATTGAAACGGTTTCGTAATATGTTTCCGGATAGATTCTTTGACGTGGGAATTGCAGAGGAGCACGCCGTGACCTTTGCTGCCGGCCTGGCTCTTGGGGGAATGATTCCTGTGGTGGCGGTGTATTCTTCCTTTTTGCAGAGGGCGGTAGACCAGATTATTGAGGACGTATGCCTGCAGAATCTCCATGTGATTTTTGCAGTGGACCGGGCCGGACTTGTGGGCAGCGACGGGGAGAC